>Ga0066644_10000117_pt1 | contig 48251 bp, 52 predicted proteins | sample CryGeyCG2114_020_FD_62735 | JGI IMG/M metagenome (GOLD analysis project Ga0066644, IMG submission 62735) | Groundwater microbial communities from aquifer - Crystal Geyser CG15_big_fil_post_rev_8/21/14_0.20 | ecosystem: Environmental > Aquatic > Deep subsurface > Groundwater | place: USA: Utah...
GCTTTCGCCCCCGGTAGCGGCGGCGCGCCGGCGCGACAGGCGCTGGATCAGTTCCTGGATGGTGTGTTGCCCGTCGCCGGTGATGCGCGGCGGGCGGCGCACGGCGGCGGCCGCGACCTCGTCGCCTATGACGATGATGCGCAGGTCCCGGCCGCTCACGAACTCCTCGCCGATCACGTGGTCGGTCTGGTGGAAGACATTGTCGAAGGCTCCCAGCGCCTCGTCCTCGGTACACAGGTCGACGTAGACGCCCTGTCCCTGCTCGCCGCGCGCGGGCTTGATGACGATGCGCCCATATCGGTCGAGGAAGCCGCGCACGTCGTCGTGGTTGCAGAGGGTCGCCTGCCCCGGAACCTTGAGGTCGGCCTTGGCGAGCGTGCGGTGGGTCAGGGACTTGTCGTCGCAGCGGCTCATGGCGACGGCCGAGGTCAGCTCGCTCAGGCTCTCGCGGCAGGCGATGGAGCGCCCGCCCAGGGTCAGGCTGAACAGGCCCGCCTCGGCGTCCTCGATGTCCACGTGGATGCCGCGGCGGCGCGCCTCGTCGATGATGATCTTGGCGTAGATGTTCAGGTTCTCGGCGCGCTGCGGGCCGATGAACAGGGATTCGTTGATGGGGTTCTTCTTCTTCACCGTATAGACGGGGACGCGCTCGAAGCCCATCTTCTCGTACAGCCCGATGGCTTCCGCGTTGTCGTGCAGGACCGACAGATCCATGAAGGCGCGTCCGGCCTCGCGGAAGCGCTCCGCGAGCGCCGTCACCAGGCCGATGCCCACGGCCGGCACGGCGGCCTGGCTGTCGACGGCGAGCGCCCACAGGCTGGAACCCTCCTCGGGATCGTCGAAGGCGATGGCGTGATCGATCCCCATGACGACGCCCAGGACCTCGCCGTCCTGGGCCGATTCCGCGACCAGCACCGCGACGCACCGGCGATCGTTCAGTTCTGCCAGATACCCGGACCGGAGCGACACCATCCCGCGCGACGTATAGATGCGGTTGACCACGCCTTCGTCCCCGGCCGTCGCCGGGCGGATATCGAACATGGTGCTGTCGGCGTTGCGCGCGGCGACGGGCATTTCCTTCAGGTTCAGGCGATAGCTGTGGGACGGGTCCATGAACAGCGCCTGCGGCGCCAGGGACAGGACCACGTGCGGATCGCGCACGTAGATGGCAAGGTCCCGTTCCCCCGTTTCCTCCTCCATGAGATGGGCCGCCAGGTGCTCGGCCTTGTCGAAGGTCTGGCCGAACAGCACGCGGCCCCAGCCGCAGTGCACGGCAACGCATTTGCCGACCGTGCCCAGGCCGTCCTTGGGCGGTTCGCCCCAGTGCTTCAAGGAGAGCGCGTTTTCCATGACCGGGGTTTCCTTTCGCCGAACCACGGCACTAGACCCCATGGGTCTGCAGCCAGGTTTCCATGAGCGCCACCTGCCAAAGCTTCGAGCCCTTGAGCGGCGTGATGTGGTCCTTGGGGTTGTCGAACAGCGTGTTCAGGTAGTCCTCCTGGAACAGGCCGCGGTCGCGCGCGGCCTTCGACGTCAGCGTGTCGCGCACCATCTCCAGGTAGGGACCGTCGATGTATTTCAGCGCCGGCACGGGGAAATAGCCCTTGGGCCGGTCGATGACCTCGGCCGGGACGACCCGGCGCGCGACGTCCTTCAGCACCCCCTTGCCGCCGCCGCGCACCTTGTGTTCGGGCGGCACGCGGGCGGCCAGTTCGACCAGTTCGTGGTCGAGGAACGGCACGCGGGCCTCGAGCCCCCAGGCCATGGTCATGTTGTCGACCCGTTTCACCGGATCGTCGACCAGCATGATGGTCGAATCGATGCGCAGCGCCTTGTCCACGGCGCGGTCGGCGCCGGGACGGGCGAAGTGCCCGTCGATGAAGGCCATGCTTTCGTCGCGCCCCGTGTGATAGCGGGGCGACACGGCCTTCCTGTAGTCGTCGAAGTCCCGGTCGCGGAACACGCGGGCGTAGTCGCCCGCCGCGTCGTTGGAGTCCATGAGCGGCGGATACCAGGAATAGCCGCCGAAGATTTCGTCCGCCCCCTGGCCCGACTGCACGACCTTCACGTGCCGCGAGACTTCCTGGGACAGGGCGTAGAAGCCCACGGCGTCGTGGCTGACCATGGGCTCCGACATGGCCTCGATGGTGTCGGGCAGCAGGTCCATCAGGCGCTTGGCGCCGACGTGGATCTTGTAGTGCTCGGTACCGAACTCGCGCGCGATGATGTCGGAGTACCTGAACTCGTTGCCTTCCTCGCCGCCGGCGTCCTCGAATCCGACCGAGAACGTGCGCAGCGGCGTCTTGCCGGCGCGCGCCAGCATGCCGACGACGAGCGACGAATCGACCCCGCCCGACAGCAGCACGCCGACGTCGACATCGGCCTCCAGGCGCCGCTCGATGGACAGCGCCAGGGCGTCATAGACCTGGTCGCACCATTCCTCGGCGGGAAGCTCCAGGTCCTCGGCCGGGCGGGTGAAGTCGACGGACCAGTAAGTGGTGTCGGTGCGTGTGCCGTCGGCCTCGAACTCCGCGTAGGTCGCGGGCGGCAGCTTGCGCACGCCCTTCAGGACCGTGAAGGGTGCCGGCACCACGGCGTGGAACGACATGTAGTGGTTGAGGCCCACGGGATCGATGTCCGTGTCCGTGTCGCCCGCCGCCAGGAGTGCCGGCAGGGTCGAGGCGAAACGCAGGCGCCTGCCGTTCTCCGCGAGGTAGAGCGGCTTGATGCCCAGGCGGTCGCGGGCGAGCGTCAGGCGGCCCGTATCGCGCTCGAATATCGCGAAGGCGAACATGCCGTTGAGGCGCTTCACGCAGTCGGGGCCCCAGGCGTGGAAGGCCTTGAGCACGACCTCGGTGTCGCCCGCGGAAAAGAACCGGTAGCCCTTCTCCCGCAACTCGGCGCGCAGGGACTTGTAGTTGTAGATGCAGCCGTTGAAGGCGATGGTCAGGCCCAGGTCCGGGTCGATCAGGGGCTGCTGCGCCTTCTCGGTCAGGTCGATGATCTTCAGGCGCCGGTGGCCGAAAGCGCAGCGGCTTTGCTGGAACAGGCCCGAGGCGTCAGGCCCCCGGGGCGCCATCGCGTCGGTCATCCGCGCCACCGCCAGGGTATCCGCGTATGCATCGTCGAATCTGATTTCGCCGCTCAGTCCACACATGCCGTATCCGGCTCCTTTTCTCCTGCTGGTGCAGGCCGCCCGTCGCAACGGCGGCCGCCCGTCGCCCGGCGCAGGGGACGGACAAAACGCCACCGCCCCAGGTTGGTTCCAACCGGATCACACGGCGTCATATTTAAGTCATTGATTTATCTAAGATAGTTACCCCGGCCCGAGATGTCAAATGACGCACTTATTTCCGCCGCGCGTATCGGCGGAAGCGGTTGTGGTCATTGACTTAATCCGGACGGCGCGGATGTTCGCCCAGCTCCGCGTTCAACCCGTCACTCCCGCGAAAGCGGCGGTCCAGTGGGAGACAAGGTCCGGATTCCCGCTCGCGCCTGCCCGGGATTTGCGGCTAATGCCGGTAGTCGGGCTCTTCGCGGTCGAGCATGCGCATGTAGGCGGCGAACTGATCGGCGCCCACCGGCGCGCCGTCGTCCTCGAACTGCCGGGCCGCGTGCTCGCAGACCTCGGGCGGCGGAATGACCAACTCGGCGCCCGACGACTGGGCCATGAGCTGCAGTTCACAGGCGTGCTGCAGATAGCGGATGTGCTGGAAGGCCTCGGCGATGGTGCGGCCCGTGCACAGAAGCCCGTGATTGCGCAGGATCATGGAATGACGGTTGCCGAGGTCGCGGACGATGCGCTCGCGCTCCTCGGTGTCGTTGGAGATGCCTTCGTAGTCGTGATAGGCGAGCCGGTTGTAGAAACCCATCGACTTCTGGTTCAGCGGCAGCAGGCCGTCCTTCTGCGCCGACACGGCCATGCCCGCGTTGGTGTGCGTGTGGATCACGCACATGGCATCGCCGCGCGACATGTGAACCGCCGAATGGATGACGAAACCGGCGCGGATCACCTCGTAGGGGCTGTCGTCGAGCACGTTGCCGTCGACGTCGATCTTCACCAGGTTCGAGGCGCAGACCTCGGAAAACAGGTGGCCGTAGGGATTGATCAGGAAGTGGTGGCCGCGGCCCGGCAGGCGCACGGACGAATGGGTGAAGATGCCGTCGTCCCAGCCGAACCGGGCGACCAGACGGTAGACCGCCGCCAGCTCGCAGCGCAGCCGCCATTCCTCCGCCGACACCCTGCCCCGCAGGCTCGGCACCTCGTGCAGCGGGATTACCTGGCCCATGGCCGCCTCTCCTTTTCGTCCGGTCGTGCAAGCTGAATGCGCACAATCTAACGCCGCGCGGAGCCCGGGTTCAAGTGACCGCGCACCCGGCGCGGCCCGAAAATCCCGTGGCGGCGGATTTCAATTCGGGGCCAACTGCTTTACCATTGAGGCATGGACGATCCCCGCCAGGACTATCCGGAAATCCCCGAGCCCTACCGGCCGGACGAGGGCCGGTTCTCCTTCGACGTGGACGAGGCGCTGCAGAGTGTCGTCTCCCTGCGTTCCGAAATTCCCGACGCGGCCTTCACCGCGGGCACCCTGGGCACCGCGCGCAGCGGCCACGGCGTGGTCATCGACTCCAGGGGCCTGGTCCTGACCATCGGCTACCTGATCGTCGAGGCGGACCACGTGTGGCTGGTGTCCAACGACGGCCGCGCGGTGGAGGGCTACGTCATGGGCTACGACCAGGAAACCGGATTCGGCCTGGTCCAGGCGCTGCAGCCGCTCGACGCGCCGGCCATCGGGCTGGGTTCGTCCGCCGACCTGATCCCCGGCGACGACGTGATCGTCGCCGGCTGGGGCGGGCGGGCGCACGCGTTGCAGGCCCGCGTGTCGGCGCGCAAGGAATTCGCCGGCTACTGGGAATACCTGCTGGACGACGCCATCTTCACCACCCCGGCGCACCCGCTGTGGGGCGGGGCGGCGCTGATCGGCGAGGACGGGACGCTGCGGGGCATCGGCTCCCTTTACGTGCGGGGCGAGGAAAGCGGCGAGACCGAGGGCAACATGATCGTTCCCATCGACATCGTGAAGGCGATCCTGCCGACGCTGCGCGCCACGGGGGACTCCGGCCGGCCGCCGCGGCCCTGGCTGGGCACGTTCACGGCCGAGGCCATGGGCCGCGTCGTCATCGTCGGCACCTGGAGGGGCGGCCCGGCGGAAAACGCGGGCCTCGTGGCCGGCGACCTGGTGGTCGGCGTCGACGACAAGCCCGTGGAGGGCATGGCCGAGTTCTTCCGCGGCGTGTGGTCCCTGGGTCCCGCCGGGATCGACGTGCCCCTGAACATCTATCGTGACGGCGACCTGATGACGATCACCGTGCGGTCCCGCGCGCGGGGCGAGTTCTACAGGTCCCCCAACGTGCACTGAGGGCGCCATGGCGGGTCTTGCCTTGTCGCTGCCGCCCGTGCGCCTGGAGGCCCAGGACGCGACCCTTTACCCGGCCGCCCTGAAGGACGCCGAGGCCCTGTTCGACGCGGTCATGGCCGCCGTCGACTGGCGCCGGGAGGAACTGACCCTATACGGCCGCCGCATCCCGCAGCCGCGCCTCAGCGCCTGGTACGGCGACGCCGCCTATGCCTATTCGGGCCTGCTGCTGGCGCCCCGGCCCTGGCCTTCGGTGCTGGCGAACCTGCGCGGGCGCTGCGAGGAAATGGCCGGCGTCCCCTTCAATTCCGTGCTCGCCAACCTTTACCGCGACGGCCGCGACAGCATGGACTGGCACTCCGACGACGAGGCGTCGCTGGGTCCCGCCCCCGTCATCGCCTCGGTGACCCTGGGGGCTTCCCGGCGCTTCCTGCTTCGCCGCAAGGGGGCCAAGGCCGAGAAGATCGAGATCGGCCTGGGCGGCGGCGACATCCTGGTGATGGGGCCCCGGTGTCAGGTGCAATGGCAGCACCGGGTGCCCAAGACGAGGACGCCCGTGGGCCCGCGCATCAACCTGACGTTCCGCCTCTGTGGTCAAACCCTTCCTCAATCCAGGTCGAGGGGATAGACCGGACGGCGCACGTTCCTGTAGGGCAGGTCCTTGTAGTTGCGCGAGGTCACCCCGCCGCCGTCGTCGACCACGATGATATGGGACGCGATGGGGGCACAGGCGGCGCGGAAATGGTGCGCCGATTTGACGCCCAGCACCTTCTTCTTCTCCGGATCGATGCCGACCGACTTGAAGAACATGCGGTCGTAGTTCTGATAGCGGCGGCTGGCGACGACGATATCGACGCCGCCGACACTGAACACCGCCGACGGCCCCATGTCGACGCGGGCGCCCCGGGTCATCGGGCCTTCCATGGCGAAGGTGCCGTCGGTGATCGCCGTGACCGTGCCCATGAGCGACAGCGGTCCACCCTGCACCGCCGGATCGACCTTGCCGCCGAGTTCCAGCCTGATCGTGGCGCCCAGCCCTGCGTTCCGGCAGGCCAGGGCGGCGTCCGGATCGTAGATGGTGCCAAAGGCGGCATTCGAAAGGTCGGCCTCGACCATGGCGCCCAGCAGCTTCGTCGCATCGCCGTAGCCGCCGCCGCCCGGGTTGTCCGCATAGTCGGCCAGCACGATGGGCGCCTGTACGCCCCGGGCGAGCGCTGATTTGACCTGCACCAGGGCGTCCTTGATCGATACCAAGGTGATGGTCAACTTGTCGCGGTCCCGCCAGATCTGCTCCATCACCCGTTCGGCGATGCGGCCGTGGGCGGGGTCGTCGCCCTCGCCGGTGACGACGCAGGTCGGCCCGGTATCGTGGATGTCGACCCAGGGGAAGCCCGCGTTGATCGAGCCCGCGTAGGTGCCGGGCGTTTCCGCCAGAAGCCTGTCGAGGGTATCGAGAGCGTCCGTCATGGGACCCGGGGAGGTCGTGCGTCCGTGGTCGGCGCCGTCCAGCATCTCGCGGCGGCGCACGTGGACCTTGGGATGAATCTCGCCCTTCATGGCGCGGTCGAGCAGACCGCAGGCCTGGGTCGCGATCTCGTACTGGTCGACGTGCGGATAGGTGCGGTAGCTGATCATGATGTCCGCCAGGTCCGCCATGCGGTCGGTCACGTTGGCGTGCAGGTCGAGCGTCACCGCCACGGGGATGTCGCGGCCGACGGCGTCGCGCACGGATTGCAGCAACCGGCCCTCGCCGTCCTCGTCGTGTTCGCAGACCATGGCGCCGTGCAGGCACAACAGGATTCCGTCGAACGGCCCGTCGGCGTTCAGGCTGTCGACGATCACCTTGGTGACGTGGTCGTGCATGTCCTTGGTCACCTTGCCCGACGGTGTGGCGTTGGCATAGATGGGGTGGCGGATCGACCAGCCGTGCTTTCGGGCAGCGTCCACCGCCGCGCCGATCTCCGTCGCCGTGCCGCGCATCTTGGTCGCGACCTCGTCGTCGCGGTAATAGGTCCGGGCCTTGTAGGCGGCCATGTCCGTGGGCAGCCTGGAGAAGGTGTTGGTCTCGTGCTTGAAACCGGCGATGAACACGCGCTTGGTCATGATCGTTTCCTAGGATTGCAGTTTCTTCAGGTCGGGCACCGGCCGTGCGAAGTCCGGCCTGCCAGCGAAATACCCTTCCAGCGCATGGGCCACGGCCAGAACCAGGGCGTCCTTGCCGCCCGGCGCCATGACCTGCAGGCCGAAGGGCATGCCACGGTGGTCGACGCCGCAGGGGATGACGCAGGAGCAGGCGAGCGCCATGGTCGGCACGTAGGAAATGGCGAGCCAGCGCATGTAGGTCGGCATTTTCTCGCCGTTGATTTCGTCCACGTAAAGTTGTTCGTGGGGGAACGGCGACACGGACGCGGCGGGGCAGATCATCACATCGACCTCGTCGAACATGTCGATGAAGCGGCGCATCAGCTTGCCCTGCTCGACCAGGCCCCAGCCCACGTCGGCCGCCGTGACGTCGAGACCGCGCGTGGTGTTGTCGATCACGTTGGGCCCCAAAAGGTCCTTGTGGTTCTTCAGCCGTTCGTGATGCAGGGCGACGAAGGTGACGCCGCGGAAGATCTCGAACACGCGGTGGATGTCGCCGAAATCGGGGGCGCGGTCCTGGGCCTCGGCGAACACGCCGCGGAAGGCGTCCGTGCGCGCGGTGAAGGTAGCCCGGATCCCGTCATCCACGGGACAGCAGCCCAGGTCCGGCGTGATCGCGGCGCGGATGGAACCCAGGTCCAGGCCGTCGACGGAGCCGAACAGGCGCGGGTCGACGAGGCCCGAGAACGGGTCGCGGCGGTCGTCGTCCATCTGCGCCTGCAGCAGCAGCGCCGCGTCGGCGACCGTGCGCGCCATGGGCCCCAGTTGCGACCAGGGCATGAGCGCGGACGCCTTGGCCTCCGCCGGGACCGTGCCCGGCGACGGGCGGAAGCCGACCACGCCGCAGAACCCGGCGGGCGTGCGCAGGCTGCCGCCGTAGTCGCTGCCCGAGGCGATGGGCACCATGCCCGTGGCCAACGCCACGGCCGAGCCGCCGGACGACCCGGCACAGGTCTTGACGGGGGCGAAGGGGTTGCCCGTCGCCCCGAACACGCGGTTCTTGGTGTTGGCACCCGCGCCGAACTCGGGCGTGTTGGTCTTGCCGACGACGATGGCGCCCTCGGCGCGCACGGCGGCGACGGAGCCCTGGTCGGCCGCCGGCACGTTGTCCTTGTAGATCAGCGAGCCGTAGGTGGTGCGCACGCCCTCGGTCGCCTCCAGGTCCTTGATGCCGATGGGCAGGCCGTGCAGCAGGCCCAGGTCGTCGCCGTCCAGGACCATGCGCTCGGCGACCTTGGCCTCTTCCCGCGCGCGATCGAAGGCGCGGGTGACCATGCAGTTGACGGCGCCATCGACGGCCTCGATGCGGGCGATGCAGCTTTCCAGCAGCTCGACCGGCGAGATTTCCTTGGTGCCGATCAGACGGCGGGCCTCGGTGGCGGTCAGGTCGCAAAGGTCCTGCGTCATTGCAGTTTCTCCAGGTCTGGGATGGGGCGGGCCATTTCCGGGTCCGCGTTCAGAAGGGTTTCGAGGGCGAGGGCGGCGGCCAGCAGCTCCGCCTCGCCGTGGCGCTTGCCGGCGATCTGGAAGCCGAAGGGGGCGCCCGTCTCGTCCAGGCCGCAGGGCACGGCGATCACCGGATTTCCGGTCAGCGTCAGCGCCGAGCGGATGAGGGACGCGTCCATGTAGTTCTCCATGGCCACGCCGTTGATCTCCGTCGGCGCACCCGTGTCGAGCCGGTAGGGCGGATAGGCGTTGCCCGGCAGGATCAAGAGGTCGACATCCTCCATGAAAGCCTGGAAGCGGTCGTACCACTGCCGCCAGGCGACCTCGGCCGCCGCCACGTCGGCGAGGGTCATGCCGTAGCCGGCCTCGGTGTTCATGACGATGTTGGGCGACAGAAGCTCGCGGTGCTTTTCCACCCGCTCCTTGTGGTTGGCCATGTAGTAGACGCAGCGCAGCACCCAGAAGGCGTCGCGCACGCCCGCGATGTCGGGATGGCCGTCGCGGGCCTCCTTGAAGACGTGGCGGAATTTCCCCGTGCGCGCGCGGAACACCCTTTTGATTCCGTCGTCCACGGGGGCCGAGCCCAGATCCTCGGAAAAGGCGACGCGCAGGCCGCCCAGGCCGGCGGGCGTCAGGTCCGCGAAGCCGGAGGCGTCCAGCGGGAACCCCATGGGGTCGCCCGCATGGGCGCTGCCCGCCTGCGCGGAATAGAGCAGGGCCGTGTCGGCGACGCTGCGCCCCATGGGCCCCTGCACCGCGAAATAGGTCAGCTGCAGGGCGCGGCGCTCATGCGCCACGGCGCCAGGGCGCGGACGGAACCCGACCACGCCCGACCAGGTCGCGGGGGCGCGCAGGCTCCCGCCCGTGTCCGAGCCCTGCGCCAGCGGCACCATGGAGCAGGCCAGCGCGGCGGCCGAGCCGCCGGACGATCCGCCCGGCGTGCGCGCGGGATCGAAGGGGTTGGTGGTGGCGCCGTAGACCCGGTTCGTGGTGTTGGCGCCGGCGCCGAATTCCGGCGTGTTGGTCTTGCCCAGAATGATCGCCCCCGCCTGGCGCAGGCGCGCGATCTGGCCGTCGTCGGCGTCGGGCACGTGGTCCTTGAACAGAAGCGAGCCGTAGGTGGTGCGCATCCCCTTCACGTTGACGAGGTCCTTGATGCCGATGGGCAGGCCCGCAAGCGGCCCCGGGTCGGCACCCCTGGCGATCTCGGCCTCGATGTCCCGCGCGCGGGCCAGGGCGCCCTCGGCATCCAGGGCGACGAAGGCGTTGACCGTGCCGTTCACGGCGTCGATGCGTTTGAGACAGCTTGCCAGAAGCTCCACCGGCGACAGCTTGCGTTCGCCGATGAGGCGGCGCAGGTCGACGGCGGAAAGATCGCAGGGCTCGGTCATGGCAGCGGCAGGGAGTCCGTTTCCCCCAGATCCCAGAACAGCCCGCCCATGAGGCGCAGCGCCGAGCGGGACACGGGCTCCAGGATGTGTTCGTTGGGCGCGTGCTGCGAGCACGCGGGGTACGAGTGCGGGACCCAGATGGTCGGCAGGCCCAGGATATGGGCAAAGCAGTCGTTGGGCAGGGAGCCTCCCAGGTTCGGCAGCACCGCCGGCTCCTCCCCCGCGGTCCGGGTCAAAGACTTGATGGCCCATTTGGCCCAGGGGGTGTCGGGCTCCAGCCGCGTCGCCGCCATGAACTCGCGGTCGGGGGTCAGCTCGACCTTTTCGAAACCCAGCCTGTCCAGGTGCTTGCGCAGGGCGGGCAGCACCACGGCCGGATCGAACCCGGCGACGAAGCGCATGTGGCACTTGGCGAAGGCCCTGGGCGGCACGGCGTTCACGGGATTTTCCGGGTTGCCGGTCCTGAAGGCCAGGATTTCGAAGGTGTTCCAGGCGAACACCTTTTCCTCGGGCGTCAGGCCCGGCTCGCCCCAGTCGGGATCGATCTCGGGATCGCCCTCCATGCCGCCGACCTTCAGTTTGGAGATGGCCTCGCGCACGGAGTTGGAAATCGGCGCGGGTTTCAGTTCGTCCAGCAGGATACGCCCCTTGGCGTCGACGATGGTCGAAATGGCGTGGGCCAGGACGATCCCCGGGTTGGCCAGCAGTCCGCCCCAGTTGCCGGAATGGTGGCCGCCCTCGCGCAGGTCCAGCGTCATGGTGAAATTGAAGACCCCGCGCGAGCCGAAATAGACCGTGGGCCGGTCGGCGTTCAAGCGCGGGCCGTCCGAGGCGATGAACACGTCGGCCTTGAACAGGTCCTTCTTCTCGCGGCAGAACTCGCGCAGCCCCGGCGAGCCCGTTTCCTCGCCCGTTTCGATCAGCGCGACCACATTGTAGCCGAGCTTGCCGCCGCGCGCGTCCATGCAGGCCTTCATGGCCGCCAGGTTGATGGTGTGCTGGCCCTTGTTGTCGGCGGTGCCGCGGCCGTACCAGCGCGCGCCCACCTTCTTCATTTCCCACGGGCCGATGCCGTCGCGCCATTGCTCGTCGTAGCCGCGCACCACGTCGCCGTGGCCGTAGGTCATCAGGGTCGGCAGGTCGTCCCCTTCCTGGCGTCGCGCGACCAGGATGGGCTGGCCGCCGGGCTTGGGGTTCTCGAAAATTTCGCTGACGAATCCGAGGTCGGCGAGGTAAGGCGTCATCTCCTCCTTCAGATAGCGGTACAGCTCGGGCCGGAAGGGTTCGTCCTGGCTGCACGACCTGATGGCGACGCGGCGCGCGAGGTCGGTCCAGAACCCGCCGTCGTCGAAATAGTGTTCAAGGCTTTCGATCACCGCGTCGCGGCTCATTCAATTGCTCCCTTGCCGTCATGCCCGCGAAGGCGGACATCCAGCGAATCTCTTTTCTGGACTCCCGCTTTCGCGGGAGTGACGAACAGAGAAACGCTCATGTCTGATACCCCGTCTCCGGGTCGCCCAGGTCCCAGTAGATGCCGGTGACCAGTGCCATGCCCTCGCGGGTCAGTGGCCACAGGATGTGTTCGTTGGGCGCGTGCTGCGAACAGCCGGCGTAACTGAGCGGCAGCCACACGAAGGGGATGTCCAGCACGTCTTGAAAGACATCATTACATATGGAGCCGCCGGAGTTGGGGACCATGCGGCATTTCTCGCCGGTCGTGCGCTCCACGGCGGCGCGCACCCATTTGGCCCAGGGGTGGTCCGGATCCGTGCGCGCGGCGTGGAAGAAGGCCGCGTTGCCGCCGGTCGAGGGTTGCACCTTGACCATGCCGAAGCCCTGCGCGTCGAGGTGCGCCTGCAGGTTGGCGACGATGTTCTCCCAGTCCGTGCCGACCACGAAGCGGAGCTGACAATTGGCCACGGCCCGGGGCGGAACCGCATTCACAGGGTTGTCCGGATTGCCGGTCTTCATGGCCAGGATTTCGAAGGTGTTCCAGGCATAGACCTTCTCGGCGCGGGTCAGTCCCGGCTCGCCCCAGTCGTCGTCGATCTCGGGCCCGCCCTTCGAGACCTCGCGCGTCACGTCGGACAGGAGTTCGCGGACGGTGTTGCCGATCGGCGGCGGCAGCAGGGCCGGCACCAGGATGCGCCCCTTCACGTCGATCACGGTGGCGAGCGCCGCGGCCAGGATGATCCCCGGATTGGCCAGCAGCCCGCCCCAGTTTCCCGAATGATGACCGCCGTCGCGCAGATCGACGACGAGGTCGAAATTGAAGGCCCCCCGGTTGCCGAGCGTCAGGTTCGGTTTGGCGACGTCGAAACGGGGGCCATCCGACGCGAAATAGCAGTCGGCGGAGAAATCCTCTTTATGCGCCGCGACCAGATCCTTCAGGCCCCTGGAGCCGTTCTCCTCGCCCGTCTCGATGATGAACTTGTGGTTGAAGCCGAGGCTGCGCCGCGTGTCGAGCACGGCCTTCAAGGCCGCCAGATGGGTCGAGTGCTGGGCCTTGTTGTCGGCGGTGCCGCGGCCATAGACCTTGTCGCCCAGCTTCATGAGCGTCCAGGGATCCAGGTTGTCCTTCCACTGGCCTTCCTGGCCCAGCACCGTGTCGCCGTGCCCGTAGCCCAGCACCGTGGGCAGGTCGTCGCCTTCGTGCCGGCTGGCGAGAAGGACGGGACCACACCCTTCGAAGGGATTGTCATAGACCCGGCAGGCGTAACCCATGGCCTCGAAGGCCGGGCGCATCTCCTCTTCCAGGTAGGCGTAGCAGTCGGACAGACGGGCCGGATTCTGGCTTTCCGTGGGCACGGCCACGCGCGCCTTCAGATCCTCGAAGAAGCCTTCCGGATCGTCGAAATGGGCAAGCGCGGCGTCGACGGCGTGTTGGCGGGTCATGGTCGTGGGCGGGATGGTCAGGAAGCGGCCCGTCCCCTCCCCTGGTTCTCGTCGTACAGGTGGCATTCCACCAGGCCGGTCCTGGTCGGGATGGTGCGCGGCGCCACGACCGAGCAATGGTCCATGCAGTCGACGCAGCGCGGATGGAAGGTGCAGCCCGAGGGCGGATTGACCGGATTGGGATAGGCGATGCCGAGTCCGGCGTCGGGCACGTCCATGTTCGGGTCCGGCGTGAGGACCGATTCCAGCAGCGCCTTGGTATAGGGGTGCTGCGGATTGTCGAACAGCCGGTCCGTGTCGGCGACCTCGACCAGCCGGCCCAGGTACATGACCGCGACCCGGGTCGCCATGTGCTCGACCACGGCCAGGTTGTGGCTGATGACGATGTAGGTGAGGTTCAGTTCCGCCCGCAGATCCTGCAAGAGATTCAAAATCTGCGACTGCACCGAGACGTCGAGCGCCGAGGTCGGTTCGTCGCAGATCACGACCTCGGGCCGGTTGATCAGCGCCCTGGCCACGGCGACGCGCTGACGCTGGCCGCCCGACAGCTGGTTGGGGAAGTTGCCATAGAGCCGGCGCGGCAGGCCGACCAGTTCCATGATCTCCTCGACCCGCAGGCGCAGGGCCTTGTCGTCGGCCGCGCCCTGAACGCGCACGGGCAGCGAGATGATGTCGCCGATGGACTTGCGCGGGTTGAGCGACGAATAGGGATCCTGGAAGATCGGCTGCACCTTGCGCGCCATGTCCAGGCGTTCCATGTGGCTGGTCGGGGTGCCGCCGACGAACAGTTCGCCCGCCGTCGGCTCAAGCAGGCCGAGCAGCATCTTGGCCAGCGTCGACTTGCCGCAGCCCGACTCGCCGACCAGGCCCAGAACCTCGCCCCGAGGCACCTTCAGGTTGATGCCGTTGACCGCGTGCAGGGGCTTCTTGCCGCGCATGAAGCCGGCCGAGATCATGAAGGTGCGCGTGACGTCGCGGGCCTCGAGGACGATGTCGTCTTGATCGGCCATGCTACGCGGCCCCCTTCGTGAGGTTTGCCGCGCACTGTTGGGGCGTCAGCGCGCAGCGGTAGACATGCCCGTCCTCGAACGATCCGGTAAGCTCGACCCGCCCCGAGCGGCAGGCGTCCATGGCGTACCGGCAGCGGTCGGCGAAATGGCAGCCGGACAGGTCGCCCACCAGGGACGGCACGATGCCGGGGATGGAGCCCAGGTGGGCGCCCCGTTCAGTCTTGCCCGGGATGGGAATGCATTCGATCAGGCCCTGGGTATAGGGATGGGTCGGGTTCTCGAACACCTGCTTGGCGGTGCCCGTCTCGACGATCTGGCCCGCGTACATGACCGCCACCCGGTCGGCGACCCGGGCGACCACGCCCAGGTCGTGGGTGATCAGGATCATGCCCATGTTGAATTCCTTCTGCAGGTCCGCCAGCAGGTGGAGTATCTGCGCCTGGATGGTCACGTCGAGGGCGGTCGTCGGCTCGTCGGCGATGATCAGGTCGGGGCCGCACATCAACGCCATGGCGATCATCACGCGCTGGCGCAGGCCGCCGGACAGCTGATGCGGATACTGGCTCAGGCGCGATGCCGCCGCCGTGATGCCTACTTTCTCCAGAAGGTAGATGGCGCGCGTGCGGGCTTCGGCGGCGCTCACCTGCTTGTGGCGCAGCAGGGCCTCGACAAGCTGATTGCCGATGGTGTAGGCCGGGTTCAGGGAGGTCATGGGCTCCTGGAAGATCATGGCCATCTTGTTGCCGCGGATGTCGGACATGCGGCGCTCGCCGGCGCTCAGCAGGTCCTCGCCGTCGAGGGTCAGAACCGATGCCGTCCGCTTCGCCCGCAACGGCAAAAGGTCCATGACGGCAAGCGAGGTCAGCGACTTGCCGCAGCCCGACTCGCCGACGATGCTGAGCGTCTCGCCCCGTTTCACGTCGAAGCTGATGGACTGCACCGGATGCAGCATCCCGGCGGCGACGGGAATGTCGATGACCAGGTCGCGGACCTCTAGGATGGTGTCGCTCATGGCGGCCTAGTTCCTGTTTTCCGGCGCGGTGACGTCGCGCACGCCGTCGCCCAGCAGGTTGATCGAGAGAATCAGCGCGAACAGCGCGGTGCCGGGAACGCCGATCAGCCAGGCGTCGAAGAACATCATGCCCTTGGCTTCACTGATCATCAGGCCCCAGCTGGGGGCCGGCGGCTGCACACCGAGGCCGAGGAACGACAGCGCCGCCTCCAACAGGATGGCATGGGCCATTTCCAGAGTCGCCACCACGATCAGGTGATTGGCGACATTGGGCAGAATCTCGCTCATGACGATGCGCAGGGTGGAACAGCCGCAGGCCTGCGCCGCCGCCACGTAATCCAGGTTGCGGACCTGCATGGTCGTCGAGCGCATGACCACGGCGAAGCGGTCCCAGATCAACAGGCCGAGCACCCAGATGACGATCCACAGCGACGATCCCACGAGCGACACCACGGCGAGCGCCACCAGGACCACTGGCATGCTGAGCCGCGTGGTGATGAGGAAGTTGACGACCATGTCGACGCGGCCGCCGAAGTAGCCGGCCGCGACGCCGAGCGTCGTGCCGATGACGCCGGAAATCAGCATGGCGGAAAACCCGATCAGCAGGGAAATGCGCGAGCCGTGGATCAGGCGTGTCAGGTAGTCGCGGCCCTGCAGGTCGGTGCCGAGCGGATAGGCCGGATCGTACTTGGGGCTGTCGTGCCAGAACGGCGGCTTCAACGCATTGGCCAGGTCCTGGTCCAGGATCGGATGATAGGGCGTGAGGTAGGGCGCGAAGATGGCGACCAGGAAGATGATCCCCAGCACGGCGCCGCCGATGAGGATGCCGTAGTGGCCGAACACGCGGCGGCGGAGCTGCGCCATGGGCGAGGGCTCGAGGATCGCCGCGGCGGCGGGAGGGATGCCGGGGGCCGTGGTTGTCGCGTCTTGCGGAGTCATGTCAGGTCACTCTGATCCGGGGGTCGAGGAATGCGTTCAGCATGTCCGCCAGGAAGGTGATGACGATGTAGAAGCAGGACAGCACCAGCACGATGGCCTGCATCATCGGCAGGTCGGCGCGCTGGATCGTCTCCCAGGCCAGGAAGCCCAGGCCGTTGATGGCGAAGATGGTCTCGATGACGATGGACCCGCCGAGCATGAAGCCGAACTGCACGGCGGCCAGCGAGACCACGGGGATGATGGCGTTGCGCAGCGCGTGCTTGAACAGCACCGCCGGCGGGCGCAGGCCCTTGGCCTTGGCCGTGCGGATGTAGTCGGACGACAGCACCTCCAGCATCCCGGCGCGGGTCAGGCGCATGACGCCGGGCGTCACGTAGTATCCCAAGGCGATGGCCGGCATGATGAAGTTCATCCAACTGTCGGTGCCGGTGATGGGCAGCCAGCGGAGTTGAATGCCCAGGAAAAAGATGAGGATCAGCGCGAACCAGAAGCTGGGCAGCGCCTGGCCGACCACGGCGAGCGACAGCGCGAAGCGGTCGATCAGGGAATTGGGCCGGATCGCGGCCGCCACGCCGAGCGGAATGGCAAGGACCAGCGCGAAGGAAATGGCGCAGAGCGCCAGGATCAAGGTGTTGGGCAGGCGAGTCAGGATGACGTCCGAAATGTTGGCCTTGAGGTAGTGGGACCGGCCCAGATCCCCCTGCGCGGCCCGCGCCAGCCAATCCCCGTACTGCACGATGATTGGGCGGTCGTAGCCGTAGGCCTTGCGGATGTGCTCGATTTCTTCGTTGGAGGCGGAATCCCCGGCCAGCGCGATGGCCGGATCCCCCGACAGATAGATCAGGGAAAAGGTGATCACGGACACGGTGAGCGCAACCAGCACGGCGACGCCCAGGCGTCTCAGCAAGTACTTCAGCATGGCGGAATCGCCGCTTGGATCATCGGAAAAGCCCCCTCGGCCCGGCGATCCGGCGGCCCCGAGGGGGCCGCCGGGCAATTACCGGATACGCGATCGTTACTTCCACTTGGCGGTGTAGAACCGCGGGATCTCGTCCGACGTGATCGTCATGCTCAGATCCTTGTTGTAGGCGTAGTTCTTGGCATAGGTGAACATGGGCAGCCAGTAGACCTTGTTCATGATGATTTGGAACGCTTCCTTGTAAAGCTTTTCGCGTTCCGCAAGGTCGGTCACGTTGCCCGCCTTGACGATCAGTTCGTTGACCTTGGGATCGTTGGCCGGGTCGTCCTTGCCGCCGGTGAAGAACACGCCGGCCATGCCGGACGCGTCGGGAATCGAATAGGAGCCCCAGGTCATGTGGTGGACCGGCGTCTCACCCTTCTGCGCGATCTCGCGCAGCGCCTTGTACTGCATGAAGTTCAACTTGGCCTTCACGCCGACCTTGGCCAGGTCCGAGATCACCGCCTCCGTGAACTCGCGTTCGCGGTAGGCATAGATGTCGAACTCCAGGCCCTTGTCATAGCCCGCTTCCTTCAAGAGGGCCTTGGCCTTGGCCGGATCGTAGGAATAGCCCTTGATGTCCTGGACACAGCCGGTCTGATCCGGATGGCAGGGCGTGTTGACGACCTGCGACGCCGGGCCGATCAGGTTCTTGACGATCGATTCCCGGTTGATGGCATGGGCGAAGGCCTGGCGCACGCGCAGGTCCTTGAAGGCCTTGTTGTTGGACGAGCCGTCGACGTCGAAGGCGATGTAGGACACGCGCAGGGTCTTGGCGTTCTCGACCGTGACCTGGCCCGAGGCCTTCAGCTTGTCGGCCTGTTCCTTGGGCACGTCCCAGATCCAGTCGATGCCGCCGGTCAGCAGTTCGGCGATGCGGGTGTTGCCTTCCTTGATGGTGCGGTAGATCAGGTTCTTGATCTGCGGCGTGCCCTTGGGCCCGCCCTTGTGATAGCCGTCGTAGCGCTGCATGACGATCTTCTCGCCGGGCACCACCTCGACGATTTTGTAGGGGCCGGTGCCGTTGGGCTTGACCGCCGCGAAATCGAGCTTGCCTTCCTGGGTCTTCGGCGCGTTGTCATAATGGCCGCGCTTGATGATCGGCACCGCTTGGCCCAGATAGGCGAGGGCCGCCGGGAACGGCTTGTGCAGATGGATGCGGATGCCGTGCGGGCCCGTCTTCTCGACGCTCTTCATCCAGTCGACGTTCTTCAGCGTGACCACGCCGTGCTCCTTGTTGGTCGTGAAGGCGACCGTGTAAACGACGTCTTCCGGCCCGAAGGGCGAGCCGTCGTGGAACTTCACGTCGTCGCGCAGTTCGAAGTCCAGGGTCACGTTGTCGACCCACTTGAAGGACTTCGCCAGGTTCGGTTCGTACGCGCCCGTCTTCGTGTTGCGGAGCAGAAGGTTGTCCCACACCGTGTTGCCGATGATGACCAGTTCGCGGGTGCGGTTGTAGTACGGGTCGGCGACCGCGGACTCGCGGTCCGTCGACCAGACCAGCGTGTCGTTGGCCTTGCCCGCCAGCGCCGCGCCCGAGCCGATACCCATTGCAACCGCCGCAATGGGCAGGCATTTCAGAAATTGACGAATCATATCGTCCTCCCTTGGTTCGATTCCCTGCCGCCCTTGCTTAACGTCATTGAATTTCCTGGCCGGCAATCCTGGCCCACCCCCCGAGGGGAAAAGCCGTATGCATTTCAAAGCATGGGCGGTCCGAATGCAAGGAGGGACTCCGCCTTCTTCCGCCTGACGAAAGCGACCGGTCGCACCTTGCCCTTGCCTTCCGTTCCGAACGGTGCCCCCGTGCCGTTCGACAGGTTGAAAACCGGTCCGGCGGCGGATGGATTACGGCATCCCCATGCATCTGGCTCCTCCGGGCCCACCCCGAAGCAGAGGAAAAGGATAGCCGAGACCAGATGAAATGTGCTTTCAAAATCGCGGCGCATTTGAAGGCCGTCCGAACGAAAAGACCGGATTCATCCGAAATCGCTCATACGATGCCGGATCTATGGAACATCGTTCCGAAGGGCCCTGTCGGCCGGTCCCCGGCGCCGCCGCCCGGCCGCCGCGGACCCGGCGGTGTGGCCGGAAGCCCGGGACGGGTTCAACCCTCGGTCGTTCCCTTGACCGCCACCGTGGCCTTACCCTTCACCCGCGCCTCGCGGTAGGTGATGTAAAGGGTCGAGGCGAACACCACCGTGCCGCCCGCCCAGGTCCACAGGTCCGGAAATTCGCCGAACATCGCGTAGCCCAGGCCGGCCGCCCACAGGAGGCGCGTGAAGTCGGCGGGCATGACGGCCGTGGCCTCGCCCAGCTGCATGGCCTTGGCCATGCTGACGTGCGCGGTCGCCGCCAGAAGGCCGATGGCGACCAGTTCCCCGAACTGCGCCCAGGTCGGCCACTCCCACACGAACAGGGCCAGGATCAGCGTGGCCGGGGTGAAATAGACCGACGAATAGAACACGATGGTGACCGGGCTGTCGTAGCGCACCAGGACCTTGACCAGCAGCAGCGCCCAGGCCCACATGACCGTGGAGCCGAGCGCCCACAGGTAGCCCGCGCTGATGTCCTGGAAGCCGGGACGCAGGATCACCGCCGTGCCGGCGAAACCGACGATCAGCGCGCCCCAGCGGCGGATGCCCATCTTTTCCTTGAGCATGAAGACGGCGCCCAGGGATGTGAACAGCACGACCGTGAAACTGAGAGCCGTGGCGTCGCCCACGGGGACCAGCGACAGGGCGTAGAACCAGGTCAGCATGGCGCCCAGGCCGACGATCCCGCGCACGAGTTGAAGGTCCGGGCGCTTGCTTTTCCAGGCGTGCCGGTCCTGGCGCAGCAACAGCGGCGTGAGGGCGATGAGCACGACCAGGTTGCGGAAGAAGGCGACCTCGAACGGATGGAGCGCCTGCGTCATGTCGCGGACCAGCGCGTGCAGGCACGAAATCATCACCGCACCCGCGAGCATGAACAGGATGCCCCGGAAGTTGTCGATTTTCCGCGGACCTGTCGGGGTCGGATGCTCGCTCAAGTCCGGGGTCGTCGCCATGGCGTCACTATAGACGGCGGTCACCTTCTGGCAATAAGGTCGTCCGCCCCGCATGGGGCCAATTGCATACAATTTTGGGGCAGGAACACACCATCATGATCAAGGCAGGCATCGCAGGACTGGGCCGTTGGGGCCAGGTCCTGGTCAATTCCGTTCACGGCAAAAGCGACCGGATCGCGATTACCGCGGGCTGCACCGGCCGCAAGGCGAGGGCCGAGGCGTTCTGCGCCGAGAAGGGCATCGACTTGCGCGACGGACTGGCCGACCTGCTGAACGATCCGGACCTGGACGCGGTCATCCTGGCGACGCCGCACAGCCAGCACGCCGACCAGGTGGTGGCCGCCTCCGCCGCCGGCAAGCACGTCTTCATCGAGAAGCCCTTCACCCTGGACCGCGCCAGCGCCCAGGCCGCCGCCGACGCGGCCGGGGCCGCAGGCGTCGTGCTGGCCTTCGGCCACAACCGGCGCTTTCATCCCGCCATGGCGCGCATGAAGGAGATGGTGCAATCGGGCGAACTGGGCCAGATCCTGCATGTCGAGGGGAACCTGAGCAGCCCCAGCGCCATGCGCTATCCCGAAGGCGGCTGGCGCAGCAGCTCCGACGAAAGCCCCGCCGGCGGCATGACCGGCATGGGCATCCACGTGGTCGACGCCATGATCAACCTGCTGGGCCCCGTCGACGAGGTGATCGCCCGGTCCTATCGCCGGTTCCTCAAGATCGACGTGGACGACACCACGGCCATGCTGTTCCGCTTCGCGTCGGGCGCCATGGGATACCTGGGCACCTTCACGGCGACGGCGCCCTTGTGGCGCATCCAGGTGTTCGGCACGGGCGGTTGGGCCGAGATGCACAACTACGACCGCCTGACCGTGCGCAAGGTTTCATCCGACGGTACGGTGGGCGCGGAAGAGGTCACCGAGTACGGCGCCTTCGACATGGAGCGGGCGGAACTGGAGGCCTTCGCCGACGCCTGCGAAGGGCGCGCGGCCTACCCCCTGCCGCCCGCCGAGGCCGTGCACGGCACGGCGGTGCTGGAGGCCGTGATCAAGAGCGCGGCCGGCGGCCGGCCGGTCAAACTTAAAGACGTGTAATGGGCTTCCTGCTGCGCCGCCTGCTCGTCTACGGGCGCTGGCTGGCGCTCGCCGCCGCGACGACGGCGGCCGCGGGCCTTTACGGCGTGCTGTCGACGCGCGAAGAGATCGCTCTGTTCGGCGGCGCGCCCCATGCCATCGAATGGTGGGAACCCTACGTCTGGCCCGCCGTCTCCTTCGTCGTCGTCGGCCGGGTCCTGCGCATGGCGTTGAACCGCCTCGCCGGCGCGGCGACCGAAACCCTGACCAGGCTGCGCCGCTAGGAGTCGTCGCCGTCCCCGGAACCGCCGAGCCCGGCCTGGGCGATCTTCTTGTCCGTATTGTAGTTGTTGAGCGCCCACACCGCCCAGATCGCCGCCGGAATCCAGCCGATCAGCGTCAACTGCAGGACCAGGCAGACCAGGCCCTGGATGGGCCGGCCGATGGTGAAGAACACGAACCACGGAATCAAAATCGCAAGAAGCAGCCTGATCATGGGAAACCCCCTGTTGTTTCGTATCCCCCTGCACCTGGAACGAAACGTTACCCCGCCGGGAATCTTCTGACAATTGGCGCCTGACAATCGCGCCGCGTTGACCTACTTTCCCGGCCCATGAGAACCGATCTGTTCGATTTCGACCTGCCGCCCGAGCTGATCGCCCAGAAGCCCGCCAGCCCGCGCGACGCCGCGCGCCTGCTCGAGGTCGCGCGCGGCGCCCTGCACGACCGGGTTGTGCGCGACCTGCCCGACCTGCTGCGGCCCGGCGACATCATGGTCGTCAACGACACCCGGGTGATCCCGGCGCGCCTGACGGGGCGGCGCGGCGACGCGGCGCGTCCGGGGCGGCCCGAGGGCGGGCCCAAGGTCGAGGTGACGCTGCACAAGTGGGACGCCGACGGCACCTGGCGCGCCTTCGCCCGCCCGGCGCGGAAGCTCGCCGCCCGCGACCACATCGTATTCGCGCCCGGATTCTCCGCCAACGTGGCGAGGAGGCTGGAGGGCGGCGAGGTCGTGCTGCGCTTCAACAAGGCGGGGCCCGACCTGAAGGACGCGCTGGAGCAGTTCGGCATCATGCCGCTGCCGCCCTACATCAAGCGCGACGCCGCCGGCGACGACGCCGACAAGGGCGACTATCAGACCCTGTTCGCCGCGCGCGACGGCGCCGTCGCGGCGCCCACGGCGGCGCTCCACTTTACGCCGGAACTGCTGGCCGCCCTCGACGAACGCGGGGTCGAGCGGGTCAGCCTGACCCTGCACGTGGGCGCCGGCACGTTCCTGCCCGTGCGCGAGGACGACACCCGCCACCACGTCATGCATTCGGAATGGGGCGAGATCACCGAGCGCGCCGCCGACTTCATCAACCAGGCGCGGGACGCGGGCGGCCGCATCGTCGCCTGCGGCTCCACCGCCCTGCGCCTGTTGGAGACGGCGGCCGACGCCGACGGCCGGGTCATTCCCTTCAAGGGCGACACCGACATCTTCATCACGCCGGGCTACCGGTTCAAGGCGGTCGACCTCATGATGACCAACTTCCACCTGCCGCGCTCGACCCTGTTCATGCTGGTCGCGGCCTTCGCCGGGCTGGAGCGGATGCAGGCCGCCTATGCCCATGCGGTCGCCGAGGCCTACCGGTTCTATTCCTACGGCGACGCCTGCCTGCTGCACCGGAACGACGGAAACCCGAGTGGAGACTGACGCGATGCCCAAGATGACCTTCACCGTCAGCGCCACCGACGGCCGCGCCCGGCGCGGGCGGCTGCAGACCGCGCACGGCCCCATCGACACGCCCGCCTTCATGCCCGTGGGCACGGCGGCGACCGTGAAAGCCATGACGCCCGAGGCCGTGGCAACGACGGGCGCCCAATGCATCCTGGGCAACACCTATCACCTGATGCTGCGCCCCGGGGCGGAGCGCATCCGCAGGCTCGGCGGGCTGCACAGGTTCATGAACTGGCCGGGGCCGATACTTACAGATTCCGGCGGCTTCCAGGTGTGGTCTCTGAAGGACCTGCGCAAGCTGACCGAGGGCGGCGTCGCCTTCCGCTCCCACATCGACGGGGCGAAGCATATGCTGACCCCCGAAAGCGCCATGGATATTCAGAACGCGCTCGATGCCGACATCTCCATGGTGCTGGACGAATGCACTCCGTTCGGCGTCGACGAGGCCGAAGCCCGCATTTCCATGGAGTTGTCCATGCGCTGGGCGAAGCGCTGCAAGGACGCCTTCGAGGAACGCCCCGGCTACGGCCTGTTCGGCATCGTGCAGGGCGGGGTCTTCCCGAACCTGAGGCGGGAATCGGCGGCGGCGCTCACGGCCATCGGCTTCGACGGCTACGCCGTCGGCGGCCTCGCCGTGGGCGAGGGCCAGGACATGATGTTCCGGACCCTCGACGCGACCACGCCGCACCTGCCCGCCGACCGGCCCCGCTACCTGATGGGCGTGGGCAAGCCGTCGGACCTGGTGGGGGCGGTGGCGCGCGGCGTCGACATGTTCGACTGCGTGCTGCCGACCCGCTCCGGGCGCACGGACCAGGCCTTCACCCGGCGCGGCCAGCTCAACCTGCGCAACACCCGGCACAAGGACGATCCCCGGCCCCTCGATCCGGACTGTTCCTGCTATGCCTGCGCCAACTTCTCCCGCGCCTATGTCCACCATCTGGTACAGGCGCGGGAAATCCTGGGCGGCGTGCTGCTAAGCTGGCACAATCTGCACTATTATCAGGAACTGATGGCGGGCATGCGGCGGGCCATCGAAGGCGGGACCTTTGCCGCCTTCAAGCGGGACTTCGAGGCGCTGCAGGCGGCCGGCGACATTCCCCCGATCGGGGACGGAGCGGAGACATGAACGAGGAACGGCTGACGCAACTAGGCGGGACCAGCGAGATTCCCGCCTCGCCGGAGGATGCCGTGCTGGAATGCGCCGCCAACCCGCACCATGAAACGCCCTACCTGATCCGCTTCACCGTGCCCGAGTTCACCTCGCTCTGCCCCGTCACGGGCCAGCCCGATTTCGCGCACCTGGTCATCGACTACGTGCCCGACCGGCTGATCGTCGAAAGCAAGTCGCTGAAGCTGTACCTCGCCAGCTTTCGCAACCACGCGGGCTTTCACGAGAAATGCACCCTCGACGTGGCGCAGAAGATCGGCCGGGCGGCGGAGCCGAAATGGCTGCGCATCGGCGGCTACTGGTATCCGCGCGGCGGCATCCCCATCGACGTGTTCCACCAGACGGGCGAGCCGCCCAAGGGCCTGTGGATTCCGGATCAGGGCGTGCCGCCGTACCGGGGGCGGGGGTAGGCAGTTAGAAGTCCGCGTCACCCCGCCGCCGCGTCGTCGCGCGCCGCCGCCGTGGGCCAGGCCCGGGGCAGTTCGACCGCGTGGCCGAAATAGCCGATCAGGTCGATGAAGCTCTTGACCACGGACAGGTTGGGGATGGAGGACAGGATCGGGCCGCCCGTGCCCTCGGCGATGGGGGACAGTTCGTCGCCGGGCTGGCTGTCCCGGTACTCCTGCACCGCCCGGTGGTAGTTCCGCTCGTCGGTGATGACGTAGAAATCCGGGTCCTTCTTGGACTGCAGGATCAGGAATTCCATGGGACGTCTCCTCGTTGCCGCATCGGCCCGCGGGCGCAGATATGGGGGCTTCCCCGACATGTTGCGCACCCATACGGGCATCAGCCAAGATTTTGTGATAACGCGCGGAACCGGGCAAGGAAAAGCCGCGAGCGGACGGTGTCGGGTGGCCCGTGGGCGGCGTCAGCCGCCCCGGTAGACGCAGCCGGTGGTGGCGTTCTCGCGAATCTCGATCTCGCTAAGTCCTTGAAGCCGAGTCGATAATCTGTCCCACAGCCAGATCGCGATGTTCTCGGTGGTGGGATTTTCCAGGCCCGGCACCTCGTTCAGGTACTTGTGGTCGATGTCGGCCAGCACGGGCTCGACGCGGGCCGCGACCTCGGCGAAATCGATCACCCAGCCTTCCGATTCGCGGACCGGCCCGGTCACCGCGACGCGCAGCAGGAAGGTGTTGCCGTGCAGGCGCGAGCAGATATGGCTGTCGGGCAGGCGCGGCAACCGGCGCGCACTTTCGAAGGAAAAGCCGTGAAAGACGGTCATGGCTCCGGGAGCGGCGGCGGTCATGCCCGGGCTCCTTGCGATGTGCAGCCGACGGCCGGGTTCTCCCACAGTTCGACCTCGACGCGGCCGCAAAGACGCTCGGCCAGATGCGCCTTCAGATAGCGGCACAGGTTCTCCGTCGACGGATTGTCCAGGCCGGGAAGCTCGTTCAGGAACCGGTGGTCGATGGCGGCGAGGACGGCGTCGATCTCCCGCTTGAGGTCCGCCGGATCGACGACCCAGCCCGTCTCCGGGTGCGGATCGGCGTTGAGGCGCACGGTCCCGGCGAACGTATGCCCGTGCAGGGCGGCCGCCCGGTGGTCGGGGCCCACGCCCGGCAGGCGCTGGGCCGCGACGAAGGTGAAATCCATGAACCGTTCCATGGATGCGTTTCCTAGAGCATTGGCAGGCGCAAGGAAAGGCCGAAGCCCGTTGCCCGGCACGGATCGCCGTTGCACCGGTCCCGCGGCGGCCCCAAGTTATTGACATAACTCAAGGCGGCGCGGTGTGATCGTTTGGACTATGCTGCAAGGATCACCGGATGCCGCCGATCGCCCGCGTCCGATATCGAAAGGGAATGTCCATGAGCCTTGGGGAAAAAATGAAGCCGGTCCTGGAAGCCCGCCTTACGGCGCTGAAGCGGGGTGTGGCCGACATCGACCAGACGCTGCGCGAACCGGACAGCCAGGATTTCGAGGAACGCGCCACGGAAAACGAGGGCGACGAGGTTCTGGAGGACCTGGGCAAGGCGGCCTTGTCCGAGATCGCGCAGATCGAATCCGCGCTGGAGCGCATCGCCGCCGGCACCTACGGCGAATGCGTCACCTGTGGCGCCGAGATCGCCCCGGCGCGACTCGAAGCCGTGCCCCACGCGGCGCAATGCATCAAGTGCGCGTCGTAGGGCGGGATAAGCCCGATCACCTGAAAATTCGCCCGCTCACGGAATGCCCAGCAGCTTGTGGGTCTGCAGCGACAGGCCCCATTTCGGATGCGCCAGGCAATAGCCCACGGCCGCCGCCGTGTTGGCGGCGCGGTCGGGCCCGTCCATGGGCTGCAGCAGGAAGCGCCGGAAGTCCCAATCCTCGAACAGCGCCGGCTCGGCCCCGGCCTGGGGAAACACCAGCTTCAGTTCGTCGCCCGACCGCTGCACGACCTCGGTCCCGGCCTTGGGGCTGACGCAGATCCAGTCCAGTCCCGCGGGGGCCGCCAGGGTGCCGTTGCTCTCGACCGCGACGCGGAACCCGGCGTCGTGCAAGGCGTCGATCAGGGCCGTGTCGAGTTGCAGCAGGGGCTCGCCCCCCGTACAGACGACCAGGGGTTCACCCCCGCCCGCCGGCGGCCAGGTCTCCTTGACCACGGCCGCCAGGGCAGGCGCGTCCCGGAAGGCGCCGCCGCCGGGTCCGTCCGTGCCGACGAAGTCGGTGTCGCAGAACCGGCACTGGGCGGCGGCGCGGTCCGTTTCGCGGCCAGACCACAGGTTGCATCCGGCGAAGCGCAGGAACACGGCCGGGCGGCCGGTCTGCGCGCCCTCGCCCTGCAGCGTGAAATAGATTTCCTTGACGCTATAGGTCATCGCCTGTTTCCGCGCTCCGGGTCCGGGCAGCCAAGCCGGGATCGCGTCCCTATACGCCCGCCGGGGCAAGATTCCAAATTTTGTGACCCCGGTCACGGACCGGCAATGCCCGTCTCCGTATTTTAGATAAATATAATTTGTCCCGTACAGGTTTCGGAGGTGGTCATGCCCGGTCTCAAGCCGTCGACCCTGCGCAAAGTGGTGAACGCAGTCGTTCTCGCCGTGGGGGCCCTGCTTTGCCTGGCCCTCGGCCTTTCCGCGAACGGCGTCAGGTTCTAATCCGCGTAGACCGTGGGGTCCTTGATCCCGGCTTCGGCGAACCCCTTCTTCCGCAACTGGCAGGAATCGCAATGCCCGCAATGGACCGGCGCCGCCGCGTCCCCCGGGCCCGGCTGGGGATCGTAGCAGCTCCAGGTCATGGCGTAGTCGACGCCGAGCCCGTGGCCGGTGTGGATGATCTCGGCCTTGGTCATGTCCATGAGCGGCGCCTCGACATGGAACGGGCCCTCCGCGCCGCGGGCCATGGCCTCGACCCCTTCCCTGGTCGCCAGGTTGGCGAGGCGCTGGAAGGCCTTGATGAAGGCCGGCCGGCAGTCGGGATAGCCCGAGTAGTCGAGCACGTTGACGCCGATGAAGATGTGCCTGGCTCCGCCCGTCTCCGCCAGCGCCAGGGCGTGGGCCAGGAAGATCGTGTTGCGCGCGGGCACGTAGGTCACGGGAATGCCGTCGGCCATGGCGGCGGCGGCGCGGTCCTTGGGCACGGCGATGTCGTCGGTCAGCGCCGACCCGCCGTAGAGCGTGAGGTCGATCTCGGCGATGGCGTGGCGCGCCACCCCCATACGCTTGGCGACGCGGCGCGCGGAATCCAACTCCACCGCGTGGCGCTGGCCGTATCGGAAAGACAACGCAAGGACGCGGAAACCCCTGTCCCGCGCAATGGCGCAGGCGGTCGCTGAATCGAGCCCGCCCGACAAAAGAACCACGGCCGTTTCACCCAGCGCCACGGAACATTCTCCAATCCAAAGCGTATGATAGTCTCGCCCTGCCTAGCACATCGCAGCGACGCGGACGAGAACCGGATGAGCCCCGAAAGGCGGAAAAACCTGAAACAGCGCCTGATCGAAGAGGCCGGGGCTCTCGGCTTCGACGCCGTCGGGGTGGCCGACGCGGGCGCCGCGCCGAAGGACCGCCGGGCGCTCGAGGCTTTCCTCAAGGCCGGGCGCCACGGGGACATGGCCTGGATGGCCGACGGACCGCGCGGAGCCGTGCGCGGCGACCCCCAGGCCATGATGCCGGGGGCGCGTACGGCCATCGTGCTGGGCCGCAACTACGCCGCCGGCGAGGAGCCCCTGGCCGTCCTGGAGGAAAGGGACCGGGGGGCGGTCAGCGTCTATGCCCGGGGCAAGGACTACCACGATGTTCTCAAGAAGCGCCTGAAGCAATTGGCCCGCTGGCTCCAGGCGGAAGCCGCGGCGGACGGCGGCGACCCGCCCGACGTGAAGGTCTTCGTCGACACCGCCCCCCTGATGGAGAAGCCGCTGGCGCAGCGCGCCGGCATCGGCTGGCAGGGCAAGCACACGAACCTGGTCTCGCGCGCCTTCGGATCCTGGCTGTTCCTGGGCGAGATCCTGACCTCCCTGGACCTGCCGCCGGACCGGCCCGAGGTCGACCACTGCGGCTCCTGCGACGCCTGCCTGCGCGCCTGCCCGACGGATGCCTTTCCCGCGCCTTATCGCCTCGACGCCACGCGCTGCATCAGCTACCTGACCATCGAGCACAAGGACGCCATCGCCCCGGACCTGATGGCGCGCATGGGCAACCACGTCTACGGCTGCGACGACTGCCTGGCGGTCTGCCCGTGGAACAAGTTCGCGGAACCGACGGACGAGGACGCATTCCGCCCCCGCCCAGCCCTGGCCGAACCGCCCCGGCTGGCGACCCTGGCGCGCCTCGACGACGCGGCGTTCCGCGAAACCTTCGCGGGTTCGCCCGTCAAGCGCACGGGCCGGGACCGGTTCGTGCGCAACGTGATGATCGCCATCGGAAATTCGGGCGATGCGTCCCTCGCCCCGGTCGCCCGCGAACTTGCCGATGACCCTTCGGACCTGGTGGCCGACGCAGCGCGCTGGGCCGCACGGCGGCTCTCCGCCGCGGACGACTGATCCCTACAGATACCTCTTGTTCCGGAAATAGAGCCAAAGCCCCACGCCGAGGGCCGCAAGCACGCCGCAGACCGCCCAGAACCCCGCCTTGGATTCGGCCAAGGGGATACCGCCCACGTTGATCCCGAGAAGCCCCGTGGCGAAGCCCAAGGGCAGGAAGATGGCGGCGACGACGGTCAGCGTGGTGGTGATGTCGTTGGCGCGCTGGGTTTCCAGCGCGCGCATTTCGTCCTGGGTGACCTGGGCGCGGCCAAGGATCGCCTCGATGTCGGCGGCGAGGCGCCCGAATTCCGCCGAAAGCTCGGCCAGTTCATCCGCCGCCGCGTCGTCGACCCAGGGCGGACGCCGTTCGGCGATGTCGGCGAAGGCGGCGCGCTGGGGTTTGAAGAAACGGTGGAGCTGGATCGCCCGGCGGCGCAGTCGGGCGATGCGCGGGCGGAGCGACTTGCTCTCCTCAGCCTGAGCCAGGTTCTCGTCGATCTCATCCAGTTCCTCGGCCACGCCGGCCAGGATATGCGCCTTCTCCTTGGCCATGTTGTGGCCGACGGCACAGAGAAACTGGGCCACGGACCCGGGCCCGGATTTCCCGGCCAGCGCCACCTTGATGTCCTCGATGGCGGCGAGGTGGCGCAGCCGGCCCGAGATGATACGGCGCGGGCCGATCCAAAGGCGCAGCGAGATCATGTCGTCGGGCTCGGCCCGCTCGTGGGTGTTGACCTCGCGCAGGATCAACAGGATGCCGTCATCGAACTCGGCGAAACGTGGCTCCGTGTCGGGCGCCAGCATGCCCTCCACCGCCAACTCCGGCACGTCCTGCTGTTCAGCCAGCCATCGGCGCGCCGGCTCCTTGGTGATGTCCAGATGAACCCATTCGACCAGACCCTTGGCCTGCTCGACGGAGAGCTGATCCACGTCAAGCACATGCGCTCCGCCCTCGCCGTCAAGGACACCCGTGAATACGAAACCGTCGTCAGATGCCATGGTGATGTCCGCTTCTCGTTGGTTTCCGTTCGCACCTTATGCGGTTATCCTATCATACCCCGGTTCCACTTTCGGTCTCTCACGACGTCATGACGCCATCCTTCCGCGCCGCCCCCCGTTTCCTCCGCCTGCTGGCGGCGGCCCTGTTCCTGGCCGCTAGCCTCGGACCGGCCGTGGCCCAGGGGGCCGCCGCCACCGCGAAACCCGCGGTCAAGCCCGCCTCGCCGGCGCCCAAGGCGTTCAAGGACTGCCCCGAATGCCCGGAAATGGTGGTCCTGCCAAAGGGGGCGTTCATCATGGGCAGCGACCTTCTGCCCGCCGAGCAGCCCAAGCATCCCGTATTCATCAAGAAGCCCTTCGCCATGAGCCGGTTCGAGATCACCTTCGACGAATGGGAGGCCTGCCTGATCGCACGGGGCTGCAGCCACAATCCCCACGACCACAACTGGGGCCGCGGCCGCCATCCGGTCGTGAACATCGACTTCCACATGGCCGAGGGCTACGCCAAGTGGCTGTCCAGAAAGACCGGCCATAGGTACCGCCTGCCCACCGAAGCGGAATGGGAATACGGCGCGCGCGCCGGGTCGACCACCGCCTATTGGTTCGGCGACAACCCGGACGACGGCAAGATCAATTGCCGCAAATGCGTCGGCGCCTGGCCCGACCACCGCAACGCCCCCGTCGGCCAGTACCAGCCGAACCCCTTCGGCCTCCACGACATGCACGGCAACGCCTATGAATGGGTATCCGACTGCTGGGTGCCCCACTACAAGGGAGCGCCCCGCGACGGCAGCGCGCGCACGGACGCCGACTGCGCGACCCGCGTCATCCGCGGCGGGTCCTGGTATTATTTCGCGCGGCAGGCGCGCTCGGCCTCGCGCGCCAAGAACGCCGCCGCCGTCAAAAGCTATTGGCTGAGTTTCAGGGTCGTGCGGGAACTCGATTGATCTCCGCCCTCATGCCCGTTCTCAGCACGGGCATCGTCGACCCGGTTGCCGGACCGCCGGGTCACGCGCGGCAACGAATGACATGGAAGTAAGGAAGGCTCGGTCTATTTTTTGTCGTTGTCGCCCGAGAGCGAATCGAGCTGTCTCTGCATCTCTTCCAGCTTGGCCCGCATCTCGTCGATATCTGCGGCGCCTTGGCCGCCGTTGCTATTGTTCGTCTTCGGCTTCACGCCTTTGCCCTCGGCATAGAAGGGCGAGAACATCTTCATGGCGTTCTCGAACAGGACCATGTTCTGTTTCGAGACTTCCTCGAACTGGCCGAACGGATTGAAGCCCTCAAGCGCCTCCTGCATGGTCTTGCGCAGCGCCTCCTGATTGGTGGCGAAGGACTGCATGGTGTGCTCCAGGTAGTTGGGCACCACGGCCTGCAGGCTGTCGCCGTAGAAGCTGATGAGATGGCGTAGGAAACTGATGGGCAGCAGGTTGGTGCCCTTGCTTTCCTCCTCGACGATGATGTGGGTCAGCACCTGGCGGGTGATGTCCTCGCCGGTCTTGGCGTCGTTGACCACGAATTCGTCACCGTCCTTGACCATCTGCGCCAGGTAGTCGAGGGTCACGTAGCTTGATGTCGCCGTATTGTAGAGCCGCCGGTTGGCGTACTTCTTGATGGTGATCGGCTCGCCCTCGGCTGGCTTCTTTTCCGCCATGGGTCTCCCCCGGAAATATCGTTGCGATGCGGCAAGTTACCGCGTCCCTTGTTGCGCCGCAATGAAAGTTTCCCCGCCGCCGGGGCGACGGCTATAGTGGCCTCGCCGCATGCTGGCGGCAATACGCGCGACGACAAGGAATCCGCCATGGCCGATCAGCCGGACCTGGACCAGCTTGCCAAGCAGTACCTGGACCTGTGGCAGGACCACATGCAGGCCATGGCCGCGGACCCCCAGGTCGCCCAGACCATGTCGCAGATGACGCAGATGATGACCGGCTCGGCGACCGCCTTCGCGGCGCTCGCGCAGCAGGCGCTCAACGCCGGCAAGCCGGCGTCCCCCCAAGCTCCCGGCCACACCACGGATACCCGGACCCATGACCAAGCAGACCACGGACGCGGCGCCGCCAGCGCGCCCCCCGGCGGTGTCGGGCCCCAGGCCCCTGGCGCTGCACATGACGGTGGAGACATCGACCTGGCTGAGTTCGCTCGCCGCCTTGACGGCATCGAGCGGCGGCTTGCCGCCCTTGAGGCCGGAACTGGCGGAACGCGCAAGGGATCTGGAAAAAGCGCTCGCGGGCGTTCCTCCTGAGGCCTTCTACCGGGCCGTGGCGGCGGAGGCCCGCACGCGCCTGGACCGTTTCGCCGAAGGCGTGCGCAAGTACCGCGCCGCCAAACGCGTCCCCCGCCCGGCCGAACCGCCGGTGATCTGGCGGGAAGGGTCGAGCCGACTTCTCGACTACGGCGCAGTGCCCGAAACCGCGACAGCGGAAGGACAACAGGCCCCCGTGGTGCTGGTCGTCCCATCGCTCGTCAACCGCTACTGGGTGCTCGACCTCGACCATGACCAAAGCCTCTTGCGCAGCCTGGCCGCGCGCGGTCTGCGCCCGCTCGTGGTCGACTGGGACGCGCCCCGGGGTGAAGAGACCGCCTACACCTTCACCGACTACATCGCCGGACGGCTGTCCCGCGCGCTCGATTTCGCGTGCGACCTGAACGGCGGACCGGTCGCCCTGGTCGGCTACTGCATGGGCGGCCTGTTGTCCCTGGCGCTCGCCCAGTTGCGGCTCAAGGACGTGCGGGCGCTCGTGATGATGGCGGCGCCCTGGGACTTCCACGTCGCCTACGGCGATCTCGTGCGTGTGCTGGACGGCATGATGCCGCGGCTGGAGGACACGGTCGCCCGGGCCGGCGTGCTGCCCGTCGACATGATGCAGACCATGTTCGCGGGCCTGGATCCCTACATGACGCCCGAGAAGTTCCGCCGCTTCGCCGCCATGGCCCCGGACACGCTGGAGGCCAGGCGTTTCGTGCAGTTGGAGGACTGGCTCAACGACGGGGTGGTGCTGCCCGGGCCGGTCGCCCTGGAATGCTTCCGCGACTGGCACCTGAAGAACACGCCGCCGCGTGGCGAATGGATCGTCGCGGGCGACCCCATCCTTCCCGCCAAGGTCACCTGCCCGGCCCTGGTCGTGGTGCCCGAAAAGGACCACATCGTGCCGCCCGCGTCGTCGCGCGCCCTTGCCGCCGCGCTGCCCCATGCGGAGACCTTGTCGGTCGTCGCCGGCCATATCGGCCTGGTGTCGGGCGGACGGTCGCGCAAGGCCCTGTTCGCGCCGCTTGCAGGCTGGCTGCTCGCTCACGCGGAGCCGGAATCTTGACACAGGTCATGGTTTGCCCGGGATCGCCCTTGTATCCATCAGCAATGAGCCATATAACCGGACGTGGGAGACGAAGGCCGCTTTAGACGGCCCCGCAAGGGCATACATCCAAACGGTTTCATCTGGGCGCGGTGCCGGAAATCCGCGTGTTTGCAACCGCCTCGCGGGGCCATGGGTCCATGCAAGGGGGTGTATTTTATTGAGGAGAGAGAAGCATGACTGAAGTCGTTATCGCCAGCGCCGCCCGCACCGCCATCGGCGCCTTCAACGGAGGCCTCAGCTCCGTCCCCGCGCACTACCTGGGCGAAGTCGCCATCCGCGCCGCCCTGGAGCGCGCCGGCGTCGCCCCCGAGGACGTCAACGAAGTGATCATGGGCCAGATTCTGTCGGCCGGCGCCGGCCAGAACCCGGCCCGCCAGGCCGCCGTCAACGCGGGCATCCCGGTGGAGCGCACGGCCTACGGCATCAACCAGTTGTGCGGCTCGGGCCTGCGCACGGTGGCGCTCGGCTTCCAGGCCATCAAGCTGGGCGACGCCGACGTGATCGTCGCCGGCGGCCAGGAAAGCATGAGCCAGGCGCCGCACGTCATCAACCTGCGGGGCGGCACCAAGATGGGCACGGCCGAGATGATCGACAGCATGATCAAGGACGGCCTGACCGACGCCTTCCACGGCTATCACATGGGCAACACGGCCGAGAACGTGGCCCAGCGCTGGCAGCTGACGCGCGAGGAACAGGACGCCTTCGCCCTGTCGTCACAGCAGAAGGCCGCCGCCGCCATGGCCGCCGGCAGGTTCAAGGACGAGATCGTTCCCGTGACCATCAAGTCGCGCAAGGGCGAGACCGTGGTCGACACCGACGAACATCCCAAGCCCGGCACCACGGCGGAAGCCTTGGCCGGCATGCGCACCGCCTTCGACAAGGAAGGCACGGTGACGGCGGGCAACGCGTCGGGCATCAACGACGGCGCCGCGGCGACCGTGCTGATGACGGCCAAGAACGCCGAGAAGCGCGGCATCACGCCGCTCGCCCGCATCGTTTCCTGGGCCACCGCCGGCGTCGACCCGGCCGTCATGGGCACCGGGCCGATCCCGGCCTCGCGCATGGCTTTGGAAAAGGCCGGCTGGTCCGTCGACGACCTGGACCTGATCGAGGCCAACGAGGCGTTCGCCGCCCAGGCCTGCGCCGTCAACAAGGACCTGGGCTGGGACACGTCCAAGGTCAATGTCAACGGCGGCGCCATCGCGCTCGGCCATCCGGTGGGGGCGTCCGGCACGCGGGTGCTGACCACGCTTCTTTACGAAATGCAGAAACGCGACGCCAAGAAGGGCCTGGCCACGCTGTGCATCGGCGGCGGCATGGGCATCGCCATGTGCGTGGCGCGCGACTAGGACGTGGGGATCGGGGGCGCCGTCCTGCCGGACGGCGCCCTTTCCGTCATAGCACGAGGAGACTGACATGGGACGCGTCGCATTGGTTACGGGGGGTACCCGCGGGATCGGCAAGGCCATTTCGTTGGCGCTGAAGGGCGCCGGATACACGGTTGCCGCCAACTACGGCGGCAACGACGAGGCCGCCGCCAGGTTCAAGGACGAGACGGGCATCCCCGTCTACAAGTTCGACGTCGGCGACTTCGACGCCGTCGCCGCCGCGATCAGCCGGATCAAGGCCGACCTGGGCGCCGTGGAGGTGCTGGTCAACAACGCCGGCATCACCCGCGACGTGCCGCTGCACAAGATGACCAAGGAGCAGTGGGACGCGGTGATCAACACCAACCTGTCGGGTCTGTTCAACCTCACGCGCAACGTGATCGACGACATGCGCGCGGCCGGCTTCGGGCGGATCGTCTCGATCAGCTCCATCAACGGGCAGAAGGGCCAGTTCGGGCAGACCAACTACGCCGCCGCCAAGGCCGGCGACCTCGGCTTCACCAAGGCGCTGGCCCTGGAGACGGCGGCCAAGGGCATCACCGTAAACGCCGTCGCGCCGGGCTACATCGCCACCGAGATGGTCATGGCCGTGCCCAAGGACGTGCTGGAGACCAAGGTCATCCCGCAGATCCCCGTGGGCCGCCTGGGCCAGGCCGAGGAGATCGCCCGCTGTGTCGTGTTCCTCGCCTCCGACGAGGCGGGCTTCATCACCGGCTCGACGATCTCCGCCAACGGCGGGCAGTACATGGCCTGACCCGCTGGTGTGGATGAACGACTTTTGATAAGACGGCGCGTCATGGTACGCGCCGTCTTTGTTTTTGCCCTCAGTGCCGTCCTTTCCGCCGCCTCGACCGCCGAGGCGATGGAGGTGCTGGAGTTCGGGGTCGAACTGCCGCATCGGGTCGCCTGGGTCGGGCGCATCGAGGGCGCCGCCGTCATCCGCCTCGCCGACGGCAGCCACCATACGGTCGGCCTGGACGAACAGGGGGTGACGCTGTCGCCGCGGCCCGAACCCCTGCCCCCGGCGGACTCGGGCGACGGCGCCCCCATGCCCGACGAGGTCGTCGTCGCGGGCACGCGCAACATCCGCGCGGCCTGGTACCGCAGGCCGACGGAGCGCTACGGCCACGGCGTGCTGGGCGACGCGATCGAGGCGGGCGGCCTGGCGCTGCGCCTTCAGGGCGGCTCCCTGGAAATCCTCGACCTGACCACCCAGGCCGTGTTCGAGGACCGCGCACCCCGCATCGTCGACATCGACGGCGACGGGGTCGACGAAATACTGGCCGTGAAAACCTATACCAAGGCGGGGGCGGCGCTCGCCGTTATCGAAACCTCCGACCGGGGGCTGCGCCAGGCGGCGGAGTCGGAGCCCATCGGCCAGCCCTACCGTTGGCTCAACCCCGTCGGCGTCGGCGACTTCGACGGCGACGGGCGCAGGGAAGTCGCCGCCGTCGTCACGCCGCACCTGGGCGGCACCCTCACGCTCTACGAATGGCGGGGCGAGCGCCTGGCGGCCGAGCACGCGGCCCCCGGCTTCTCCAACCACGAAATCGGCTCGCGCGAGCAGGGGCTTTCCGACGTCGCCGACATGGACGGCGACGGCATCCCCGACCTGATCGTCCCCGACGCCGCGCGGCGCAACCTGCGCGTCGTCACCTTCGCCTTCGGCACCTTCCGCCAGCTGGCCGAGGTCCTGAACGCCGAGCCGATCGATCTTGCCGTGCTGGCCCAGGACCTGGACGGCGACGGCCGGGCCGAAGCCGTGCTGGCGCCGGGCGGGCGGCTCAAGGTCGTCAAGTTCCTGCCGTGAGCGGTGCCGCCGCCATCAAACGCCGGGCGACCCTGGTCGGCGCCACGGCGGTCCTCATGTGGGGCCTGCTGGCCCTGTTGACGACGCTCACCGGCCGGGTGCCGCCCTTTCAGCTGGTCGCCATGAGCTTCGCCGTGGCGACCGCCATGATCGCCGTGAAATGGCTGGTCCGCGGCGAACGGCCCGGGCCTTTCCTGCGCCAGCCCTGGGGCGCCTGGGCGCTCGGCGTCGGCGGGTTGTTCGGCTACCACTTCTTCTATTTCATGGCGCTCAGGAACGCGCCGCCGGTCGAGGCCGGGCTGATCGCCTACCTCTGGCCGCTGCTGATCGTGCTGTTCTCGGCGCTATTGCCGGGCGAACGGCTGCGTTGGTGGCACGTCGCGGGGGCGCTGGCGGGCCTTGCCGGGACGGTCGTGCTGGTCACGGACGGCGTGGGCATCGGTGGGTTCAAGGCGGAGTACGCCCTGGGCTACGCCATGGCCGGGGCCTGCGCCCTGACCTGGTCGGTCTATTCCGTCGCCAACCGCCGCTTCGGGGCCGTGCCAACGGACACGGTGGGCGGCTTCTGCGCCGCCACGGTGGTGCTCGCGGCCGTCAGCCACCTGATGTTCGAAACGACGCTCTGGCCCGCCGATTGGGGGCAATGGCTGGCCGCGCTCGGGTTGGGCTTGTTGCCGGTGGGCGCGGCCTTCTTCACGTGGGACTACGGCACCAAGCACGGCGACCTCCAAGTGCTGGGTGCCTTGGCCTACGCGGCACCCCTGATCTCCACCGTGCTGCTGATCGCCTTCGGCAAGGGCGAGGCGAGCCTCGCCGTCGGGCTGGGCTGCCTGCTGATCATCGGCGGCGCGGTGCTGGCGTCGAAGGAGATGTTCCGGAAAACCCGGGAAGGCCGGGTGGGCGGCACGTCCTAGCGGTTCACCCGGCGGTCGCGGCCGCGCCGCCGTTCCATCTGCATGGGGTCGTTGGAAATCCGGACCCGCCGGTCGCTGCGCGGTTCGACCCAGCCGGGATCGCCGCGTCGGCGCGGCCGCGGAGAGTCCTGGTCAATGGTCTTGCCTTTTTGCGCGGCGACCAGCACCGCCGCTTCCTTTGCCTTGGTGACCGATACCTTGAGCCAAACCGGTTCGTCCGGACCCAGCTTGCCGAGGACGACGCCCGAGCCTCCGGAATCGATCTGGGCTTTGGCCTTGGCCGGGTCGAACTCGCCGTTCTCGTTGGCCAGTTCCGCCGGGTCCGCCGCGACCAGCAGGTTGGGGACCTCGATAGTCTTGAAGCGCTCGCCGATGGTCTGCAGGCCGATGCCGTTGATGACCTGGGCGGCCTTGACGAACCCGGCCTCGCGCGAGAGCGAGGCGAAGCTCATAACGAAGAAGTCACCCCGGATGCGGGAGCGGCCGTCCTTCGCCGGAACCAGCCGCTCGAAGATATGGCCGCAGGCGTCGGGCAGGCGCTTGCCGAGCATGCCGTCGCGGCCACCGATAAGGGCATAGAGAGGAGCCATATCCATCAGGTAGATGCAGGCGCCGGCGTTCTCCCAATCCTCCATGATCGTGCGCGCGCCATCCAGGTTCTGGACCTCCATGCTGTCAATCGCGGCGAGTTCCTCGGCGAGGCGGCGGTCGATGTCCTCCACCGACTCTTCGTCATCATCGTTGTGGAAGAACTTCGAGAAGAACGATTTCTTGGCCATCTTCACATCCGTCTTTGCTTGCGGGCCGGGCGCCCCTGTTCCCGCGGAATCTATTGGGCCATTTCCTTAAAGCAAACGAAATTCAGCAAATCCCGAGAGAGCGTTCTCACGCCTTGCCTTTGGGCATCCCGGGCCGGCCCCAGTCGGCGGAAAGATGCCGGCGCAGGTCGGCCACGGCCTCCCTGCCGATGCGCCGGGTCAGGTCCTTTTCGAGGGCCGCGATCGCGACGGCGGCCTTCTGATCCAGGGTGCGGCCGAGCAGGGAAAGTTTCACCAGCTTGAGCCGGCGGTCGCGCGGGCTGTCCACCAGTTCCACCAGCGCCGCCCGGCCCAGCTCGCCGACCTGCTGATGCATGGCCTGACGGGTCACGCCGACGCGGCGCGCCAGTTCGGCGATGGAGGTGCCGTCGTCGTCGAGGCTGGCAAGGGTCATGAACTGCGTGCCGGACAGGCGCGGCAGATGGGCGGTATCGGGATCGGAGGCCAGGCCTTCCTCGAACCAGCGGAAGGCCCGGACCAGCAGGGCGCCCAGGTTGTCCGCGCCGTGCAGGGTCTTGTCGGCGGCCATGGCGACGTCTCCACGCTTCGTCAGTTCACTTTACGTTAAAGCGCCCGCGCTAGGATTTCCAGTCCCTCGGCGTCCAACCGGGGGCCGCCATCTCGAACCCGGCGAAATCGAAGGCCGGGGCCACGGTGCAGCCGACCAGCAACCAGCCGTCCGGCCGCGGATCGGCAAGGCGGGCCGTCTGCCACCAGCCGGCGGGGACCACGGCCTGGGGCCGCTGCCCGACGGCGAGGACGGAGCCCAGCAGACAGGTTTCCACGGCCTTGCCGTCGGGCGACAGGGCGAGTTCCAGGCCCGCCGCACCCGAGCCGCCCGCGGCGTGGAAGTTCCATATCTCCACGGCGTCGACGCGGTGCCAGTGGGAGCGCTCGTCCGCCGCCAGCATATAGTAGATGCTGGTGACGGCGCCACGCCCATCCGTGCCGCCCGGCGCGGGTTCGCGATGGATTTCGCGGAAGTGGCCGCCTTCGGGATGGGGGGCGAGGCCGAGGGCCCTGATGACGTCGGCCGCCTGCACACTCCGCCCCCCTGTCCCTTCGGTTCCGATTATTCCTTGGGCTCGGTCGCCGCCATGGACGGGCGGGCCGAGAACCCGGCGTACCAGTCGGCCAGCGCCGGACAGTCGTCACGCCAGCCGAAGTCCGAGAACCGCAGGTCGAGCCAGCCGATGGCGCAGCCGATGGCGACCTGGCCGATGGTGACGGGACCGGACAGCGCGTCGGCGTCGTCTTCCAGCGACTTGAAGCAGCGGCCCAGCACCGTGTTGGCACGATCGATCCAGTCCTGGCGCGGGCTGTCGGGCCACAGGCGCGTTTCCAACAGGCGGCGGATGCCCGTTTCGCACATGCCGTCGCCAAGCGCGTTGAGGCGAAGCGCCCGCCAGCGGGCGCCGCCCACCGGCGGGAACAGCTTCTGGCCGTCGTGCAGGCTGTCCAGGTATTCGCAGATGACGGAGGAATCGTAGATGATCTCGCCGCCGTCGGTGGTCAGGCAGGGCACCTTGCCGACCGGGTTGTCGGCGCCGATGTCCGTGCCGGCGGCCCAGACGTTGGTCGCGATCTTTTCGATCTGGTCGGCAAGCCCGGTCTCGTGGGCCGTGACCATGACCTTGCGGACGAAGGGTGACGTCGGGGAATAACGAAGCTTCATGGATGGATGTCTCCGGGTGGTGGTGGTGGACGTTTGGCCGCGACCTTAACACCGGCTCGAAAAACGCGCCACGGAGGATGGCATCGGCACACGGCGTTTTGACCGGCGGGTATTTAGACTATGCTGCCGCCCCATGTGGATCGACGTTGTGGACCTGCGCGACTTCTACGCCGCCCCCCTGGGCCAGGCGGCCCGGCGCATGATCCGGCGCAAGATGCGGGCGTTGTGGCCCGACACCAAGGGGCAGCGCATCCTGGGCATCGGCTACGCCCCGCCCTACCTCGAGGGCTTCCGCGACGAGGCCGACCGGGTCATCGCCGCCATGCCGGCGCGCCAGGGCGTGCTGCGGTGGCCCGCCCAGGGCGGCGGTCAGGCGGCCCTGGTGGACGAACTGGAACTGCCGTTTCCCGACCGCTCCATGGACCGCATCGTCGTCGTGCACGCCCTGGAATGCGCCGAGCAGGTCGGCCCCCTGATGCGCGAGATATGGCGGGTGCTTTCCGACTCCGGCAGGCTCATGGTGATCGTGCCCAACCGCACCGGGCTGTGGGCGCGGTTCGAACGGACCCCCTTCGGCTTCGGCCGGCCGTTCTCGCCGCGCCAGCTGTCGCGCCTTTTGCGAGAGTCCATGTTCACGCCGCTGGCGACCGACCGCGCCCTCTACATGCCGCCGTTCCGCACGGCCCTGCTGGTCCGCTCGGCCCCGGCGTGGGAGCGCGCGGGCACGATGCTGTGGGGCTCGTTCGCCGGTGTCGTGGTCATGGAGGCGGTCAAACAGATCTACGCGGCCACTCCGGCGATCCAGGAACGGCGGCGCCGCACCTACCTGCCGATGCCCCAGGGGCGCGGCGCGGCGGCGGGGCGGATCCGGGTTACCCCCTGATTTGCCTTTGATTTCCGCCCGCCATCCCAGTATCACTACGCAGCCCGCTTGGGCCGCACGCGCGCGGCCGCCCGGGGCCAACGCAACCGGCTTCCACTGACGACCCACGCAGCCATGTCCAAGACCCGCAAACCCACGCTTGCCGACCTGCGCCAACAGATCGACGCCATCGACGTAAAGCTTCATGACCTGATCATGCAACGCACCGAGGTGGTGGAGAACGTGCGCGAGCTGAAGAAGGGCGAGAGCGTGAAGATCCGCCCGGCACGCGAGGCCGAGATCGTCTATCGCCTGATGGAGCGCCACAGGGGACCGTTCCCGCGCCGTGAACTTGCGCGCATCTGGCGCGAGCTGATCGTCGCCACGCTCAGCTTCGAGGGACCGTTCTCCGTCGCCGTCCAGGTGCCCGAGAGCCAGACCGGATACTGGGACATGGCGCGCGACCAGTACGGCAGCTTCACGCCGATGCGCCGGTTCACCACCAGCGCGCGCGTGATCGAGGCCGTGCAGCGCCAGGAGTGCACGCTGGGCGTCCTGCCGCTGCCGCGCAACGAGCAGAACGACGACCAGTGGTGGCGCCACCTGGTGTCGACGGCCGAGGACGCGCCCCGCGTCATCGCCCGCCTGCCCTTCGCCGGGCCGGGCAACGGGTTCGAGGCCCAGGGCCTGGAAGCGCTGGTTATCTGCCCCATGGTCACGCCGGAGCCCACGGGCCGTGACCGCACCTACCTGGCCGTGGAATGCGAGGAGGACGTGCCGTTCCGCGCCATCGCCAAGGCGCTCAACGACCTCGGCTTCTCGCCGGTGTTCAACCAGCTGTGGCACGAGCCGTCGCGCCCCGCGGCCTGGACCTACCTGACCGAGGTGTTCGGCTTCGTCGATCCCGAGAAGGGCCACCTGGAGAACCTGAAGGAGGCCGTGAAGGGCCGGGTCAGCCGCGTCATTCACTTAGGAGCCTGCGCCACGCCGCTCGGGCCCCAGGAACTGGATCCGAGAAAAAAGCGATGAGCGCGCCCCGGCCGCAGCCCGGCATCATGGAGATCGCCCCCTACAAGGGCGGTGAAAGCAAGATCGCGGGCGCAGACACCGTCATCAAGCTGTCGTCCAACGAGGGCGCCTTCGGCCCCAGTCCGGCCGCCGTCAGGGCGCTGGAGGGGGCCGCCCGCAGCATCCACCGCTATCCCGACGGCCATGCGCCGGAACTGCGCGCCGCCATTGCCGCGCGTTACGGCCTGGAGCCCGAACGCCTGATCCTGGGCGCCGGGTCGGACGAAATCATCAACATGCTGTGCCAAGCCTACACCGGGCCGGGCGACGTGGTGCTGTATTCCGAGCACGGCTTCCTGATGTACGGCATCTCGGCCATGGCGGCGGGGGCAACGCCCGTGAAGGCGCCGGAGACGAACCTGAAGGCCGACGTCGACGCCCTGCTGGCGGCGGTGACGGAGCGCACCCGCCTGCTGTTCGTCGCCAACCCCAACAACCCGACGGGCACCTACCTGACGGCGGACGAGATGCGGCGCCTGCGCGACGGCCTGCGGGACGACGTGCTGCTGGTCATCGACGGCGCCTATGCGGAATACGTCGTCGGCACGCCCGGCTACACGGACGGCATGGACATGGTCAGGGCCGCCGACAACGTGGTGATGACCCGCACGTTCTCCAAGATGTACGGCCTCGGTGGCGCGCGCCTGGGCTGGGCCTACGTGCCCGAAGCCGTCGCCGACGTGCTGAACCGCATTCGCGGGCCCTTCAACGTCTCGATCCCGGCCCAGGCGGCGGGCCTGGCCGCCTTCAACGACACGGCCTTCACGGACATGTGCCGCGCCCACAACGACGAATGGCTGAAGCGCACGCAGGACGCGCTGCGTCAGATCGGCCTGTTCGTGCCGGACGGCGTGGGCAACTTCGTGCTGGCGCGCTTCCCGGATACCCCCGGCCGCACGGCCGAGGAGGCGGACGCGCATCTGAAGTCCAGGGGCATCATCGCGCGCCGGGTCGCCGGCTACGGCCTGCCCGACTGCCTGCGCATCACGATCGGCAAGGCCGAAGAGATGGAGGCGGTGATCAAGGCGCTGCGTGAATTCATGGGGGCCGACACATGAGCGGAAAAATGTTCGAACGCATGGCCTTCATCGGCATCGGGCTGATCGGCTCGTCCCTCGCCCGCGTCGTGCGCCGCGACGGCCTGGCGGGCGAGATCGCCGTCGCCGCCCGAACGCAGGAGACGCTCGACGCGGCCACGCGCTTGGGATTGGCCGACCGTGTCACGACCGACCCCGCCGAAGCGGCCGCCGACGCCGACATAGTGGTGATCTGCACGCCGCTCGGCGCCTATGGCGCCGTGGCCGGGGCCATCGGCAAGAGCCTGAAGCCGGGAGCCATCGTCACCGACGTCGGCTCGGTCAAGCGGGCGGCGATCGCCGCCATCAGGCCGCACCTGCCGGAAGGCGTGCATCTGGTGCCGGGCCATCCCATCGCCGGGACCGAGCATTCGGGGCCCGAGGCCGGGTTCGCCGAACTGTTCGACGGGCGCTATTGCATCCTGACGCCCGAGGCCGACACCGACACCGGAGCCGTGGACACCGTGGCCGCCCTGTGGCGCGCCGCGGGATCGAAGGTCGAGATCATGGGCCCCGGCCACCACGACCAGGTGCTGGCCATCACCTCGCACCTGCCGCACCTGATCGCCTACACCATCGTCGACACGGCAACGCAGTTGTCCACGGACCTGCAGAAAGAGGTCATCGAGTTCTCGGCCTCGGGCTTCCGCGACTTCACGCGCATCGCCGCCTCGGATCCGGTGATGTGGCGCGACATCTTCCTGACCAACCGCGAGGCGGTGCTGGAGATCCTCGGCCGCTTCACGGAGGATCTGACCGCCATGCAGCGCATGATCCGGCGCGGCGACGGCGACGGGCTCGAGGACGTGTTCACCCGCACCCGCGCCGTGCGCCGCGGCGTGATCGACGCCAAGCAGGCATAGCCGTAAATCCCGGGCGATGCCCCCGGGACACGGCAGCATCGCGATGGTCGATTTGCGCGGATCAATGAAATCCAGGCATCAATGCCTGTGCATGCCGTGGTCCATGGCGGCCTTCTTCATCACCGTGACCTGCACCGTCACGTCGCCCGCAATCTCGAAGGTCAGGGTCAGGGGGAACGTGTCGCCCTCGTTCAGCGGCTGTTTCAGGTCCTTGATCATGACGTGATAGCCGCCGGGCCGGAAGGTCGCGGGCTTGCCGGGGGCGACGGGCACGCCGGCAACGGGGCGCATCCTGGCCACGTCGTTCTGCATGACGTGTTCATGCAGCTCGGCATGCGCGGCGACGGGGGTCCTGGCGCCGGTCAGCCGGTCGGCGTCCTTGCCGGTGACGGCGGCCTGGAAATAGGCGGCGGTGACGCGCAGCCTGCCGATGGTCGGCCGGGCCCAGGCGCCGGTCACGGCGATACCGACCTGCGCCGTGGCCCCGTGGTCCATGGTGTCATGGTTCATTGCGCCGTGGTCCCTGGCGTCATGCGCGCGGGCGAGGGACGGCAGGGAAACGGCGAGGAGAGCCGCGAGCAGCACAGCGCCGCGGGACATGGTCTTGGTCTTCATGGTGGTTCGATCCTGAAACTGTAAGGGGCCGCGCGGCATCCGCGCCGCGCGGGACGAGCGTTAGGACAGGATCGAAGGCGGCGGAGCGCGGGGATGTGTGGGCGTGACGGGGACTTCACCCGGCGGCACGCCTTCCGGCACGGGCGGAACGGCGGCGAAAACGAACACCGCCGACAGGACGGCGCCGCCGGCCGGCGGCGTCCCGTGGGCGGGCGCCGAGCAGCAGCGCGCGCAGTCATGGAGGGCCGAGGTGCGGGCATCGCCGTCCTGGCCGGACGAACCTCGGACCTTGGCCCCGCCCGCGGTGCAGATGACGCGGAGGGCGGCGAGCAGGTCCCGTTCCGCCGTCGCGGCACCGGGTTGAGACGCCTGCGCTGTCTGAGCCAGGCCCACGGCGAGCACGACCGCCTTCAGCCACAGCGCCGCCACCAACAGCGCGCCGACGGCACGCCGGCGGCGGGCGCGGGTCCATATTTTCGCGATGGCAGCCGTCACCGGCGGGCTCCCGTTCAAGGTTTCCGGGACGCTAGAGCATTTCCCGGCCACCGGCAAGTCAACGACCTGCTTCCGGGAAATCCGGGAGCTACATGGGAATGCCCGCCCGCTTGCGCGCGCGTTGCCACTTGGCGTCGTCGTCGGAACCGAACACGGTGGTTTCGTCAAACGGCGCGATCTGCCAGTCGCCGCGCCGCATTTCGGCCTCCAGTTGTCCCGGACCCCACCCCGCGTAGCCCAGCAGAATGAGGTAGCGGCGCGGCCCGGTGCCCAGGCCGATGTCCTTGACCGCCTTCAGGCTGGCGGTCACCGCGACCTTGCCCCGGATCATGCCCGTGGTTTCCGTCTGGTAGTCGTTGGTGTGAAGCACGAACCCCGCGCCCGGCTCCACCGGCCCGCCCGAGTGGATGCGCACCTCGCCGGACAGCTTCTCGGAGGGGTCCGGCTCCATTCCCAGGCCCATCAGGAAATCGCGCACCGGCCCCTCGCCGACGGGCCGGTTGACCACCAGGCCGAAGGCCCCCGCGGCGTCATGGTCGGCGAGATAGATCACCGTTCCGGAGAAGCGCGGATCGGGCATGGCGGCTTCGGCGACCAGAAGCTGGCCCGAATAGTAGGGGCCGTGCTGCGGGCCGGGAGGCGCGTCCTTGCCGTCGTCCGCGGCGTGGGCCGGGGCCGCGACCGCAAGCAGGGCCGTCAGGATCAGGGCGCGTATCATGCACCCAATCATAGCAGACCCGGGGGCCGATCACGACCCGCCCCCCTATCACGACCCAGGAGGCGTGAACCAGTCGACGGGTCGCAGGCGAAACAGCGCCACCGCGCCCAGGCTGAGCCATCGGTCCTGCAGGGTGAGCGGCACGTCGAGGGTGCGCGGACCGTCCACCGGCCCCCTGGCCAGGAGCCCCAGAACGACCTGCGCCGCGTCCGCCGCCACGTTGTCCATGATTCCCTGCCTGCGCAGCGCCTCGACGGTCTCGGCGAAGCCCGAGACCCGGGCGGTGAACGCGCCTTCCGGCTGGCCCCGGCCGTCGATGGCCAGGGTGCCCTCGCCCGTCAGGTTCAGCGGCCCGTGGACCAGGCCCATCTGCCTGACCTCCAGCACGCCGCCCGCGTCCCGCCAGCGGAGGGCCGGATCCGGCCAGGGGCCCGGTTCAATCGGACCGTTCAAGGACACCTCCAGGGCCAGGCGGTCGATCCCGCGTCCCAGCGCCGTGGCCAGGCCCGGCGGCAGTTCCACCCCCTTGGCGTCGAGCGAGATCGGCAGGCGCGGTCCGACGACGGGGCCCGGCCCGTTACCGGCGCGCGCACCCGCATCGGGCGACAGGGGCGGCAGCACCTGGACCAGGAGCCCCCGCGCCGTCACCCTGCCCCTGGGGGTGTCCAGGCTGCCGTCGGTCAGCCAGGCCTCGAGCCGCGGCAAGCCGCGCGGCCCGGCCTCGCCCCAGCCTTCCAGATGCGCCGCCGTCAGGGTCGCCGAAATCTTCTTGCCGTCGCTCCCCGTCCAATCGATGCGGTGGACGCCCGGCGCCGTCCAGTCGAGGCGCCGCCAGTTCCAAGGCGCGCCGGACAGCGTCAATTCCGGCCCGGTCCAGGCCCCGCCGGGCCATTCGGCGGCGGTGTCGGCGATGCGGATCTCGAGACGGAAGGGAAAGCCCGAGGTCGTGAGCGCGCCGTGGGTGATCCCGATCCCATGGGCGCGCCGTGCGTCGATCCAGGCAATGACCTGTTTCTCCGCCGTGGCGGCGGCCGTGAACCAGAACACCACGTAGCCGAGCATGAGGACCAGCGGCAGGGCGACCGCCAGCCTGCGCAGCACGGAGGGGGCGGCGCGCGAACGGTCCAGGGAGCGGCGCGGAGTGAAAGCCATGGCCCGTTATAGGCGCAATGAGCCGAAGCGTGAAAGAGGCCGCGGACGATCCGGTCAGCCCCCTCACCCCGACCCTCTCCCCCAAGGGGGAGAGGGAACCGATTGCGCAATCTCCCTCCCTCTCCCCCGCCTTGGTGGGGGAGAGGGTCGGGGTGAGGGGGAACGGGCGGGATTGCCCCTGGCGGCGATGCGCCATGGCGGCTAACAATGGCCCATGCCGACACCGACCGACGATTTCTGGCTGTTCGCCTACGGCTCGCTCATGTGGGACGCGGACTTCACCTACGCGGAAACGCGCCCGGCGAGGCTTTACGGCTATCACCGCGCGCTCTGCCTCTATTCCTTCAACTACCGGGGCACGCGCGAGACGCCGGGCCTCGTGCTCGGGCTCGACCGCGGCGGCTCCTGCCAAGGGCTCGGCTTCCGCATTCGCGGCCGCGACCGCGAGGCCGTGCTCGCCCATCTGTGCCGCCGCGAGGCCAGCGAGGGTGAATACCATCTCAGGTGGCTCAGGATTTCCGTGGCCGGCGAACCCGTCACCGGCGCCGCCTTCGTGGTCAATCACGCCAGCGACTATTACGCGGGTGCGCGCCCCGTGGCCGAGGCCGCCCGCATGGTCGCCCAAGGCCAGGGCAAGCGCGGCGCCTGCGTCGATTACCTGAGGAACACCGTCGCCCATCTGCGCGAGATGGGCATCCGGGATATGGGGTTGGAGCGGGTTTTGCGGGAAGCCGAGCGTTTAAATTAGGCTCAGGACTTGCAGGTACCTGGATTTTCCAGATACCTGCACGCCTTGTCTATCGTGAGGCCTAAGCCTCACAGATCGCGCATCACTTCTTGCGCGATCCCTTCGTTTCATCCTGGCCAAGGACCGAACCTGCCAAGGTCTTCACCTCAGCGGTGGTCGGCTTCTTCCCTGCCAAAACCTTTCCTGCGATTGACGACGCCTTGTCGCCTGACTGCTTCTTCGTACTCATGGGTATCTATCCTTATAGAGTGTTTACAGATTGAAACCCGGACTCGAGATAGCTATCTTCACGTTGTTCAACTGATGAGAGTCATCTCTCGTCCGGGCTTTGAGCCCTGCACCCCCGTCATTGCTTGCAGGCTTTGACGGGGTTGCTGTTTCTACCTCGTTATTTGGGACTCATCAGATAACGAGGCTAGGGTCCGGACCCATTAAGGGGATTCCCTAATCGGGTCTGTCGTGATTCATTGTCTCCAGTGAGGAGGCGATGGAGATGTCTGATTTCTTTTGGTTTTCGGATACGCAGTGGGCTCGG
>Ga0066644_10000122_pt1 | contig 47519 bp, 40 predicted proteins | sample CryGeyCG2114_020_FD_62735 | JGI IMG/M metagenome (GOLD analysis project Ga0066644, IMG submission 62735) | Groundwater microbial communities from aquifer - Crystal Geyser CG15_big_fil_post_rev_8/21/14_0.20 | ecosystem: Environmental > Aquatic > Deep subsurface > Groundwater | place: USA: Utah...
GCTTTCGACGTACTGGTCGGTATTAACCTTCTCCGGGAGGGTCTGGATATCCCCGAATGCGCTTTGGTCTGCATCCTGGACGCGGACAAGCCCGGTTACCTGCGCTCCAAGACCTCGCTGGTGCAGACCATCGGCCGCGCCGCGCGCAATCTGGACGGCCGGGTGATCCTCTACGCCGACCACGCCACGGAGGCCCTGGATTACGCCCTGTCGGAGACCAGCCGCCGCCGCGAGAAGCAGCAGGAGTACAACCTGGCCCACGGCATCACGCCGGAAAGCGTGAAGAAGGGGCTGTCGAAGGCGCTGGAGAGCGTCTACGAGGGCGACTACGTGACCGTCGACACGGGCGCCGCGGGCGAGACGGAACTGGTCGGCCACAACCTCGCCGCCGTCATCAAGGATCTGAATGAAAAAATGAAACAGGCCGCCGGCAACCTGGAGTTCGAGGAGGCGGCGCGCCTGCGCGACGAAATCCGCCGGCTCGAGGCCGTCGACCTGGGCCTGGCCGCGCCCGGCACGGCGCCGTCCAGGCTGGTCAGCCGCAAGCCCGGAACGGAGAAACGCTCACCCGGCGGCCCGGCGTGGAAGCCGAAAGGCAAGGGGGCGCGCAAGGCGGCGTCGCGGGGACCCAAGCGGCGATCCTGAGGGGGGCCGTGGCAGATTTGCCGCAAATTTCCAGCTTGGCGAACCGGCCCGCCATCGCCGCAGACTGGCGCGCGAGGCTACGACCTCAGTTCAGCTTCAACGACCACTGCCGCTTTTGCAAGTTGCAAAGCAGGTGATGATCAAAAAAGAGACGATTGCGCCAATGACCCATAATATTATTTCCATGACAATACCATCATGAATAAAAATTTCACAAATTTGTTTATAATGATAAATCATTAATAATGCAGAAATAATAAAAAACACTGCGAAATTAATCGGCATGATAATTTTATATTGCAATATTTCGCGAAGAGCGCACCTGTTTGTTTTTGACCAATTATAAGTGATCTTGAATTTATCTGTCAGAATAGTTGCTTCAACTATTATATTCTCTATTTCTGACATGGCGTGTTCTTCCACGTGAACCATGTTCGCATTTCTGATGTCCAAGCCGAAAAAAACAAGAGTGATGAACGTGGCTAAAGCGCAAGTTGCCGATAGATAAATTTGCTGTTCATCAAAACGAGTTTCCGTGATGATCCGTGTATAAGCGACCGCTAGAATGGAGTAGGCGACAAAGAAGTAGCGTATGGTCGTCAGGCGTTGCCCAGCACTATAAACAAACAGACTCCGCGCGTGTTCAAGCGCGTCCGCCAGACTGATTTCTTTCTTTGGGTCCATTTTCTCCTCCCCATTCGACATATCATGAACCTTTCTACGTGGCGATTGCCCGCGCGAGCACATCCTCGCAGTGTGCCCGCAAGGAATCGAAATCGGGCGCCTGATCCGATGACGCGCTGAAAACCAAGTTCAAGTTGGCTTCTGCATCCTGGAGTAGGTCCTCCAGATGGGCCGTCGAGTCCTCGATGTAATAGACAGGGCGGTCTGGAAACTCCTTCAAGACCAAATGTATCTGCCGGTCTTTCCGGACCCGGCCGACGTGGTAGGTCTCGATGGGAAAAAGGCCGTTTTGTTGAAGGAACTGGCGACATCGTTCTATGGCGTACCAGCCGCTTCGGGCCGTCAACACGAAAAGCCGTGCGATCTCGGCTGCTTTCTTTGCCTTGGCGAATCCTGGCCCTTTTTCGATGGGGATATCGAGATGTGCCGCCGCCGCTTGGTAGAGCAGGTGCCGTTGATATTGCTGGTCCATGGATCCGCACCGAATGTGAAATTTTTCTGAAGCGGCGCGTAAGAGATCCCGCTCAACGGGCGTAGGCTCGAGCTTGTAGATTTGATCCTCCAATGAGGAGACAATGACGCCGTCGAAATCGAAGACGTAAACGCCGTTTTCGGAAATCTCTATATCCCGCAGATGAAGGAACGCCCGGGTATCACCCACAGGGGCCATGGCGGGGTCAAGAGAGCGTGTCACTGTCGGTCTGCCTGCCTTGTTATTCCCGTACGTTTACCATAAGACGTTTTGAGGAGTATCGCATAGCGCGAATGACGAGTGCCTCCCCGAAGGCGATCGTAACGGCAGAGGCCCGGGCGAACGCCGGACGCGCCTACAGGAACAGAGGCAGCACCAGCACGACGACGACGATGATCACGGCACCCGTCAGTTCCAGCATCATGTCCTCGAACACCTCCTTCACCGTGCGCTGGTTCTTCGGATGGGCGACGATGAACACACGGACCAGCAGGTAGGCCACCACCAGGAGGAGGACCGCGGCCGCGGGCGTGCTGAGGGACATGGTCGTCACGCGCCCAGCAGGACCGGGCTGAGGTGCCACATGAGCGTCCAGTGTCCGCCCCTGTCCGTGACGATGGGGTCGCGTTCCAGGCAGGCGACGGCGCCGGGGTCGAAGGCGGCGACGCCGGCGTTGGGATCGCCACAGGTCAGGAACGAGGTGACGCGGCTCATGAAGGGGTCGTGGCCCACCACCATGGTGTCCTCGGTCCAGACGGCGGCGGCCTCGACCAGGCCGTCCAGGCGCGACGACGGCTTCAGGCCCTTCATTTCCTCGACGATGCGGCCGGGGCCGATGACGGGCGCGAAGGCCAATGCCGTCTGCTGCGCGCGCAGGAGTTCGGAATGGACCACGCGCGGCACCCGCACGCCCGCCCGCCCGAGGAACGACGCCATTCGGGCCACGTCCTTCTGTCCCTGTCCGGAGAGGGGACGGTCGGGGTTCTCATCCTTGGTCGTCGCCAGGCCGTGGCGCACAAGATAGAGGCGCATGCTGTCCCTTCCTTCGGTCGAGTCTATTTTTTTGCGTTTTCGGACGGACTTTTATAGCAGGTACGCCCCCGCGGCCAAACGGTCCGGCGCCCGGTTCTTCAGAACTTCCTGCTGATGTCGATGACATTGTCGGGGAGCGGCGTGCGGTCCTCGTCGCCTAGGGGAGCAGCGCCCTGATCCGTTTCGTTCTCTTCCGAAGGGAACAGGCGCGCGGCCGGGAAGATCATGCGTACGTTGGTTCCCAGGCCAGGCTGGCTGAAAATCTCCAGGCGCCCGCCGTGGGCCCGCATGTAGGCGTCGACCAACGACAGGCCCAGCCCGACACTGCCCTTGGCGTCGCGGGTGTTGACGCCGCCCGCGCGGAAGAACGGCTTGGTGACGAACTCGATCTGGTCCGCCTCGATCCCGATGCCGGTGTCCACCACCTCGATCACGAGTTCTCCCTTGCCGTCCACCCGTGCCCTCAAGGTCACCGCGTCGCCGTCGTCGGAATACTTGATGGCGTTGGAGACGGCGTTGATCACGCACTGCTTGACCAGCCGGGCGCTTCCCATCATCTGCGGCAGGTCCTCGGACAGCTCCAGGGTAATGAAGCGGTTGCGGGTATCACGCCAGCCCTCGGCGATGCGCATGCAGCGGCTCAGGGCATCGTTCACATCAAACAGGGTCTCGTTCAGCGTGAACTGGCCGCCGTCGATGCGCGCCACGTCGAGCATCTCGTCGATCAGGTTCAGAAGGTGCCTGCCGCTTTCGTGCACGCCGTCGGCGTAGCTGCGGTAATTGGCGGTCAGCGGCCCCAGCACCTCGTTCTTCATGATCTCGGAAAACCCGAGAATCGCATTCAGCGGCGTGCGCAATTCGTGCGACATGCTGGCCAGGACCTCGGACTTGGCGCGGCTTTGCTCCATGGCCCGTTCCTTTTCCAGGCGGTCGGCGATCTCGCGTTTCACGCGCTGCGTCACGTCGCGGAAAGTATAGGTGTGGAACACGCGGTTGCCGCGGCGCCGTTCCGCGCGGTCGCGCCGCGACACCCGGCGGCTGTACATGCCCGGCATGAATTCCAGGTAGTATTCGGCGTCGTGGTGGGGGTTGAAGCGGATGACGACGGGGGTTCGCGCGCCGCCGCCCGTGTCTTCGCCCTCCCCGGCGGGGAACAGGAACTCCTTGTTGGCCGGCAGGAATTCGTTGAGGGCGTGGCCCGTCAGTTCACCCTCCCCTGCCCGCAACAGGTCGCGGGCCGCGTTGTTGTGGGCGACGATCAGGCCCGCCGCATCGGTGACGACAAGGCCGTCGAAACTGTTCTCCAGGACCTCCTGAATGAAGGCCCGCTGGTGGATCAGGTTCATGCGTTGGCGGAAGATCAGGACGGCGTTGGCCCACAGGTCCCGGTAGGCGGAGAAGATGACGAAGGCGCAGACCAGCAGGATGACCGCCGTCGCCGGGATGACGACCGGCAGGAGCGTCTGGAGCATCAGCACGAAGCCGACGAGACCGGTGACCAGCACGCCGCCGATCACGGCGCTGGTCTGCCAGCGCAGGACCTCCAGGCGGCTGCTGAGCATCAGGGTGATCATCAGCAGGCCGACGATCACCGCCTCCGGCCGGGCGGCGTGCAGGGCCCGCGCCTGGACCAGGCTTTCAAAAGCCAGGGCCTGCAATTCGATGCCGTGAAGCCGGCCGTAGACCGGTACCGCGTGCTGGTCGCCCAGTTCCGTGGCCGCGGCGCCCACCAACACCTTCTTGCCCTTCAGGGCCGTGGGGGGAACCCGGCCGTCAAGCACGTCGACCAGGGAATAGCGGGGCACGGTGTTGATATCGATCGCGAAGTCGATCTGAAAGGAGCCCATGTTGAAGGCCGCGGGCCCGGCCAGCAAAGCCGACATGGCGGGTACGTCCCCGCCCTGCCAGGGCACCGTTACCGACATCTCCCGGATCAGGCCGTCCGCGGCCGGACGGAACACCACGCTGCCCAACTGCACGGATTTCAGGAACGGATCCAGGGGTTGCGTGTCGTGGGTGACGAGACCGCGCCCCTGCACCACCGCGCGCTGGCGGAACGCCGGAAGAATGACCGCGCTGCGCGCGCGGTTCAGGGCATCGGCGAGGACCGCGTCCTCCGCCGGGGCCGAGCGCGAAGAGAAATCCACGTCGTAGCCGATCTCGCTGATGCCGGCATCGGTCAGGCGGTCGAGCACGCGCGCGTGGACGGAACGGGGCCAGGGCCACACCCCGATCTTCTCCAACGAGCGGGGATCCATCTGCACCAGGACCAGATGGTTGCTAGCCGGACGTTTGGAAAGCGCGAAGCCGGCATCGACGAAAAGCCGGTCGAGCGGCCACAGCCAGCCGAGCGCATGCATGGCCGAAATGACCACAAAGATCAGGGCGTAAGGCAAGTGCCGCAACGCGACCGTCTTGGACCCCGCCCAAGTCAGGTTTCGGGCGATAACCTTATCCTCTCAACTTAATCGGTCAGGCACGCCGTTTCTTGCTTTTGGGCCGGCTACTTGTTCTTGCCGTTGCCATTATTGCCGCCTGCGTTCGGATTGCCGCCCCCGGCATTCGGATTGCCGCCCCCGGCGAACGGATTGCCGCCCCCGGCGAACGGACTGCCGCCGCCGGCGTTCGGACCACCGCCCCCGGCGTTCGGATTGTTGACCAACCCAGGCGGCGTCGCGCCGGTCAATCCGACGGCCAGGCCCTGCGGTATGTGGCCGCCGCGGTTCTCGACGAAGCCATTGTCGCCGATGGGCGGGCCGAAGCCGGCGATTTCGCCTCCGGCTCCATTGCCGATTCCTTTGCCGTGCGGAGTGTCCCGGCGCAACAGGCCGGTGCTCATCTGGCCGAGCGACTGGGTCTGACCGGAAATGTCATGGGCGATTTTGACGCCGCCTGTCCCGCGACCGGCTTCGGCCTTTCCGCCGCCGGCCTTCTGTTTGCCCGCGCCCGGTGCGCCGGAGGGATTACCCTGAATATCGACGCGGCCGCCGCCCTGGGGCGAGACCGCCGTCTGGCCCGGACGCACGAACACGCTTTGGCCCGAGCGGATGTCGGCGACCTGCACCAGGCCGCTGATGACGTGGACCACGGCGCCCTGGGGACCGACGGTGGTGGTGAAGGTCGTGCCCTTGACGACGACGGCGACGTCGGGCGTCAGGACCTCGAAGTGTTGTTCCTTGCGTTTCTCGACATCGAACAGAAGGGTGCCCAGGACATAGCGGATGCGGCTCATCAGGCCGTCCCGGACGTCATTCGGCACCTCCAGGATGCTGTTCGGCGAAACGACGATGGTGTTCTTGCCGCGGCGCAGGACCGCGTGCCCGTCCGCGTCCGTGACGACGCGCTGTCCGGGGCCGACGAGATCGCCCGTCGTCAAGGCGACCGGACGGATGCCGGACCGGGTGATGTGGACGGCGCCGCTGCTTTCCGCCAGCGTCCAGGATCCGTCGTCACCGGCCGCCGCCGGGGGAATCGAGACGAAAAGCGCCGTCAGGACAGCAACGGCAACACCTAATAGTTGCGCCCGACGAACAACGCCCTTCATCATGCCCGCTGCTTCCTTAGTCCACGTCGTTGATTATACTTATGTATTATCCCACAATGCCGATCACGGCAATTCGACGGGTTATTTTATTCCTCGGAGAGCATTGAGACTATAGGTTATTGTTAATTCCATGTTAACGATATAGTCATTCACACGCAATATGCCCTTCGGTATGGGGCGACCTGTACGCGGCGTGAATGAACTTCAACTTGCCGGAACCTGACAGGGGCGGGCGGGGGACATGATAGTCGTACGGCGCGGCCAACTGCTCGCCATTTGCGGGGCCCTGATCGCCACCCTGTCCGTCGTCGATCGCGCGTCCGCCCAGGCCACGACCACCGCGTCCGACCCGACCCAGATCGAACGCCGCATCGACGCGCGGAAACCGCGGCGGCCGGAAGCGCTGCAACCGAACCTGGACATCCTCCCCGACTCCCAGGTGACGCCGACCGGCGACAAGTTCTCCTTCGTACTCAGCGCGGTCATCATCGAGGGCGCCACGGCCTTCGCACCGGCGGACCTGGCGCCGCTCTACGGCAAGTACCTTGCCCGCAAGGTGACCGAGGTCGAGGTCCGCGAGATCGCCCAGGCCGTCACCCGGGTGTACCGCGACGCCGGATACGTGTTCTCCCAGGCCGACGTGCCGGCCCAGGACGTGCTGGCGGGCGTGCTGAAGATCCGCGTGACCGAAGGCTTCGTGTCCAACGTCGCCTTCGACGACAAGGTCTCGCGGGATTCCGTCGTCGCGGCCTATCTGGCGCCGGTCCTGGCCGAGAAACCCGTGCGCCTGGAAACCATCGAGCGCGCCCTGCTGCTGGTCAACGACCTGCCCGACGTTACGGTCGCCGATGCCAGCGTCGGCGACGGCGACGCGCCGGGCGCCAAGGTTCTGAAGCTCAAGCTGGATTACACGGCCGTCAATGCCGAGCTGTACCTGGACAACCGGGGAACGCCGTCGTCGGGGCGGCTGCAGGGCTGGGCGGCGGGGGCGGCCAACGGACTTCTCTCCGTCGGCAATCGGCTTCAGGTCGGGGTGTTCACCATCCCCGACGCGCCGCGCGAGCTTCTCTACGGCATCGCGCGATGGTCCCAGCCGCTGGGCCGCTGGGGCACGACGGGCGAGCTGGCGCTGTCCGGCAGCAAGGCGGACGCGGGGGCCGACCTCGCCGCCAGCGATACGGAATCGGACAGCTTTCGCATCCACCTGACCTTGCGCCATCCCGTCCTGCGCACCCGCCAGGACAGCCTGTGGGCGATCGGCGAACTGGATTTCTTCAACGTCAACGAGGACAGGTTCGGGGCGACCAATTTCGAGGACCGCAACCGCACCGCCCGCCTGGGCCTGGAGTACTACCGCGCGAAGGTTCTGAACGGCGATTTCTACGCCAAGGGAGTCTACGCGCGGGGTCTCGACGTGCTGGGGGCGTCCAGCGCCGGCAACAGGCAGCTTTCGCGCTCGGACGGCAGGGCCGAATTCGACAAGGTGACGCTGGAGGTCCGCCGCCTTCAGAAGCTGTGGGGCGGGTTCGGGCTGTATGCCCAGGCCAAGGGGCAATGGGGGAACCAGCCGCTCCTGACGGCGTCCGAGTTTTCCCTGGGCGGCAGTCAGTACGGGCGCGCCTACGACTACGGCGAAGCGGTCGGCGACCGGGGTGCCGCGGGGGCCGTGGAACTGCGTTATACGGGCAGGAAGCCCGCGGCCTGGGTCGAGACCTACGATCTTTACGCCTTCTATGACGGCGGCGCGGTGTGGAACGACGGCGCCGACCGCCAGATCCTGACCTCCGCCGGGGCGGGGGTGCGGGCGACCTTCGCCGGGGGCATCTACGGCGACCTTCAGATCGCCAAGCCGCTCAACCACGCGGTTTCGACCGAAGGCGACAAGGACCTGCGCATTCTGTTCTCCGTCGGCGCGGGCCTGTAGAGCCGGTGATCGCGCAAAAAAACGCCGCTCGAAAGCGGCGTTCGCAGCGTTCCTTCGTGCTCGGTTTCGCTGCCGCAGCCGTCAGCGCGCGGCGGCCACCATCGCCTCGGCGACCTTGACCGCGTCCTCGGCATCGGCCTTGGCCTTGGCGTCGTCCGCATCGGCAAGCGCCTTCTGGGCGGCATGCAGGCGCTCGCTGGCGGCGGCCTTGTCGATTTCGGCCACCGGCACCGCTTCTTCGGCCAGGACCGTGCAGGTTTCCGGGTTGACCTCGACGAAGCCGCCGGCGACGAAGATGCGGTCGGTGACCTTGCCGCCTTCGTGGATGTCGATGACGCCCGGACGCACGGTGCCGATCAGCAGCGAATGGCCGGGCAGGACACCCAGGTCGCCCTCGCCGCCGGGGACCACGACCATGTCCACGGCCTGCGACGCCACCAGCTTCTCGGGCGAAACCAGATCGAATTGAATCGTATCGGCCATTTATCGAATGTCCTTTGTCCGAGGCGCGGCCTAGGCGGCTTCCGCCGCCATGCGCTTGGCCTTTTCGACGGCTTGCTCGATGGTGCCGACCATGTAGAAGGCCGCTTCCGGCAGGTGATCGTAATCGCCGTGGACGATGCCCTTGAAGCCCTTGATCGTGTCTTCCAGGGAGACCAGAACGCCCGGCGTGCCGGTGAACACTTCGGCCACGTGGAACGGCTGCGACAGGAAGCGCTGGATCTTGCGGGCGCGGGCGACGGTCAGCTTGTCTTCCTCCGACAGTTCGTCCATGCCGAGAATGGCGATGATGTCCTGCAGCGACTTGTAGGTCTGCAGCGTCTGCTGCACGCTGGTGGCGACGCTGTAATGCTCCTCGCCGATGACGCGCGGATCCAGGATGCGCGAGGTCGAGTCGAGCGGGTCGACGGCCGGATAGATGCCGAGTTCGGCGATCTGGCGCGACAGAACCGTCGTCGCGTCCAGGTGCGCGAACGAGGTCGCCGGCGCCGGGTCGGTCAAGTCGTCGGCCGGCACGTAAATGGCCTGGACCGAGGTGATCGAGCCCTTCTTGGTCGAGGTGATGCGTTCCTGAAGCGTCCCCATGTCGGTGGCCAGGGTCGGCTGGTAGCCCACGGCCGAAGGGATGCGGCCCAGGAGCGCCGACACCTCGGAGCCCGCCTGGGTGAAGCGGAAGATGTTGTCGATGAACAGCAACACGTCCTGGCCTTCCTCGTCGCGGAAGTACTCCGCCTGGGTCAGGCCGGTCAGCGCGACGCGGGCACGGGCCCCCGGGGGTTCGTTCATCTGACCGTAGACCAGCGCCGCCTTGGAATTGTTCCCTTCCAGGTCGATGACGCCCGATTCGATCATTTCGTGATAGAGGTCGTTGCCTTCGCGGGTCCGCTCGCCGACGCCGGCGAACACGGAATAGCCGCCGTGGCCCTTGGCGATGTTGTTGATCAGTTCCATGATGATCACGGTCTTGCCGACGCCGGCGCCGCCGAACAGGCCGATCTTGCCGCCCTTGGCGTAGGGCGCGATCAGGTCGACGACCTTGATGCCCGTGGTCAGGATTTCCGTTTCCGTCGACTGTTCGGCGAATTCCGGGGCCGAGCGGTGGATCGGCATCTTCATTTTCGTGACCACCGGGCCGCGTTCGTCGACCGGCTCGCCGATGACGTTCATGATGCGGCCGAGGGTTTCCGGGCCGACGGGAACCCGGATGCTGTCGCCCGTGTCGGAGACCTCGGTGCCGCGCTGCAGGCCGTCCGTGGTGTCCATGGCGACGGTGCGCACGGTGTTCTCGCCCAGGTGCTGCGCCACTTCCAGGACCAGCACGCGGTCGCCGATTTTCACATGCAGGGCGTTCATGATCGAGGGCAGGTCGCCCACGAACTGCACGTCCACGACGGCGCCCAGAACCTGGGACACCTTACCAACACTGTTCGTAGCCATAGTCTTCTAGCTCCCGTTCAAACGGACTTCTAAAGCGCTTCCGCGCCCGAGATGATTTCAATGAGTTCCTTGGTGATGAATGCCTGCCGCGTCCGGTTGTAGGTCAGCGTCAGGTTGTCGATCATGTCGCCGGCGTTGCGCGTTGCGCTGTCCATGGCCGTCATGCGCGCCCCGTGTTCCGACGCGGAACTTTCAAGAAGCGCTTGGAACAGCTGGACCGCCAGGTTGCGGGGCAGCAGGGCGGCGAGGATTTCCTCTTCCTCCGGCTCGTACAGATAGACCGGCGACGGCCCGGCGGGCTTTTCCGCTTGGTTCTCGGTCTTCGGCGCCTGGAACGGGATGACCTGCTGTTTGGTGACGACCTGGGTCATGGCCGACTGGAATCGGTTGAACACGATGGTGCAGACGTCGAATTCGCCGGCCTCGAACATTTCCGTGATCTTGTGGGCCACGCCCTCGGCCTCGTGGTACTCGACGCCGCGCCGGCCGATGCCTTCCACGGTATGGACGATGTCTTTCGCGAGATCGCGCTTCAGAAGGTCGCGCGCCTTCTTGCCGACGCAGAGGATCTTCACCGTCTTGCCGTCGGTCTTCAGGCGGCGCGCCGTATTGCGGACCTCGCGCACGATGGAGCCGTTGAAACCGCCGCACAGGCCGCGGTCGGCGGTGCAGGCGACCAGAAGATGGACATCCGATTTCCCGGTGCCGGCCAGCATCTTCGGCGCCCCCTCGGGATCGCCGATCGAGGCGCCGATGGCAGCCACCATGCCTTCCATGCGTTTCGCATAGGGGCGGGCGGCCTCGGCGCCTTCCTGGGCACGGCGCAGCTTGGCGGCCGCGACCATCTTCATGGCCGATGTGATCTTTTGCGTCGACTTGACGCTGTTGATCCGGATTTTCAGATCCTTAAGCGAAGGCATGAAAGCGCTTTCCCCGTTCGTCCGTCAGGATGGGCTGGTGACCGTCCCGACGCTCAGGCCGCGAAGGACTTGGTGAAGTCGTCCAGGAACTTCGACAGCTTTTCGGTGGTTTCGTCGCTGAGCGCCTTTTCCTTGGTGATCGTCGCCAGGATATCGGCACCCTTGTCGCGCGCCGTGTCCAGAAGGCGGCGTTCATAGGCGGTGATGTCGCCCACGGCGATCTTGTCGGTGAAGCCTTTCACGCCGGCGAAGATGACGACGACCTGTTCGGCCACGGTCAGCGGCGAATACTGCGGCTGCTTCAGAAGCTCGGTCAGGCGCGCGCCGCGGGCCAGCAGCCGCTGCGTGGCCGGGTCCAGGTCCGACGCGAACTGGGCGAAAGCCGCCATTTCGCGGTACTGGGCCAATTCCAGCTTGATGGAGCCGGCGACCTGCTTCATGCACTTGGTCTGGGCGGCGGAACCCACGCGGGACACCGACAGGCCGACGTTCACCGCCGGGCGGATGCCCTTATAGAACAGTTCCGTTTCCAGGAAGATCTGGCCGTCCGTGATCGAGATCACGTTGGTCGGGATGTAGGCCGACACGTCGCCGGCCTGGGTTTCGATGACCGGCAGGGCGGTCAGCGAACCGGCGCCCTGTTCGTCGTTCATCTTGGCCGCGCGCTCCAGCAGGCGGGAGTGCAGGTAGAAGACGTCGCCCGGATAGGCTTCGCGGCCCGGCGGGCGGCGCAGCAGCAGGGACATCTGGCGATAGGCGACGGCCTGCTTGGACAAGTCGTCATAGAAGATGACGGCGTGCATGCCGTTGTCGCGGAAGTATTCGCCCATGGCGCAGCCCGTGTAGGGGGCCAGGAACTGCATCGGCGCCGGCTCCGAGGCCGTGGCGGCGACGACGATGGAATACTTCATGGCGTCGTAGTCTTCGAGGGTCTTGACCAGCTGGGCCACGGTGGATCGTTTCTGGCCGATGGCGACGTAGACGCAGTAGAGCTTTTCCGACTCGTCCTTGGCGTTCTCGTTGATCGACTTCTGGTTCAGGATGGTGTCGATGATGACGGCGGTCTTGCCGGTCTGGCGGTCGCCGATGATCAGTTCGCGCTGGCCGCGGCCGACGGGGATCAGGCTGTCGATGGCCTTGAGGCCCGTCTGCACCGGCTCGTGCACCGACTTCCGGGGGATGATGCCGGGCGCCTTGACCTCGACCAGGGACCGTTCCGTGGTCGCGATCTCGCCCTTGCCGTCGATCGGGTTGCCGAGACCGTCAACGACGCGGCCCAGCAGGGCCTTGCCCACGGGCACGTCGACGATGTCGCCCGTGCGCTTGACGGTGTCGCCTTCCTTGATGTCGCGGTCGTCGCCGAAGATGACGATACCGACGTTGTCGGTTTCCAGGTTCAGCGCCATCCCTTTGATGCCGCCCGGGAATTCGACCATTTCGCCGGCCTGGACCTGGTCCAGGCCGTAGACGCGGGCGATACCGTCACCGACGGACAGCACCTGGCCGACTTCCGCGACCTCGGCTTCCGAGCCGAAATCGGCGATCTGTTTCTTGAGAATGGCGGAGATTTCCGCGGCGCGGATTTCCATGGTCGGATCCCCTCTTATCGCATGCTTAAGCGAAGTTGCTGAAGTTTGGTTTTGATCGAGGAATCGATCATGCGCGAACCGATCTTGACCACCAGACCGCCCAGAAGGTCTTCGTCGACCCGGGCGTCCACGGCAACCTTCGTGCCCATGGCCTTTTTCAGTCCATCCTCGATCGCTTGACGCTGCTTGTCACTCAGCGCCTGGGCGGAGGTGACCTCGGCGGTCAGTTCGCCCCGGCGCCGGGCCAGGATGCCTTGAAACTGCTTGATCATGGCGGTCAGCGCGAACAAACGGCGGTTCTGCGCGACGACGCCGACGAAACGTTTGGTCAGTCCGGAAACCCCGGCCTGGGTCAGGACCGCGTCCATGGCGGCGACCTGGTCGTCGCGGGCGATGATGGGGGAGCGGATCAGGCGCGCCAGGTCGGCGCTTTCGTCGACCATGTTGCGGATGGCGGTCAGGTCTTGGGCAACCGCGTCCAACTGCTTGTCGGCCTCGGCCAGTTCGTAAAGGGCGGTCGCATAGCGGCCTGCAAGGCCGGAAGCGCCTGCGATATCCGATGACACCTGGGGAACCCCTTGATTTAAGTTTTTTGTACGGACCCTTGGACGCCGGCTTCGGTCAGGTGGCGCGCCACAAAACAGGCGCAAACCCGCCAATTCCGGCGGACCCCGCCTGAAAAGCGCGGCCAGTCCTACCACAGAGGTTTCGCCCATGCAACCAGAGTCGGCGGGGTTTTTTCACGGTCCGTGAATCCCCCCGGATTGGGCCTGTCCCCGGCGGTTTTCCGGGTCGCCTCACATGAAGGAATAGGGGTCGACGTCGATCAGCACGCGGACCTTCCTGGGGATTTGCGCGCGCTTGATCCAGGCTCGAACAAGCGGCTGCACGGCCGTCGCGCGCCCCGCCTTCAAAAGAAGCCGTCTCCGGTGGCGGCCGCGGATCATGGCGAGCGGCGCCGGCGCCGGGCCCAGGACCTGCACGTCGGGCCCCCGGGGCGCGGTGCGGCCCAGCGCGCGGGCCCCCGCATCGACCGCCGCCTCGTCCGTGCCCGACACGACGACGCCGACCAGCCGTCCGTAGGGCGGCATATGGGCCTCCTCGCGGGATTTCGCCTCGGCCCGGATGAATTCCTCACGGTTGCCCGCCTGGATCGCGGCCATGACCGGGTGCTCCGGCATGTAGGTCTGGACCAGTACGCGGCCAGGGTGTTCGGCCCGCCCGGCCCGCCCGGCGACCTGATAGAGAAGCTGATAGGTGCGCTCGGCCGCGCGCAGGTCGCCGCCGGAAAGGCCCAGGTCCGCGTCGATCACGCCGACCAGGGTCAATAGCGGGAAGTGGTAGCCCTTGGCGACGATCTGGGTGCCGATGATCAGGTCGACTTCGTGGCGTTCGATGCGGCGCACGAATTCCCTGGCCGTGCGCTGGTTGTAGAGGTTGTCGGAGGTCGCGAGCGCCACCCGCGCGTCCGGATAGAGGGCCTGGATCTCCTCGGCCAGGCGCTCGACCCCCGGCCCGCAGGGGACCAGGCTGTCCTCGGCCCCGCAGGCGGGGCAGGTATGCGGCGGCGCCATCTGGTGGCCGCAGTGGTGGCACTGCAGGCGCTGCAGCAGGCGATGCTCGACCAGCCAGGCCGTGCACTGAGGGCATTGCAGGCGGTGGCCGCAGGTCCGGCACAGGGTCAGCGGCGCGTAGCCCCGCCGGTTGAGGAACAGCAGCGCCTGCTCGCCGCGCTCCAGGGTCCGCGTCACGGCTTCGCGCAGCGGCGGCGACAGCCACTGCCCCCGCTGCGGCGGGTTCCTGGTCATGTCGACCAGCAAGACCTCGGGCAGGTCCGCCCCGCCGTGGCGCGCCGGCAGGTGCAGATGGGCATAGCGGCCCCGATCCACGTTGGCCTGGGTCTCGAGTGACGGCGTGGCGGACACCAACACGACGGGGATGCGGCCCAGCCGCGCCCGCACCACGGCCATGTCGCGGGCGTTGTAGACCACACCTTCCTCCTGCTTGAAGGAGCCGTCGTGCTCCTCGTCGACCACGATGAGGCCCAAGTCGCGGAACGGCAGGAATAGGGCCGAGCGGGCGCCGACCACCACGTCGGCTCGGCCCTCGGCAACGTGGCGCCAGGTTTCGCGTCGCTGCGCCTGGGTGACCTCGGAATGCCACAGCGCGGGCTCGGTGCCGAAGCGGGCCTGGAAGCGTTCCAGCCACTGGGCTGACAGCGCGATCTCGGGCAGCAGAACCAGGACCTGGCGGCCCGCCTTCACGGTTTCGGCCACGGCCTGCAGGTAGACCTCGGTCTTGCCCGATCCCGGCACGCCCTCCAGAACCTGGACCGAGAAGCCGTCCGAAACGGCGGCGGACAGGGCGTCGGCGGCGGTCGCCTGTTCCGGCGACAGGTCCGGTCCCGGGCGGCTCAGGTCGGGCGGCGGGGGCGGGGGAAAGGCGGGCAGGTCGCAGGCGACCAGCGCCCCCGCCTTGGCCAGGCCGGCGACGACGCCCGGCGTCACCCCGGCGGCGCGGGCCAGCTCTGCCGCCTGGCGCGGCGGACCGTCGGCGGCGGCCAGCACGCGTTCGCGGGCGGGAGTCATCCTGATCCCGGGCTTGTCGGTTCCGGGTCGGGGCTCGGCCGCGCGGTAGGCGGTCTGTACCTTGGGCGGGTCCAGGGCCTCGGGCACGCTCAGCGCCATGCGCAGGACCGCCCCCGGCGGGTGCAGGGTGTAGTCGGCGACCCAGTCGGCGAAGGCCATGGCCTCGGCCGTCATGGGCGGCGCATCCAGGCGCTGGATCACGGCCTTCATCCTGTTGTCGGGAACGTCGCCCGTACCCGGCCCCCAGACGACGCCCACGGTCTTGCGCGGGCCCAGCGGCACCCGCACGAAGTCCCCCGTCGCCAGGGTCAGTCCGTCCGGCACCCGGTAGTCGTAGGCGTCGGTCAACGGCAGCGGCAGGCGCACGGCAACGCATGCCCCCGGCGCGTACGATTGCGGTTCCCGCCTTGGGGCGTCCCGCTCGGCGGTCGGGGTGGGGACGTCTGTCATGCTGTATCCGTCAAGGTTGGCCGGGGCGGTCCCATGGGGCCATTCTATGGGTATGGGGGCGCTTGGCATTATAATAGGGGACATCGGGGGGCGCCTTCACGGCGCGTGAGCAGGAAAGGGACCGCAGCATGCCTCAAGGCAAGGACGAGTTCGCCGCTGAAACCCTGGAAACGGCGGATTTCAGCGTGTCGGAGGACGACGTGGCCGAATACCTGGTGGCCCATCCCGACTTCTTCCGCGACCGCCTGGAAGTGTTGTCCTACATGAACATGCCGGGCCGATTCGCCCAGGACGGCCTCCAGGAAGGGGGGCAGGTGGTGGACTTCCAGCAGGCGCTCCTCAACCAGCAGAAGGAAGCGGTCGAAGAATTGCGCGAATGCGTGCGCGACGTGATCGAGACCAGCCGTTCCAACATGTCGGTGCAGCAGCGCACCCACGCGGCGGTGCTGGCCCTCTTGTCGGCGCGTGATTTCGACGCCCTGATCCGCGTCGTCAACGACGACCTGCCCTTGCTCCTGGATGTGGACGCGGTCTGCGTCGGCTACGAACCCTCGACCAATCCGCTGTCCTGGCTGGTCTCGCCCGAGGTCGGCAGCCTTAGGGCCGGGCTGGTGGACGCCCTTCTGGGGACCGGCGGGGCGGCCAAGCTCTACCGCGACATCGCCGACGACGGCTCCGTGTTCGGCGCCGCCGCCGGGCTGGTGCAGTCCGCCGCCGTGGCGCGCCTGCGCCCCGGCCGGGCGACGCCCGTGGGTCTGATGGCGCTGGGGTCGCGTTCCGATTCCTTCTTCCAGCCCGGCCAGGGAACGGAACTGGTGGTGTTCCTGGCGCGCGTGCTGGAGAACTGCATCGACCGCCTGCAGGAACCCGTTGCTTGAGCTGACCTCAGACCCGGCCCTGACCGCCGCCGTGGAACGGTGGCGCGACTGGTTGTTTCACGAGAAACGTTTTTCCAAACATACCCTCGACGGCTACGGGCACGACCTCGCCGGCTTCCTCCGGTTCCTGTCCGTGCACCTGGGCGGACCGCCGGGCCTCAAGGATATCGAGGGGCTGAAGCCGCTCGACTTCCGCGCCTGGCTCGCCGACCTGGACCGCAAGGGCCTGTCGCGCACCTCCATCGCCCGCGCGCTGTCCTGCCTGCGCGGGTTCTTCCGCTATCTCGAAAAGCAGGGCATCGCCCGCAACTCGGCCATCGGCGCATTGCGCACGCCCCGGGTCCCCAGGTCCGTGCCAAAGGCGCTCGGCGTCGAGGAGGCCTTCGACCTGATCCTCTCCGCCCCCGACCTGGCCGACGAGGCCTGGATCGGGCTGCGCGACCGCGCGCTGTTGACGCTGCTCTACGGCTGCGGGCTGCGCATCGGCGAGGCGCTGGCGCTCGACCGCGACCGGGTGCCGGGCCTGTTCGGCAACCCGGCCGACGCCATGACCGTGCGCGGCAAGGGCAACAAGGACCGCCTGGTCCCCGTCCTGCCCCAGGTGCGCCACGCGATCCGGGCCTACCTTGACACCTGCCCTTATCCGGGCGGCGGCGACACGCCGCTGTTCCTGGGCGCGCGCGGCGGGCGGCTTGCCGCCGGGGTCGCCCAGGCGCGCGTGCGCGGCCTGCGGGCGCTGCTGGGCCTGCCGGACACGGCCACGCCGCACGCGCTCCGCCATTCCTACGCGACGCACCTGCTGGCCGGCGGCGGCGACCTGCGCACCATCCAGGAACTGCTGGGCCATGCGTCGCTGTCGACCACCCAGCGCTATACGGACGTCGACCTGGGCCGCCTCAGCGCCGTCTACGACGACGCCCATCCGCGCGCCCGCGCCAGGGCAAAGGATTAGGCGTCGTCCGTCCGCCTGCCGGCCAGTGTCAGCACCACGGCGGCGCCCAGGGCGCCGACAATCCCCATGGCGGCATATCCGAAGCCCCAGCCGACCACGCTCTCCTTGCCGAAGTGGCCGAGGACGAGGCCGACGGCGACCGGGCCGAGGAAGCCGCCGGTCCAGCCGATGAAGTTGTGCATGGCGAGGGTCTGGCCCTGCCGCCCAGGTTCGGCGGCGGCGTAGACGCCGGCGGTCAGCGGCGCGGAGTCGGCCTGGATCAGGAAGGAATGCAGGATCGCCAGGCCCGCGACCAGGGCATAGGACTCGCCCGCCAGGAACCCGAGCCCGCAGGCGAGCCCGCCGCTCGACACCTGGATCGCCGCGATCCAGCGGGCGCGGCCGAGGCGGATCGCCATCTCGTTGCCGATCACGCTGGCGATCATCGCGGCCAGCGCAGTGAAGGCGGCGATGCGCGCCGGCTCGGCAAGCCAGCCCACCGCGGGCGTCGGCTGCTGTGTCACCGAGAAGGCAAGGAAGGCGACAAGCCAGGCCCGATAGGCGAGCAGTTCGTAGGTATGGGCGGCGTAACCGAAGATGAAGGCCATCGCCGCCCGGTTGCGGAACACGGGCCGGAAGTCCAACAGCCGCGTCCGTTGCTCGGGCTGCTGCGGGACGATGGGGGCGAGCAACAGGGCCACCATCAGGAAGCTGACAATGGCGGCGGCGGCGCCCGACAGCACCGCCGCCTGCCAGCCCAGCGCCTCGCCGATGACGCCGGTGACAAGGAAACTTCCGGCGACGCCGAGCGACCAGCTTGCCGTGTAAAAGGCGATGGCGCGACTTTCCTGGGCGCCGCTGTAGCGGTCGACCAGCACGCGCAGGCCCGGCATGTAGACGGCCGCCAGGCCGATGCCGGACAGGGTGCGGAAGATCAGCGCCGTCCAGAAGCCTTCGGCGAACAAGGCGAAGGCCAGGGCGCCGAGGGCGATGATCAGGCTGCCTGACAAGTGTACGCGCCGCGCGTCGATGCGGTCGGTGACGGCCATGAGGACCGGCACGGTCGCCGTGTAGCCGGCGAAATAAATGCCCGAGATCCAGCCCTGTTCGGCCTTTGTCAGCGCCCACTCGGCCTCGAACGTCTTGATCAGGGTGGCGAACACGAAGACGTCGATGAGACAGGCCACCATGGTCAGGCACATGATGACGGTGATCAGGACGGGGCCGGGCGTTCGAAACATGGACGCAGACTACCTTGAACGGGTCCGGGCGTCCCCATCCGCGAACACCCCGTCAGAATTGCAAGCCGACGACCCCGCCGACGATGACCGCCGCCGCCGCCAGGCGCACCGCCACGCGGCCTTCCTTGAGCACGAAACCGGCGAGCAGCGCGGCGAACAGGACGCTCGTCTCCCGCACCGCCGAGACGGGCGCCATGGGAGTGATGCTCATGGCCCAGATGACGATCCAATAGGCGGCCATGGACATGGCGGCCCCGGTCAGGCCCGGCCGCCAGTACTCGCGGGCCGTGGTCAGGAACAGGCGCCGGCGCCGCGCCAGCACGACCGCGGTGAAGATGGCGGCGTCGGTGACGAACATCCAAAGGGCGTAGGCATGGGCGCTTCCGGCAAGCCGACCGCCGATGCCGTCCACCACGGTATAGGAGGCGATGAACATGGCGGTGCCCACGGCGAAGGCGAGGCCCAGGAGTGGAATGTCGCGCCAGCCGTTGGCGAAGGTCAGGCCGGAGATGGCGGCGGCGATGGCGATGATGGCGGCCAATTGCGCCGGGCTCAGGCTTTCGCCGGCGAAGACGAAGGCGCCGAGCGCCACCAGGGCCGGCGCCATGCCGCGGGCGATGGGATAGACCACGCCCATGTCGCCGTGGACGTAGGCGCGCACCAGGAACAGTTTGTAACCGACGTGCAGCACCGCCGAAGCGACGATGAAGGGCCATGCGTCCAGGTTGGGGAACGGGAAAAAGAACAGCAACGGCAGGGCCAGCAGGCCGTGGCCGGCGTCGATGACGCCCATCATCACCAGCTTGTCGCCGCGCATCTTGACCAGCAGGTTCCAGCCCGCGTGGAGTGCGGCCGCCAGCAGGACCGGCGCCAGAACCCATGTCTCCATGTCGATCCATCCCCATGTGCAGGGCGGAAAACGGGCCCTGTCGTAGAAAAATCAACTATGCTCGTGAAATTGAAGTTAACCTGCTGTTTTGAAAAGAGTTAATGATAAGAATTCAGGAAAATCATGATATTTTCTCACATATGGATAAACTGCCGCCGCTCACCGCCCTGAAGGTGTTCGAAGCCGTCGCCCGCACCGGAAGCCTGACCGCCGCGGCCAGGGAGTTGTCGGTCACCCATAGCGCCGTCAGCCACCAGGTCCGCAGGCTGGAATACGACCTGGGCATTACCCTGCTGGGGCGGCGCGGGCGCGGGGTGGCGCCGACCGCCGCCGGCGAGCGACTGGCCCGCGGCCTCGGCGACGGGTTCCGCGAGATTTCCCGGGCGGTCGCAGCCGTCCGTCCCGGCGGCCAGGGGCGGGAGATCACGGTGTCCTGCCTGGGCACCTTCCTTCTGCATTGGCTGATCCCTCGCATCTATCTGTTCAAGGCCGCCTGGCCGGGTGTGCAGTTGAAGCTGGTCGAGGACGTCGGGCCGCTCGACGCCCCGGCGGTGCCCTACGACGTGGCCATCCGTGTCGGCCGCCCGCCGTGGCCCCGGGGCATCGACGTCACGGTTCTGGAGCGCGAAACGGTAGGGCCCGTGCTATCCCGCGACCTGGCGGACAGTCTTGCCATCCGGTCGTTCGCGGACCTGGGCGACGCGCCCCTGGTGCATACGCGCACACGGCCGACGGCCTGGGCGGACTGGGCTGCCGCCGCCGGGGCGGCCCCGCCCGAAGGCGGCTCGGTCACCTGGTTCGACCACTACTATTTTCTGCTGGAGGGCGTGCGCGGCGGTCTTGGGCTGGGCGTGGCGCCGGAACAGCTCATCCGCGGCGAGCTGGCGCGCGGCAACATCGTCGCCCCGTTCGGCTTCGTGCCCTCGGGGAACGACTACGTCATGGCCGCGGCGGAGGACGCCGGCGATCCCGCCGTGCTGGCCTTCAAGTCCTGGCTGCTCGGCGAGTTCCGCGGCGGCGAACCGTCTGCCTGATCAGATGTGGATGGCCCGCCCGGCGACGCCCAGCGCCGCCTCCTTCACCGATTCGGGCAGGCCCGGATGGCCGTGGCAGATGCGCGCGATGTCCTCGGCCGAACCGCCGAACTCCATCACGTTGACGACCTCCTGAATCAGGTCGCCGGCCTGGGGTCCGACAATGTGGCAGCCCAGCACCTTGTCGGTTTCCGCATCGGCCAGGATCTTCACGAAGCCGTCCGCGTCGGCGTTGCAGCGTGCGCGCGAATTGGCGGTGAAGGGGAATTTGCCGACCTTGTAGGCGGTCCCGTCCTTTTTCAACTGCTCCTCCGTCTTGCCGACGGCGGCGATCTCGGGATGGGTGTAGACGATGCCTGGGATGGCGCCGTAGTCGATGTGGCCGGTCTGGCCGGCCATGATCTCGGCGCAGACGACGCCCTCGTCCTCGGCCTTGTGGGCCAGCATGGCGCCGCCGATCACGTCGCCGATGGCGTAGATGCCCTCGACATTGGTCTGATAGTCGGCGTCGACGGGGATGAAGCCGCGGTCCGTCACCTCGACGCCCGCTTCCTTCAGGCCCAGGCCTTCCGTGAAGGGCCGCCGGCCGATGGCGACCAGCACCACGTCGACCTTCAGGGCCTCGGCGTCGCCGCCGTCACGCGGCTCCATGGTCAGGGTCACGCCGTCCTTGCCGGCCTTGGCGCCCGTCACCTTGGTCTTCATCCTGAAGGTCAGGCCCTGCTTGGTGAGGATGCGCTGTACCTGCTTGGACACCTCCGCGTCCATGCCCGGCAGGGCAACGTCCAGGAACTCGACCACCGTGACCTCGGAGCCGAGCCGCCGCCACACGCTGCCAAGCTCCAGCCCGATCACGCCGGCGCCGATGACCGCCATCCTCGATGGCACCTTGGGCAGCGACAGGGCCCCCGTGGACGACACGATCCGTTTCTCGTCGATCTCGACCCCCGGTAGGGGCGTGACCTCGGAACCGGTGGCGATCAGGATGTTGGCGGTCTCCAGCATCTGCGCCTTGCCCTTGCCGTCGGCGGGCTTCACGGACACCTTGCCGGCGCCCTCGATGCGGCCCCAGCCCTTGATGTAGTCGATCTTGTTCTTCTTCATCAGCATCTCGATGCCGCCGGTCAGGCTCTGGACCACCTTGTCCTTGCGTTCCATCATGGCCTTCAGGTTCAGCTTCACGCCGTTGACGTCGATGCCGTGGTGGGAAAATTCCTTTTCCGCCATTTCCAGGTGGTGGGACGACTGCAGCAGGGCCTTGGACGGGATGCAGCCGACGTTCAGGCAGGTCCCGCCGAGCGCCCCCCGGCCCTCGACGCAGGCCGTCTTCATGCCCAGTTGGGCGGCACGGATGGCGGCGACATAGCCGCCGGGGCCGCCGCCGATGACCACCAGGTCGTAAGCGTCACTCATGAATTTGGTCGCTCCTGCTCGTGATTGTCAGGTCGTGGTGTCTTTATTAACCCGCCGCGTCACACGTTCAACAGGATGCGCTGCGGATCCTCGATGCACTGCTTCATGCGGACCAGGAAGCTGACCGCCTCGCGGCCGTCGACGATGCGGTGATCGTAGCTGAGGGCCAGATACATCATGGGCCGGATCTCGATCTCGTCGCCCACCACCACGGGGCGTTTCTGGATCGAATGCATGCCCAGGATGCCCGACTGCGGCACGTTGAGGATCGGCATGGAGTTGAGCGAGCCGTAGACCCCGCCGTTGGAGATGGTGAAGGTGCCGCCGGTCATCTCGTCCATGGACAGCTTGCCGTCGCGCGCGCGGCGGCCGAAATCGGCGATGCCGCCCTCGATCTCGGCGAAGCCCATCCTGTCCGCGTCCTTGAGCACCGGCACGACCAGGCCCTGCGGCGTGCCGACGGCGACGCCGACGTTGTAGTAGTTCTTGTAGATGATCTCGTCGCCGTAGATCTCGGCGTTCACGGCGGGCCATTCCTTGAGCGCGATGCAGGCGGCGCGCACGAAGAACGACATGAAGCCCATGCGGGCCCCGTGTTTCTTCTCGAACACGTCCTTGTATTCGGCGCGGAGCGCCATGACGTTGCCCATGTCGACCTCGTTCCAGGTCGTCAGCATGGCCGCCGTGTTCTGCGCCTCCTTCAGGCGCCGGGCGATGACCTGGCGCAGCTTGGACAGCTTGACCCGCTCCTCGCGGTCGTTGGGCGCGCGGGGCGGGCGCGGCGCGAACATGTTCTCGGTCGTCAGGACCGGGGCCTGGGCGGGAGCGGCGGCGGGGGCCGCCGGCGCCGCCTGGGCCTGGCGCCGGGCCGTGCCGGCCTGCAGGGCGGCCAGCACGTCGCCCTTGGTAAGGCGGCCCTGGGGGCCGGTGCCGGAAATGCGCGTCGGGTCCAGGTCGTTGTCCTCGACCATCTTGCGCACGGCGGGAGAGAGCGGCGGACGATTGCCGGAGGCGGCGGGCGCCGCCGCAGGCGCCGGCGCGGCGGCGGGAGCAGGGGCGGCCTTGGCGGGGGCAGCGGCGGCAGGGGCCGCAGCGGCGGTGCCTGTTTGACTCGGGGCGGCGCCGACCTCGATGGCGCCGATCTTCACGCCCGGGCCCACTTCCGCGCCCGCCTGGGCGTCGATGGAGGCGAGCCGGCCGGCGGCGGGGGCGTTGACCTCGATGGTCACCTTGTCCGTCTCGACCTCGACCAGGACCTCGTCGGCGGCGACGACGTCGCCGACCTGCTTGGTCCAGGCGCCCAGCGTGCCCGTGGACACGCTTTCGCCCATGGTCGGGGTGACGATGTCGACCGTCTTGCCGCCGCCCGACTTGGCGGGTGCGGGCGCGGCAACGGGAGCCGCCGGCTTGGCGGCCTTGGCGGGGGCGGCGCCTTCCTCGATGGTGGCCAGCAGGGCCCCGACGGCGACCGTGGTTCCCTCGGCGGCGGAGATCGCGCCCATCGTTCCGGCGGCGGGGGCGTTGACCTCGATGGTCACCTTGTCGGTTTCCAGCTCGACCAGCGGTTCGTCCATCTGGACGGCGTCGCCCGGCCCCTTGGTCCATTTGCCGACGGTCGCCTCCGTGACGGATTCCCCCAATGTCGGGACGGTTACTTCAACGGTCATGAATTCTTCCCCTGCTTATTATCGACTGCCCGAAACCCTGCGACCGGCCCCGGTATTACTTCCTCGCCCTGGCCGGCGCCTTGGTCCGGGTGCCGGGCGACGGCTGGACGGTGAGCGCGGCGCCCAGGAAGGCCTCCAGCTCCGCCTTGTGCTTGCTGGCGATGCCCGTCGCGGGCGCGGCGGCGGCGGCGCGCCCGGCGTAAAGCGACTTGGCCTGCTGCAGCTTCAGTTCCTCCATCACCGCCTGCAGCGGCTCCAGGACGAAATTCCACGACCCCATGTTCTTGGGTTCTTCCTGGCACCACATGATCTCGGCGTTCTTGAAGCGCCGAAGCTCTTCGACCAGGGCCGAATGGGGGAACGGGTAAAGCTGTTCCACGCGCATCAGGTAGACGTCCTTGATGCCGCGGCTGGCGCGTTCTTCGAACAGGTCGTAATAGACCTTGCCCGAGCACAGAACGACGCGCTTGATCTTGCCGTCTGGCGCCAGGTCGTCCGACGACTGCGCATCGTCCCACAGCACGCGGTGGAACGTGGTATTGGGCCCCATCTCGTCCAGACGTGAGACGCAGAGCTTGTGGCGCAAGAGCGATTTTGGCGTCATCAGGATCAGCGGCTTGCGGAAGTTGCGCTTCAACTGGCGGCGCAGCACGTGGAAATAGTTGGCGGGCGTGGTGCAGTTGCAGACCTGCCAGTTGTCGTCGGCCGAGGCCTGCAGATAACGCTCCAGGCGGGCCGACGAATGCTCCGGTCCCTGGCCTTCGTAACCGTGGGGCAGCAGCATGACCAGACCGCACATGCGCAGCCACTTCTGTTCGCCCGACGAAATGAACTGGTCGATGATGACCTGGGCGCCGTTGGCGAAGTCGCCGAACTGGGCCTCCCACAGGACCAGCGTTTGCGGTTCGGCCAGCGAATAGCCGTATTCGAAGCCGAGCACGCCGAATTCCGACAGCGGCGAGTTCAGGACCTCGAAGGGCGCTTGGCCGAAGCGGATGTTGGAAAGCGGCGTGTGGCGGTCCTCGGACTCCTGGTCGATCAGCACGGAATGGCGTTGCGAGAAGGTGCCGCGTTCCGAATCTTCGCCCGACAGGCGCACCGGATGGCCCTCGACCAGCAGCGTGCCGAAGGCCAGCGCCTCGGCCGTCGACCAGTCGATGCCCTGGCCCGTCTCGATCATCTGGGCCTTGGCCTCAAGCTGGCGCGCGACCTTGGAATGGACGTTGAAGTTCTCCGGCACGCGGGTCAACGCCATGCCCACTTCCTTCAGGAACTCGATGGACACGCTCGTCTCGCCGCGCCGCGCGTCGCCCGACGCCACGGCCATGCCCGCCCACACGCCATCCATCCAGTCGGCCTTGTTGGGCTTGTAGCCCCGCGACGCCTCGAACGCTTCATCCATGGTGGTGATGAAGTTCTGCATCTGGGTCTCTATTTCCGTCTCGCTCATCACGCCTTCGCGGATCAGCTTCTGGGCGTAGATGTTCAGCGTCGTCGGATGGACCTGGATGGTCTTGTACATCCGGGGCTGGGTGAACATCGGTTCGTCGCCTTCGTTATGGCCGTGGCGGCGATAGCAGATCATGTCGATCACCACGTCCTTCTTGAACCGCTGGCGGTATTCCGTGGCGATGCGCGCGGTATGGACGACGGCTTCCACGTCGTCGGCGTTGACGTGGAAGATGGGGGCCGCGACGATCTTCGCCGCGTCCGAGCAATAGGGCGACGAACGGTGCTGCCTGGGGTTGGTGGTGAAGCCGATCTGGTTGTTGATGATGATGTGGATCGTGCCGCCGGTCTGGTAGCCCTTGAGGTTGGAGAGGTCCAGGGTCTCCTGCACCAGGCCCTGGCCCATGAAGGCCGCGTCGCCGTGCAAGAGGATGGTCATGACCTTTTCCATCTCGGGGTCGTTGCGCTGTCGCTGCTTGGCCAGCGCCTTGCCCAGGCAGACCGTGTTGACGCATTCCAGGTGTGACGGGTTGGCGGTCAGCGACAGGTGTACCGAGCGGCCGTCGAACACGCGGTCGGCGGAAGCGCCCAGGTGGTACTTCACGTCGCCGGACCCGCCCACGTCCTCGGGCTTCGACGCCCCACCCTGGAATTCGTTGAGGATTGCCTGGAACGGCTTGCCCATGACGTTGGCCAGCACGTTGAGGCGCCCGCGATGGGCCATGCCGAGCACGATCTCCTCGATGCCCAACTGGCTGCCACGCTTGAAGATCTGCTCCATGGCCGGAACCAGCGACTCGCCGCCGTCCAGGCCGAACCGCTTGGTGCCCGTGAACTTCTTGTCCAGGTAGCGCTCGAAGCCTTCCGTCTCGATCAGCCGGTTGAGGATGGCGCGCTTGCCCTCGTTCGTGAACGAGGTCTGGTTGCGGATGCGCTCGATGCGTTCCTGCAGCCAGGATTTCTCCTCCGGATCCTGGATGTGCATGAATTCGATCCCGATGGACCCGCAATAGGTCTCCTTCAGGATCTGCATGATGGTGCGCAGGCTGGCGGTTTCCAGGCCAAGCACGTAGTTGATGAAGATTTCGCGGTCCCAGTCCTTGTCCGTGAACCCGTAGGTCGCCGGGTCCAGTTCGGAATGAGGCTCCGGCTCGGTCAGGCCGAGCGGGTCCAGGTTGGCGTGCAGGTGGCCGCGCACGCGGTAGTGGCGGATCAGCATGAGGGCGCGCAGGCTGTCGAGTGTCGCCTCGCGCACCTTGGGCGTGCTCAGGCGTTCCTGCGCGGGCTCCGCCTCGCCCCGCCGTTCGTCGCGGCGGCGGCCCTGCTGGCCGGCGGTCAGGTGATCGGTCAGCGGGACGACGTCTCCGTGGCCGAGGATTTTTTCCGATCGCGGCGCCCAGCTTGCGCCGTCCTGCTCGCGGGCGAAGCTGCGCGCGTCGTCTTCCAGGCTTTTGAAGAAGTCCTGCCAGCGAAGGTCGACGGAACCGGGGTCGTCCATGTAGCGCTCATAAAGCTCCGCCACGTAGACGCTGTTGCCGGAATAAAGGAACTGTGTCGGATCGAGATCGATTTCCGTCATGCCGATAAGGCGCGAGCCCGGCGCGCCCTCCCTGGTTTGGGGGGCCGCGCCGGGTCGATCCCAGGCGCGGGTTACCCCTTGAACACCTTCATCATCGTTTCACCGAGGGCCGCCGGCGAATCCGAAACGTGGATTCCAGCGGCCTTCATGGCGTCGATCTTATCTTCCGCACCGCCTTTACCGCCAGAGATAATCGCACCGGCATGGCCCATCCGGCGGCCCGGAGGAGCCGTGCGGCCGGCGATGAAACCGACGACCGGCTTCTTGGTGCCTGACGCCTTGAGGAAAGCCGCGCCCTCTTCCTCGGCGGAACCGCCGATCTCGCCGATCATCACGATCGCCTTGGTGGCGTCGTCCTCGACGAACATCTTAAGGCAGTCAACGAAGTTGGTGCCGTTGATGGGGTCGCCGCCGATGCCGATGCAGGTCGTCTGGCCCAGGCCGGGCTTGGTCGTCTGCGCCACGGCTTCATAGGTCAGGGTGCCCGAGCGGGACACGATACCGACCACGCCCGGCTTGTGGATGTGGCCCGGCATGATGCCGATCTTGCACTCGCCCGGCGTGATGACGCCCGGGCAGTTCGGCCCGATCAGGCGGGTCTTGGAGCCCTGAAGGGCGCGCTTCACCGCCAGCATGTCCTTCACCGGGATGCCTTCGGTGATGCAGATGGCGAGCGGAATTTCGGCGTCGATGGCTTCCAGGATCGCGTCGGCCGCGAAGGGCGGCGGCACGTAGATCACGGAGGCGTCGGCGCCGGTGGTCTCGCGGGCGTCCTTCACCGTGTCGAACACGGGCAGGTCCAGGTGCTTGGAGCCGCCCTTGCCCGGCGTCACGCCGCCGACCATGTTGGTGCCGTAGGCGATCGCCTGTTCGGAATGGAAGGTGCCCTGCGCACCCGTGAAGCCCTGGCAGATGACCCGGGTGTTCTTGTTGACCAGAACCGACATGATTACGCGGCCTCCTTCACGGCTTGGACGATCTTGCGAGCGGCGTCGCCCAGGTCGTCGGCGGATTTGATGGGAAGCCCCGAATCGGCGAGGATCTGCTTGCCCTTTTCGACGTTGGTGCCTTCCAGGCGGACCACCAGGGGCACGCTCAGGCTGACTTCCTTGGCGGCCGCGACCACGCCCTCGGCGATGACGTCGCAGCGCATGATGCCGCCGAAGATGTTGACCAGGATGCCTTCCACGTTGGGATCCGACAGGATGATCTTGAAGGCCTCGGTGACGCGCTCCTTGGTGGCGCCGCCGCCGACGTCGAGGAAGTTGGCGGGCGAGCCGCCTTCCAGCTGGATGATGTCCATGGTCGCCATGGCCAGACCGGCGCCGTTGACCATGCAGCCGATCGAGCCGTCGAGCTTGATGTAGTTGAGCTCGTGCCTGGCGGCTTCCAGTTCGGTGGGATCCTCTTCGTCCTCGTCGCGCAATTCGGCCACGTCCTTGTGGCGGAACAGCGCGTTGTCGTCGAAGTTCATCTTGGCGTCGAGCGCGATGACGTCGCCCGCGCCGGTGACGACCAGCGGGTTGATTTCGACCAGCGAGCAGTCCAGGTCCATGAACGCCTGGTAGAGCGCCAGCACGAACTTGACGCCGGACTTCACCTGGTTGCCTTCAAGGCCCAGGCCGAAGGCGATGCGCCGGGCGTGGAACGCCTGGATGCCGGTGGCCGGGTCGATGAACACCTTGATGATCTTTTCCGGGGTGTTGTGGGCCACGTCCTCGATGTCCATGCCGCCCTCGGTGGACGCCATGATGACGATACGCGACGAGTCCCGGTCGAGCAGCACCGACAGATACAGCTCGCGGGCGATGTCGCAGCCTTCCTCGATGTAGAGACGCTTGACTTCCTTGCCCTCGGGGCCGGTCTGCTTGGTGACCAGAACCTTGCCCAGCATTTCGCCCGCGTTCGCCTTGACGTCGTCGACGGACTTGACGACACGGACGCCGCCCTTGCCGTCCTCAAAGCCTTTGAACTTGCCGGCGCCACGGCCGCCCGCATGGATCTGGGACTTGACCACGTACACGGGCCCGCCCAGTTCCTGGGCGGCCGAAACGGCCTCGTCGACGGTATAGGCGACCTTGCCCTTCGGCACGGCGACCCCGTATTTGGCAAGCAGCTGCTTGCCCTGGTACTCATGGATATTCATTGCGTCCCCTCAAACTCCCAACTCTGCTGGTTAAGTTTCCCTGAAAAAAACCGGCCCGCGCCCGGGGGACGGGCGCGGGCGGTCGCTCAAAACTACTTCTTCGTTTCGTCCGGCGTCGCGGGTGCCGCGGCGGGCGCGGCCTTCTTCGCCGGGGCCTTGCGGGCCCCCGGTTTCTTCGCCGCGGCCTTCTTGGCGGGTGCCTTCTTCTTGGCCGGCGCCTTCTTGGCGGCCGCGGCGGCCTTCTTCATCAGGCGCTGGGTCACGGCGAGCAGGCCCTTCACGGCCGCGACGGACGCCTTGAACATGGCCTTCTCGTCGGCATCCAGCTGAATCTCGACGATGCGCTCGACGCCCCGGGCGCCGATTACCGTCGGCACGCCCACGTACATGCCCTTGACCCCGTATTCGCCCGACAGATAGGCGGCGCAGGGCAGGACGCGTTTTTTGTCCTTCAGGTAGCTCTCCGCCATCTGGATGGCCGACGACGCCGGCGCATAGAACGCGGAGCCGGTCTTCAGCAGTGCGACGATCTCGCCGCCGCCCATGCGGGTGCGCTGGACGATGGCGTCGATGTTGGCCTGGGTCGTCCATTTCATCTTGATCAGGTCGGGCACGGGAATGCCGGCGACCGTGGAATAACGCACCGACGGCACCATGGTGTCGCCGTGGCCGCCCAGCACGAAGGCCGTGACGTCTTCGACCGAAACCTTGAATTCCTCGGCCAGGAAGTGGCGGAACCGCGCGCTGTCGAGCACGCCGGCCATGCCGACCACCTTACGGTGGGGCAGGCCCGAGGCGTCGCGCAGGACCTGAACCATGGCGTCCAGCGGGTTGGTGATGCAGATGACGAAGGCGTTCGGCGCGTACTTCTTGATGCCGGCGCCCACGGACTGCATGACCGAGGTGTTGATGCCGATCAGGTCGTCGCGGCTCATGCCCGGCTTGCGGGCGACGCCGGCGGTGACGATGCAGACGTCGGCGCCGCGGATGGCGGCGTAGCTGTTCGCGCCCTTCATGTTGGAATCGAAGCCTTCGACGGGGCCCGATTCAGCGATGTCCAAAGCCTTGCCCTGGGGAATGCCGTCGACGATGTCGAAAAGCACCACGTCGCCCAGTTCCTTGAGGCCGACCAGATGGGCCAGCGTGCCCCCGATGTTACCGGCGCCGATCAGCGCGATCTTGTTGCGTGCCATGTGTAAATCCCTTGCCGCGAGTCAATTGTGGTGATGCGAATTCCCGGATTCCGGATCGGGACAGGGCAACGCGCCCCGGAAGTCCCCAAGAACTCCAAGAATCTCAAAATGTTCGTAGCGCGAAACGATCCCCAGGGCAACCGGGACTGGCCGCCCTCCTCCTGGTATGAAAATGTGGTATACAATATCCCACGACGGGCGGTCGACGGCAAGCCCAATCCCGCCGAGCCGCGAAAATTTCCGCGGGCGGGAACTTTTCCGGTCATATCCCGGCGCCGACGCTATAGTCGCGCCATGACCGACGCCGCCGCGCCCGACAACACGGCCCGCTTCACGGGCCTCGCCGAAACCTACGCCAAGCACCGGCCCGGTTATCCGGCCGAGGCATTGGCCGCCGTCGCCGCCTATTGGGCGGAAAGGCCGGGCGTGCCGCGCCTGCTGGCCGACATCGGCGGCGGCACCGGGATCTCCACACTGGCCATGATGGCGGCGTTGGCGGAAGCCGGCGGCGCCCCGTGGGCCGCCCGCGTGGTCGAGCCCAACGACGACATGCGCGCCCAGGCCGAGGCGGCGCAGGCTGACCGGCCGGATGTCGGCGCCGTCAAGGGAACCGCGGAGGCTTTGCCGTTCGCGGATGCCGAGGTGGGGCTGCTGATGGCGGCGCAGGCCGCGCACTGGTTCGACCGCCCCCGTTTCTATGCCGAGGCCGAGCGCGTGCTTGCTCCGGGGGGCGTGCTGCTGATCCTCTACAACAACCGCGAACTCTACGACGATCCGCTGATGGCGGAATTCGAGACTCTGGTTGAGGACGCCGTCGCGGGCTATCGGCGCGATTACCGCACCTGGGACCTGCTGTCGGAAGTGCGGGCTCTCGACTGGGCGGGCGACGTGACCGAAATCGTCCATCCCTGGACTTGGCGCCTGTCGCCCGAGGGCTTCGCCGGGCTGATGTTGTCGCGCTCCAAGATGACGCCCTACAGGAATTTTCACGGCGAGGCGGCCTCCCGGGCCGCGATTCTCGACCTCGCCCGCCGTCATGCCGCCGCCGACGGCAGGGTCGACGTCCGCTACAAGACCCAGGCGGTTTGCAGTCGTCGTTGATGTCAATCAATTGCAAGGTTGGGGAGCTATGGTCTGCTCCCCGCCGAAGAGCGAGCAAAAAAAACACAGGAGTAGGCCGTGGACCACGCCGAACAGATCGAGCCCTTTGCCGACGCCGCGGAAGAGGCCGTGTCGCACCTGCAGGCGGGTGCCTATGACAAGGTGCCCGACGCGCCGTCGGGCCTTGTCGGCAGGATCAAGCAGGCGGCCCGCGGGCTCCAGGAACGGGGCCTTAAAAGCCTGAAGGGCATGGTCGGCATGTCCGTCAACCTGAACGAGGCCGTGACCCGGTCGGCCGAGATGATCCGCGACACCCGCGAGGTCGACCGCCGGTCCCAGGCCATCGCCGCCGCCGCCGAGGAACTGGTGGCCTCCGTCGCCGAGATCGCCCGCAACACCGAGGGTGCGTCCGGCGAGGCGCAGAACGCCCGCACCACCGCAGACCAGGGAGTGACGGCCGCCGACCGCGCCGTCGCCGCCATGGAGCGCATCGCCACCGCCGTCGAGGCCGCGTCGTCGCGGGTCGAGGCCCTGGCCGAGGCCTCGGCGCAGATCGGCGACATCGTCGGCCAGATCCGGGACATCGCCGGACAGACCAACCTGCTGGCGCTCAACGCCACCATCGAGGCCGCGCGCGCCGGCGACGCCGGCAAGGGCTTCGCCGTCGTCGCCTCGGAGGTCAAGAACCTGTCCAACCAGACCTCCAAGGCGACCGAGGACATCCGAGCGCGCATCGACAACCTGCGCGCCGAAATGGACGGCATCGTGACCTCCATGCGCGAGGGGGCCGAGGCCGTCGCCGAAGGCCGCGACGTAATCTCCGGCGCCGGCGCGGAAATGCGCACGATGTCCGAACAGGTCATCGGCATCGCCCTGAAGATGGAGGAGATCGCCGGCATCCTGACGCAGCAGACGGTCGCCAGCAACGAGGTCGCCGAGGGCATCACCGCCATCGCCGGCATGACCTCCAACAACGTCGCGCAGATCGAGGCCATCGTCGATTTCCTGGCCGCCACCGACGAGGAACTGGCCGCCGGGCTGGACGACCTGCTGGGTCAGCAGCTCCCCGACATGACCATCTACCGGGCCAAATCGGACCATATCATCTGGAAGAAGAAGCTCGCCGAGATGGTGGTCGGCCGCGCGCGCCTGAACCCGGACGAACTGGCGGACCATCATTCCTGCCGCCTCGGCAAGTGGTACGACGCCATCAAGGACCCCGCGATCCGAAGCCATTCCGCCTATGCCGCCATCGCCGCGCCGCACAAGGCCGTGCATGACCATGGCATCCAGGCCGCGCGGCTATACCAGCAGGGCGACCTGGACGGCGCCATGGACGAGATCGCCAAGGTCGCCGAGGCGTCCAAGGACGTGCTCAAGTATCTGGATGAATTGATCGCGCGGTAATCCAGATGCGGAAGACGATTAAGAAGGGCGGCTCGCGTGTCGCCCTTTTGTTTAGTCAGGCCGAAGGGTGAGTCATCGACGAGTGTCTGAATGTTAGGACTTCAAATAATCGATGGCTGAAGCGACCTTGTGAAAATCCTTAATTCCGAAAAAGCCAACCTTTCGGAACTGCGGCTTACGAGTGTTGCCCTTCCATTGTTCTTTTTGAAAGGTCACATCCCCGATGTCGTTCCCTCTGTCCAACGTCTCAGTCGGCTCCAAGTCAGAGGGGAAGTAGGATGTGAATCGCTTTGATGGAAAGGTTCTTGCGATGATTAAGCGCTGATCGGAAATCCCGTAAACGAGATATCTTGCCATAAAAAAATGCCAGAATGGCTTGAGCAGCTTGACCAAACTGTATCCCCAGCCCCAGGTAACCGCAGCCGCGACCAAATAGAATGCAGCTGCATTAACAGTCGGCTGGGCCCACAACATCGATGTAATGGCCAGCATGAATAGGCAGCCGAACAACCCATGGAAGCTCTCGCTCATATACTGTTGCGCGAGCGCGCCGGGCGACGGTTGATCGACCCAAACAAGCTCTTCATCGGTGTTCAGGTAGGGCTTGAAGACCTCCTCCATGGGTGGATTATTCCGCGAGGTCCAAGCCGATATCAACCGCCGGCGCGCTTTGCGTGATGCCGCCGACGGAGATGTAGTCGACGCCCGTTTCGGCGATGGCGCGGATGGTGTCGAGGCGGACCCCGCCCGAGGCTTCCAGCGGCACCCGGCCGGCGACCCAGGCCACGGCCTCGCGCAGCACGGGCGGCGCCATGTTGTCGAGCAGCAGCGAATCCGCCCCCGCTTCGACGGCTTCCCTGACCTGCTCAAGCGTGTCGCATTCGCAGCGCACCTCGAGCCCGGTGTCGGCGGCCTTGGCGCGGCGCACGGCCTCGCCGACCGAGCCGCCGCACACGGCCACGTGGTTGTCCTTGATCAGGATGCCGTCGTCCAGGCGCATGCGGTGGTTGGTGCCGCCGCCGGCGCGCACGGCGTATTTGGAAAGCCCGCGCAGGCCCGGGATGGTCTTGCGGGTGTCCAGCAGCACCGCCCCCGTGCCGGCGATGGCGTCCACGTACTGCCGTGTCAGCGTGGCGATGCCGGACAGCTTCTGCAGCAGGTTGAGCGCCGTGCGCTCCGCCGACAGCAGGCCCTGGGCCGTGCCGGTCAGGCGCGCCAGATGGGTGCCCATGGCCACGCGGTCGCCGTCGGCCACGAAGACCTCGACCTGGGCCTCGGGGGCGAGACGGCGGAACACCTCCAGCGCCACCGGCATGCCGCAGACGACGATGTCCTGGCGGGTGTTGAGGTCGAGGGTCAGCTGCGTGCCGGCGGGCACCGTGGCTCGTGTCGTCACGTCGCCCCGGCCGATGTCCTCGGTCAGCGCGGCGTCGACGGCGGCCTTGATGTCGGCCGGATCGGGGGGGGCCACGGTCATGTGTTCGGGATGGCGGCGGGGCGCTCAGGCCGCGGCCTTGGAGCGGCCCTTGCCTTTGCCGCTTTGGCCCTTGGCGTCTTGGGCGGCCTTGGCGGGCGGCGACATCTCCAGCATCTTCTCAAGCGGCTTCAGGGCCTGCACGCGCAGGGCCTCGTCGATCTCCACCCGCGGCGCCTCGTTGAGCATGGCGAGGTACAGCTTCTCCAGCGTGTTCAACTCCATATAGGGGCAGTTGGCGCAGTTGCAGGTGCCGTCGGCGCCGGGCGCGGCCAGGAAGGTCTTGCCCGGGGCGGACTTCTGCATCTGGTGGAAGATGTGCTGTTCCGTGGCGACGATGACCGTGTCGGCGGGATGGCCGATCACGTAGTCCAGGATCGAGCGGGTCGAGCCCACATGGTCCGCGTGCTTGAGGATGCCCTCGTGGCATTCCGGGTGGGCGGCGACGGGGGCCTCGGGATGGCGGGCCTTCAGCTTCATCAATTCGCGTTCCGAGAACCGGTCGTGCACCACGCAGGTGCCGTCCCAGAACGCCATCTCGCGGCCCGTCTGACGCTGGATATAGGCGCCCAGGTGCTTGTCCGGCGCGAACAGGATGGGGCGGCCGGCAGGCAGGTTGCGCACGATGTGCTCGGCGTTGGACGAGGTGACGATGACGTCCGACAGCGCCTTCACCCGGGCCGAGGAGTTGATGTAGGTGACCACGATGTGGTCCGGATGCTCGGCCCGGAACCTGGCGAAGTCGTCGGGCGGACAGCTTTCCTCGAGCGAGCAGCCCGCTTCCAGGTCCGGCAGGACGACGGTCTTGGTCGGGCTCAGGATCTTGGCGACCTCGGCCATGAAGCGCACGCCGCAGAACACGATCATGTCCGCGTCGGTGGCCGCCGCCTTGCGTGACAGGTCCAGGGAGTCGCCCACGAAATCGGCGAGGTCCTGGATTTCCGGATCCTGGTAATAGTGGGCCAGGATCACCGCGTTCTTCTCCTTGCGCAGGCGGTCGATCTCCGCCCACAGGTCGATGGACGGGTCGACATCCGACCAAGCGGTGGCCTCGGGGCCCGCCGGGATCACCGTATCGGGCACGATCAATCTGGTCATGTCGGCGGCCATTGCCTGAAAGCTCCTTGAAACTTCTGCCCCTGCCGGCGGCGCAGGGGCCAGCCTCATAGGGTGTCTCTACGCCCTAATATAGGCCCTGAAATTAAGAAAACCACAATAACGCGGCGGGTCAACGGGATTTTTCGAGTCGCCGAAACAGTTGTTCCGGAACGGAACAGATGTCAGTCGCCGCCGCCGTGGGGCAGGGCGATGTATTCGGGCGACTGCATCTCGATCAGGCGCGACACGGTGCGCTCGAATTCGAAGGCGCCGTCGCCCTGGGTGTAAAGTTCCGTCGGCGGCGCGTCGGCGGTGCAGACGAAGTTGACCTTGGCGTCGTAAAGGGTGTCGATCAGTGTCACGAAGCGTTTGGCCTGGTCGCGCTTTTCCGGGCCCAGCCGGGGCACGCCGTTCATCACGACCGAATGGAATTTCTCGGCGATCGCCAGATAGTCGCCCGCCCCCAGCGGCTTGGCGCAAAGGTCCGAAAAGGTGGTGAAGGCAACCCCTTCGGCGGCCAGCGGGATGTCGATGGAGCGTCCGTTGACGTTGAGCGTCACCGCGCGCGGCTCCATGCCCACGGTCAGGTCCTTGAACGCCTTTTCCAGCTTGCGGTCCGCCTCGGCCGAATTGGGCGTGATGTAGATGTCCAGTTCCTTGAGGCGCTGCAGGCGGTAGTCGGTGCCGGAATCCAGTTCGATGACCTCCATCTTGTCCATGAAGACGTCGATGAAGGGCAGGAAACGCTCGCGCTGCAGGCCGTCCTTGTAGAGGTCCCTGGGATGCCGGTTGGACGTGGCGACCACGACCACCCCCTGTTCGAACAGGGTCTCGAACAGGCGGCCCAGGATCATGGCGTCGGCGATGTCGGTGACGTGGAACTCGTCGAAGGCGAGCAGCCATGCTTGGTCGACGATGACCCGGGAGAGGGCGATCAGGGGGTCCTTCTCCGGGCCGACCTTGCCGGCCTTCTGGGCCTCGCGGAAGGCGTGGATGCGGCGGTGGACCTCCTGCATGAAGGCATGGAAATGGACGTGCTTCCTGGCCTCGACGGGGGTGTGTTCGAAGAACAGGTCCATCAGCATGGTCTTGCCGCGCCCGACGCCGCCCCACATGTAGATGCCCCTGGGCGGCGGCTGTCTGCGCCCGCCCAGGCCCAGCCGCGCGGCCCAGCCCTTGCGCCCCATCTGCGCGCCATATTCCACCAGCTCCTCCGACAGGGCCTGAAGGCGCTGGATGGCGTGGGCCTGCGCCGGGTCGGGGCGCACGACGCCGCTGTCGATCAGCGCGTCGTAGGCTTGCCGAGGGGTGCTGGTGATCGACACCTGCGGATCACCTTTCATGTCTTCGGGGAACGGGCGGGGCCGCTCATGCTGCGGATGCGAAGCACTCTATCATGTCCGCCCGGGCCGTCCAGCCCCGACCCGGCGGCCGGGTCGAACCCGGAAGGCCCGGCCGGGGCGTCAGTCGCCGGCCGCCGCAACCTGGTTGCCCTTGGGCGGGGTGGGGGTGCCCGGCGGGGCGGCGGGGACAGTCGCCGGCTGCGCTGCGGCGACCTTCGGCGCGGGGCCGAACAGGGTCTCCATCTCGCGGCGGAACAGATAGGTGGGCTCGGACCGGTCCTGCTCCACGTCGTCCCAGCCGACGACGGCGCCTTCCTTTACCGGGCGTTTCAGCTTGACCTTCTGGGCAAGCCCGATGGGCAGCGCGCGCGTCCGCAGGCTGTCGTGGGCCGGCATCAGCTTGCCCCAGACCGTGAAGCCCCCCTCGCCGTCCAGTTCCTCGCCGGCCTTCAGGTCGCGCTTGGCGCAGGCGACCACATCGCCGACGAACCTGGTCGCGGACCCCGTCGGCTGATTGAGGATCGCCGCATGGGCCACGGACACGCCCAGTTCCAGGCCGATCAGGTGATAGGGCCGCCACAGCGCCGAAAAACCGCCGCCGGCATCGGTGATCATGCCGTAGTCGGCGAAGCAGCGCCGCACGTAGTCCGTCGGCGCCTCGAATACAACATAGACGCCCCAGCGCAGATCGTTCTCCAGGTCCTCGCCCGAACGCTGGCGGCTCGAGACCACCTCGACCTGGCCCTTGTGGTGCAGAAGGCCGCCGGCCTCCTGGGGGATCAGGGTCGAGGCCAGCTCGTTCACCGCCACGGGCGGGAAGTCGAGCCCGTGCGGGGCCGGCGTCAGGCCCGTGGCGTTGGCGACGGCCGCCATCTCGATGCCCGACTTGGTGCCGTCCAGGAACGAATTGAACATCTTGGCGTTCATCCCGCTTTCGCGGGCGCGTTCGGCCGTCAGGCCGTAGTGGGACCACACCGTGTCCGGCGTCGAGGCATGGAATTCCGGCATGTAGAGCGTGCCCTTGCCGGCCGCCACGACCTCCAGCCCGATGGTGCGCGCCCAGTCCACCTGCTGGCAGATCAGCGACGGCTGGTCGCCGTAGGCCATGGAATATACGACCTCCATCTCGGCCGCCTTGCGGGCCAGCAGGGGGCCGGCCAGCACGTCGGCCTCGACGTTCACCATGACGACGTGGCGTCCGCGCCGGAATGCCGCCAGCGCGTGCTTGATGCCGACCTCGGGGATGCCGGTGGCCTCGACGACGACTTCCAGCCCGCCGTGCTCGATCAGCGACAGGGCGTCGTCGGTGACGAAGGTCATGCCCTTGTCCAGCGCCTTGGCCGCCGAATGACGGGTGATGCGCTCCTTCGGCCAGCCCGTGTTGAGAAGCGCCTTCTCCGCGGTCGCCGGATTCAGGTCGGCGACGCCCACGACATGGAAGCCGGGGTGGTGCAGGGCCTGGCTGAGGAACATGGAGCCGAACTTGCCGGCGCCGATGACGGCGACCCGCACGGGGTTGCCCGCATCGGCGCGGGCGTGCAGAAGCGCGTTAAGGTTCATTTGTTCGTAATCCCAGGCTCGCCGTCAGTTCTTCAAGCCCCCCGGTCACGTTTCCGTGGCCCCGCTGGCCGCCGGGGGGAAAAGGCACCATACTACATCCGGAACCCGATCCGGAACGGGAAACAGGCCCGTCGCCGCCGACCGCATCCCACAGGCCCATGACCGCGCTCAACGATTTCATCGCCGCCAACGAACCCCTGCTGCGTCTCGGCTGCTTCGCCGGCATGCTGGCCGCCATGATGGGGGCCGAGGCCCTGTGGCCGAAACGCCCGGGCGCCGACCGCGGCCATCGCTGGCCGCGCAACGCGGCGCTGGTGCTGCTCGACACGCTGGCCGTGCGCGCGGTCGCCTGGGCGCTGCCCGCCTTCCTGCCCGTGGCGGCGGCGGCCCTGGCGGCGGACAGGGGCTGGGGCCTGTTCCCCGCGCTCGGAGTTGACGGCTGGGCCGCCTTCCTGCTCACGCTGGTGCTGTTCGACCTTGCCATCTATGCCCAGCACGTGGCGGTCCACTACATCCCCGTGCTGTGGCGCCTGCACCGGGTTCATCACACGGACCTGGCGTTCGACACGACCACGGGCGTGCGCTTCCACCCGCTGGAGATCCTCTTGTCCATCGCCATCAAGGTGGGGCTTGTGCTGATGCTCGGCGCACCGGCGGCGGCCGTCGTGGTGTTCGAGGTCGTGCTCAACGCGACGTCGCTGTTCAACCACGCCAACCTGGCGCTGCCGGGATGGCTCGATGCCGCGTTGCGCCGCGTCCTCGTCACGCCGGACATGCACCGCGTGCACCATTCCGTGCACCGGGACGAGACGGACTCGAACTTCGGCTTCAACCTGTCGGTGTGGGACCGCCTGTTCGGCACCTACCGTGCCCAGCCGCGCGACGGCCACGACGCCATGGCGCTCGGCGTCGGTGGCTTCCGGGACCCGGCCCGGCTGGGGCTCGGCGGCCTGCTGGTTCAGCCGTTCCGGAAACCCTAAAGCCGGTCCTTGTTGGCTTCCGCCATGATGTCGGCGACGGCCGCGGCGTCGGGGCGGCCCGTGGCGCGCAGTCCGGACATGGCGCCCTTCACGTCTTCCGGCTTGCGGTTCTGGCTCATCTTGCGCTTGCCCTCCAGGCGCTCGATGCGCATCTCGAAGGCGACGATGTGTTTCAACCGGGCGGCGACGAAGACTTTGGGCAGGCCGGCGAGCCGCCACGGAGCATCGCGTCCGCTCTCGTACTGATCGGATAGCTCCGACAGGAGGGCAAGCACGGCCTCCGGGTCGTCCATGATACGCGGTCGGCCATAAGCGTGGACGGCTTCGTAGTTCCAGGTCGGCACGGACTTTTCCGTCGTGTACCAAGTGGGTGAGATATAGCTGTGCGGGCCGGCGAATACGGCCAGGGTCTCGGCCGTACCGTCGAACGCCTGCCACTGGTCGTTGGCCCTGGCGATGTGTCCCCACAAAACGCCGTTGCCGGTTTCGTCGGTAAGGTGCAGGGGGGCGTGGGTGGCGATCAGCCCGTCCGGCCCCTGGTTGACCAGGGTGGCGAAGCCGTTCTCCCGGATCAGGCGGTGCATCTCGGGAATTTCGATGACGTCGAACTGCTTGGGACGGTACATGGTCCTGTTCCTTGAAAATCCGGGGCGTGGCGTGGAGCGCGCCAAGGCTTTCGTGTAGGCCCGGAAAGGTTCCCTGGCAAAGGACCAATTCCGCCAAATGGAAAGGGCCGCTTTGCCCGTTGCCCGGGCCGCCGCCACACCCTAGGTTTCAGAGCAAGGCACGGGGCACATCATCCGACGGAGGAAGCGATGGACGAAGAACATTTCAACATGCAGATCAGGAAATTCCTGAAGCAGGTGGGCGTGACCAGCCAGCGCGAGATCGAGACCGCCGTGCGCGCCGCGCTCGATTCCGGCAAGCTGGCCCAGGACGGCAGCGTGACGGCCAGGGTGACGCTCTCCGTCCCCGAGCTTGGCATCAGCCACGACATCGTCAGCGACCTGACCCTCGAGCCTGCGGACCCGCACGACCCGCCGTCGTACGACTGACGTTCGGGCAGAAGCGGAAAAGCCCGCCTCGCGGCGGGCTTTTCCTTGTCTGGTTTCCATGCGCCTACTGCCTTGCCGCGATCGACTTCTTGATCTCGGCGATGGCGAGGCCCGGGTTCAGGTGCTTCGGGCAGGTGTTGGTGCAGTTCATGATGGTGTGGCAGCGGTACAGCCGGAACGGGTCGTTCAGGCTGTCGAGCCGCTTGCCCGTCGCCTCGTCGCGGCTGTCGGCGATCCAGCGGTAGGACTGCAGCAGGATGGCCGGGCCCAGGTAGCGGTCGCCGTTCCACCAGTAGCTGGGGCAGCTCGTCTGGCAGCAGAAGCAGAGGATGCATTCCCACAGGCCGTCGAGCTTTTCCCGTTCCTCGACCGATTGCAGGCGTTCGCGGGTCGGCGCCGGGGTGTCCGCCTGCAGCCAGGGCTCGATGGATTTGTACTGGGCATAGGGCAGGGTCAGGTCCGGCACCAGGTCCTTGACCACCGGCAAGTGGGGCAGGGGATAGATCTTCACGTCGCCGCTGATGTCGCTGATCGCCTTGGTGCAGGCGAGCGTGTTGGTGCCGTCGATGTTGAAGGCACACGACCCGCAGACCCCTTCGCGGCACGAGCGGCGGAAGGTGAGGGTCGAATCCATCTCGTTCTTGATCTTGATGAGGGCATCGAGAACCATCGGCCCGCAGCGGTCGAGGTCGACCTCGTAGGTGTCGACGCGCGGCAGGTCGTCCGTGTCCGGATCCCAGCGGTAGATCTTGAACTTGCGGATGTTGGTGGCGTCCGGGCCGGCCTTGAAGGTCTTGCCCTGGGTGATCTTCGAATTTGCGGGAAGGTTGAATTCAACCATTTTTTTCGTCCGTCTCCCTAGTAGACCCGGGCCTTGGGCTCGATGTACTCGACTTCGTCCGTCAGCGTCCAGGTATGGACCGGCCGGTAGTCGAGGCGCACGGAGCCGTCGTCGTTCACCCAGCACAGCGTGTGCTTCATCCAGTTGGCGTCGTCGCGCTCGGGATAGTCCTCGTGGGCCTGCGCGCCCCGGCTTTCGTGGCGGGCCTCGGCCGAATAGATGGTCGAGACCGCGTTGATGAGCAGGTTCTCCAACTCCAACGCCTCGACCAGGTCCGAGTTCCAGATCATCGAGCGGTCGTCGACCCGGATGTCGTCCTTGGAGGCCCAGATCCGGGAGATCTTGTCGCAGCCTTCCTTGAGCGTCTTCGCCGTGCGGTAGACGGCGGCGTCGTTCTGCATGGTGCGCTGCATGGCGTCGCGGATTTCCGCGACCTTGGTGCCGCCGTCGGCGTGGCGCAGGCGGTCCAGGCGGGCGAGCGCCTTGTCCGTGCAGCCCGACCGGTAGGGGCGCAGCGGCATGCCCGGCTTGATGATCTCGGCGGCGCGGATGCCGGCGGCGCGGCCGAACACCACGAGGTCGAGAAGCGAGTTGGTGCCGAGCCGGTTGGCACCGTGAACGGACGCGCAGGCGCATTCGCCGACGGCCATGATGCCGGGCTGCACCGCGTCGGGATTGTCGTCCGTGGGGTTGAGCGCTTCGGTCATGTAGTTGGTCGGGACGCCGCCCATGTTGTAGTGCACCGTGGGCAGCACGGGGATCGGCTCCTTCGACGCGTCGACGCCCGAGAATATCTTGGCCGTTTCCGTGATCCCCGGCAGGCGCTTGGCGAGCGTGTCGCCGCCCAGGTGTTCCAGGTGCAACAGGATGTGGTCGTTCTTCTCGCCGATGCCGCGGCCCTCGCGGATTTCCACGGTCATGGCGCGCGACACCACGTCGCGGGACGCCAGGTCCTTGGCCGAGGGGGCATAGCGTTCCATGAAGCGTTCGCCCTCGGAGTTCGTCAGATAGCCGCCCTCGCCGCGCGCCCCCTCGGTGATCAGGCAGCCGGCGCCGTAGATGCCCGTGGGATGGAACTGCACGAACTCCTGGTCCTGCAGCGGCAGGCCGGCGCGCGCGAACATGGCGTTGCCGTCGCCCGTGCAGGTATGGGCCGAGGTGCAGGAGAAATAGGTTCGTCCGTAGCCGCCCGTCGCCATTACGGTCAGGTGGCCGCGGAAGGTGTGGATCGTGCCGTCGTCCAGATTCCAGGCTACGACGCCCTCGCATACGCCGTCGTCGCCCATGATCAGGTCGATGGCGAAGTATTCCACGAAGAATTCGGCGTTATGGGCCAGCGACTGCTGATAAAGCGTGTGCAGCATGGCGTGGCCGGTGCGGTCCGCGGCGGCGCAGGCGCGGCGCACCGGGGCCTCGCCGAAGTTTCGCATGTGGCCGCCGAACGGGCGCTGGTAGATGCGGCCGTCGTCGGTGCGCGAGAACGGCATGCCGAAGTGTTCCAGCTCGATCACCGCCGGCACGGCCTCGCGGCACATGTATTCGATGGCATCCTGGTCGCCAAGCCAGTCGGCGCCCTTCACCGTGTCGTACATGTGCCATTCCCAATGGTCCTCGTCCAGGTTGCCCAGCGCGGCCGACACGCCGCCCTGGGCCGCCACGGTATGGGACCGGGTCGGGAAGACCTTGGTGATGCAGGCGGTCTTGAGTCCGGCGGCCGCCATGCCGAGGGTTGCGCGCAGTCCGGCGCCGCCGGCGCCCAGTACGACGACGTCGTATTTGTGGTCGGTCAGTTCATAGGCTTTGGGCATTTTCGGATCAGCTCCCGAACACCAGCTTCAACACGGCGAAGATATTCAACGCGGCCAACAGGACGGCCGCCAACTTGACGGTGATGATGGCTCCCACCCGAATCTTTTCCGCGTGGACGTAATCCTCAAGAACGACCGTCAACCCCATCGACCAGTGGTGCAGGCCGGCGGAGATCATCAAGATCAACAGAACGGCATTCTGGCCGCGTCCGGCCCAGGCCTTGAGGGCGGCCAGGTCGGCGCCGACCAAGCCGGTCATCGCCCAGGCGAACCACAGCGTCAATGGGACCAGGGCGATGGCGGACATCCGCTCCAGCCACCAGTGGCCATAACCGTCGCCGGTCGAACCGAGTCCGCGCGCGCGGCTCAGGGGAGATCGCATTTCCATCTGATTAGCCTCTCAACATGCCGTAGCCGGCGGCGATCGTCGCCACGGTGAGGATCACCGCGGCGGCGACCATGATATACCCTGTGCTGCGCACGCTCGACATGTCGAGATAGCGGCCCGTGTCCCACAGCATGTGCCGGATGCCGTTGGACAGGTGGTAAAAAAGCGCGAACACAAGTCCCCAAAGAACCACTTGGCCGATCCAGGAGCCCATCACCACCTGCGCGGTGGCGAAGGCCTCGGCGCCGTATGTCGCCGAGGACAGCCAATAGGTCAGTACCAGGATGCCGGCGGTCAGCGCGACCCCCGTCATCCGGTGAACGATGGACAGCATTGAAGTGATTTGCGGCCGGTAGACCTGCAAATGGGGCGACAGGGGTCGTTCGCGACGCGCCATGTTGGAAACCTCGCCTAGTGATAAATCCGGGGCAAACGTAAACCCTATTTCGCAATTGCGCAAACGTCTGATGGCGAATGGTTATTTCACGTTTTCAGGCACTTATGGTATGTGGTCTTTTGTATCCCACTGTTGGCGCCGACGCCTTTCCTGCGGTGCGGTCGGCGCTGTCGGTGGCGCTCGCCGCGGCGCGCCGTCGCGCCCTTCGAACGATGCTCGAAGCTTCTGTCCCCCGGCCTTTCAATGCCTTAGCGACGATGTCCCGGTGGGGCTGTGGAAAACGTGTGGATCGTCTGTGGGCAGCCGCCGGAGTTATGCACAACTTTCGGCGGTAATCCCCAGGTTTCCGCGTTGCCGCCGGAACCCGCCGACGCCCATGATGTTGCGCGCTTTGAAAGGCGTCGCCATGGCCCCGGCCGTCCGGTTCGGGGTCACCCGAAGGTGACACGGGGCTCCGCCCCGTCGACCCGGAGGGAGGGAGCCGGTATCAGCCGCAGTCCGGCATCCCGCCGACGGGCCCAGGCCTGGACCGCGTCTTCGGACGCGCCGGAAGCAAGCTCGCGGCACCGTCGTCCCGGGGTTCGATCTCTGCCCAGGGTGCGGCCACGGGAGGAGGGTTGTCTCAGGCGGAAAGGCGTCTTTCAAATGCGTGGAGCCTGGCCGGCTCCAAGAGAGGTGTCAGGTGCGCCGCCAGTCGGCGCGAGATGCGGGTGTCCCAGGACCCGCATCCCTGACGCCTCTTTTTTTCGAGCGTTCCTCCTTCGCGCGTCCGGCCTCCGCGTTCGACCAAGGGGGCGGCCGGACGGCGCGGGGCCGCGACACGTTTTGCCTCGTCACATGAATTGATTTATACGAATCCGGCAGGCATCCGCCTGCGTCGCCGTCCCGCCAACCGAGGAGGCCTTCCGTGGTCGCTGGTGACCAGTTCCGGCGCGTCGTCTGGCCGCTGGCCGTGGCCGAAACCCTGCTGTGGGCGGGCTTCTATTACATGTTTCCCGCGCTCCTCGGCGTCTGGGAGCGGGATTTCCCCTGGTCCAAGGTCGAGATCGCGGGCGCCCTCACCGCATCGCTCCTGGCGTCGGCCTTGCTGGCGCCCGTGGCCGGGCGGCTCATCGATCACGGACATGGGCGCACGCAGTTCGTCGCCTCGGCCCTCTTGGGCGCGGCGATGCTGGTGCTGCTGTCGCGGGTCACCGAACTGTGGGAGTTCTACGCCGTGTGGACGGGGCTCGGGATCGCCATGGCGGGATGCCTGTACGAGCCCTGTTTCGCCGTGCTGACGCGCATCATGGGGGACCGCGCGCGCCAAGCCATCACCATCGTCACCCTGGTCGCCGGATTCGCCGGGACGGTCTGTTTCCCGACCGTGCATACGCTGGAAGCGGTCATCGGCTGGCGCAACGTGGTGCTGGTGTTCGCCGCGCTGGCGGCCTTTGTCTGCGTGCCCTTGCTGCTGTTCGGGCTCGCCCACCACGGCCCGGACACCCAGGCGCCGGTCGAACCGGCGGCGGAGAACACGGGAAAGCCGTTCAGGCCGACGCGGTCCTGGGTGTTCTGGTTCCTGGGCCTGTCCTACGCCATGATGGCGCTCAACCACTTCTCGGTGATTTCCCACATGCTGCCCATGTTGGCGGAGCGCGGCGTCGGCGCCGATACGGCGGTGCTGGCCGCCTCCATGATCGGCCCCATGCAGGTGGCCGGGCGGCTTTGCGTCATCGCCGTGCAGCGCCACGTGACGTCGACCCCGCCCATCGCCGCGGTCAGCCTGTTGGCCATGGCGACGGCGTCGGCCGCCCTTCTGGGGGCGCATGCCGTCCCGGGCCTGCTGGTCGTGTTCGTGCTGTGCCAGGGGGCGGGCAACGGGGTCATGAGCATCACCCGGCCGGTGATCGTGGCCGAGCTTCTGGGCCGCCGGCGGTACGGCGCCATCGCCGGCATGCTTGCCGTGCCCTATATCGGGTTTTCGGCGCTGGCGCCCGGGCTCGCCGGTCTGGTCTGGGTGGCCGCCGGATACGACGGGGTTCTGGTGATGACCCTGGCGGCGGGGCTTCTGGGGGCCGCCGCCCTGATGACGGCGGCGGCCGTCAAGGCCCGCGAACGGCACAAGTAGCCTCCGGGCCCGGCAAAAGGAAACGGGCCCCGATTGGGGCCCGTCCCTGAGCGTGCCAGAGCAGGCTGTGGTGTCGGGCGCCCTAGAAGGCGACGAAGGCGCCGGTCATCACCGAATGGATCGCGTCGAAGTCGGTGCCGCTGCGGTCCAGGGTGTGATAGCGGTAGGCGATGTAGACGCTGGAGCCGGTGCCCTCGATTTCCTGCACGGCCTGCAGGCCGGCCGTGTCGAGCGTGTCGCCGTTCTGTTCCACGTCGTTGTAGCGCCCCAGGTCGACGGCAAAGGCGGTCGTGCCGAGGGTGTTCAGCTTGGCCTGATAGCCCAGCTTGCCGTAAACGAACACGGGATCGTCGCGGCCCTGGGTGGCAGCGTCCTTGGTGCCCGCGGCCAGCGTCACGCTGAAGCCGTTTCGCAGCAGGGCCGAGATCGAGCCCGAGACCCCATCCGTGAACGCGTCGTCGTTGCTGGCATTGGACGAACCGTTGTACCAGCCGGCCGCGGCCTCGACGGCGATGCCCGAGATCTCGCCGGAATAGCGGAGCGCCGCGTCTACGGCGCCGCCGTCCAGCAGGCTGGTCGACAACTGGAAGCCGTTGAACACCGGCGAATCGTAGCGAATCCGGTCGACGGTACCAAGGCCGTCCAGGTTGTCCGAGGAGCCGCCGATGGTGGCGGAGGAACGCGCGCCCGTGGAGGAGGTGACGAAGGCGAAGCCGCCCGCCACGTCGCTGATCGAGGAATAGCCGGCAACGGCCGTGCCCGACAGATCGACTTCGGAAATGCCGTCGCTCGCCGTATCTCCCTGGCCGAGGAACAGGGTGCCGAGCCTCTTGTGGCCGAAGAACACTTCCGCGGCTTCGTTTTCGAAGCCGCCGGCGCCGGCGCTTTCCACGGAGGCGCTCATCTCGTTCGAGGGGTTGGATCGCATCAGCATCTCAAACCGGGTGCCGACCGACCAGTCCTCGTTGATCTTGCCTTCCGCGTTCAGGAAAAAGCGGGTCGAATCGTTTTCGTTGTCGACATGCCGGTACATGCCCTCTTCGCCGTCGTTGACGTAGAGAAAGGCCCGGTTCAACTGGCCGCCCACCGTCAGTTCGACCGGGCTGGCGTTCTTGATCGAGCCTGCGTCCGCGGGGCTCGCCAGCCCGCTTGTCACGGCGCCGAACGCCGCAGCGCAAAACACGAGCGGGAATAAACGATGCTTCTTTGAATTTGTCATATCGTCCTCACGACAATTTACACGGCGCCCATCGCGCTTCGGGCGATGGATGGTCGACACGAAATCGTCGCTACGGAATCCCGCACCCCCGGCAATCCTCGACCGACGGAAGGACGATTACTTGACGGCAGGTTTCCTGACTTGCGGGGTTCAACCGTCCGGCTGCCTTCCCAGGCTTCCTTGCCCAGTGGCTTTTGTTGCCGGCCGGCCTCCGCTTACAGTTGCGAGGACAGTTCCGGAATTGGGGGCATGCTGCCACCGCACCGGATTCCCTTTTACCCCCCGTAACTCGGGGCACCGTCGCGAGTTTCGTATCAAGATTCGCATATCAAGGCAATAGGTCTAAATAAATGTTATAACATTACTCTATGTGCGGCCCGCGAACCATACCGCGTCTTTGGGGGCCGTATGACGGCGGTTCGGTCATTCGGCCCGGATTTCCGCCATGAATGCGGTGACGGACTGCCGAAGCTGGGCGGCCTGGACCGACAGGTCGGTGGCCGCCAGTTCGATCCGCCGGGATTCGTTCGAC
>Ga0066644_10000128_pt1 | contig 46438 bp, 47 predicted proteins | sample CryGeyCG2114_020_FD_62735 | JGI IMG/M metagenome (GOLD analysis project Ga0066644, IMG submission 62735) | Groundwater microbial communities from aquifer - Crystal Geyser CG15_big_fil_post_rev_8/21/14_0.20 | ecosystem: Environmental > Aquatic > Deep subsurface > Groundwater | place: USA: Utah...
AAAAACGATGGCTGAGACCCTGATCGATCTGCTGCGTCACGGCGAGCCTGAGGGCGGGGTGAAGTTTCGCGGCCAGCGCGACGACCCCTTGAGCGCGAGCGGCTGGGAGCAGATGCGCGGCGCCACGGACAGCGCTGGCGACTGGGACGTCATCATTACCTCGCCATTGCGACGTTGCGCCGATTTTGCCGCCGAATTGGCCGCCCGGCGGGATGTGCCGCTGGAAACCGAGACCCGCTTTCTGGAAATGGCTTTCGGCGCCTGGGAGGGTCTCACGGCGGAGCAAGTCACCGCCCACGCGCCCGGCGTACTGGAACGCTTCCGGCGTGACCCGGCCCGGCACGCCCCGCCCGGCAGCGAACCCCTGGTTGCCTTCGAGACCCGGGTAGCGGCGGGCTGGGACGATTTGTCAACACGCCATGCCGGCAAGAGGGTGCTGGTCATTTGCCATGGCGACGTGATTCGCCTCATCCTGGCCCAGTTGCTGGCGATGCCAAGCAGCCATCTGTTTCGTCTCAACGTCCCGTTTGCCTCAGCCAGCCGTGTCCGGGTGCCAGGAGGACAGGCCCAGCCCGAGTTGATGTTCTTGGCTGGAAGATTGGAATGAAGGCCCTGCTGCTCGCCGTGCTGCTCGATCACCTGCTTAAGGAACCGCCTCGCTGGCACCCCCTGGTGGGATTCGGCTGGCTGGCAAACAGGGCTGAGGCCTGGTTTTACGGCCCGGCCGTTACCACACCATGGTCCCGCCGTTTGCGCGGACTGTTCGCGCTATTGCTGTTGCTGGGCGGCATCGTCCTGCCGCTGTCGGTTGGCTTGCGAGCCTTGGGCGGCTACGCCTGGCTAGCCGAAGCCATCCTGCTTTATCTTGCCTTGGGCGGCGCCAGCTTGGGGCAACACGCCGCCGAAATTAGCGCCGCCTTGCAGGCTGGCGATCTGGCACAGGCGCGGGAAAAAGTCGGCCGCATCGTCAGCCGCGACACGGCGGCCATGGACGAAAGCGCCGTGGCCCGTGCCGGAGTGGAATCAGTGTTGGAGAACGGTTGCGATGCCATATTCGGCGCGGTGTTCTGGTTTTTCGTCGCGGGCGCGCCGGGGGCGGCGGCCTACCGGCTCGCCAATACGCTGGATGCGATGTGGGGCTATAAGAACGCGCAGTACCGCCACTTCGGCTGGGCCGCCGCGCGCCTGGACGACGCGCTCAACTGGATTCCGGCCCGGCTCACGGCGCTGACCTATACCCTGCTCGGCAATGCGCCCCTGGCCTGGCGCTGCTGGCGCGGGCAGGCGCGGGCATGGGAAAGTCCCAATGCCGGACCGGTGATGGCCGCCGGGGCGGGCGCATTGTCCGTGCAATTGGGCGGTCCGGCCTTGTACCACGGGCAGCTTGAGGACCGGCCCCTGCTCGGCATCGGCGCGCCCCCTGGCGGGCAGGACATTGGTCGAGCCATGATGCTGGTGCGGCGCGGCTTGTGGCTATGGCTGGCCGTGGCTGGAATCGGAGGCTGGGCGCTTGCTTGACCATGGCGGAAATATTCGCGCGGCGGCGCGGCGCTATGGCAACGCCGCGGCCGACTGGCTCGACCTGTCCACCGGCATCAACCCTATCGGCTGGCCGATCCCCGTCCCGCCGGCCGATTGCTGGCAGCGTCTGCCCGAACATGACGACGGTTTGGAGGAGGCGGCGCGCCGATATTACGGCAGTGCTCACCTGCTGCCGGTGGCCGGATCCCAAGCCGCCATCCGTATGCTGCCAAGCCTGCGCCCGCGCGGTCGGGTCGGCGTGCTGCATCCGGGATACGCGGAGCATGCCGCCGCCTGGGCGCGGGAAGGTCACGAGGTCGTTGCCATCGCCAGCCACGACATCGAGGGCTGGCTGGAACGGCTGGACGTGCTGGTGCTGATTAACCCAAATAACCCCAGCGGTGAAACCTTCGACCCCGCAACCTTGCTTTACTGGCAGCGCACGCTGGCGCAGCGCGGCGCTTGGCTGGTGGTGGACGAGGCCTTTGTCGACGCAACGCCGGACCTCAGCCTGGCGCGGCATAGCGGACTGGAAGGCCTGATTGTGTTGCGCTCGCTGGGCAAGTTTTTTGGCCTCGCCGGGGCACGGGTCGGCTTCGTGCTGGCGTGGCCCGATCTGCTGACGCGCTTGGCTGAAGCGCTGGGCCCCTGGACGGTGGCCCATGCCGCGCGCTGGGTAGCACAGCGGGCGCTGGCAGACTTCGACTGGCAGGCTGCCGAACGGTTACGGCTGCGTCTGGCAGGCCAGCGCCTGGCCGATTTACTGACTCGCCACGGCCTGCCCCCGCGCGGCGGTAGTGCGTTGTTCCAGTGGCTCATGACGGAGCGGGCAGTGGCGATTCAGGAAGGGCTAGCGCGCCAGGGCATCTGGCTGCGACGCTGGGAGAGTCCACCCAGCCTGCGCTTTGGTCTGCCGGGCGTGGAGGAGGAATGGCAGCGATTGGAACAGGCATTGAGGAACTTGCCATGAGCGGCAAGGTGTTGATGGTTCAAGGCTGCACCTCCGACGCCGGCAAGAGCGCACTGGTGACGGGCATCTGCCGCGTCCTGGCGCGGCGCGGCCTCAGAGTGGCGCCGTTCAAGCCGCAAAACATGGCGCTCAACAGCGCCGTAACCGTCGATGGCGGCGAGATCGGCCGCGCCCAGGCGGTGCAGGCTCAGGCCTGCGGCCTGCAACCCCACACCGACATGAACCCGGTGCTGCTCAAGCCCAACAGCGATGTCGGCGCCCAGGTCATCGTTCAGGGCCACGCGGTCGGCAACCTCGATGCCTGCGACTACCACGGCCACAAGCCCCGCCTGCTGGACAAGGTGCTGGAATCCTTCGGCCGGCTGAAGCAGGCTTACGCGTTCGTGGTGGTGGAAGGCGCGGGCAGCCCGGCCGAAATCAACCTGCGCGACCGCGACATCGCCAACATGGGCTTCGCCGAGGCCGCCGACTGCCCGGTGATTCTGATCGCCGACATCGACCGGGGCGGCGTGTTCGCGCATCTGCTAGGCACCCTGGAGCTGCTGTCCGAGGCCGAGCAGGCACGCGTGAAGGGTTTCGTCATCAACCGTTTTCGTGGCGACATCGGCCTGCTGCAACCCGGCCTGGACTGGCTGGTGGCACGTACCGGCAAGCCGGTGCTGGGGGTGCTGCCCTATCTGCACGACCTGCACCTGGAGGCCGAGGATGCCCTGCCCCAGCCTGTGGCGGCCTCCTCCGGCGACCGTTTCCGGGTCATCGTGCCGCGCCTGCCGCGCATCAGCAACCACACCGACTTCGACCCCTTGCGCCTGCGCCCCGACGTCGATCTGCGCTTCATCGGCATGGGCACGGCCATTCCCGGCGCCGATCTGATCGTCCTGCCCGGCAGCAAGAACGTCCGCGCCGACCTCGACTGGCTGCGCGCCAACGGTTGGGAGACCGCGCTGCGGCATCATCTGCGCTATGGCGGCAAGGCAATCGGCATCTGCGGCGGTTTCCAAATGCTGGGCCGGGCAATCCACGACCCGCTGGGCATCGAGGGCGCGCCCGGCAGCCATACCGGCCTCGGCCTGCTGGAGATCGACACCGAACTGCGGCCAGAAAAACAGTTGCGCCGGGTCGGCGGCCATCTGACACTGGAACACGCGGCCGTCGAGGCTTATGAAATCCACTCCGGCATCAGCAGCGGGCCGGGCCTGTCGCGCCCGGTCGCGCGTTTGACCGAGCGCGACGATGGCGCGATTGCGCCGGACGGGCAGGTGCTCGGCACCTACCTGCACGGCCTGTTCGACACCCGCGCCGCGAGTGCCGCCTTGCTGCGTTGGGCTGGCCTGGCAGCGCCCGTCACGCTGGATTATGTCGAACTGCGCGAACAGGGCATAGCGCGCATGGCGGACACGGTAACGAAACACCTGGACTGGGAGAAAATCGATGCAATTTTTGAATGAGAATGGCGATGAATGAAACCTTGATCGACTTGCTGCGCCACGGCGAACCCGTAGGCGGGGTCAAGTTTCGTGGCCATACCGACGATCCGCTGAGCGAGCAGGGTTGGGCACAGATGCGCGCGGCGCTGCGGGACAGCGAGGGCTGGGAGCGGGTGGTCTGTTCGCCCTTGCGGCGCTGCGCCGAGTTTGCCCAGGAGCAGGCCACGCGGCTCGGTCTGCCGTGCGAGACCGAGCCACGGTTCAGGGAAATCGGATTCGGCGACTGGGAAGGGCGCACCATCGACGAGATCAGGCAAAGCGATCCCGAGCGCCTCGAACGACTGTGGCGCGATCCGGCCCGCAACACCCCGCCCGGCGGCGAGCGGCTGGAGGCATTCGTCGCTCGGGTGACGGCGGGCTGGAGCGAGCTGCTGACGCGCCATGAAGGCAAGAAAATCCTGCTAGTGGCCCACGGCGGCGTGAATCGCGCGATCCTCTGCCAAGTCCTGCAAATCCCCATCCACAACCTGTTCCGGCTGGAAGTGCCGTTCGCCGGGCGGAGCCGCGTCCGGGTGCTCGGCAGCGGCGCCGACGCCCTGCCGTTACTGGTGTTCCACGGCCACCCGCAACTATGAAGGCGCTGCTCCTGGCGTTGCAGTTCCTAACCTCGATTCCAGTTAACCTGCGCGCCGAACCCCGGCCGGCGGACTGGGGCCGCTCGGCGCTCGCCTATCCGCTGATCGGCCTGTTGATCGGGTTGCTGCTGGCGGCCTTGCAACGGCTTTTAGGCCATGCCGATGGGCTGCTCCAGGCGGCGCTGCTGACAGCGGCCTGGGCGCTCATCACCGGTGGCCTGCATCTCGACGGGCTGGCCGACAGCGCTGATGCCTGGGTGGGCGGCTGCGGCGACCGCGAACGTACCCTGGCGATCATGAAGGACCCGCGCAGCGGCCCGGCGGGCGTCGCCGCCATCGTGCTGGTCTTGCTGGTCAAGTTCGCCGCCCTGGCAGCCCTGGTCAAGACCGGCGCCTGGCCCACGCTGCTGCTGGCCCCGCTGCTGGGCCGCTCGGCGCTCGTCGCACTGCTGTTGACCACGCCCTATGTCCGGCCCGGCGGTCTGGGCGCGGCAATCTCGGCCTGCCTGCCCCGGCCGTCGGCGGCGCTAATCTTGAGCCTGGTTATCGGCGCTGTCCTACTGCTTGCCGGCCGCTTGGCCGCGCTCGCCCTGGCCGGCGCTGCGCTCGCCTGGCTGGCCCTGCGCTGGATGATGATGCGCCGTCTGGGCGGCATGACCGGCGACACGCTGGGCGCAGCCGTCGAGTTGACCGAGCTTGCTACCCTTATCGTCCTGGGAGTCTGTCAGACTTGAAGAATCGAAGCGAAGCGGGTCAAGCAAACTGAGATTCCCCCGAAATTTCGTCTTCCAAGAGATGGGGTATAACGCCCCGGCAAATTGGAAGGAGAAAGAATAACAGACGGCTCTTCCTCCCAGCCCCCGGTGAAGTTGCTGGATCAGGTGCGCGACCGTTGACTCCTCACTCCGGCAGAATCGCCGAGGTATAGACCTCCTGCACGTCGTCGAGGTCGTCGAGCATATCGAGCATCTTCTGGAACTTCACCGCGTCGTCGCCCTCGACCTCGGTCTCGTTCATGGCCTTCATGGTGACCTCGGCCACGGCGGGTTTCAGACCGGCCTGCTCCAGCGCCTCCTTGACGGCCGTCAGGTCGCCGGTGGGCGCGGTGATGACCTCGATGGAGCCGTCGTCGTTGCTGATGACATCCTCGGCGCCCGCCTCCAGGGCCACTTCCATGACCTTGTCCTCGTCGGCGCCCGGTTCCAGGATGATCTGGCCGCAATGCTTGAACTGAAAGGCCACACAACCGTCGGTGCCCATGTTGCCGCCGTTCTTGGCCAGGGCATGACGGACGTCGGCCACGGTGCGCACCCGGTTGTCGGTCAAGCAGTCGATAATCACCGCCGTGCCGCCGGGGCCGTAGCCTTCGAAGCGGATTTCCTCGTAGCTGACGCCTTCGAGTTCGCCGGTGCCCTTCTTGACCGCCCGGTCGATGTTGTCGTTGGGCATGTTCTCGGCCTTGGCCTTGTCGATGGCCAGCCTGAGACGCGGGTTGAAGTTGGGGTCGCCGCCGCCCATCTTGGCCGCGACGGTGATCTCCTTGGCGTAGCGGGAAAATATCTTGCCCCGCTTCTCGTCCTGACGCCCCTTACGGTGCTGAATGTTCGCCCATTTGCTATGACCGGCCATGATGCGTGTCTTAAGTAGATAAAGACGATATTTTAACCTTGGCGGCTCGCCAAACCGGAGAAAAAAGGTCGATCATCGACTTCAAACCGCTGGACTTAGTATATGCGGTGCGGCACATGGCCGGCTTGCGCGGCCGAGCGACGGTGCATCGCGGCATGTAGATCGCGCTCCGGTATCTCGTGGGCGACCCATTGCGGCAGCAGCGAGCCCAGTATCATGCCGGTCAGCGAAGCCAGCAGGCCGGCGAACTGGGCCGGGATGAAGGGGTCGTCCGGGCCGGCCAGCAAGATGCCCAGCCAGGTCATGAGGCCGGCGAAGATCGACAACAGCGCGCCCTGTTTGGTGGCGCGTTGCCAGTACACGCCGAAGGCCAGCGGCACGAAGGCCATGACCAGGGTGATCTGATAGGCGTTCGCCACCATCTGGAAGATGCTGGCCTTGGAGTCGATGGCGTACAGGGTGACCAGCACGGTGAACGTCAGGGTGACGGTGCGCATGGCGGTCAGTAGCCGGTGGTCGGTCAGCGGTCCCAGCATCGGTTTCAGGATGTTTTCGGTGAAGGTGACCGAGGGCGCCAGCAAGGTGGCCGAGGCGCAGCTCTTGATGGCCGACAGCAACGCGCCGAAGAACATCACTTGGGCGATCAGCGGCGCGTGGTCGATGACCAGCCGGGGCAGGATCATCTGTGGGTCCTGGTCGATCAATCCCTGCACCATCTTGGGGTCGATCAGCGTCGCCGAATAGGCCAGGAACATGGGCACGAAGGCGAACATGAAATACAGGCAGCCGCCCAGCACCGAGCCCCATACCGCGATCCGCTCGGTCTTCGCCGACTGGACCCGCTGGAACACGTCCTGCTGCGGGATGGAACCCAGCATCATGGTTACCCAGGCCGCCGTGAAGCCGATGACCGCCTTCAGGTCCAGGGCCGGCCACAGATTGAACTTGTCGGCCTGCGCCGCGTGTTGCAGCACCACACCGACGCCGCCGGCCAGGCCCGAGACCTCGCCGCCGATCCAGAGCATCCCCAGCATGATGACGATCATCTGCACGAAATCGGTGATGGCGACCGCCCACATGCCGCCGAACAGGGTGTAGATCAGGATGCTCGACGAGCCGATCAACATGCCGCCAAGGCGGCTGATCTGGCCATCCGACACCACGTTGAAGACCAGGCCCAGGGCGGTGATCTGGGCGCCGACCCAACCCAGGTAGGAGAGCACAATGGCCAGCGTGGTCATGATCTCCACCGCCCGGCCAAAGCGCTTCCGGTAGAAGTCGCCGATGGTTAGCAGGTTCAGACGATACAGCGGCGCAGCGAAAAACAGGCCGACCAGGATTAGGCAGAGCGAGGCCCCGAATGGGTCGGCAACCACGCCATGGAGGCCCTCCTGCAAAAAGGCGGCGGGGATGCCGAGCACGGTCTCCGCGCCGAACCAGGTGGCGAACACCGTGGCGGTGACGATGTAGATCGGCAGGTGCCGGCCGGCGATGGCAAAGTCCCTGGTATTGTGGACGCGGGTCGCCGCCCATAGGCCGATGGCGACCGAAACGACCCAGTACAGGATGACGAACCCAAGCAGCATCGTGGACTTCCCCCGGCGGTCAAATGGCAACGCAATCGGATTATCTATGGTTTTCCAGGCCTTCGGCCATCAGCAAATGTTGCCGGCAAATATGGAATATTGATGACCGATGGCCGAGGCCCTAGCCTACTATTCGGCCCCGGTGCGCCTGCGGTCGAGGGCGCGAGTCTTTAGCCAACGGAAAGAATTCATCGTGACACCTTCCCCCATTCGCCTGGCCGCGCTTACCGCCGCCGCGCTGTCCTGCCTGGCGCCCGTCGCTCAGGCCACCAACGGCATGAACCTGGAGGGCTACGGCCCGATCGCCCTGGGCATGGGCGGCGCCTCGTTCGCCTACGACAACGGCATGGCCGCGATGATGAACAACCCGGCCACCTTGGGCCTGATGCCCCAGGGCAATCAGATCGGCGCGGTACTCGATTATCTCGGCCCCCGCGTCAGCGCCCAGGCGGGGCCGGCCACGGCGAATTCCGGCGGCAAGACCTATTACATGCCGGCTATCGGCTGGGTGAAGAAGGACGGCGCCTTCGCTTACGGTGTGGGTATGTATGCTCAGGGCGGCATGGGTACCGAGTACCCGGCCGATTCGTTCATGGCCATGGGCACCCACGAGGCGGTGCGTTCGGAGTTGGGCGTCGGTCGGGTGCTATTGCCGCTGGCCTATGAGGTCAACCCGCAATTGATCGTCGGTGCTACGGTCGATGTCGTCTGGGCCGGTCTGGACATGAAAGGCGCCTTCGGCCCCGGCGGCCCGCGCATCGACTTCTCCGACACCAGCCGCTTCACTGGCGCGGCCAAAGGTTACGGCTACGCCGGCAAGCTGGGTCTGGTCTACAAGGCCACGCCGACCTTGAATGTCGGCCTCACCTACCATAGCCGGACCCGGCTGAGCGACCTGAACACGGATGACCAGGGCGCGACCTTCAGCGGCATGACCGGCAAGGTGACGGTGCATGACTTTCAATGGCCGACGACCTATGGCATCGGCCTGGCCTGGCAGGCCACGCCCAGCTTGCTGCTGGCCGCCGATCTGAAACACATCGGCTGGCAGGCCAGCATGAACAACTACAACCTGGCCTTCACGCCCACCGGCGGGGCGGAAATACCCCTGGCCATGGCCCAGAACTGGGCCGACCAGAATGTCTATGCCATCGGCGCGCAATACCGGGTCAATGAGCGGCTGAACGTCCGGGCCGGCTACAACTATGGCCAGAACCCGGTGCCGGCGGCGACCCTGAACCCGCTATTCCCGGCCATCGTCGAGCAGCACTACACCCTGGGCCTCGATTGCCGGGTCGGCCAGGCCGACGGCATCGCCCTGGCGCTCAGCTATGCGCCCGAGGCGTCCGCCACCAATGGCCAGGGGATCGTGATGACCCATTCCCAGTTGTCCGGCATCGTCAGCTACGGCCACGGTTTCTGAGCCGTGGCCCGCCCGGTTTCGATGTTGTCGATCAGCCGGGTCGCGCCCAGCCGCGCGGCGGCCAACACGACCCACTCCTGATCGGCGGCGGTCGGCGGCAACAGGGTGTTGCGGCTGCGCACGCTGAGGTAATCGACTTGCCAGCCGTGCTGCTTCAACCGGTCGGTGCTGGCGGCTTCGAGTTCGGCAAAATTTGATGTGCCCGACCGGAGCGCATCAGCGACGCGCTTCAACTCGGCATACAGACGCGGCGCCTCCGCCCTCTCGGCGCTGGATAGATAGCCATTCCGGGATGACAGTGCCAGGTCGTCCTCAGCGCGCAGGGTTTCGCACTCAAGCAGCTCGATATCGAGGTTGAACTGGCGGGTCATCGCCTTGAGTAGGAAAAGCTGTTGGTAATCCTTCTTGCCGAACACGGCGTAGCGGGGACGTACCATCTCGAACAGCTTGAGGACCACGGTGCAGACGCCGGCGAAGTGGCCGGGGCGAAACGCGCCACATAATTCATCGGCCAGCGGCGGCTGCACCTGGAAGGTTTGCGGCTCGGGGTACACCTCAGTCACATCCGGTGCGAAGACGATGTCGCACCCCGCGTTTTCAAGCTGGGCACAATCGGCCGCCAGCGTTCGCGGATAGTGCTGCAGGTCCTCGCCCGGGCCGAATTGGAGCGGGTTGACAAAGATGCTGGCAACAACCGGACAGCCGGCCGTTTGCGCACGCTCGACCAGGGCGATATGGCCGGCGTGCAGATTACCCATGGTCGGCACCAGCGCAGTGCGGTCTTCTCCCGCCAAGGCCTGACGCAATTCGGCTACGCTATGGACCAGCCTCATTTCAGAAGGCGTGCTCGGCGGCCGGGAATTCGCCGGCCTTGACCGCCGTGACATAGCGTCGCACAGCCTCTTCTATGGCGGTCGCGCCGAGCATGAAGTTATGTGCGAAACGCGGCGGCTTTTCGGTCAAGCCCAAGATGTCGTTCAGCACCAGAACCTGCCCGTCGCACTGCGGTCCGGCGCCGATCCCGATGGTCGGAATGCGCAGGCTGCTGGTGACTTCGGACGCCAGCAAGGCGGGAATGGATTCCAGCACCAACAACTCGGCGCCGGCCTGTTCCAGGTTCGCCGCGTCCTCCAGGAGTTGCAAGGCGGCCTGGTTGTCGCGCGCTTGCGCCCGGTAACCGGTCCGGTTCACGGACTGGGGCAACAGACCCAGATGGGCGCAGACCGGGACGCCGCGCCGGACCAGGAATTCCACCGTCTCAACCATGATCGCGCCGCCTTCCAGCTTGACCATATTGGCGCCGGCCACCAGCAATTGGGCGGCGCTGGCAAAGGCCTGGCCGGGGCTTTGCTGGTAACTGCCGAAGGGCAGGTCGACCAGGATGAATGCGTTGCCCGCGCCGCGTCGGACGGCGGCACTGTGATAGACCATCTGCTCCAGGCTGACCGGCAGAGTGGTGTCATGACCTTGTACCGTCATGCCCAGGGAGTCGCCAACCAGCAGGATATCGACGCCGGCCTGAACCAGAATTCGGGCGTAGCTGGCGTCGTAACAGGTTAGCGCGGCCAGCTTTTCACCAGCCTCGGCCTTTTTCATGAGTTGCGGCATAAACATGCGTTCACCCTCGTTCAAAATTGGGGGAATGATAAATCAATGTTAGCCGCGCGGCGCCAGCCGGTGCACGGAATCACCCGCCACGCAGGTGAGTGCGGCGGCGATCGAGCCGTGTCCAGGCAGGTCGAGGTCGGGCGCGATCTCGGCCAGTGGCAGGAGCACGAAGGCGCGCTCGTGCATACGCGGGTGCGGGATGCGCAGGCCGGGTTCATCGACGCCGAGGTCGTCGTAGAGCAGTATGTCGAGGTCGAGCGTGCGCGGGGCATTGCGGAAGGCGCGCTCACGGCCGTGGCGGCGTTCAATGTCGAGCAGTCGGGCGAGCAGGTCGCTCGGCGTCAGCGTAGTAGCCAGTTTCGCGACGGCATTCACATAATCGGGTTGGTCGGCATAACCGGCCGGTTTGCTGGCGTAGAGGCCGGAGCGGGCCAGCAGGCGGGTAGCGGCGAGCCGGGCCAGTTCGGCCATGGCTTTTTCGATCTGCGCGGCCGGGTCGCCCAGGTTGGCGCCCAGCGCCACATAGGCGACGTGCCGTTCAGGCATCGCCGCCCGATTCCGGCGCTCCGGCCTTGCGCCGCGGTCGCCGGCGTCGGCGTTTGCTGCCGCCTTCGCCGACCGGCAGCAGCATGGCCGCGCGTTCCTCGTCGTCGGCGTCCTGGAACCGGCGCCACCAATCGACCAGTTTGAGCGGTATCTCCGCGCAATGAGTGCGCAAGGCGAGGAAATCGTAGCCAGCCCGGAACCGGGGATGCGCCAGCAGGCGGGCGGGACGGCTGCCGCTGCGTTGTTCGAATCTAGGCTGAAGCGACCAGATTTCCTTGATCGTGCCATCCAGACGGCGGGGAAAGGCGAGCATCCCGCGTTGTCGTTCCAGCGTGTCGTCCATGGCCGCAGCCAGGGCCGCCTGCCCGGCCAGGCCATTCTTCAGGTAGGTCTGGGTCTGGGACTGCATGTCGAACCAGAGTAGACAGGCCAACATAAAAGAGGGCGACGCCGACTGACCGTGACGGATGCGTTCGTCGGTGTCATGCAACGCAGCGTGCAGAAACAGTTGCCGCTGAGGGTCGTCTAGGATGGAATCGAGTATCGGCAAGATGCCGTGGTGCAGGCCTTCGGCCCGCAACTGACGCAGGCCGCGTTCGGCATGGCCGGATAACAACAGCTTCATGATCTCGTCGAACAGCCTGGCGGCCGGGATGCGCTCCAGCATGGGCGCCAGGTCGGCGATGGGCGCGCGGGTATCGGCGGCGATGTGAAAGTCCAGCTTGGCGGCGAAACGGGTCACTCTCAACATCCGCACCGGGTCTTCCCGATAGCGCGTGGCCGGGTCGCCAATCATGCGCAGTACCTTCTTGCGGGCATCGGCCACGCCATTGTGGTAATCCCAGACTTCTTCCTTCTCCGGGTCGTAGTAAAGGGCATTGACGGTGAAATCCCGACGCGCCGCATCCTCATCCTGCGAACCGAATACATTATCCCGCAGCAGCATGCCGTCCTCGGCCGTGACCCGGGTGTCGTCATCGTTGTTTTGCGGAGTATGGGCCCGGAAGGTAGTGACCTCAATGGTGTCCGGGCCGCAATAGACATGGACGATCTGGAAGCGCCGGCCGATCAGCCGGGACCGGCGGAACAACTGGCGTATCTGCTCCGGCGAAGCATCGGTGGCGATGTCGAAGTCCTTGGGCGTCATGCCGAGCAGCAGATCGCGCACCGCACCGCCGACCACAAAGGCGGCAAAGCCGGCCTCTTTCAGGACGCGGGTCACCTTCAGCGCGCAGGGATGAATACCGTTGCGGCGGATGCCGTGCTGTTCGACAGTGAATATCCGGGGTTCGGCGGGATGGGCCGGTTTGCCGAGAACTTTGTGCAGCCAGCGGCGTATCATTCGCTCGGGTGTGGTTGAAATAAGTGTGTGCCCGCCTGGGCGGACGCCGTAGCCCTGAATTCGGGGCTCGCGGCATTATACACAGTAGGCGGCCTCGGCAGCATTGCCTTGCCTGAGCCGGCGCGGTGACGGACAATTCAGCCCGTTGAAAATCCAAACATGTTAAGAGGTTCTTCGTGATCGCCCTGATCGAAGCCGCGGGCTGGCCTATCTGGCCGCTGATTATCGCATCCATACTTGCTCTGGCCATCATTTTCGAACGCGCCTATACCTTGCGCCGCAACCAGATCGTCCCGGCTTCTTTGCTGGAGCAGACCCTGGCCGCTCTACGCAAGGAAGGCGTGACCGGCAACGTGCTGCGGGCACTGGCTGACGGGTCGCCGCTTGGCCGCATATTGGCGGCCGGCATACGCAATTCAAGCAGCAGCCGGGAGGTCATGAAGGAATCGCTGGAGGAGACCGGCCGCGCCGTGGCGCACGATCTTGGCCGCTACCTGACTACTTTGGGTACCATCGCCTCGGTGGCGCCGCTATTGGGCCTGCTGGGCACGGTGATCGGCATGGTTGAGATATTCGGCTCGCAGACCCCCACCGGCGGCAACCCGGCGGTGCTGGCGCATGGCATTTCAGTGGCCCTGTACAACACCGCTTTCGGTCTCATGGTGGCGATCCCGAGCATGATTTTCTATCGCTTTTTTCGCGGCAAGGTCGATGGCCTGCTGGCAGAAATGGAGCAACAGGCCCTGAATCTGGTCGAATTGCTGCATGGTGAACGCAAGTGAACTTCCAGCGCGGGGTGGGCAGGGACGATCCGGAAATCAATCTGATTCCGTTGATCGACGTACTGCTGGTGATCCTGATCTTCCTGATGGTGACCACCACCTACGCCCGGTTCGCGGAATTGCAGATCAACCTGCCCGAGGCCAAGGGCGATAGCGCCAAGGACGCCCCGGCCCATATCGCGGTGGACGTTGATGCCAGCGGCAATTACCGCATCGACAATACCGCGCTCGGCGGCCATGACGTGGACGCCCTGGTCACGGCCATGACCACGGCCGGCGTCGGGCGGAAAGAGCCGGTCGTGGTCATCAGCGCCGATGCCCAGACTAGCCATCAGTCCGTCGTTCGGGTTATGGACGCCGCCCGACGAGCCGGCTACAGCCGGGTAACCTTCGTCACCCAGACCACGGTTTCCGATAGCCCTTGAGCCTCGAATCGTCACTGGTTCGCTGTTGGTATGCCCGGCGCGGCTGGTGCCTGATTCTGATCCCCTTGTCCCTGATTTTTATCGCCCTGGCCTGGCTACGCAAGCATTTGTATGACTGGGGCTGGCTAGCGAGCCGCCGAATGCCGGCGCCGGTCATCGTAGTTGGCAACCTGACCGCCGGCGGCGCCGGCAAGACTCCATTGGTAATCTGGCTGGTCGAGAAACTGCGGGGCGAAGGTTATCGTCCAGGCGTGGTCAGCCGGGGCTATGGCTCGTCGGCCACTGAGGTGCGCGAGGCCGAGCCCGATGGCGACCCAGCGTTGCTCGGCGACGAGCCGGTGTTGCTGGCGCGGCGGACACGCTGCCCAGTCTGGGTCGGCCGTCGCCGCGCAGAAGCGGCCAGGCGCTTGTTGGCAAGCCATCCGGAGGTAAACGTGATCATTGCCGACGATGGCCTGCAACATTACGCCCTCGCCCGTGACGTGGAGATTGTCGTGGTGGATGGTCAACGTCGTTTCGGTAATGGTTGGCGCCTGCCCGCCGGGCCGCTACGCGAGGGTTTGGCGCGTCTGAGGCAGGTCGACGCAGTAGTCGTCAACGGCGATGGTCGTCTGGCAGAATCGGTGTGCCCGGTGTTTACCATGACCCTCGATGGCCAGAGTTTTTCCAATCTGCATGACCCCAGTCGCACGGTATCTGCCGACTTCTTTCGTGGCCGTCAGGTCCATGCGCTGGCCGGGATCGGCAATCCGGAGCGCTTCTTCAATGCCCTGCCCGGCCTGGGTCTGACCATTGAGCGCCACCCATTTCCAGACCACTACGCCTACCGGCAAGAGGATTTACCCAAGGGTACGGTCATCATGACCGAGAAAGACGCGGTAAAGTGTGCGGCCTATGACCATCCCGATGCCTGGGTATTGGCGGTTGACGCCAGGGTATCAGACGGGCTAGAACAACTCATATTGGCTAAATTGGAATCGAAACATGGACAGCAAGCTGCTTGAAATACTCGTTTGCCCGCTCTGCAAGGGGCCTCTCGTATATCACAAGGACGATCGGGAACTCATCTGCAAAGCCGACCACCTGGCCTTTCCCATTCGGGATGGCATTCCGGTCATGCTGGAGGAAGAGGCCAGGCGCCTGACCGAAGGGGAAAGGCAGGCCTGATGGCCGCGCGCTTTTCGCTTCAGGCCCCGCTTGACCTCGCCCGGCACCGCATGGCCGCCGGCGAGCGGTTGCTGCTAATGATCCGCCGCAAGGAGCAGGCGGCAAAACTCAAGCTGGAAGAGTTGGAAAATTACCGCCGCGAATACCAGACACGTCTTTTAGGCGACAGCCAGGCCGGAATGGACATCCTGATGTTGAAGGATTTTCACGCCTTTCTCGGCAAGCTGGAGCAGGCGATTCATCATCAGGCCAATGAGGTCGAACAGCAGCACGCACATTGGCTCGCCGCCCATCAGAGCTGGCTGGAACTGCGCCGAAAGGTGAAATCCTATGAAGTCTTGGAGCAGCGCCACATCCAGGTCGAGGCGCGCATCCAGGACCGCCTGGAGCAACGGCAGAGCGATGAACTGTCGAACCGAAAGGCGGCGGTGAGCCGGCTGACCCATATGGCATAAGTCTTGCTGCATAAATGGCGGACAGCCAAACCGATAACGCCATGATCCAGATTGCCACAGCCAGCAACCCCATTGCAGTAAACAGCAAACCCGGCGCCGACTCTTCCGGTTCGGCCGAGGCATTGTCGGCCAGCGCCGGCCTGCCCTTTTTGGCGCTCTTCGCACAGGCCATGGCCGCGCCGGAGACCGCCGCCGGCAATGACGCAGGCCCTTTGCTTGCGGCGCTGTCAGGCGATAAGGACTCGATCGCATCGGCCAAAGAGCACGCCGGAGCGGATGCCTTAACACCGGACCAGACAACCGATGACGATGGCCTTGCATGGTTGCAAGCGCTGCTCCCGCCAGCCATGACGGTCGATCGATATCGGCCGCCGGTCGAGGCGACCGAGGCGAATCCCAGCCAACTGGCGGCAAACGACTTGCCGGGGCAAGGGAAAAAATTACCGTATCCACTGGCAGCAATTGCCGGTCGCCAAGACGGCCAGCCGATTGCGACTCCAGTTGACCTGCCAGCGCATCCGCCTTCGGAAACGGCTGGCCCGAGCCTTAATGACCTATCGGCCATGCCGTTGCTCGATCAAATGCCAACCAAGGCAAGCGACAAACTGGCCGCAAGCGGTCAATCCCCTTCATCGCCGCTGATGATTAGTCAGGAATCATTGGCCTTCGCCGCCCAAGGGTCAGTCAGCGCACCGAACGTTGCCGACCGGCCGATGGCCATCGACATGCGGGCGAGCTTCGGCTCGCCAGGCTGGCAACAGGAGCTGGGCGACAAAGTGGTCTGGATGGCCAGCAACCAGGGCCAGTTCTCCCAGTTGATACTCAATCCGCCCAATCTGGGGACCGTCGAAGTACGCCTGCACCTCAATGGCGGCGAGGCTGGCGCCCAATTCTTCTCGGCCAATGCCGAGGTCCGCCAAGCGCTTGAAGCGGCCTTGCCGAAGCTACGGGAAATGATGGCTGGGGTCGGAATCACACTGGGCGAGACCACGGTCGGCAACCAGCCCTTCAATCAGCGGGAGGCGTTTCAACCGTCCTCGCGAAGCACCGCCATTGCGAGCCAAGATGAGAGCGGGCCAAGCGCGATTTCGAGCACCGGATCGCCCGTGTCGCCGGCCAATCGCGCCATGCGTTCCCTGCTCGACTATTACGCCTGATTTTCAGCGTTCGTCATACACTCCGTGGTTATCAGCCGTCAGATATTGAAATGGCTGACGCAGGTTTGGAGTTTGGCGGCCACCTGTCTCAGGTGAGTGGCCGCGTCATTGTTTCGCAGGGCGGCGGCATCGTTGGCCTCGGACATCTGAGCGATACGCTCGATATTGCGGGCGATCAATTGACTGGCGACGGTTTGCTCGCTGACCGCAGCCCTGATTGAATCGACACCTTCGTGAGCCGCCGTAACAGATCGATTGCCATCGGCGATGACGATGGCCACCTCTTCCAGAACCGCCAGGCTCTTGGCAATGGACTGTCGCCCATCTTCGATAGAATGATCAACTTGCTTCGATTGAGTGCCCAATTTGTCGGTGATTTGATCGATCTGGCTAGCCGACTGGGCTGATTTCTCGGCTAGCTTGCGCACCTCATCAGCCACTACGGCGAACCCGCGGCCCTGCTCGCCGGCACGGGCAGCTTCAATGGCCGCATTGAGCGCGAGCAAATTGGTCTGATTGGCGATATCGCGTACTTGGCGGGTCATGTTGGTGATGGCCTCCGTACTGTGGACGAATTCGTTCACGGATTGGCCGATATCGGCCATGGAGTTTTCCACGGCGCCGATCTCACCGATGAGTTCGGATAACTTGACGTTTCCGGTATCGCTGTGCTTCAGGCTTTGTTCCGTCATCAGGTTGGCGGCGCTGGTGTTATCAGCCACCGTGGCGATGCTGACGGCCATCCCTTCGATGCTCGCGGCGGTGGCGGTAGACGATGCGCTTTGCAAGCGGACAGTATTGGCAAGCTCGTTGGCATCGTTTGCCAGTCGGGTTGAAGATTCGTTGAGATCGACAGTCGATTCAAGTACATCTTTCAAAAGATGCGCCATCTCCCGGCGTACCGTCTCCGCTGCGGTGGCAATCTGGCCAAGTTCATCTTCCGTGGTGCAACGGACTGGGTTTTGGAAATTACCTTTGGCAATTTCCGAGAAATCTTTCACCAGTTGCTTTGCCGGCGCCACAATGGATTTTTGGACCAGTAACAGGAATGCGATGAAGGAAATCATGATAGCGACACCCATCAGACCTAGGCTAAGCACGATACCTTGCCTGGCCTGATGCGTGGCATCGCCCCAGGCCAACCACAAGCCAAGCAGGGCGGATGCCAAGAGCAAGACGGTGCCCAGTCCGGTAATCGCCAGCAGTTTGTTTCGAATGCTGTGTGTGATCAAATTCATTGATTTCTCCAAAGGTTATCCGGGTCCGTTCCTGATTCGGTTAACGAAACTCGCAGACCAAGAGCGGGCCATGCCCGCCGCAACGGCGGCGATGCGCAATGATCGTTACTCAAAATTCGAAGGCGGCTAGGCCGCTTCGGCGAACAGGGCATAAGGCGTGTCTTTGGAACTGCCGGCGAGCAGCTTTTCCATATCCAACACCAGAACGATAGACCCGTCACCGGACAGTGTGGCGCCGGAGACACCGTTGGGTTTGATGTCGGACAAGGGCTTGATGACTACATCATCGCGGCCAACGAAGCCGTCCACCGCCAGGATAAAGTCGTGGCCGCCGACATGCATCAGCACACCATAAGCCGGCGCGCATTTGATCTCCCAGTCCAGCAAACTAGCCAGGCTACGCAGCGGCAGCACCTCTTCACGGACTACCATGGTGGCGCGCCCCGAGATACGCTGCACTTCGCTATGACGGATTGGAATGATTTCCCGCACCAGTGATAGCGGCACAGCGAAGGACTGATTGTTCAAGCGCACAACCAGCACCGGCAGGATGGCCATAGTCAGCGGTAGCGAAATGGTGATGGTGGTGCCTTGTCCGCGGATTGATTCGATGTCGATCTTGCCGTTCAGTCGGGCGATATTGGTCTTCACCACATCCATGCCCACACCACGTCCAGATACGCTGGATATCTGATCCTTGGTGGTGAAACCGGGCAGAAAAATGAGTTGTAGACTCTGCTGGTCGTCCAAACAGTTGGCGGCCTCGGCGTCGATCAGACCCTTCTCGACCGCCTTGGCGCGGATAACGTCGGGCTGCATACCACGACCGTCGTCGGTAATTTCGATGTAGATGTGGTCGCCAACCTGGCTGGCAGACAGGGTGACCAGGGATTTGCCCGCTTTGTTGGCGGCCTGGCGTTCCTCGGGTGACTCTATGCCGTGATCGACGGCATTGCGCACCAGGTGTACCAATGGGTCGTTGAGGTCCTCGATCATGGTTTTGTCCAGTTCGGTCTCCTCGCCGGATAGCACCATTTCGACATCCTTGCCAAGTTGTCTGGCCAGATCGCGCGCCAGACGGGGGTATTTCTGAAACAACCGGCCGATCGGTTGCATCCGAGTCTTCATCACTGCGTTTTGCAAATCGGATACCAGCAAGTCAAGTTGATTGACCGCCGAATCCAGCGCCTTGATGGTTTCAGGAGCCATGTTGCCATGAACAATTTGCGTTTTCAGGTTACCAATGCGGTTCTTGGTCAGGCCGATCTCCCCCGATAGATTGAGCACCTGATCCAGGCGTGTGGTGTCGATGCGGATTGTGGTCTCTTTTTGCAGGCTTTGTTGCGGCACGCCGGTACTTGATCGGGGTGGCTGACTATCCTTGGGCGGCGTTGCGGCAGCGTGGTCCGATGAGCCGACGTGATCCGGTTCCGTATGACCATGCTCGTCTGATTCGGCCACGGCAGCGGCTTGTCGGGTTTCCGGAATACCGGTGAGGGCCGAGTGCAGTGACTGCCAATCGATATCGGCCGCAATGGCTGAACTCTGGCTGGCGGCCGGCGTCCCGTCATCAACGACAGGTTTAGACGCCTTGACGGCGATGGTTGCCGCCTGGGTCGGCGGGACTCCTGCCAACGCCGTATCCAGGTTGGCCAGCAAATCGCTTGCAGCGGTCGGCGGTTGCACGCCTTGTGCGAGGTGGCCAAACATATTTTGGGCTGTGCCGGTCGCATCCATGATGACGTCCATCAACTCCGGCGACAGACGCAGTTCGCCATTGCGCAGTTTGTCAAACAGATTTTCAGTACGGTGACAAAGGTTGACCAGCGCCTCTGCATTAAGAAACCCTGCGCCACCCTTGATGGTGTGGAAACCGCGGAATATATCGTTGAGCAGCGCTTTGTCGTCTGGACGCTTTTCTAACTCAACCAGCTTGCTATCGACATCCGATAGCAGTTCGCCCGCCTCTTGCAGAAAGTCCTGAAGCAGGTCTTCCATGCCCCCGAAATCACTCATGTCCTTCTCCTTTGCATCTCAGAAACCGAGGCTGTCGAGCAACTCATCCACCTGTTCTTGGCTGGCCACTACATCGACACGGCCAGCGGCATCGATGATCGGACCTTCCAGCAGGTTCGGCCGGACCGCGTCCCGTTTGTTTCCGGGCGTGGTTTCCAGTAGCAGGGCAACCAATTGCTTCTCCATATTTTGCGCGGCATCAAGAACCTTCTTGATGACTTGGCCGGTCAGGTCTTGAAAACCTTGCGCCATAATGATTTCCATCAATTGGCTGTTGATGGCCTCGGCTTGCCCCGGCGTGTTGCGCAGAAAGGCATGGGTGTCGGCGACTAGTATCTTGAACTCATCGACGCCTAACTGCTTGGCGAATAACCGATCCCACTCACCGGCCAAAGCCTTCGCGCTACGGCCGATTTCCGCTTGAATAGGCTGGGCCGCCTCGGCGGCATTAAGGGTATTTTCTGCGGCCTGAGTGGTCAGTACACCGATATAATTCAGACGGTCGCGAGTATCCGGCAACTCGGCGGCGAAATTTTCCAGCGACCTATCTAGACCCAACTCACGCAGCAGATTGTGCAGGCTGCGGGTCATCTGACCAATTTGTGCGAAAACCTTTGCATTAGCGTCGCCGCTTGCGCCTGCAGCCATGCCCTGGGTGATGCTGTCGAACAACATTTCCAGTTCGGGCGAGTCACCTTCGATCTTAGACACCTGCTCCGGTTCGTGCTTGGCCTCAGTCGAGAAGGCAATGCTGTCGAATAAGGCTTCTAATTCTGGGGAATCGCTGCTCATCTTCCGCTCCTAGCGTTTGGTACGTCCATCACATCCCGAATTTCTCGAAGACCTTGGTCATCTTCTCTTCGAGCGTCGCGGCAGTGAATGGCTTGACGATGTAACCCGATGCGCCACTCTGGGCAGCCAAGATGATGTTTTCTTTTTTTGCCTCGGCGGTGATCATCATCACCGGCAGGTGTTTAAGCGAGTCGTCGGCGCGAATGGCCTGGAGCAGCTCAATGCCAGTCATGTTGGGCATGTTCCAGTCGGTAATCACAAATTTGAAGTCGCCACCCTTGAGTTTTTGCAGCGCAACAGCTCCATCCTCGGCCTCGTCCACGTTGCTGTAACCCAGTTCCTTCAATAGATTGCGCACGATCCTGCGCATGGTCGAAAAGTCATCAACCACCAGAAGTTTGAGATTTTTATCGGCCATATCGAACCCTTTGATTAACCCGCTGTTTCCGGTCTAGCGTTTCAAAAGCGCAAGCAAGGTATCGGCCAGTATGGCCGGGTCGAACTTCGCTACATACGCGTCTACACCCACCTTTTGGCCCATGGTCCTGTTGGCCTCGGATGAGAGGGACGAGTGCATGACTACCGGGATAGCCGATAGGCGGCTGTCTGTCTTAATGTTGCGAGTCAGCACATAGCCGTCCATTTCGGGCATTTCCGCATCCACCAGGATGAGCTGAATCTGGTCATGCACCGGTTTGCCCTCGCTAGCCGATCGAGTAGCGATACCTTGCAGCTTGGTCCATGCCTCCAGACCGTTATTGGCCTGGATGTAGTTGATGCCCAGCTTATCCAACACCATGACGATTTCCTTGCGCGCCACCATCGAGTCGTCGGCGAAGAAGACGGTCATATTCTGTCCGGAAGCCGCATTGGGCAGAGTCGGCATAACCTTTTCACCCAGCACATCGGCCAATATGCGCTCGACGTCCAGGATGGAAACCAGGCGACCGTCGTCCAGTTCGGTAATTGCGGTGATCAGCCCATCCTGGCCAGACAGCAAGTTCTCCGGCGGTTTCACCCGGTCCCAGTCAACCCGGATGATGCGGTCGACATCATGGACAAGGAAGCCTTGCGTGTGACGGGAAAACTCGGTGACGATCATGGCGCCGTTTAGTATGTCCTGCGGCGTCTCCGCCTTGATGAACTTGACTAGCGAAATGACCGGGATGATGCTGCCGCGCAGGGAAATAACGCCTTCTACACCAAAGGGCATGTTGGGCGTCAACGTAATCGGCGGGGTCGGCGAGACTTCCCGCACCTTGAAGACGTTGATGCCGAAGAGTTCATGCGAGCCCAGCGAGAACAGCAAGAGCTCCATCTTGTTGGAACCAGCCAGCTTGGTGCGGGCATCGATGGCGTCGAGCAGTTGCGGCGCTTCTAGTGGGTTCATGACTGGGCTCCTGCTTAAGTCAACATACGAGAAAGGACTTCAGCGAGCCGCATGGGCTCGAATTTTGGCACGTATTCATCGACTCCAACCGAAACGCCAAGACTACGGTTAGCATCCGATGACAGTGAAGAGTGCATAAGTACGGGGATACCGGCAAACCGAGGGTCGCTCTTGATGCGTTTAGTTAATACATATCCATCCATTTCTGGCATCTCCACATCGGTCAACACCAACTGGATGTAATCCTTGACCGGCCGGCCCGAAACCTCTGCTTGAGCGGCGAGTTTCAGCAATGTTTCCCAGGCATCGCGACCGTTGATAGTCGGCACAGACTGTACTTTTAGCGCTTCGAGCGTGCGGGCAATCTGGTTTCGGGCGACTGACGAGTCGTCGGCATAGAGTATGGTGCGATCCGGTTTTGATAATGGAGTCAGGTTGCCGAACAGATGATCGTCGTCGATGTCGGTGGTCTCAGCCAGTATTTTCTCGACATCCATCATCATTACCAGCCGCTTGTCCTTCAATTCAGTCACCGCCGTTACCAGGCCACCCATGCGGGCAGTCAGCATCTGTGGCGGCACGCGCATCTCGGACCAGTCTATACGCAGGATGGTATCCACCTCACCGACCAGGAAACCCTGGGTATGGCCATTGTATTCGGTGACAATCATGATCGATGGCGGGCTTTCGGTCGCGATACCGATGTATTTGGACAGGTCAATCACCGGGACCAAGGCGCCTCGCAGGCTGACCATGCCTTCCACCGCCGACGGCATCTCCGGGGCGCGGGTGATTTCAGGAATGCGCATGACCTCGCGCACCTTGAATACATTGATGCCGAAAGTCTCCCTGCGCCTCGTATTCGAATCGGTCCCGAGCGTGAACAGGAGTATCTCCAGCTTGTTTGCGCCGGCCAGTTTGGTACGGGCATCAACGCGGCGTAATAAGTCTGACATGTGATTTTCCTTCGCCACAGGCAGCAGTTGTCTGGCCATTCAGGAAGCGCAAAACCAGCAAGAATAAACGTACGGGCATTGACTTCCTTGGTCCCGCTTAATATCGACATTCACGGCAAAAACTTTAGCAAAAAACCAATTTTGCCAGCCAACATCGGCCGCAGGATGCGTTGATTTGTACCTCAATCGGTCGACACCTTGAACGCATCCACTGCTTGTCTGACTTCACGTGCGTGGCTTTCCAGGTCATTCGCCAGCGCCAGCAATCCTTGTGCCGCACTGGAATTTTCTTCAGACATCGAGGAGACACGTTCAGTATTCTGTGCCAGCTCCGCCGCTGCGGTATTTTGTTCGGCTAAAGAGGCTGAAATATCGTCTATCGCTACCGCCACTTCGGCAAAACTTCGCTGTATCAGCGCGATCGAGGCTTGCGCAGTTTCGGCATCCGCAACACCCTGGCGAGTGGTGGCAACAACCTTGTTCATGCCGCCCAAAGCGTGCGTCGCCACCTCGCCAATCTTGCCCGACATCAGGTTGATTTCGCTGGTGGCATTGGCGGTGCGTTCGGCCAGCTTGCGCACCTCGTCGGCAACTACCGCAAAACCACGCCCCTGTTCTCCGGCACGCGCTGCTTCAATGGCGGCATTCAGGGCAAGTAGATTGGTCTGGTCGGCGATCTCCTTGATGACTTTCACTATCTCGGAGATATGTGACGCATCCTCGCCCAGACGCGACACCTCGCCGGAGGCCGATTCGATCTCCTGAGCTGTTGCCAACAAGCCGGCCACGGTCTTGTTGACCACCTGCACACCCTGGTCGGCAGAGCTGCGTGAGCTATTGGCAATACGCTTGGCTCCACCGCCCTGGTCGCTGATATGGCTGGTGGAGACGCTCAATTCCTCAATAGAGGCGGCCATACCGGTGACCGCGTCAGATTCGTGGTTGACATTATCGGCTATCTGTTGTGCCGAGCTTGCCAACCGACGCGCCAATTCACCGACCTGACTGGCCTGCGTCCTGATCTTCTCGATCATGTCGCGCAACGAGGCTTGCATCTGATAAGCATTGGCCAGCAAGCTGCCCGATAAGGGTAGGCGAGCGGGTCGTTGCGAGAAGTCGCCCGTCGCCATGACGTCGACGACCTGTGCAACTTCTTTCGGGTCTCCGCCCAACTGGTTGAAGATGGAACGTATGATGGACACGGCAAGTCCGAATGTAAGCAGCAACGACAAGCCTACCCATACGATTATGATGGTACGGCGGTGTTGAAAATCATCATCGACCAACGCCATTTCTTCGGTACCTTTGGTGTTGACCAGTTTGACAAAATCCTCGCGCAATTGCGTCATTAGGCGCCCTTGCTCGTGATCAATCCCGGTCACTGCCGCATCAGACGCCGCCGCATTCCCTGTATGCGCATCAATTTGCGCCAGATATTTAGCGCTAACTGTTTGATGCTCTGTTTTTAATGCGCCCAATTGCATCATAAACTTATTGAACTCACCATGCCCCTCGGTCAGGGTTTTCAAACCATTGAACGCACTGGAATAATGTTTATCGAATAATGCCTGTTGAGCGACGAATTTGCCGCGATATTCTTTAAGCTTTTCCACATTCGCGCCGCGAAGCCAAACATTCTTTGCGAGTTTCTCTTCTTTCTGCAAGGCAATATCCATACTGCCAATATCAGCCATCACCTGTATATCCTGGCTCAAGCGGTGGAAACTGGCCTTTTCATCATGGACCGCGCCGCTAAGTTGCAACAACCCAAAAATCGCCATGCCTAATAACATGACGAACGCCACGGATTCCAGTACCAGAAATTTACCTTTCAAAGACAGGTTATTAAACATCGTTTCTCCTAATAGCCGATCGCTGACTATGTTAACCAGAATATTGCATAAATTCACAGCGCCCTCACGGGTCTTTTGTTTCGTATAAAAATTTTGTTCAGTTAGGCATCTGAATAACTACGCCGCGCCTCTCAAAATCCCCCTACAAAAAAAAATCCGGCACGATCATAACGGCAATTCATGCAATATATCCGGGCTGATGCGTTATCAAATGATTTTGCAAGAAGTTGGGCAATGAATAGAATAGAGTGGTCAGTGGCTATTTCTAACCTGGTACGCTGCTCGCGGAGGCTTGTTCAGGCAGGGCGATCAGGACACTCATCACCTGCTCGGAGGCGTCCTCCATGCGTTGCAACTCGGCAAAAACACGCTCCATCTGCGCCGTATCGTTTTGCCAGGTTCGTTGGTGAGTCAACGCCAGCATCTGCCGCACCGCATCATGCACTGCGGCATGAGGACGGTCGATTTCGCGGAAGGCTTCGAGTTGGCCGAATTGTTCCCTGCCCTCGCCTGCATACCACTTGCCCAAACGGCAGTTGTGATGGTCCACGTCTACCTGTTGGCGTAGCGACTCGTCGCCCGCCACAATGGTCTGATAGGCGCGCTGCTTGTAGACCACATGATCGCATTTGGTCAGTGATGCGAAGGCGACGGTGAGTGCCGTTTTCGCCCGGCGCAGCGTTTCGCTTGAGCGGCTGACGATCTGGCTGAACTCGCTCGATATGTCGGCAGCGGCGCGACCCGATTCCTCGGTAATGGCGCGCATCTCCTCGGCGCTAACCACCATAGACTGGGTTTCGCTCACCAGCGCTTGCATGGTGTTGCCGATCTGCATCGCCGCGTCCTTGGAGTGACCGGCGAGCTTGCGCACTTCATCCGCCACCACCGCGAAGCCGCGCCCCGCCTCGCCAGCGCGAGCCGCCTCAATCGCGGCATTGAGCGCCAGCAGATTGGTCTGATTGGCCAGAGCATGAATGGTGTCGATGGCCTGGTTTATTTCGCTGCTCTTAGCGGATAGATCCAGGATCGCCGCGCTGACCTCGCCGATCAGCGCTTGCAGGCGCTGAAAGCCCTGGTGCATGGCTTCGACCGCCACGGCGCTTTCGTTCGCCTTTTGCGATGAGCCACTGGCTAGGTCGATCACTTGTTCCTCTTCCTTAACTATCCGGGCAAAGTCGGCCTGGGTAAGCGCTAGGTCGGGAATAAGGTGAGCAGCGTTGAGGCTCTGAACTCGAACCACCATGTGGTTATATGCTTCGGCTTGCTTGTGTTTGCTAATGGATGCCAATACGGTGTTGAAGGTATTCAGCACATGGCTATAGTCGCCCACCTGGCCAATAACCTGGGCGTGGCGCGCGGTATAACCCGCTTCCTGGGCCGTCAGCGCACCGCTCATTTCACGAAAGGCGGCTTCGATGCGGTCCATGGCATCATTAAACGCAGTCACTACCGGCGCCAGACTCCGGGCGTCAGAGACGTGCGTCAGGCGGCTGGATAGATGACCGTCGGCGATGTCGGCCGCCATGCGGCGAATTTTTTCCATCCAGGCATTTTGGCGCAGGCGGTGGCGCGCGCAAACCACGGCCAGCGCCACCGCCATGAGGGCGAAAACCAGCGGCCACCATGGGCCGCCCGCCAGTGTGCCTGCCAGCGGCCCGGCCACGGCCAGCGCGCCGAGGATGCCGCTACCCCAGGCCGTATCAAAGATCGAGAACGAACGCTGTGTAGTCATTTTTTCCACTCTCCTGAATCAGTCGTTGCAATACCGCCAGCCCTTCTGCCGGCGCCTGACTGCCGGAGGCTCGCGTCTCCGCCGCCAGCATGGCGCGGTAAATGGGCTCAATGAGGTTAATGGCTTCACGGCGCGGCTTGCGCCGTACCGAGTAGTAGCCGGTGATGCGCCCGGCGGCGTCGAAATCCGGCGTCACCGTGGCATAGACCCAGTAAAAACCGCCATCGGCGCTCATATTCTTGACGTAGCCGAGAAATTCCTTGCCGGCGCTGATGGTGTCCCACAGCGCCTTGAACACGCCGCGCGGCATGTCGGGGTGGCGGATGATGTTGTGCGGCGCGCCCAGCAGCTCGTCCTCGCTGTAGCCGGAGAGGTCGATGAAGATGGGGTTGCCGTAAAGAATCTTGCCGCGCGTGTCGGTTTTCGAGGTAATGAATGCGTCGTCTGGAAGCACGCGTTCACGCCGGTTCGGGATGGCTTTACTTGATTTCGACATCGTAAGAAGTCCTTTCGCTTTTTTAACGTGAGACGCACGAGTCCATAGGACGGGCCGTACCCGCCGCAACGGCGCCGAGTGAACGGCGGCCATGGACCGCCCTATGGCGTTTCATGATTTTGGGAGGCGATGCGCCATGATCGTTAGACACGGAATTGGCCTACAAGCTGTTGCAGTTCAGTTGCGATATGCGATACAGCCTCCGCTGCCTGGGCGGCCTGGCGGATGCTTGCGGAGTTTTCCTGGGCAAGCGCCGAAATTTCACCCATGTCGCGTGCTACGTTCTCCGTAGCAGAGGTCTGTCCCTTGGCGCTGTCGGCAATATGGCCGACCTGTCCGGTGACTTGGTTTGCGGCCTCAACGATTTGTCCCAGCGCATCACTGGTCAAGCTGTTGTAGTTGGCGCTTTCCTGCACCTCGCGTTTGACTTCACCCATGGCTGCCACGGCCGCTTCGGTCTCAGCTCGGATGGATTCGACCCCTCCGGATATTTCGCTGGTGCTGGAGGATGTACGTTCGGCAAGCTTTCTCACTTCATCAGCGACGACGGCAAACCCCCGTCCCTGCTCACCGGCGCGCGCCGCTTCGATGGCGGCATTGAGCGCCAGCAAGTTGGTCTGGTCGGCAATCTCCTTGATGACAACGGTAATCTGGCCGATTTTCTGGATAGAGTCGTTCAGGTTGCCGACGATGTTGGCCGAGCTATTGGCCGTCGCAACCACCTTTTCCATGGCGCCTCGGTTCTTTGCCATATTCGCATCGCCTTGATGTGCATACTCTTCGTTGCGGAGAACTGTTTCGCCCGCGCCGTTGGCGAGGCTAGCCACTTCTGAATTGGCTATACGGATATTTTCCATAGCCGTAGCGATATGCGTGACGCGTTCGCTCTGTGCAACCTCGCGCGCGACTATCTGTTCGATCTGATGTGACAAATCGGCCGAGGCACTTGCAGCCTTGCCGGCCGCAGTTATTACGCCATCCACGATGCGCATGAGATGTGCCGTGGTGTTTTCCAGCGATTGCCCCATTTCGCCGAGCTCATCCTTGCGTTTGAACGGCACGGTGGCAGTCAAATCGCCTTGCGCTACCTTGTCAAGGGTGCCTTTCATGGCCTGGATGCCGCGATTTATATCAGCCGAGAGCATGCCGCTGCCAATCAGCAATATCAGTATGCTGACGCCAAATATGCCCAGCCCGGTATAAATCAATTTTTTGCCACGTGCGCGACCCTTTTCATAGGTATCCTTGACTGCCGCTTGCTGGTAGGAGGCCACCTGCGAGAGGGGTTTCAACAAGTCACTTTGGAAAGCAGGCCATTCATCCTCCAGCAATCCGGTGATGCTTTTTTTGTCGTCGCCCGAATAGGCCGCTTCCAACTTGTCCCAAAAAGCCGGCAGTGCGCCAAGCTGCTTATCGATTTTTGCGATCTGGCCGCGTGCTTCGTCGCTAAAGGTATTGTCGCGGGTTTTTTCCTTGAACAGCGACCATTGCCGGGGGATGCTCACGCGGACCTCATTCAGTTGGTTTTTCGCGCCTGGCGCTGACATCTGGTCCAGCAATACGCCCGCCATTCTGAAACGGATTTCCATCAGGCCATGTTCTATTTCCTGAAGGGCTATGGCAGGCGCAACCTGATTGTCGTAAACCGTGGCAAGCGCCTCGTCGCCTTGTTTGACGCTGTACATGTTGACCGCAGCCAGAACGAGCGAGACGGCTCCAGCAATTAGGCCGAGAAGAAACATTTTGGCTTTCAGGCTTTTCATTTTATGTAATCTTCCGAAAAATTGGCAATGCGGCAGGCAAGGTGATGGGGCTTGCCCGCCGGTATCGGTTATTGGTTATTCAACCGGCAGTCCTTTGGCCTTCCACTCCGGGAAGCCGCCGCGGAACCAGTACACCTTTTTGTAGCCTGCCTTGATCGCGGCTACGGCACCCTTGTAGCTCTTCCAGCATTCTGGGCCATTGCACTGGGTGATGATGGCGGTGTTCTTGTTGCCAGGCAGTTTAGAAACGTCGAAGTTGTCCTGGCTGGCATCGAAGTCAGCGGCTTTCGCGCTTTTTTCCTTGTAAGGTACGTTGACGGCGCCTTTGATATGCGCTTCGGCGTATTCGTTAGCCACGCGCGTGTCAATCAATTTGGCGCCACCATCCATCAGAGATTTTGTCTTGGCGGCGTCGACAACTGCGGCTCCGGCAAGGCTGGCAGGGGTTTCTACGGCCAAGGCGGCGCCAGCGGAAATGAAAGCGCAGACAGTAATCATTGAAAGGAAAGCGGTTTTAGCGAGTGTCATGATGTTGTATCTCCTTGATCGGGGTAAGTTGCTGCTGTGTTAAAGGAGCCTGGCGGACTTATGATGAATCGGCTGCAAATCCGACAAGCTACTAGCTAAAGCAATCGAGGCGCCGCAAGCAAACAAAGCGCGAGCCACTCGCCCATACCTATGCGGATAACCGCCAGTCTGGCGTAATGAATCGTCGATAGTTGCTGCTTTCATTCTTGGCAATCTCCTTTTGCGTCCGTTTGCCAGACCCTATATCGGCAATTCCGCTAAATTCTTTAATCCTGAATTCGGCACTTCGTTTGAGGGCTCGTTTTTTGGAGGCAGACGGTGCGCTATTTCATGTCAACAGTTGAAACTGTGCTTCAAAATTGGAATCGAGGTAACAAAAAACATTAGCTTTTTGCTAAAGCACTATGTTTTTGTGCTACTTTAGGCGCATAAACTTAGTTCTGAATGGAGCGCTGGCAAGTCATGGCGAAGGAAAAGGAAGCGGCGGTCGAAGAGGTTGCTGCGCAGCCCAAAGGCAAGAAGAAGCTGTTCATTATCCTGGCGGCGGTGCTCGTCTTGATATTGGCAGCCGGCGGTGCGGCAGTCATGCTGCTCGGCAAGTCTGCAGGCAAGCACGAAGTGGCCTCAGTTGAGGAAGACAAGGGGCCGCCCATCTACGAAAGCCTCGAATCGTTCACCGTCAATCTGTCTGGCGGCGACACCTATTTGCAGGTGGAGGTCAAGCTGCTCCTGTCCGATACCGATTTTCAGGAAAAACTGAAGCAGCGTATGCCGGAGATACGCAACGATATCCTCAATCTGCTTTCCAGCAAGACGCCGGACGACTTGTCTACCCTGGAAGGGAAAAACAAATTGGCCGCTGATATACAGGCCGATATCAATGGCCTATTGAAGGTCAAGGCGGGAAAGGGCGTGAAGAAGGTGCTGTTTGGCTCATTCTTGATCCAATAGGAGGATCGTGACTGACGACATTCTCTCCCAAGATGAAGTCGATGCGTTGCTCCGCGGCGTAACGGGGGAACCCGAGGAGGTCGCCGACGAAGGCAGTGCGGGGGGGGTGCGTACCTACGATATCGGCCGGCAAGAGCGCATCGTCCGGGGGCGGATGCCCACCCTGGAGATTATCAACGAGCGCTTTGCCCGTAATTTCCGCATTGGCCTGTTCAATCTGATCCGCCGCACTGCCGATATTTCGGTTGGGCCGGTTTCGGTCATCAAGTACAGCGAGTTCATACGCAACCTGCCAGTCCCGACCAACTTGAACTTGGTTCACATGGAGCCGTTACGCGGCACGGCGTTGTTCGTGTTCGACCCCAACCTGGTCTTCCTGGTCGTCGACAACCTGTTTGGCGGCGACGGTCGCTACCACATGAGGGTCGAGGGCCGCGACTTCACCTTGGCCGAGCAGCGCATCATCCGCAAGATGCTGGATGTGGTGTTCGAGGAATATGGCAAGTCCTGGGAGCCGATCTATCCGGTCACATTGGAATATGTCCGTTCCGAAATGAACACCCAGTTCGCCAACATCGCTACCCCAACCGAGGTAGTGGTGGTCACCACCTTCAAGATCGAATTGGGTGCGTCGAGCGGCGATTTCCACATCTGTATGCCCTACAGTATGATTGAACCCATGCGCGATCAACTCACCAGCACCATGCAGGCTGACCGCGCCGAGGCGGATGAGCGCTGGATTACCGAGATGTCTCTGCAAGTGCAGGATGCCGAAGTGGAGCTGGTGGCTCATCTGGGGCAGGCGGCCATTACCCTGCGCCAGATCATGGGCCTGAAGGCGGGCGATGTGATCTCGCTCGATGTGCCCGATGCGGTGATTGCCGAGGTGGATGGCGTGCCATTGTTCGAATGCCATTATGGCCAAAAAAACGGGCAACTCGCCCTGAAGGTCGAGCGGGTGCTGCAAGGGCGTGAGCGAGCGTCGGTTGCTGGGGTCAAGCGATGAGCGAAGAAGCGGAAAAAGACATAACTACGGATGACTGGGCGGCCGCCATGGCCGAGCAGGAAACGGCCGAACCCGTCGTGGCCGACGCTGCGGCTGACGAGCCGGCCAAGCAGGCCGATGCCGGTTCAGTCGCCGCAGCAGAGCCACAGAAGGCCCAAATATTCCAAAATTTGTCGGCCTCCGGCGACAACCCGGCGGCGGCCAACAACCTGGACCTGATTCTGGATATTCCGGTGCAACTCACCGTCGAGCTGGGTCGAACCAAGATCGCCATTCGTAACCTGCTGCAACTGGCCCAAGGCTCAGTGGTGGAACTCGATGGCCTGGCCGGCGAACCGATGGACGTACTGGTCAACGGCTGCCTGATCGCGCAAGGCGAAGTGGTAGTGGTGAACGACAAATTCGGCATCCGACTGACCGACATCATCAGCCCCGCCGAACGACTGCGTCGCATCAACCGATGACCCCCCGGCGCGGCCTGGCGATCCTGCCTTTGAGTTTAGTCTCCTCGGCCGCATCGGCGGCCGACGCGGTTCAACAGACCTCTGGCTTTACCTCCTTCTTCCAGGCGCTGATGGGGCTGGCGGTCGTATTGGGTCTGCTTTATGGTTTCTTCTGGCTGCTGCGTCGTTTCGGGCCGGGCCAGACCGGCGCCCAGGGGGCGGTCAGAATAGTCGGCGGGGTCATGTTGGGGCCGCGCGAACGACTGGTGGTGGTGGAGGTCCAGGATACCTGGCTGCTGGTGGGCGTGGCCGCCGGCCACGTCAGCACCTTGCATACCTTGCCGCGGCCGGAAGGGCTTGCCCCGGCGCCCCTGCAATCGGCGCCGCAACCTTTCTCCGACAAGCTGGCCGATCTGCTCAAGCGTTCGAAGGGTTGAACGTGCGCCGTCTATTCCTGTTCGTCTTTCTGCTCGCGCCGGTCCTGGCCTGGGCCGCACCTGGCCTGCCGGCCGTTACCAGCACCCCGGCGCCGGGCGGCGGCCAATCCTATAGTTTCAGCATCGAGGCCCTGTTGTTCATGACCTCACTAACCTTTCTGCCGGCGCTGCTGTTGATGATGACCTCGTTCACACGGGTGGTCATCGTCCTGTCGCTGCTGAGGCAGGCGCTGGGCACCATGCAGGCGCCGCCCAATCAGGTCATTGTTGGCCTGTCGCTGTTCCTGACCTTTTTCATCATGGGGCCGGTGTTCGACAAGATTTACGCAGTCGCCTGGACGCCGTATACAAGCAATCAGATCGGCTTCGTCGAGGCGGTCGACCAAGGTTCCCAGCCGCTCAAGGCATTCATGCTCAAACAGACCCGGCAAGAGGACCTGGCGCTGTTCGTCAAGCTATCCAACGGCCCTGCGCTGCAAAGCCCGGAGCAAACGCCAATGAAGATACTGGTGCCGGCCTATGTCATTAGCGAGCTCAAGACTGCCTTCCAGATCGGCTTCATCGTCTTTATCCCCTTCCTGATTATCGACATGGTGGTGGCCAGCGTGCTGATGTCCATGGGCATGATGATGCTCTCGCCGATGTTGGTATCGATGCCGTTCAAGCTGATGCTGTTCGTGTTGGCGGATGGCTGGAATTTGCTGATCGCCTCGTTGGTCCAGACCTATCGAATATGACGCCGGAAACCGTCATCGCCATCGTCCGCCAGGCTTTGGAAATGGCCATGTTGACCGCCGGCCCGCTGCTCCTGGCCTCGCTGGCCACGGGCTTGCTGATCAGCATCTTCCAGGCTGCCACCCAGATCAACGAAATGACGCTGACCTTCATTCCAAAACTGGTGGTCATGTTCCTGGTGCTGGTGGTGTTGGGCCCCTGGATGCTGAGTCTCATGGTCGATTATGTGGTGAGGCTGTACGGCAGCATCCCGACGCTGATCGGTTGAGCACGTCGTGTTGAACGTTTCGAGCGCCGAATGGAATCAGATCATGGCGCTGTTCTTTTTTCCTTTTGTCCGTATTCTGGCCTGGCTGGCGGTCGATCCGCTGCTCGGCAACCGTTCCGCTCCCAATAGCGTGCGCCTCGGTCTGGCCTTGGTGCTGGCCGTAGCAATCGCCCCAACCTTGCCGCCCGCGCAGCCCATAACCCTGGTCTCAGGCGAGGGCTTGATCGTCCTGCTGCAACAGATCGCGGTGGGCCTCGCGCTAGGCTTTACCCTGCGGATTGTGTTCGCGGCCATGGAACTGGCCGGGCAGTTCATCGGTATGCAGATGGGCCTGTCCATGGCCACGCTGTATGACCCGGTCAATGGCGCCCAGACGCCGGCGATCGGGCAGTTTCTGGTCCTCACCAGCGCCCTGGTCCTGTTTGCCATGGACGGCCACCATCAGGTCATCGCCGCGCTTTGGCAAAGCTTCAGGGACGTGCCGATCGCCGCCACGCCGGTGTCGGGCCGGGGGTTTCTGGTCCTGGTCGATTGGGCCGGGACGATATTCAGCACTGGCCTGCATATCGCCCTGCCGGTCACGGCGGCGTTGTTGACCGCCAATATTGCCCTGGGGATGATGACCCGGGCCGCGCCACAGTTGAATATCTTTTCAGTCGGGTTTCCGATCACCCTGGGTGCCGGTTTTCTGACCTTGTATTTTGCCATTCTGTATTTACCGGTCATCGTCGAACGGTTCTGGCGTCAGGCACTGGAAACGGGGCTGAGCGCAGCGCGCGGGCTGATCGGCCCATGAACCGGCCTTCGCTGCCCAGCCCATCCGCCGGCTCGCAGAGAACCACTCTGCGTCATCAAGCACGAGCCCATTTCAGCTACAATTGGCGCTTTACAAAACTGCACCCCGATTATGTTGACCGGTAGTCTTGTCGCACTCGTCACCCCCATGCTGCCCGACGGCAGGCTGGACCTGCCCCGTTTCCGGGCGCTCATCGACTGGCACATCGAACAGGGCACGGATGGCCTGGTCATTGTCGGCACCACGGGAGAATCGCCCACCGTCGATGCCGAGGAACACTGCCTGTTGATCCGAACCGCCGTGGAACAGGCCGCCGGCCGAATCCCGGTGATCGCCGGGACCGGGGCCAATTCCACCGCCGAGGCCATCGAATTGACCCGCTGCGCCAAGAAAGCAGGCGCCGTGGCCGGCCTGTCGGTGGCGCCGTATTACAACAAGCCGACCCAGGAAGGTTTGTATCGCCACTTCAAGGCCATCGCCGAAGCGGTCGACCTGCCGGTCATCCTGTACAACGTGCCCGGCCGGACGGCGTCGGACATCGGCAACGAAACCGTATTGCGCCTGGCGCAAATACCGGGCATCGTCGGCATCAAGGACGCCACCGGCAACATCGAGCGCGGCAGCGCACTGCTCAAAGCGGCGCCGGCTGACTTCGCCGTCTACAGCGGCGATGATGCCAGCGCCGCAGCGCTGATGCTGCTGGGCGCCAAGGGCGTCATCTCGGTGACCGCCAACGTCGCGCCGAGGCTGATGCATGAGCTGTGCGTCGCCGCCCTGGCGGACGCTGTGGCCAAGGCCAGGGAGATCAATTTCCGGCTCCTGGCGCTGCACCAGAAACTGTTCGTCGAAGCCAACCCCATTCCGGTGAAATGGTGCGTGGCCGAGATAGGTCTGATCGACAGCGGTATCCGTTTGCCCCTCACCCCCCTTTCCACTCAGCACCACGATACGTTACGCACCGCTCTGCGCGAAGCGGGCGCCATCCAGGAGTAGACCTATGCGTAAGATCGCCACGCTGATTGTGCTCGCCCTAGCGCTAGAGGGCTGCGCCGTCCTTGATAACAAAAAAATCGACTACAAGAGCGCGGGCAGCCTACCGCCGCTAGAGGCGCCGCCCGACCTGGTCATGCCGGCGTCCGACAGTCACTATGCCCTGGCCAATGCCCCGGCCAACGGCCCGACCTCCTACTCGGCCTACCGCCAGGAACGGGTGACGCAACCGGCGGCGACCGGCAATGCCGTCTTGCCCCAGGTGGATAAGGCGCGGATCGAGCGCGGCGGCAGCGAACGCTGGCTGGTGGTAAACGCCCCCGCCAAGGACATCTGGCCGGTGGTGAAGGATTTTTGGCAAGGGCTGGGCTTCATCGTTAACGAAGAACGGCCTGAGGCCGGGGTGATGGAGACCGACTGGGCCGAGAACCGGGCCAAGATTCCCCAGGACGCCCTACGCAACCTTCTGGGCAAGGTGATCGATTCGGTCTATTCGACCGACGAGCGGGACAAATTCCGCACCCGTCTGGAGCCGACGCCGGATGGCCAGGGCACCGAGATTTACATCAGTCATCGCGGCATGTACCAGGTATTCGAAGGCACTCAGGGCGGCGGCGACAAGGGCGACGGCCGCACCATATGGCAACCCAGGCCCGCCGACCCCGGCCTTGAGGCCGAGATGCTGCGTCGCCTGATGGTTCGCTTCGGCGTCGAGGAAGGCAAGGCCAAGACCATGCTGGCCGAGCCGGCGACGCCTCACGCCAATCTGGTCAAGACGGCCAATGGCGCGCCCGGCGTCGTCCTGCCAGACGCCTTCGACCGGGCCTGGCGGCGCGTCGGCCTGGCCCTCGACCGGATCGGTTTCCTGGTGGAAGACCGAGATCGTGCCACCGGCATGTATTTCGTCCGCTACACCGACGCCGATGCCCGGACCAACAAGGAAAAGACCGGTTTCCTGTCCAAGCTGGCGTTCTGGCGGGGCAAGGACAATGCCGCCAAGGGCGAAAAATACCGGGTCAACTTGACCGGCGTCGGCGACAACACCGAGGTCGGCATCTATCGAGAGGATGGCAGCCCGGCCGCCAACGAAACCGGCGACCGTATCGCCAAGCTGCTCTACGAACAACTCAAATAGACATCGGATGCGTTTCGCCTGTCTGGGCAGCGGCAGCAAGGGCAATGCCTGGCTGGTGGAGCGCGGCGCGACACGAGTCCTGCTGGACTGCGGCTTCGGGCTTCGAGAGATGGCCGCGCGCCTGATCCGTCTGGGTATCGAGCCGGTCGCCGTGACGGCGCTCCTGATTACCCACGAACACAGCGACCATGCCCGTGGTGCGGTGCGCTTCGCCGCCCAATATGGTTGCGATGTCTGGCTGACCCCAGGCAGCGGCATGGTGCTGGAAAGTAAAGGTGGCTTGCCAGACCGAACCAGGTGGGTAGATAGCCACACGGCCTTTTCGGTCGGCGAGCTGGAGTTCAAACCTTTCCCCGTGCCGCACGATGCCCGTGAACCGGTGCAATATGTGGTATCCGATGGCGCTCGGCGTTGGGGTCTGTTGACCGATGCCGGCCATGTCACCGAGCACATGGTCGCCATGCTAAGCGATTGCGACGCGCTGGCACTGGAATGCAATCACGACGTGGACAGGTTGGCCCGAGGCGGCTACCCTGCCAGCCTGAAGGCCAGAATACTGGGCCGCTACGGCCATCTGGATAATCGGCAGGCGGCCGAATTGCTCGGCCGCCTGCCGACCACCAGGCTGCAACATGTCGTGGCGGCGCACCTGTCCGAGGAAAACAACACCCCCGAGCTGGCGCGCGGCGCACTGGCGGGCGCCATGGGCTGCGAGCCCGATTGGATAGGCGTGGCCAGTCAGTCCGAGGGGCTTGGCTGGCGCACCATTATTTAAGCGAATGAATATCTGATGACCGAATTTTCTGCCCTGGAGGCAGCCAACACCTTCGAGGAACTCAACCTCGCCCCGGAACTGCTTTCGGCCGTTCTGGCGCTCGGTTATACGGTGCCGACGCCGATCCAGAAAGAGGCCATCCCGCTAGTCCTGGCCGGTCGCGATCTGATGGCCCAAGCCCAGACCGGCACCGGCAAGACGGCGGCCTTCGCGCTGCCGCTGCTGCACCAGATCAAGCCCCACGCCAACGCCAGCACCTCGCCGGCCCGACATCCGGTGCGCGCCCTGGTCCTGACGCCAACCCGCGAGCTGGCGATCCAGGTCCATGAGAGCGTAGTCGCCTATGCCAAGAATCTGCCGCTACGCAGTACGGTGGTATACGGCGGCGTCAACATAAAGGAACAAGAGGCCGATCTACGCGCCGGGGTGGAGGTCGTGGTCGCCACGCCAGGCCGTCTGCTGGACCATGCCGGTAGCAAGACCACGCTCTTGAACCGGGTCCAGTTTCTGGTCATCGACGAGGCCGACCGGATGCTGGACATGGGTTTCCTACCCGACCTCAAGCGCATCCTCGACTTGCTGCCGGCGAAACGGCAAACCCTGCTGTTCTCCGCCACCTTCAACGATGAAATTACCCGCTTGGCCAAGAGCTTTCTGAAAGACCCAATCAAGGTCGAGGTGGCGCGCAAGAATTCCGCTACCGAGTTGGTCGAACAGGTGGCGCATAAGGTCGCCGAGGACGACAAGATGGATGCCCTGCTGCGCATCGTGCAGATGCGCGAGATCAGTCAGGCGCTGGTCTTTACCCGGACCAAGCTGTCCGCCGACAAGCTCGGCCGCCGCCTACAGCGACGCGGCGTCGAGGTGGCGGTGATCCACGGTGACAAGGCCCAGGTAGACCGCATACTGGTCCTGGAGGGTTTCAAGCAAGGCAAGATCAAGCTGCTGGTGGCGACCGACATCGCGGCCAGAGGGTTGGACATTGTCGATCTACCCTGCGTATTCAATTTTGAATTACCCTATTCGCCGGAAGACTATGTTCACCGGATCGGTCGCACCGGTCGGGCCGGTATGTCCGGCCTGGCGGTCTCGCTGGTCGCGCCGGCGGAAGAGAAGTTGCTGGCCGGGGTGGAGCGGTTCATCGACAAACGACTGGAAATCTCACCGCTGCCTACATTGCCCGCACCGACCCATGTGGCGGCGCCGGTCAAGCAGGCTGAAACAGCGGCGGTTGAACAGCCCGACTCGGCGCCGGTCGCCTACCGTCGCCGTGCGCAGGAGCCGGTCTGCGCCTTGTTCCTGCCGCCGGTACCGCCTGCCAAACCGGAAGCGCCTGCGACTGAATGACCTGGGAGATGGCCCTGACGGCGGCCCTGGTCCTGGCCGGCTGGCTGTGGTGGGATGGACTGAACAAGCGCGAGTTGGCCATACGGGCGGCGCGCGCAGTCAGCCAGAAGGCCGGTGTCCAACTGCTCGATGCAACGGTGGCCTTGAAGCGTATCGGCGCAGCGCGGGACGACAATCAGCGGCTGCGTATCCAGCGCCAATACGGCTTCGAATATTCCGATACCGGCGACAACCGTCTACCCGGTTATGTCTATCTTCTGGGCGATCGGGTGGTCGATGTGAACCTGTTTATACCATCCGATCGGGAGTCCTGAATGAACAAGCGTCTTGCCCTGCTGTTGCTGTTATGGCCCGGCCACGCCTTGGCTGAGTTCAGCTTCGATTACGATTTCGATGCCCATCAGAAGACCTGGCAGGAGCTACAGGCCCAGTTGCCGGCCGCGCCAAAGGTGGCAAACCTGATCCCGTTCGAGGTCGGTCCGGCCGCGCCGCACCGTTATTTTCTCGACCGCTCGGCGATCTCTGCCGGCACCGATGGCGTGGTACGCTATACGGTGGTGGTCCGCACGGCGGGCGGCGCGGAGAATGTCAGTTACGAGGGGATGCGTTGCGCCTCGGCGGAGCAGAAGATATACGCCTTCGGTCGGCCGAATGGCGATTGGGCGCGCAACAAATATGCCGGTTGGCAGCCGATAGCCTTGCGTCAGGCCAGCAGCTATCAGCGTGAACTATTTGAGTATTGGTTTTGCACCCAGGACGGCCCGGCGGATATGAAGGCCATCCAGCGGGCCGTGGCCAGCGGCGGCATCCGCCGCGACTAGCAAGAAACAACCCGCTATAGGGCGGGCCATGCCCGCCGCGACGGCCGCCGCTATCAAGCCTTGGCGACCAACCGGGTCGTGACCAGCCGCTGGGCGATCCAGCCCAGGGCCAGATAGAACGCGGTCGTCATCAGATAGGGCGGCAAATACTTGACCACGGCCGAGGCATAAGCGGTTGCCGTCATCTGGCCGAAGTAGCCGGAGAAGGCCCAGAAGGCCAGGTTCGAGATCAGGAAATGGGCCACGACCGCCAGCAAACCCACGGTAGCCAAGCGCAGCACCGGCAACTCCGGCAACTTGGCCAACCCCCGGCCGAACAACCAGACCACCCCGTAAGCCGCCACCAGGCCACCGTAAGCGGGAGTCAAACACCAACCCGCCTCGATCGCCGTCTTGGCCAGCAAGACATCAATGCCGAAGGCCACAATCGCATAGGTCGCGAAACAACGCAGGCCGCCCAGCCACAAACCGCCCATCAGGAATACCGCCAGCGAGGCATCCGGCAGACTGATGGCCGAGCCGAAATGGCCGAACCGGGTAACGGCCAACAGGGCCAGCAAGGCAAGGAATACGGCAGGGCGCGATATGGCGGTCATGTATAGCTCCGGGTCAATGCGGCGGGTAAGTTCGGCCGCTGAATAAATTGCGTCCCGGCATTGTACCCGGCCGCCAGTTCCGGAAAAAGCAAAGCCTTGGTCGCTTTACCTTAAGTGACCGAGAAATAATCGGAGCTGCTCCGGCAGGATGGCAGCAAGGCGCCGGTTGTGCCGCGTGGTTCTTCGCCTCGGTATATCAGGTATTGCCGGCCATCAGACCAGCGAAAAAGAGGTCGATCAGCGGCCCGGCCTGCTTGGCCAGGGAATAGGCCTCCGGCTCCAGGCCCCAATCGTGAATCAGGCCGTCGATGAAGGCCAGCAGGGCGTTGGCGGCAAGCGGACAATCCAGGTCGGCACGCACTTGACCGCGCTGGCGAGCGTTTTCCAGGGCCAGCCGGAATACCTCGCGGGCACCCTTGTGGCATTCCTGGCGGCGCTGGACGTTGGGCGCCAGGTCATCGACGTATTCGCACTTCAGGGTCAGGATTTCGAACACCCGACGACAGCGGCCGTCTTGTTCCACCATGGCCAGGGCCTGGACGCTGGCCCGCCGCAGCAGGCCAAGCGGGTCGGGCTGGTCGGGGTCGGTCATATTTTCCAGCAAGGCCTCCAGCGGCAAGGTGGCGCGGTCGCACATGGCGTTGAACAGGTCGGCCTTATTCTCAAAATGCCAGTAGATGGCTCCCCGGGTGACGCCGGCTTGCTGGGCGATCGCGGCCAGCGAGGTGCGCGATACGCCCTTTTCCCGGAATACGCCTTCGGCGGTATCGAGGATCAGGGAACGGGTCTCCTGCGCTTCTGCCTTGGTGCGACGAGCCATAAGAAAATTAACCTGTTAGTGACAGGACCATAGTTTACATACATTCTCGTATGTATGTAGAATACAGCCACCTTGAAACCGGATCGTCCTGATCGACCAACCCTCATGCAACGTGCTCATTTCACCCGGCCGCCGGTTTCGATACTACCCTGTTCGCCGCCCGGCGGCTGGCCCCGGCGGACGGTCTGGCTGATGGCCGCCGCCCTCACGGGCTGCATCACGGTCGGTCCCGACTTCAAGGCGCCGGCCGCCCCTTCGGTCGCCGGCTATACCCATGCCGACCGGCCGGCGAGCCTCGCGCCGCGTCTGGTCGCCAGCGTGGCCGTGGCGCCCGACTGGTGGACGCAGTTCGGCTCGACCAAGCTCGATAATCTGGTCGCCCAGGCGCTAGGTAACAGCCCCACCCTGGCCGCCGCCGAGGCTACGTTGCGTCAGGCCCAGCAGGTCTATGAGGCCCAGGCCGGCTCTTCGCTATACCCAACGGTCAACGCCCGACTGGGCGCCAGCCGCAACCAAACCAATGCGGCAAACAACGGCCAGGGCGGCGACACCCAACACGTCTTCAACCTGTACAACGCCGGCGTTGCGGTCAGCTACAACCTCGACCTGTTCGGCGGCAACCGCCGCGCCCTCGAAGCGCTGGCCGCGCAGGCCGACTATCAGGGCTTTCAATTGGCCGGCGCGCGCCTGACCCTGGCCGGCAATGTGGTGACTACGGCCTTCGGCCAAGCCCAACTGAGCGAGCAAATCGCGGCCACCGAGGCCATTTTAGAGGCTCAGCAAAGCCAGCTCGACATCGCCCGCAAACGCTTCGAGCTGGGCGCCGCCGCCAAGGCGGAGGTGCTGACCCTGCAAACCCAGGTCGAGCAGACCCGCGCCAGCTTACCGGCGCTACGCAACAAACTGGACCAGGCCGACCACCTGCTGGCCATGCTGACCGGCCAGGCGCCAGGAGCAGCCGACATTCCGCGCTTTACCCTGGCCGATTTCACCCTGCCCGCTCAATTGCCGCTGATCGTGCCCTCCGAGCTGGTGCGCCAACGGCCCGACATCCAGGCCTCCACCGCCCTGTTACACACTGCCACCGCGCAGTACGGCGTGGCCGTCGCCAACCTCTATCCGCAAATCAACCTCAGCGCCAGCCTGGGCGCCCAGGCCATCACCAGCGGCGCGCTGTTCGGCCCCGGATCGGCGATCTGGAACCTGGCCGGACAACTGGCCCAGCCACTATTCAACGCCGGCTTGAAGGCGGGCGCCAACGCCGCCGAGGCCAGCCTGCAAGCGGCTGGCGCCAACTATCGGCAGACCGTCTTGCAGGCGCTGCGCAACGTCGCCGACGCGCTCGGGCAACTGGACAATGACGGCCAGACCTTGCAGGCCCAGGCGGCGGCCGACGCCTCGGCACGGGAATCACTCAAGCTGGTCGGCCAGCAATACCAGTTAGGCGCGGCCAGCTATCTACAATTGCTCACCGCCCAGCAGCAGGCGCAGCAGGCCCGCATCGGCCTGATCGCCGCCCAAGCCGCGCGTCTGGCCGATAGCGCGGCCTTGTACCAGGCCATGGGCGGTGGCGTGCTGACGCCCCAAGCCAATTAACGATCAAACGGAGTGACCAATGACCCCAGGCACCACTAAACGCATGATCGTCATGCTCGTCGTCGCCGCCGCGATCATGGGCGGCGTCGTGGCGTTCCAAGGCTTCAAGACCAAGATGATCACCAAGTCGATCCAGGCTCAGGCCAATCCGCCGCAAACGGTATCGACCGTCGTGGCAGAGGAAAGCACCTGGCAGCCGACCGTAGAGGCCTTGGGCAGTTTCAGCGCCAGCCAACAGGCCGCCTTGAGCGCCGAGGTCGGCGGCCTGGTCACGGCCATTCATTTCGACTCGGGGCAAAAGGTACGCGCCGGCCAACCGCTGGTGGAGATCAACGCCGCGCCGCAGAAGGCGCAACTGGCGCAGCTCGAAGCCCAGGCCGGGCTGGCCGAGGTCAACCTCAAACGCGACCAGGCCCAGCTTCAGGTTCAGGCCATCAGTCAGGCGGTGGTTGATACCGACGCCGCGACACTCAAGGGCATTCAGGCCCAACTGCGGGCGCAACAAGCGCTGATCGAGCAAAAGACCATCGTCGCCCCGTTCTCCGGCCAACTCGGCATCCGCCAGGTCAATCTGGGCCAATATCTGGCGCCGGGCGCCGCCGTGGCGACCCTGCAAAAGCTCGACCCGATGGAGATCGACTTCACCGTGCCACAAAGCCAGATCGAGCTGATCCGGGTCGGCATGAAGGCGCAAGTGGACTCCAGCGCCGCGCCGGGCAAGACCTTTGCCGCGACGGTCACGGCCATCGAGCCGCAACTGGATAGCACGACCCGCAACCTCAAGGTACGCGCCCAGGTAGCCAACCCCAAGGGCAAGTTGTTGCCCGGCGTGTTCGCCACGGTGCGCATCACCGAAGGTCAGCCGCGTCGCTACGTCACCCTGCCCAATGCCGCCGTGGCCTACAACCCCTATGGCGCCACGGTATTCATCGTCAAGGATGGCGGCAAGGGCGCCGACGGCAAGCCGAAGCGGACGGCCGAGCAGCGCTTCATCGTCACCGGGCTGACGCGCGGCGACCAGGTGGCCATCGTCAAGGGCATCAAGCCGGGCGAGACGGTGGTCACCGCCGGCCAGCTCAAGCTGCGCAACGGCTCGACCCTACTGATGAATAACAGCGTGACGCCGGCCAACGCCGCCAACCCGCAGATACCTGCCCCTTGACCGCCGTGAGCCGCGCATGAACACCAAATTCACCGACCTTTTCATCAAGCGCCCGGTGCTGGCCAGCGTGGTCAGCCTGGTAATACTGGTGCTCGGCCTGCGCTCGATCGGGCTGCTGCCAGTACTGCAATTCCCCTATACCCAAAACGCGGTGGTCACGGTCACCACCGCCTATCCGGGCGCCGACGCCAACCTGGTGGCCAGCTTCATCACCACGCCGCTGGAAAACGCCATCGCCCAAGCCAACGGCATCGACTTCATGACCTCGTCCAGCGTGCAAGGGGTCAGCACCATTACCGTCAACCTGCGCCTGAACTATGACCCGGACAAGGCGCTGACCGAGATCAACGCCAAGGCCAACTCGGTGCTCAACCAGTTGCCGCCACAATCACAAAAACCGATCCTGTCGGTGAGTATCGGCCAGACCATCGACGCGATGTACATCGGTTTCAATAGCAAGGTACTCAAACCCAACCAGATCACCGACTACATCAATCGCTCGGTGCAGCCCAGGTTGCAGGCCGTGGAGGGGGTGCAAACGGCCGAGATTCTGGGCGCCAAGAACTTCGCCCTGCGGGCCTGGCTGGACCCGCAAAGGCTCGCCGCCCATGGCCTGACCGCCGCCGACATTTATTCAGCGCTGGCGGCCAACAACTTCCTCGCCTCGACCGGCAACGCCAAGGGCCAGATGGTGCAGATCAACCTGGCGGCCGATACCGATCTGAAATCGCTCGACGGCTTCAAGAACCTGGTGGTGAAGTCGGCGGCCGGCCAGGTCGTGCGGCTGAACGATGTGGCCACCGTCGCCCTGGGTTCAGACGATTACGACACCGCCGTGGCCTTCGACGGCAAGGCCTCGGTATTCGTCGGCATTCAGGTCGCGCCGGGCGCCAATCTGCTCGATGTCGTCGCCCGGGTGCGCGAGGTCCTGCCGGACATCCAGTCGCAACTGCCGGTCGGCTTGCAGGGCGGCGTTATCTACGACTCGACCAAGTTCGTCAACGCCTCGATCAACGAGGTGGTCAAGACCCTGGCGGAGGCCGTTCTGATCGTTACCCTGGTGGTGTTTGTGTTTCTCGGCTCATTGCGTTCGGTAATTATTCCCCTGGTCGCCATCCCGCTATCCATCGTCGGCGCCTTCACCGTCATGCTGGCGCTCGGCTACTCGATCAATCTGCTTACCTTGCTGGCGATCGTCCTGGCCATCGGTCTGGTGGTCGACGACGCCATCATCGTGGTGGAAAACGTCAGCCGCCATCTCGAACAAGGCATGGCGCGCAGCGACGCGGCGATACTCGCGGCGCGCGAGTTGGCCAACCCCATCGTCGCCATGACCATCGTGCTGGTGGCGGTGTATGTGCCCATCGGCTTCATGGGCGGCCTGACCGGCGCGCTGTTTACCGAGTTCGCCTTCACCCTGGTCGGCACCGTGGTCATCTCGGCGATCATCGCCCTAACCCTGTCGCCGATGATGTGTTCACGTCTGCTCAAGGCGCCAAACCCGCAAAGCCGCAACTGGCAGGACCGGCTGGCGCTGTTCCTGGATCGCAGTTTCGACCGCCTGCATGGCGCTTATGAGCGCATCCTTCATGGCTCGCTCAACTACCTGCCGGTGACCATGGTCATGGCAGCCATCGTCCTCGGTTCCATCTACTACCTGTATGCCACCTCGATGTCCGAGCTGGCGCCGCAGGAAGACCAGGGCGTGCTGATCTCGATCGCCTTCAACAACCCCACCGCGACGCTCGATCAACGACAGCTTTACGCCAACCAGATTTTCGACGTGTACCAGGGCTTCCCGGAGACCGATCATGTATTCCAGCTCAACTCGCCCGCGCAGGTCATCGGCGGCATGGTGCTGAAACCCTGGAACGAGCGGCAAAAAACCGCCGCGCAACTGCAACCCGAGTTGCAAAAGAAACTGAGCCAGATCGCCGGCTCGCAGATCGCGATATTCCAGCCGCCGCCCCTGCCCGGCGCCCGCGGCGTGCCCATCCAATTCGTCATCACCAGCGCCGAGCCCTTCGACCGGCTCTACGAGGTGTCGCAAAAATTCCTGCAAGACGCGCAAAAGACCGGCCAATTCATCTTCCTACAGTCCGACCTGCGCATCGATATGCCGCAGACCCGCATCGAGATCAACCGCGACATGGCCGCGCAACTGGGCCTGACCATGCAGGACATCGGCTCGGCGCTGTCGGCCATGCTGGGCGGCGGCTATGTGAATTTCTTTGAGCTAGACGGCCGTTCGTACAAGGTCATCCCGCAGGTCGAGCAGCGCTTCCGTTTGAACCCGGATCAGATCAATCACTACTACCTGCGGACCCCAAGCGGCCAGATGGCGCCGCTATCCACGGTGGTGTCGCTCAAGACCCGGGTGCAGCCGGAGACCATCAACCACTTCCAGCAGGCCAACTCGGCCACCATCCAGGGCGTGGCCCTGCCCTTCGTGGCCCAGGGCCAGGCGCTGGATAGCCTGAAGCAACTGGCCCAGCGCACCCTGCCCGCCGGCTACGGCTTCGACTTCGCCGGTCCCTCCCGCCAGTTTATCCAGGAGTCGGGCGGCCTGGTGCTGACCTTCTTCTTCGCCCTGGTCATCATCTTCCTGGCCCTGGCCGCGCAGTTCGAGAGCTTCCGCGATCCGGTCATCATCCTGGTATCGGTGCCGATGGCGATTTCCGGGGCCTTGCTGTTCATCAACCTGGGCATCGGCCGCGCCACGCTCAACATCTACACCGAGGTCGGTCTGGTGACCCTCATCGGCCTAATCTCCAAGCACGGCATCCTGATCGTCGAATTCGCCAACAACCTGCAACGCGCCGGCCAGAGCAAGCTCGACGCCATCAAACACGCCGCCGGCCTGCGTCTGCGGCCGATCCTGATGACCACCGCCGCCATGGTGTTCGGCGTCATGCCGCTGATTATGGCCAGCGGCGCCGGCGCGGTGAGCCGCTTCAACCTGGGCCTGGTCATCGCCGCCGGCCTGACCATCGGCACCCTGTTCACCCTGTTCGTGGTACCCGCCATGTACATGATCCTGGGCGCCGACCATGGCCAGCGCGGCCAAGAGTCAGGCGCACCAATACATTAACGGGAAACTCGCCCAAGGGCGTTTGTTGATTT
>Ga0066644_10000131_pt1 | contig 46129 bp, 43 predicted proteins | sample CryGeyCG2114_020_FD_62735 | JGI IMG/M metagenome (GOLD analysis project Ga0066644, IMG submission 62735) | Groundwater microbial communities from aquifer - Crystal Geyser CG15_big_fil_post_rev_8/21/14_0.20 | ecosystem: Environmental > Aquatic > Deep subsurface > Groundwater | place: USA: Utah...
CCGAGCTCGCGCCGCATATCGATTGCGCGTTCGAGGCCGGCCACGCCCATGCGCGGATCGATCGCTGGGACGAGGCCCTTCCATGGCTGCTCGCGCGGTTGTAGGACGCGGCCCATGAGCATTTCCGAACGATTGAAAGCCCGGGGGATCGAACTCCCCCGTCCCGCGGCCCCGGTCGCATCCTACCAACCGGTCGTGATCCATGGCGGCATGGCCTATGTTTCGGGCCAGCTGCCGTTTCTCAATGGCGAGTTGGTGACAGGGAGATTGGGCGACGATGTCGGCCTCGATCGCGGGGTCGAGGCGGCACGCGCCTGCGGGCTGATGATCCTCGCCCAGCTCGAAGCCGCGCTCGGCTCGCTCGATCGGGTGGAACGGGTGATCAAGCTAGGCGGTTTTGTCAATTCGACCGCCGATTTCACCGACCAGCCCAAGGTCGTGAACGGCGCCTCGGACCTGATGTTCGACGTGTTCGACGAGATCGGCCGCCATTCGCGCAGCGCGGTCGGCGTTCCGGTGCTGCCATTGGGGGCGGCGGTCGAGGTCGACGCGATCGTCGCCGTTTCGGAAGGCTGAGCCGCTGTTCGGATCGCGCGACATCCCGCAACGGGTCGCGTGGATCGCGAACACGCGTTTCGCGCATCGCGGGCTGCATGGGCGCGGGGTGCCTGAGAACTCGCTGGCCGCTTTCTCTGCCGCGATCGAAGCCGGCCACGGGATCGAATGCGACGTCCAGCGTGCGCGCGACGGCACGCCGATGGTGTTCCACGACTGGGAGCTCGACCGGCTGACCGATGAAGAAGGGCCGGTGGCAAAGCGCGATGCGCGCAGCCTGGCCAGGATCGCGCTGAAGGGCGGCGAGCAGCAGCGTATCCCGACACTCGCCGACTTGCTCGAGCTTGTCGCGGGCCGGGTGCCGCTGCTGATCGAGGTCAAGTCGCGCAAGGATGCGCGAGTATCGGCGCATTGCCTTGCGATCCGCCGCGCACTCGAAGGCTATCGCGGTGCGCACGGGGTGATGAGCTTCGACCCGCGCGTTGCACATTGGTTTGCCGCGCATTCTCCCACCACACTGCGTGGGCTGGTCGTCAGCGAACAGGACGACAAGGCACTCCCGGGCCGGATCCGGCGTTCGCTCGCGATCCGCCACGCGCAGCCCGATTTCCTCGCCTGGGACGTACGCGACCTGCCGAGCCGACTCGCTGCCGCCCAGCGCCGCAAGGGCCGACCGGTTGCGACCTGGACCGTCCGGACCGAAGATCAACGGGCTCGCGCGGAACGATATGCCGATGCGCCGATTGCCGAAGGGCATGGATTCGGCTGACCAGATAACTTTCCGCACCGCGCCCGGCGTCGCCGAATTCGGGGCACCCGAATGGGATTCGCTCGCCGGCGACAACCCGTTCGTCGGCTACGCCTTCCTCGCCGCGCTCGAGCAATCGGGCAGCGTGGGAAAGGGGACAGGTTGGGATCCGCTACCGATAGCGGCCGAGTCCGCCGACGGGACGCTGCTGGGCGCCTTGCCGTCCTATCTGAAGAGCCACAGCCAGGGCGAATACGTGTTCGATCATCATTGGGCCGACGCCTATGAGCGCGCCGGCGGGCGCTACTATCCCAAGCTTCAGATCGCCGCGCCCTTCACTCCGGTGAACGGGCCGCGCGTGCTGGCGGGCGATCCGGCAATCGGCCGCGCGCTGTTGCAGGCGGCGGAGACCTTGTGTCGGCAGAACGGGATCTCGTCGGCGCATGCGACCTTCGTCGCGCCCGAGCAACGCGACCTGTTCCGTGAGGCGGGATGGATGCTGCGGCACGACATCCAGTATCACTGGTTCGACCGCGACTACGGCGATTTCGAAGGATTTCTCGCCGCACTGTCCTCGCGCAAGCGCAAGAACATTCGCAAGGAACGGCGTCAGGCGGCGCAGAGCGTCAAGATCCGGCGATTGAGCGGAGGCGAGATCACCGAGGCGCACTGGGATGCGTTCTGGATGTTCTACCAGGATACCGGTGCGCGCAAATGGGGCACGCCCTATTTGACCCGCGAGGCCTTCTCGCTGATCGGGGAGACGTTGGCGGATCGGATCGTACTTGTGCTGGCGGAAGAAGACGGCAAGGCCGTCGCCGGGGCGCTCAACCTGATGGACGGCGAGGCGCTCTACGGTCGTTACTGGGGAACGCTGGTCGACCGCCCGTTCCTCCATTTCGAGGTTTGCTACTACCAGGCGATGGAGGAGGCGCTCGCACGCGGGTTGAAGCGGGTCGAGGCGGGGGCGCAGGGCCAGCATAAATTGCTGCGCGGTTATGAACCGGTGGAAACGGTCTCGGCACACTGGATCGCCGATCCGGGATTTCGCGCGGCGGTCGAGCAATTCCTCGAAGCCGAGCGAGAGGCGGTGAGCGCGGACCGGGTGGCCCTCGCGCGGCACACGCCGTTCAGGAAGAGCTAGCCTTCAGGCGACTCTGCGCGCGGTGACCGACAGCCAGTCGCGCGCGTCGCGCTGGGCATCGGCAATTTCGCGTGCGGTCATCTCGTCGGAGATATCGGCGCGGCAGGCCTTCGCCTCGTCGTTTCCGCCGAGCGCGGCGAGATTGAACCACTTGTGGGCTTCGACGAGATCGACACGCACCCCGTTCGAGCCGGTCGAGTAGATCACGCCGAGTTCGAACAAGGCGTCGCAATCGCCGTCCGAGGCGCGTTCGATGAAGCGGGCAACCGCGAGGTCGAGCGGCTGGTCGGGTGTTTCTTCGATCTTGTCGGGTTCGATCACCCGTAATGCGGCAACAGCCATTGAACTTCCCCCTTGCAGAATTCCCCAATTCCAATCGTGGCGGGACGAATTTCGCGCCATGAACGTTTACGGTCGCCGAACATGGTTCTTAAATGGTTAACGCCACGCAATTGGTGTTTTGGGCATCAGGCGGTGTGGCCGAAACCCCACGTTCGGGAAGCCAGAGGACAATCGCCTTGTGTGGTCCAGATGCGCTCTTTATAGGCCCGCCCAAGACCGGCTCCGTCCGGAAGAGTCGATCCGAAGAGCGGGATCGCTGGGGGGACGGGGACCGGGCGCGACGACGATTTGGAGAATGGGATGTCGACGGCCCTTGGAGACGATCTTGACGTTCTGGCGCGAGCCAAGCGTGCGCTCCCCGCCGATTATACGCCGTCTGAAAACGAAGATTACATGTCGGCGCGCCAGCAGGATTACTTCCGCGTGCTGCTGATCGAATGGAAGCGTTCGATCCTCGAAGCCGCCGAAGGGACGCTCCAGCAATTGCAGGATGGTCCGATCCGCGAAGCCGATCTCAACGATCGCGCCTCGTCGGAAACCGATTGGGGAATCGAACTCCGGACCCGCGATCGCCAACGCAAGCTGATCGGCAAAATCAATGCCGCGCTGCGCCGGATCGACGACGGCGAATATGGCTGGTGCGAGGTGACGGGCGAACCGATCGGCCTCGGACGCCTGACCGCGCGTCCGATCGCGACCATGTCGCTCGAAGCGCAGGAGGCGCACGAGCGGCGCGAAAAGGTCTCGCGCGACAAGTGACGAAATTTGTGAGCCTGTCCCGTTCCGGAACGGTTTCGAGGGGTTCGCTTAAAGCCTCGTTTACGGTGCGTGCGCTAGGTATACCGGCAAGGTTCCGGGAGCTTCGCAGCGGATCGGAACACCGACTTGGCCATCCTTGATGCGCTGGATCGGCGAAACGGAGACTGGGCAGATGCAGGACATCGATAACCGAGACCGGGAAAGGGACAGCCTGTTCCTGATGGCCGATCTTCGTCTGCGCGGTGAGAGCGATGTCCAGCGGGTGAAGGTCCGCAACCTGTCGAAGGGCGGAATGATGGCCGAGGGTGCCCCAGTTCCCGAGCGCGGGCAATCGATCTCGGTCAACTTGCGCAATATCGGCTGGGTGGACGGCAGCGTCGCCTGGGTCCAGGACAATCGTTTCGGCATTGCCTTCGCCAACGAGATCGAACCGAAGGCCGCGCGCGCCCCGATCGTGGTGGGCGAGGGAGCGCCCCGTTACACGCGCCCGGTGGGCGAAGCGAAAGACCGGGGATCGGTGCGCAAGATTTAGTCGCACGCGGCATTTCGCCACACCGGTTTTCACGATAGACGCGTGCCATGCACGCGCGACTGCTCCTGTTTTTTCTTCCGTTGGCAGCTTTGCTGTCCGGCTGCGGCGCGCGCGACGACGGCAGCATCCCGATCGCAATCATCGACAATGCGGACGAACCCTTTGCCCGCAGTGGTTCGGGGCGCGCGGCTGCCGCCTGGGACGATGCGACGGATGAAGGGCTGGTTGCCTTCGATGCCTATGGGAGGGTGATCCCCGCCCTGGCGGACCGTTGGATCGTGACCGATGACGGAACCAGCTACATCTTCCGCCTGCGTGACGGGAACTGGCCCGATGGAACCGCGATCGACGCCGAAAGTGCACGGCGCGCGCTGAGCGACGCGATTCGCCGCCAGCGAGGGTCGCCGCTCGGTGCAGATCTCGGCCGGATTTCGGAGGTGCGGGCGATGGCCGGGCGCGTGCTCGAGGTGCGGCTCAACCAGCCCGTGCCCGACCTGCTGGTGACCCTCGCGCGCCCCGAACTCGGCTTGTTGCACCAAGGGCGAGGAGCCGGGCCCATGCGCGGCTCGATCGCCGGGCGTACCGGTACTCTCAGCCCGCTCAACCCCGAGGCGCGGGGGCTGCCCGCCGAGATCGGCTGGGAGGCACGCGCGCGGGATATCGAATTGACCGCGATGTCGGCGACCGAGGCGGTGCAGGCATTTGCCGATGGCGAGGTCCGCGTCGTGCTCGGTGGAACGATCGCCGATTTCCTCCTGACCGACCGGACCGGCCTGTCGCGCGGCGCCTTGCGGGTCGACGATGTCGACGGGCTCTTCGGCCTCGCTTTCGTTCATCGCGGCGGATTTCTCGCTTCGGCGGAAAATCGGGCTGCGCTGGCGATGGCGGTCGACCGCCAGGCGCTGATGGAACCTTTCGGTATCGGTAACTGGGAGGCGCGGCTGGGCATGCTGCCGCGCGAAGGGCCGACCGGCCGGTTGCTGCCGCTGGCACAATGGCGCGACATGTCGTTGGTACAACGCCGCAGCACGGCTAGCGCGCGCGTTGCGCAGTGGCGCAGCGCCCATGGCGATATCGCACCGATCCGCATTGCCTTGCCGAGTGGCCCGGGCGGCGCGCGCCTGTTCGAATCGCTGGCGCGCGATTTTGCCGCTATCGGGCTCCAAACCGAACGGGTCGGCTTTGGCGCCCCCGCCGACCTCGTCCTGCTCGACCAGGTCGCTCCGTCCTCGGATGTCGAATGGTATCTCAATCGTTTCCGCTGCGGTCTCGCCCGGCGCATCTGCATCGAGGAGGTCGACGGGTTGCTGCGCGAGGCGCGACGCGAGAATCCGCGTGCCGCGCGAGCCGTGCTGATCGACGAGGCTGCCGCGCTGGTCGAGGCGCAGCAGATCTTCATCAGCTTCGGCCAGCCGGTGCGTTGGTCGCTGGTCGGTGGCGGAATCGACGGCTTCCAGACCAATGCGCTGGGCGTCCATCCCTTGATGGAAATCGCAATGCAGCCCAGATAGGCGTGATGGAAAGCGAACGCCCCACCCGCATGATGCCGGCCGTGCCTCTCGGCCGCGAGCCCCATCACATCCGCCAGCGGATCGAGGCGCTGGAGTTCATCCTCGAACGCAGCTTCACCGTTCCTGGCTGGGGCCGCAAGTTCGGGATCGACGCCCTGGCCGGGCTGATCCCCGTTGCCGGCGACCTGATCACCGCCGCGATGAGCGCCTATCTCGTGTGGGAGGCCCGCAATCTTGGCCTGCCCAAGTGGAAACTGGCGCGCATGGCATTGAATGTCGGCATCGATACGACGCTCGGCGCGGTCCCGCTGGTCGGCGATGCGTTCGACTTCTTCTATCGCTCGAACAGCCGCAACCTGGCGATCGTCAAGAAGCACCTCGACAAGCATCATCCGGAAAGCCGCATCATCGAGGGCTGATTTGTGCCGCGGACCGCGCTAGTGCCATCGCCATGAGCGACGTTACCTATTCGTCCTATTTGGACCTCGAGAAGATTCTCAATGCGCAGCACCCGGCATCGGACGCGCATGACGAGCTTCTGTTCATCGTCATCCACCAGGCGAGCGAGCTGTGGCTCAAGCTATGCCTGCACGAGCTCGATGCCGCGCGCGACCTGATCGCCGAGGATCACCTACGCCCCGCCTTCAAGATGCTCAGCCGGGTGGCAATGGCGCAGCGCCAGCTGATTTCGAGCTGGGACGTGCTGGCGACGATGACCCCCTCGGACTATTCGCAGATCCGTCCCCATTTGGGTAATTCGAGCGGTTTCCAGTCGGCCCAGTACCGGCTGATGGAATTCATCATGGGCGGGCGCGACCCCGACATGGTGACGATGCACGAGGCTACGCCGGACGTGGCCGCGATGCTGCGCGCCGAACTCGACAAGCCGTCGCTCTACGATGTCGCGCTCGCCCTGCTGAAGGCACGCGGGTTCGAAATTCCGTCCGCGGTGATCGAGCGTGATCGCCACGCGCCGCACGAGAATTCCAAGGCGGTCGAGAGCGCGTGGGCGGCGATCTATGCCGAGCCAGAGAAATACTGGGAGCTATACGAGCTGGCCGAGAAGCTCGTCGATCTCGAGTATCACTTTCAGCGCTGGCGCTTCGGCCACTTGAAAACGGTGGAACGGATCATCGGCTTCAAGCGCGGGACCGGCGGCACCGCCGGTGTCGCCTATCTGGAGAGCGTGCTGCAGAAGGGGTTCTTCCCCGAGCTGCTGTCGGTGCGCACCGTGCTCTAGGCGCGGACGACGAAGGCGAAGCTGGTGCGGTTTTCGCGCCTGTCCTGAACGTCGCGTACGAGGATTTCGAGGCCGTAGAGCTGCGCCGTGCGCTCGGAGGCGAGGACCGCGCAATGGCGTTCGTCGCAATTGTGCACCGTCATCGCAGCGACGGCGGTGTTGACGTCCTCGATTTCGCGCCAGTCGTGCCTGGCGAGGAATTCGCCGCATTGACGCAGGGCGACGGGGTGGCTGCGGACCGTGTCGATCGCGTCGAGCGAGACACCGGTCAGTCCGAGGCAATGCACGGCAATGTCGAGATCGTTCTCGCCGACCACTTGCAGGGCCGGGTTGTCCAGCAAGTCGGCGACGCCCGGGACCGGGCCTGCGACGGTATTGCGGGTCGGGATTGCGGCCATCTCCACCTGCCCGGCCTCGACGGCCGCGATGGCCTCCGCGAAACCTGGTCGCCCTATAGGGTCGTGATCGGGGCGGAAGGTATGGCAGGCGATCTCGGCATAGGCACCCGGGACACCCGCATATGCGATTCGTGGCCGTACCATGGCGTTACGCCGCTCCTTTCAGCTGCACCGCGACATCTTCGACGATACACAGCACCTTTGCGTGCGAACATGCCAGTGGGAAGAGCGTTTCGCCATACCGAAGCCGCGTTTCGAACTCGCTATCGGCCAGCACTTCCCAGCGCCGGGCGCGGGCCAAGGATGCGTCGGAGACCCGTGCCAGCGCGAGCGCCGAGGGCTTGTCGCCCGGGCCCCTGAGCTGCTCGATAACGGCAAGTCCGTCGTCGCGGTCGAGTGCCAGCCACCACGGATCGGACCGCGAGAGTTCGATCACCGCGACGGCCGACCCGGTGCGGGCGCGGGCCAGCGCGGCTTCGACGCTATCGACCGCGACGATCGGTGCCGCCGCCCCGAATCGCGCGGCGCTGCGGGCGGTGGTGCCGGACGGATCGGTCGGGGCATGGATGACGATGTCGGTGCGGCGCTGCGCCTGCAGGCTCAACGCCATCAATTCGCGCCACACGGTCGCGAGGCTGCCTCTCGGCATCGTGCTCAAAGCCGAGAGGCGGTCGATCACCTGTTCCTCGCGGTCCGGCCGGACCAGGGCAACCGACTGTGCGGGATCTTTGGCGTGCGCAACCTTGCGTGCGACCGCGACGCGGCGTTCGATCAGCGCGAGGATCTGGTCGTCGAGCGCGTCGATCTCGCTGCGCAAGGCCTCGAGCGCGGGCGGATTCTGGGTATGACGGGACATGGGATTGGTCTTTCGGATGCGGCGCGAGCGATCGTCGCGCGGGATTTACCTGCAATGTCGAAAATTACGGGCGCCCTTGGGCTGCTCCGTCGATCACCGGCACGCCCGGTCGGCGTACCGGCAGGTAAACGATCCGAAATAATAGAAGCCCCGCACGTCCGAAGCGGTCAGGTGAAAATCCCGATCATTCGTCATGGCGTTGCTCCTTCGCGCTCCTCGTGGCGCAGGCAGGAACTTCGCAGCGAAGCCCCGGTCGGTCAATCTGGTCGATGCGAAGGCGAAGGAACGTGGCGTATGCGCAACACAGGCAATTAAGGTCACCAGAAATTTACCGTTAAACCCTTGAGCTCGCGGAGCGAAATTAAGCCGCGTTAAGAATTTAGGACATATTAACCTTTTCTGTTCAGAACTGGCCATGTTAACTTCTACGCGAAATGCGAGGGCGGGGGTGCCGTCGCGATCGCGGCCCGGAGGGTTGGAATACCGGGGAGCTAGGGGATACGAGATGCGCGTACTGCTTATCGAAGACGAGCCGACGACCGCCAAGGCGATCGAGCTGATGCTCAGCACCGAAGGCTTCAATGTCTATTCGACCGACCTCGGCGAAGAGGGCTTGGACCTTGGCAAGCTGTACGATTACGACATCATCCTGCTCGACCTGAACCTGCCCGACATGCACGGCTACGACGTGCTCAAGAAACTGCGTGTCGCCAAGGTGCAAACGCCGGTCCTGATCCTGTCGGGCATCGCCGAAATGGATTCGAAGGTCCGCAGCTTCGGCTTCGGCGCTGACGATTACGTCACCAAGCCGTTCCACAAGGACGAACTGGTCGCTCGCATCCATGCCGTGGTGCGCCGTTCGAAGGGCCACAGCCAGTCGATCATCCGCACGGGCAAGCTCGCGGTGAACCTCGATGCCAAGACGGTCGAAGTCGACGGCGCGCGGGTCCATCTGACGGGCAAGGAATACGCGATGCTCGAGCTGCTTTCGCTGCGCAAGGGCACCACGCTGACCAAGGAAATGTTCCTCAACCATCTCTATGGCGGGATGGACGAGCCCGAACTCAAGATCATCGACGTCTTCATCTGCAAGCTGCGCAAGAAGCTCTCGAGCGCCTGCGGCGGTGAGAACTACATCGAAACTGTCTGGGGCCGTGGCTACGTGCTGCGCGATCCGCAGGACGAAGTCGAAGCCGCCTGATCCGATCTCTCCCCTCGTCACTGGTGTGGCGACGCCTTTCACGCCCTTCCGGCTCCGCGCCAGAAGGGCGTTTTCTTTTGCGGGAAGGGCGGTCACGGTCCGTCGCAGTTGAGCACTGGCGCCAAGCTATCTAAAGCGCCCGCCATGACAGCGAACAAACCCGGCGATCCGACCACGCTCAACCGACTCTACGGACGTTCGGTCGGCAAGCCTCTGCGCGCGGGCAAGCAGGAATTGGTCGACAACCTCCTGCCGCAAATCGCGGTGCCCGAAGAGGGCGAGGTCACCGCCGAGGGCTTGTTCGGCTTCGATCGCCCGCTGCATTTCGAGATCGGCTTCGGCGGCGGAGAACATCTCGCCCACCGAGCCGACCTTCTCCCCGACCACGGCTTTATCGGTGCCGAGCCGTTCCTCAACGGGGTCGCCAGCGCGCTGACGCATATCAAGGAGGGCGGGCTGGCGAATGTCCGTCTCCACCACGGCAATGCGCTCGACGTGCTCGCGCGCGTGCCCGACGGCGCGCTGACGATGGTCTACCTGCTACACCCCGACCCATGGCCAAAGGCGCGCCATGCCAAGCGGCGGATGATGAATCCCGGCCCCCTCGACATGATCGCGGCCAAGCTGAAGCTCGGCGGCGAATTCCGCTTCGGGACCGACCACCCGGTCTATCTGCGCCACGCGCTGATGGTGATGCGGGGCTATTGCGGCGAGGGCGGTCCGTTCGACTGGCTGTGCGACGGCCCGGCCGACTTCCTCACCCGCCCCGGCGGCTGGCCCGAAACCCGCTACGAGGCGAAGGCTCGCAAGAAGGGTCACGAGGTCTGGTACTTCCGCTACCGCCGTCGCTAGGGCGAACTTTGCTCCGGGTCGGCCCCGTCACGCTCCTGTGAGGCGGCCATCAGGTCCATGAAATTGCGCGCGGCTTCGCGATCTTCTTCGTCTTCGAAGGCGACATCGAGAGCGGGGGCCGCATCGAGCATATAGAGCATTGCCCACAAGCTGAAGCGCTTGCCCGGATCGCGCTCCAGCCCGAGATCGACCCGGCAATGCTCGATTCCCGCGGCGAGGGTATCGGGCGAGATCTCCGATAACTCGGTGGTGGCGAAATAGCGCTGGAGCAGGTCGTCGAATTGCATCGCGCATCCCTAGCAGCGGCGATGCGCGGGTGCCACGCCGGGCGAAAACAAAAGGGCCGCCCCAATGGAGCGGCCCTCGAGTCATGGATTGGCTTGCCGCTTAAAAGCGGACGCCGAGGCCGACCACGACCTGGTCGGTGGTCGTCTTGCCGAAATCGGCCGAGGCGAGGTCATCATATTCCGAGCGGCGATATTCGACCCGCGCTTCGAGCGGGCCGGGCAGGCCGATCTGCACGCCGCCGCCATAGCGGATGCCGCCGGCATTTTCCTCGAGCTCGGCGAGCGAGCCCGCCTGGGTAAAGGCGCGGGTGTCGAGTGAGGTGTAGCCGACCTTGCCGTAGGCGGTGACGCCCGGGGTCAGCGCGAAACCGGCGCGGGCACCGATATAGTACTGCGCATCGGTCTCGAGCCCGTCTCGGGCCCCGGCGAAAGTGCTCGGGAATTCGGTCGTGCCGCCGCTGGTAGAGATTTCGCCCTCGACGCCGACGAAGGCGCCGCCGAGCGCGATGTCGTAGCCGGCATTGATGCCGTAAACGGCCGAATCGGCATTGGCGGTGGCCGAACCGTCTTCGGCCTCGACATCGATCCCTTCGTAACCGGCGAGCGCGCCGACATGGAGGCCGCCCGGGGCCGACTGCGCCAGCGCTGGCGTTGCAGCGATCGAAGTGGCCATCGCGGCCAGCAGGATAGTCTTTTTCATCGTGTGTCCTTTCTCGGGATCTGTTGCACGGCGTGCCATTTGCCTCCTGCTGTTTGCGCGCGGATGAACCGGCGGACGAATTGGCGCTGACTTGCGATGAGCGGCGGAGGGGAACGAGCGCCTCCCAGGCCCATTGGTCTGGAAAGACCCGGAGCGCAGCATGATCACGACCACAAATCCCGCCACTGGCGAAACGATCGCCGAATACGAAGAGCTCGACCAAGCGGCGATCGATCGCAAACTATCTCGGGCCGATGGCGCCTATCGCGACTGGCGTACGAGCCCGATCGCGCGCCGCAGCGACGTGCTCGCGAAGATGGGCGATCTCTACGACAGCCGGAAGGACGAGCTCGCGCGGCTCGCCGTGACCGAGATGGGCAAGCCGATCGCGCAGGCCCGGGCCGAGGTCGAGAAATGTGCGCGGCTGCTGCACCATTTCGCCGAGGCCGGCCCGGCGATGCTCGAACCCGAGACATGGCAGCTGTCCGACGGCGGGCGGGCCGAAGGGCGCTGGCTGCCGCAGGGCCCGGTGCTCGCGGTGATGCCTTGGAACTTTCCCTATTGGCAGGTGATCCGGTTCCTCGCGCCGACCATCCTCGCGGGCAATGCTGGGCTCCTGAAGCACGCCAGCATCGTCCAGGGTGTCGCGGCCAAGCTCGAGGAACTCGCGCTCGAGGCGGGCGCGCCCGAAGGCGTGTTCCAGAACCTCGCGATTTCCTCCGACCCGGTGGCCGACATCATCGCAGATGATCGCGTGATCGCCGCCACGCTGACCGGCAGCGAAGGCGCCGGCTCGGCGGTGGCCGAACAAGCGGGCAAGAACATCAAGAAGGTCGTGCTCGAGCTCGGCGGATCGGACCCGTTCATCGTGATGCCCTCGGCCGATCTCGATCGCGCGGTCGAGGATGCGGTCGACGCGCGGATCCAGAACAACGGCCAGTCCTGCATCTGCGGCAAGCGCACCATCGTCCATGCCGATATCTACGACGATTTTTCCGAGCGCTTCATCGCCGCGCTGAAGGACATCGAACCCGGCGATCCGATGAGCGAGGATACCCGGCTCGGCCCGCTTTCGAGCGAAGGCCAGCGCGACACCGTGCTCGACCAGGTCGCGAAGGCGCAGGAAGAAGGCGCGACGCTGCTGTTCGGGGGAAAGAAGATAGATCGCCCGGGCGCCTGGATGAGCGCGGGGCTGCTGACCGATGTCGAAATCGGCAGCGAGACCGGCACCGACGAAATCTTCGGACCCGTCGGCCAGCTCTACCGCGCCTACGATGTCGACCACGCGATCCGCATCGCCAATGCTATACCCTATGGTCTCGGCTCGGCCGCCTGGACCAATGAGGCAGATGAGCGCGAACGCTTCGCCAACGAGATTGAGGCGGGGATGACCACCTTCAACGCGGTCAACGGATCGAAGATCGAGGCGCCGTTCGGCGGGATCAAGCGCTCGGGCCATGGCCGCGAATTGTCGCGCTACGGCCTCCACGAATTCATGAATCTGAAGACCATCGTCTACCCGGAAGGATAAGCATGTCGGACAGGAAAATCGCCATCATCGGCGCCTCGCGCGGACTGGGCCTCGGTCTCGCCAAAGAATTCGCTTCGCGCGGCTGGAAGGTTCTCGCGACCGAACGCAGCGCAGGAGAGGATCTGCACAAGCTCGCGGATGAGCACGACGCGATCGAAATCGCGACCGTCGACGTCACCGATCCTTCGACCTTCGGCAATGTCTGTGGCCAGCTGGCCGACGGCAGCCTCGAGGCGGTGATCGTCAATGCCGGGATCACCGGCGCGAAGCACCAGTCGAGCGTCGAGGCGACGCCCGACGAGGTCGCGCATGTGATGATGACCAACGCCTACGGGCCGATCCATCTCGGCAAGAAGCTGCTGCCCAAGGTGAGGGACGGTGGCACGATCGCCTTCATGTCCTCGCTGATGGGTTCGATCGCCGACAGTTCGGGAGGCTACGAACTCTATCGCACGAGCAAGGCGGCGCAGAACATGCTCGCCAAGGGCGTCGCCGAGCAGGATGCGGGTCCGCGCGACATCGAGGTGCTCTCGCTCCATCCCGGCTGGGTGCAGACCGATATGGGCGGCCCGAATGCAAAGCTGACGGTCGAGGAGAGCGTCACCGGCATGGCCGACGTGGTCGAAGCCAGTGGAAACGGCGGCTATCGCTTCATCGACTACAGCGGAAAGGAACTACCCTTCTAGGCCAGCCCAGGCTCACAACGAAGCCAGCGCCGCGATCAGCGCTTCGGCATCGGCCTCGTCATTGTAGAGATGTGGCGTGATCCGCACCGATTTGCCACGCGCCGAGACGAACACCTTTCGCCGGGCGAGGTCGCCGAGCAGGTCAGGTGGCACGCCGTCGGGGAAACCGAGCGAAAGGTAGTGCGGCGCCCCGACGCCCGCCGGGGCCGAGGCGAATCCATGCCGTTCTGCCTCTTTGGCGAGCGCGGCGGTTTTTTGTCCTAGCGTCGCGGCGACCGCTTCGATCCCGAATTTTAGCAGGAAATCCATCGCTGCCACTGCCCCTTCGATCAATGGCGGGTTGGACTTCTCGCCCATATCGAACCGGCGCGCGCCGGGTTGGTAGTCGTCGCGATAATCGACGAGGCCGGAGAAATCCTCCGACCCGGCGCGGTTGATCCAATTGTGCTCGATCGGGGCCCCGTCATGATGCCGCGGGTCGCAATAGAGCAATCCCACGCCATAGGGGCCCATCAGCCATTTGTAGCTCGCCGCCACCGCGAAATCGGGCCGGACGCGAGTGAGGTCGATCGGCATCGCGCCGAGCGACTGCGTGAGGTCGAGCACCAGCGCGGCGCCGGTCTCGCGGCACTTGTCCGCAATCCGCTCGAGGTCGAGCATCCGCCCGTCTGCCCAATGGCAATGCGGCAAGGCGGCGAGCCCGGTGTCGGGGCCGATCGCGTCGAGCACCGCTTCGGTCCAATCGCTGTCCGCATCGCGCCGCGCCACGACGATCCGCGCGCCGCTATCGCGGGCGCGCTCGCGCCAGACATAGATGTTCGAGGGAAACTGGTCGGCGAGCGTGACGATTTCCTGCCCTTCGGCCAGCGACACATTGCGCGCTGCCACGGCGAGGCCGTAGCTCGCGGCGGGCACGATCGCGATGGTCGAGGGATCGACCCCCGCCAGCATCCCGGCGCGTTCGCGAAATCGCTCCGCCAGCGCAAAGAAATGGGGCGGCTGGAACTCCCAAGGAGACGCCTTGCGCCTTGTCCCCGCATCCATCGCCTCGACCACCGCGTGGCACAGCGGTGACATGTAGGCGCAATTGAAATAGTAGACGTCGTCCGGAATCGCGAAGCGGGAGCGCTGCGGAGCGATCGGAGCGTCCTCCATAGGCCGGTCGCTAGCTCACCACGCCCGCGCTCGCGAGCACCGCCAGCGTCAACACGTCGGGTGCGCTCGCGGTCATCGGGGCGATCTGGACAGGCTTTTCCATGCCGACCAGCATCGGCCCGATCGTGGCATTGCCCGCCAGTTCGCGCAGCATCTTGGCCGACAGGTTGGCCGATTGCAGCCCCGGCATGATCAGCACGTTGGCGGGACCCGACAGGCGGCTGAACGGATAGAGCGCCATGACCGTCTCGTTGAGTGCGGCGTCGGGCGCCATTTCACCTTCGTATTCGAAGTCCACGCCCTCGTCGTCGAGGATGTGCACCGCGTCGCGGATGTTCTCGAGCCACTTGCCCTCGGGATTGCCGAAGGTCGAATAGGACAGGAATGCGACCCGTGGCTCGTGGCCGAGGCGGCGCGCGACGCGCGCGGTTTCCTTGGCGATATGCGCGAGATCCTTCGACGAGGGTCGCTCGTTGATCGTGGTGTCGGCGAGGAAAGTCGTGTGGTTCTTGCCGATCATCATGTGGATGCCGAACGGGATTTCGCCGGGCTTCGGATCGAGCACGCGATTGATTTCCCGCGCGGTCTGCGAGAACGTCCGCGTGATGCCCGAGATCATCGCATCCCCTTCACCGAGCGCGACGAGCAGCGCGGCGAACACGTTGCGTTCCTGGTTCACCATCCGGCGGACGTCGCGCTCGGTGTAGCCGCGCCGCTGGAGGCGCGTGTAGAGGAAATCGACCATCGCCGGGATGTGGGGGCTGTCGGCCGAATTCTCGATCTGGAAGCTGTCGACATCGTCGACCCCGAGATTCCCGAGCGCGGCGCGGACCTTCTCGGTGCGCCCGACGAGGATCGGCTTGCCGTAGCCGAAATCGCGCAGCTGGATCGCGGCGCGCAGGATGACTTCTTCCTCGGCTTCGGCAAAGACCACCCGTTGCGGGTTTTTCTTGGCGTCCTCGTAGGTCCGGGTGAGGACGGCGGTGGTGGGGTTGAGCCGGCTCCTGAGGCTGAGGCGGTATTCGTCGAAATCCTCGATCGGCCTGGTCGCGACGCTGCTGTCCATCGCGGCCTTGGCGACCGCGGCGGAGACTACTTCCATCAGCCGCGGATCGAACGGAGCGGGAATGATGTATTCGGGCCCGAACTGCTGGTGCTTGCCATACGCCGCGGCAACTTCCTCGGGCACGCGCTCGCGCGCCAGCTCGGCGATCGCGTGCGCGGCGGCGATCTTCATCTCTTCGTTGATCGCGGTCGCCCGCACGTCGAGCGCACCGCGGAAGATGAAGGGGAAGCCGAGCACGTTGTTGACCTGGTTGGGGAAGTCCGACCGGCCGGTGGCGATAATCGCGTCGGGACGCACCTCCTTGGCCAGATCGGGCATGATTTCGGGCACCGGGTTCGCCATCGCGAAGATGATCGGCTGGTCGGCCATGTCCTTGACCCATTCGGGTTTGAGCGCGCCGGCTGCCGACAGGCCGAGGAAGATATCCGCGCCCTGCAGCGCCTCCTCGAGCGAACGGGCATCGGTCTCGACCGCATGCGCGCTCTTCCACTGGTCGACGTCGCTGCGACCCGGATAGATCGGCCCCGAACGGTCGCACATGGTAACGTTTTCGTGCGGGACGCCCATCGCCTTGATCAGTGCGGTGCAGGCGATCGCCGAGGCACCGGCGCCGTTGACCACCATCTTGACGTCTTTGAGATCGCGCCCGGTCAGGTGGCAAGCATTGATCAGACCGGCAGCCGCGATGATCGCGGTGCCGTGCTGGTCGTCATGCATGATCGGGATGTTCATCCTCTCGCGCAGGGCCTGCTCGATGATGAAGCATTCGGGTGCGGCGATGTCCTCGAGGTTGATCCCGCCGAAGCTCGGCTCGAGCAGGGCGACCGCCTCGATGAACTTGTCGGGATCCTCGGTGTCGAGCTCGAGATCGATCGCGTCGACATCGGCGAAGCGCTTGAACAGCACAGCCTTGCCTTCCATCACGGGTTTGGAGGCGAGGGCGCCGAGATTTCCGAGGCCGAGGATCGCGGTGCCGTTGGAGATGACGGCGACGAGATTGGCGCGCGCGGTGAAGTCGCTGGCGCAGCCGGGATCCTTGGCGATCGCCTCGACCGGGGCGGCGACGCCGGGGGAGTAGGCCAGCGCAAGATCGCGCTGGGTCGTCATCGGCTTGGTCGCGACGACCTCGATCTTACCGGGACGCCCGGTCGAATGGTAGAACAGCGCCTCGCGGCGGGTGAAATCGTCGGCTTCGTTCTCGGACAAGTCGGGTCTCTCCACTGGTTGCCACCGCCCCTAAACGATGCCTACGCTCAGCGATAGGGGATAGCTCGGCGGCGGGTGGTCTCTAACCCGTCTTGCCAATTTCCCCTTCCACCCTATTCCTCCCGCATGAACGAATCGAACGCGGGTTCGCGCGAGGCGGAAAAGGCGCGATTGGCTGCGCTGGAAGCCCGTATGGCCCGAATGGAAGCGTCTGGCCCACGTTCGGCAAGGTTTCAATCGCCTGCTCAAATATCTGCCCTTCGTGGCTCTTGGCAACGTAGCCCTGGCCTTTCCGGCGGTGCTGATTTCGCTCGCGGTCGCCTATTTCGCCTTCCAGCAAGCCAAAGCGACGGAAAAGATGCAGATCGCGGCAGTCTGGCCAATAGTTGCTTACGACACGGGCAATTTGTCGGAGGAAGGCGATCCGGTTCTGACGCTGAATGCCAGCAATAATGGCGTCGGCCCCGCTCGCATTCGCGGAATGGAAGTGAGTTATGAGGGCCGTACCTATCGCGACATAAGGATGTTGCTGCGCGATTGCTGTGCCGAGCCTGGCGAAACCATCGCGGTTGTCATGTCTGCCATCAATGGAGAGGTCCTCAAGTCTGGCGAAGAACTGTCATTCGTGCAGGTCACGCGGGATCAGACCAGTCCTCGGGTTTACGAGCGGTTCGAGGATGCACGGCTCTCGATCCGGGTCCGGATGTGCTATTGCTCGGTGTTCGACGATTGCTGGATCGAAGACTCGGCGGCTACGACGCAAGTGGTAGTAAAATCCTGCCCGGCGGACTGGACCCAGTTCGGTTTTCCTCAAGGCACCACTCCCCCATCATGATGGTCTGCTGCGGTGCACGCCGCGACAGGGGATAGTGCAGACTGGCGTTTGGCGAATCGCTCCCGTCATCGCTAGCGTCGCGCGCCTGATGGCCGGACAAATTACACCCATGATGGCGCAGTATCTCGCGCTCAAGGAGCAGGCGGGCGATTGCCTTCTGTTCTATCGCATGGGCGATTTCTTCGAATTGTTCTTCGACGATGCGAAGGTGGCCGCCGGGGTGCTCGACATCGCGCTGACCACGCGCGGCGAGCACGGCGGCGAACCGGTGCCGATGTGCGGCGTGCCGGTGCATTCGGCGGAGGGCTATCTCGCGCGCCTGATCAAGGGCGGCTGCCGGGTCGCGATCGCCGAACAGGTCGAGACGCCCGAGGAGGCCAAGGCGCGCGCCAAGCGCGAGGGCACTCCGGTGTCGAAGGCGCTCGTGGCGCGCGACATCGTGCGCTTCGTTACCGCCGGGACGCTGACCGAGGAAGCACTGCTCGAACCGCGCCGCGCCAATGTGCTGGCGGCAATCGCGCCGGTGCGCGGGAGCGTGGGCGTCGCCTCGGTCGATATCTCGACCGGGCGGATGGAACTGGAGGAATGCGGCGAGGGTGCGCTCGGCGCGCTACTCGCCCGGCTCGGCGCGAGCGAGGTGATCGCGCCCGAGGGCCGCGACGATACCCCCGACGGCGCGATCGAGCGCGATGCGCGCGAATTCTCCAGCGAGAGCGGCGACAAGCGCCTCCGGGCGATCCATGAGGTCGCGACACTCGATGCATTCGGCACCTTCTCGCGCCCCATGCTGGCGGCGGCGGGCGGGTTGCTCGCCTATCTCGACCATGTCGGGCGCGGGACGATGCCGCTGTTGCTGCCGCCGGTGGCGCGCGACGGTGCGGGCACGCTGGCAATGGATGCGGCGACGCGTTCCAGTCTCGAAATCCTCGAGGCGCAGGGCGGCGGACGCAGGGGAAGCCTGGTCGCAGCGGTGGACCGCTGCGTGACCGGCGCTGGGGCGCGGCAGCTGGCCGAGGACCTGTCGGCCCCGCTGACCGACCGCGCAGCGATCGGCGAGCGGCTCGCGCTGGTCGGCTGGCTCCACGAAGACCAATTGCTTCGCGACGAGGTGCGGACCGCGCTCAAGTCGCTGCCCGACATCGGTCGCGCGCTGGGACGCGTGGTGGCCGGACGCGGTTCTCCGCGCGATCTCGGGCAGCTGCGCGACGGCCTGGGCATGGCGCGCCAATTGCGCGACCGGCTGAGGCAGGCCGAGGACCGGCCGCCATTGCTCGATGCCTTGCTGCCCGAGTTGGCCGGCCATGGTGCACTGGTCGATCACTACGGCCGTGCGCTGGTGACGACCCCGCCGACCGAGCGCGCCAAAGGCGGCTTCATCGCTGAAGGCTACGACCACGCGCTCGACGACTTGCGCCAGACTTCGGGCAATGCCCGGCGCGCGATCGCCGCGCTCGAGGCGAAATACCGCGACGAGACCGGCGTGGGATCGCTTAAGATCAAGCACAATGGCGTGCTCGGCTACTTCATCGAGGTGCCCGCCAGGCACGGCGATGCTCTGATGGCGGCCGACAGTGGCTTCACCCACCGCCAGACGCTCGCCAATGCGGTGCGGTTCAATTCGCTGCATCTGCACGAGGAAGCGAGCCGGATTGCCGAGGCGGGTGCGCATGCGCTGGCGGCCGAAGAGGGGCATTTCGAGGAACTGGTCGAGGAAGCGGTCGCCGCGCGCGAAGCGATCGCCCGTACCGCCGCCGCACTGGCAAGGATCGACGTCGCCGCCGGCAATGCAGAGCGCGCTGCAGAGGACGGCTGGACGATGCCGGAGGTGGTCGACGCGCCGTGTCTCGAGATCGAGGGCGGTCGCCACCCTGTGGTCGAAGCCGCGCTCGCGGGCTCGGGCGAACGCTTCGTCGCCAATGACTGCACGCTGGGCGAGACCGACCGGCTATGGCTCGTCGGCGGCCCCAATATGGGCGGCAAGTCGACCTTCCTGCGCCAGAATGCGCTGATCGTCCTGCTCGCGCAGGCTGGCTGCTTCGTGCCTGCAAGCGCGGCCAGGATCGGTCTGGTCGACCGCTTGTTCAGCCGCGTCGGCGCTTCGGACAACCTCGCGCGCGGACGTTCGACCTTCATGGTCGAGATGGTCGAGACCGCGGCGATCCTGAGCCAGGCGACCGAGCGCAGTTTCGTGATCCTCGACGAGGTCGGACGCGGGACCTCCACCTATGACGGGCTCGCGCTGGCCTGGGCGGTGGTCGAGGCGGTGCACGACACGATCGCATGTCGCTGCCTGTTCGCGACGCATTATCATGAGCTCGCGCTGCTGGCCGATCGCTGTGAAGCGCTCTCGCTGCATCACGTGCGTGCGCGCGAGTGGAAGGGGGATCTCGTGCTGCTCCACGAGGTGGCCGAAGGCTCGGCCGACCGCTCATACGGCCTCGCCGTAGCCAAGCTTGCGGGCGTTCCCGCAGCGGTGGTGAAGCGCGCGCGATCGGTGCTCGACAAGCTCGAAAAGGGACGTGCCGAAACCGGCGGGATCGCGGCGGGACTGGGTGACCTGCCGCTATTCGCGGCGGCGGTCGAGGCCGAGGAAGAGCAGTGCGATACGCTGCGCGACGAACTCCGGGCGCTTGATATCGATGCGCTTAGCCCCCGCGACGCACTCGAAAAACTCTACGAGCTGAAGCGCGAGGCGGGCGAGCGCTGAGATTTGCCTTTCGCCAAGGGCGGGCTAGAGTTTGCCGATGGCACAGGACGATCCGCCCGCAGACGAGGACAAGAGCACGCATTGGGCGGAGGTGCGCACCGACCTTGCCGAAGACCGTAACATCATGGCGATGGAGCGAACCTTCGCCGGGTGGATGCGCACCGCTTTCGCTGCGATCGGGATCGGGCTCGGCTTTCGCGCGTTATTCGGCGCGTGGGATCCGAGCTGGGTCCCCAAGCTGATCGCCAGCGCCTTCATCCTCGGCGGGGCCTGGCTGGCGATCAGCGCCCAGCGCCGCGCCTGCCATACGCTCGCGCGGCTCGACACGCACGAATTCGAGCCGATCTCGACGCCCAACTTTCGCGGCATGGCTTACGGCGTGGCGTTCGGCGCAGCGGTGCTCACGGTCGGTTTGTGGTGGTAGGCTGAAGCCCCGGAAAGGATGCGGCGCGGATCAGGTCCCGTCGCCGCGCAGCCCGTCGGGCTTCTTGTCCTTTCCGAACTTGTCGACATTGTCGTCGTGGTTCGGTTCGCCCCGATAGGCGTCCATGTCGACCCGACCCGAACTTTCCATGTCGCGCATGTGGTCGATCGTGTCCTGGGTCGAATCGCCCATGAGGCCCGATTTGTTCGGCCCCTTCTCGCTTTCGGTCGGCGAGCGCGTTTCCTCGGTCAACGTCTCGGCCTGTTCGGTCACTTCCTGCGCCTGGCTGCGATGATCGTCCTGCTCGTCATTATGCGTTTCGGGGGCTAGGCCGGCCTGGCGCTGTTCCTGGCTCTTCGGTCCGTCGGTCATGGATATCTCCTTTGCCCCATCAACCGACCGCAGCCCGTTCGAGTTCCGCCTAGATCGCGCCTATCTCGGGCCGCTTGCGCCGGGTGGCGATCCAGCAGCCCGCCACGATCAGCAGCACGCCGGATATCGTCGTCAGCGGGACGGCCTCGCGAAAGAAGAGCCATCCGAACAGGCTCGCCCACAGGAACCCCGAATATTCCATCGGAACCAGGACTTGCGCCTCTTCGCGGGCATATCCCCATGCGAGCGCCGCGGCGCCGACCACGGTCAGCAGCGCGGCAGCGGCGAGATCGCCGGTTACCGCCGCGTCCGGCAGGACGAGGAACCACGGCGCACCGAAGGCGAGCACCAGCCCCCCGATTCCGCTATGGAAGGTGGCAATTTCGAGCGGCTTGGCGACCAGCGCCTGCTGCCGCCCGAGCACGAGGTTGTAGGCGTAGAGCAGGGCGGAGAAAGTGATCGCGGCGAGGCCCAGCGCGGCATCCTCGGTCATTCGCTCGCGGCCGATCCGCCCGCCCACGATCACCAGCGTGCCGGCGAGGCCGAGCAATGCCGCCCAGATCGCCTCCCGCCGGATTTGCTCCTTGAGCAGCAGCGCGGCGAGATAGAGCGAGAGGATCGGCGCGAAGAAGCTGATCGCGATCGTCTCGGCGATCGGTAGCTTGGTCAGCGCGTAGAAGAAGGTCAGCGCCATGAAGGCGGAGATCACGCCGCGGATCAGGTGGAAGCGCAGCGGCTCGCGCGCGGGCCAGCGCCCACCTGCGGCAAGCCACACCGGCGCGGCGACGGCAAAGCCGATCCCGTAACGCAGCACCGCCGCGCTATAGGCCCCGATCGCCAGCGCCGCGCCCTTCATGAAGGCGTCCATCAACGACAGGCACGCGACCCCGGCGAGCGCGGCGAGAACGGGCATGAGGTGAAGGTGACGGTCCGGCATGGCGTGCCTCATGCGCGGCGAATGACTGCGCGACAAGCGCCGCGATTCAGTTACGCGACAGCTACCCACATGCTATAAGCGCACGACGTTGGCGGGAGATTCCGCCGAAGACAGGGATCAAGATGAATACCAGGACCATTCTTTCGCTCGGCGCTGCGACGCTGTTGGTGACTCCGCTGGCCGCAGGCGCGCAGGAAGCCGGCGCGGAAACCGAGATCTCGACCGATTCGATGGCGGTCGACCGCGTGACGGTCGAACAGGAAGTCTCGCAGGCGGTGGTCCAGGACATCCCGCCCGAGGCCGATCCCGACCCGGTCGGTGAATGGTCGGTCAAGCACGCCGAGGCGCTCCTCGCCGCGGTCGAGAACATCGGGACCGAGGGCCTGATACCCGCCGACTACGAGCCCGAAGCGCTGCGTGCCGCGATCGACGCGGGCGAAGGCGAAGCGCTCGATACGCTCGCCAGCCGAATCTTCGTCTACCTGGTCGAGGATCTGCGCGACGGGCGCACCCCGATGGACGCGCGCCGCCAGTGGTTCGTGGTCGATCCCGACGCCGATCGCCTGCCGACCTTCACCGTGATGGAGCAGGCGCTTGCAAGCGGCGATATTGCCGGGGCGCTGGTGGGGCTGGCGCCCGAGCATCGCGACTACGCTGCGCTCAAGGCCGAACTGGCGAAGACCACCGAGACGAAGAAGCGCAAGCTGATCATGGCGAACATGGATCGCTGGCGCTGGCTCCCGCGAGAGCTGGGCCGGTTCTACCTCCTCACCAATGTCCCCGAATACAAGCTGCGCGTGACCGTGGGCGACAAGGTATTGTTCAATTACCGCACCATCGTGGGCAAGCCGGGCCGCACCGCGACCCCGCAGCTCGCCGAAACTGTCGAGGGCGTGGTCTTCAACCCGACCTGGACGGTGCCGCAATCGATCGTGAAAGGCGAAGGGCTTGGCGCGAAGGTGCTGAACAATCCTGCCTGGGCGCGTGCCAACGGCTATGTCGCGACCAGAGGGGAGAATGGCTGGGTGACTGTCGTGCAGCAGCCCGGTCCGGGCAATTCGCTCGGCCGGATGAAGCTCGACATGCCCAACCCGCACGCAATCTTCATCCACGACACGCCGGCGAAATCGCTGTTCGCCCAAGATTACCGCGCACTCAGCCATGGTTGCATCCGCACCGAACACGCCGACGAACTCGCGATCACGATGGCGATCGTGGGCAAGGGTGCGACGCGCGACGAGGCGGTCGAGATCGCCGCGTCGGGCAAGTACACCAAGGTCCCGCTGGAGCGGAAATGGCCGGTCTACATCACCTATTTCACGATGGGGACCGACGTCGACGGCAAGATGAAGACCTTTGGCGACATCTACGACCGCGACGCGCCGGTGCTCGCGAGCTTCGACGCCGAGCGCGTCGGCAACCGTGCGCGCGTCACCAGCGAGAAGGCGGTCGCGATCGAAGCTCCCGGAGCCTAGTAGATCCCCGGATTGTTGCGCTGTTCGTCGCGCGGGGGATCGGGCTGGAGGATTTCGGCCTGCTGGAAGGGCGGAATGACCTCGCCACCGTCGGGCGCGATGCCATAGCTGTCGGCCAGCAGCAGCTTGCCGCCGGCGAGATGCAGCTTGGCCTCGTCGAAATCCTTCGGGTCCATTGCGAAACAGCCGTTCGAACGGCCGAGCCGACCCCACCGCTCGACATGTTCGGCGCGGGCATAGGTGGCCTGGTGCATCACGATCGCTCGGTCGAGCGCGTTTGAATTGGTGCTGTCGAGCCCGTCTAGCCGGATCGAGACGCCGTAGCGCCCGGTGTACCAGCCGCGGGTGAAATAGGCCCCGCGGCTCGTCGCATTCGAGCCCTCGACATTCGAAAAGCGTTTGAGCCAGCCATCGTGCTGCGGGTCCGACCCCGTGCCGTGCGAGCACAGGTAGGAATGCACGCGCTCGTTCGCGAGATCGACGAAATGCAGCCGTTCATTGGCCGAATGCAGGCCGAAATCGGCGATCCCGACGACATCCTTGTGCCACAGCAGTGCGCCGTGTTCCTCGATGCCCCGGCGGGCGATCTCGAACAGGCGCCGATCGCGCGGCGAATGGGTCGCAACCTGGGCGGACAGGCGCGCGGGAAGCGCCGCAACGGCACCGAAGGCGAGCCCTGACTTGATCAGTGTGCGTCGATCCATAACCCCTTCATAGCACATTTACGGTTTAGCAAAGCCTGAATGCGATGCGATTATCCGCGGCTGCGATAGATCGTGGCGAAGGAGGCCGGGCGCGAACCCGGCCATCCGATGCGACTTCAGGCGCCGACGCATTGGCGGGCGGCGCCGATCGCCCCGTCGCGGACCTTGCCCATATAGGCGCGCGACAGGCGGTTGAACTCGCTGCGTTCCATCCCGAGTCGCTCGGCGGCCTCGGCGTCGGGCACGCCGCGCTCGAGCGAGTAGAGCTTGTCGATGAAAGCGCGTTCCTCGCTGTTGAGCGTTTCGAACGCCTTGTCGGCCATGCAGGCGCATTCGCTTTCGGTCAGTCGACCGTTGCCGCTCGAAAAACAGCTTTCGGCCATTTCCTGTTTCGCTTGCCCGATACCCGAGCCGCAACCGGCGAGCGTGGCGCCGAACACGACCAGCGCAATCATGGATTTCTTCATCTGGGTCCTCCTGTTTACCGCCGCGAGCATGGCGGACCGGGTAAACATTCGACACAGACGCTTTCTGTCAAGCGAGCCGGGGCTGGATCACTCCGCCGCCACCGCGTCGGCATTGCCGGCATCGCTCATCTGGTCCTCGATCATCGCCGCGCGCTGTTCGACGAGGTCGACGATGTGATCGAGCATGTCGCCCGATTTCACGTGGTGGTCGGTCACGCCCGAGAGGTAGACCATGTGCTTGCCGTTGCCGCCGCCGGTGATGCCGATATCCGTCTCGCGCGCTTCGCCCGGGCCGTTGACGACGCAGCCGAGCACCGAGAGGCTCATCGGGGTCTTGATGTGCTGGAGCCGCTCCTCGAGCGCCTGCACGGTGCGGATCACGTCGAAGCCCTGCCGTGCGCAGGAGGGGCAGGAAATGACGCGCACGCCGCGGGTGCGCAGGCCAAGTGCCTTGAGGATCTCGAAGCCGACCCGGACCTCTTCCTCGGGTTCGGCGGAGAGCGAGACGCGGATCGTGTCGCCGATCCCGGCCCACAGCAGCGAGCCGATCCCGATCGAGCTCTTCACCGTCCCGCCGATCAGCCCGCCCGCCTCGGTGATGCCGAGATGCAAGGGGCAGTCGACCGCTTCGGCGAGGCCGTGGTAGGCGGCCACCGCGAGGAACACGTCGCTGGCCTTCACCGCCACCTTGTAGTCGTGGAAATCGTGGTCCTGCAGCAGCTTGATATGGTCGAGCGCGCTTTCGATCAGCGCCTCGGGGCAGGGCTCGCCGTATTTCTCGAGCAGGTCCTTTTCGAGGCTGCCGGCATTCACCCCGATGCGGATCGCGCAACCGTTCGCCTTGGCCGCGCGAACGACTTCGGCGACGCGTTCGCTGCTGCCGATATTGCCCGGGTTGATGCGCAGGCAGGCCGCGCCCTTGTCGGCGGCCTCGAGCGCGCGCTTGTAGTGGAAATGGATGTCGGCAACGATCGGGATCGCTGCGGCCCTGGTGATCTCGTCGAAGCGCTCGGTCGCCTCGGCGGTGGGGCACGACACGCGGATGATGTCCGCACCCGCCTCCTCGCAGCGGCGGATCTGGTCGATCGTCGCCGCGACGTCCTCGGTCGGCGTGTTGGTCATGGTCTGTACGGTGATCGGCGCATCGCCGCCGACCGGCACGCTGCCGACCATGATCTGGCGGGATTGACGGCGCTCGATCGTGCGCCAGGGACGGATGGAATCTAGGCTCAAGGCTCAAATCCTAACGGGCATGGACCGGGTGTTACACTGTCCAGGGGAAAGAAAAAACGACCGCGCGCAGCGCTGTGCGCCGCCCATATGGGCGCTATGTTGCACGATTGCGATACGCGGGAACATGGGCCCTGCATAACAGGCCCGGCGCGCTTAGGAAAACGCCTTAGAAGCGCGTCGATAGCGAGAAGGCGAGCACGTCTGCATCGCCGGTGCTGTTCGAGCGGGTGACTACGCTCGTCTGCGCCGGCGTGCCGGGATAGAACACAGTCTGACGCGCGATCGGCTCGCTCGAGACGAAGACGTGGCTGTAGGCGAGGTTCACCGCCATGTGATCGGTCAGGCGATAGGTCGCACCGGCGCTGGCCCAGAGCCGGTCGCCATCGGGCACGCGGGTCGAGCGGAACGTGTCGCCGACCGGGCTTTCGTCCCACATCGTGCCCGCGCGCAGCGTGAGCTTGTCGGAGAAGTCATATTCGCCGCCCGCCGCGATCGACATCGTGTCCTCGTAGTTCTGCGGGCTGCTGGTCGGTGGGAATCCGGGGGCGATGAAGTCGATCCGGTCGAAATCGCTCCAGTCGTAATGGCGCGCGGTAGCATAGCCGCGCCACTTGCCGCCGGGGTCGATCGCGACCGAGAGCGTGGCGATATCGGGCATGGTGATCGGCGTGGTCGCGTCGAACGTGCCGTTCTGCGGCGCGAGCGGTCCGGCGAGGCCCGAGATCTCGAGCGGCCCTTCGAGCGTGTGGTCGACCTGCGAACGGTAATGTGCACCGAAGCGCAGCGGGCCGGCCTTGAACAGCGCGCCGACATTGAAGCCGAACGAGATATCGTCGCCTTCGATCGCGAAGCGCCCGTCGGGCGCGGCCGGCGAGAGGTTGGGCAGCGCGTTGACCAGCGTGGTGTCGATATACTGGATGTCGATCCCGCCGCCGAGCGAGAGGTTCTCGGTCAGCTTGACCGCGACGCTCGGCTGGACGTTGAAGGTCAGCAGGTCGGCCTGCACCGCATCGAAGCGGCCGAAGAAATCGTCCTCGTAGCCCGACGCGACGCCGAACGGGCTGTTGACGCCGACACCGACCCACACGCGGTCGCTGACCTGTGCACTGGCATAGAAGCTCGGGATCGGGATCGGCTGGGCGAACGGATTGCCGCCGTCGCTGCCGGTAACGGGAACGGTCCCCGCCAGGCCCGGCACGGTGCGCGTCGATCCGGCGTTGTCCTGCTGCGCGGTGACGAACAGCAATTGCCCGCCGCCCTCGATATTGATGCCTTCGAGTTCGGTCATCCCCGCCGGGTTGAAGAAGATCGTCGCGCCGCTATCGGCGGCGGCAGCTTCGCCGGAATAGGCGCGACCGGCCTCGATTCCGGACTGCTCCTGGACGTAGAATCCACCTGCAACGGCAGGTGTGGCAACGAGCGCGCTCGATAGGCCGAGCGCAGCGATGAAAGGCTTGTTCTGCATCTGGATATCTTCCTACAGGCCAGCCGTGGCGGCAAGCCGTTCCTTTGCGATCCACTTAACGTTTGAATTTTCGTGGCGCTTAGGCCGCACCGCGTTGCCAACGCCGCAGGTTTGGGCGAGACGGGATCGGTGACCGACAACGAAGCCGCCCGCGAAGACGATGCCGATGGCCCGCTGCTGTTCGGGCGCGTCCTCGACGGCGAGGGCGGGGCGCGAGTGATCGGCTGGGACGAAGCGCGAGACTGGAAGCCCGCCACCCCGGGCGAGATCATGTGGGTCCACCTGTGTCGCAATCGCGCGGGCGTGACCGAGTGGTTGCGCGACGGTCTCGGCCTGCCCGAACCGACCTGGGAACTGCTGGTCTCCGACCGCACCCGGCCGCGTGCATTCCGCGAAGGCGGTACGCTGGTCGCGACGCTGCGCGGGATCAACTTCAACCCGGGGGCCCAGCCGGAGGACATGATCTCGATGCAATTGTGGTGCGACGGGGCGCGGCTGGTCACGCTGCGGCGCCACCCGATGCAGTCCCCGCGCCGCGTGCTGAAGGCGATCGACGACGGCATCGGCCCGCGCGATTGCGGGGCGATCGTGACCGAACTGGCCGAAAACCTCGTCACAAGGATGAACGCCGCGATCGTCGACATGAACGACCATATCGACGAGCTCGAACAGGCCGATCTCGAGGGCGATACCGACAGCATGCTCGACAGGATCACAAGCATCCGGCGCAACTGCCTTGCCCTCAAGCGCCATATGGGTCCGCAGCACGTCGCGCTCGAGGCGATCAGCCGCGAAGCGCCGCCATGGTTCGAGGATCACGACCGCCGCGAAATCGCCGAGACGATCGACCGGCTGCGCCGCTACCTCGACGACATCGATATCTCGAAGGAAAGCGCGATGGTGATGCAGGACGAGCTGCGCGCCCGTGCGCTCGCGGCGAACGAACGCGCGACCTACATGCTCACCATCGTGGCGGGAATCTTCCTGCCGCTCGGATTTCTCACCGGCCTGTTCGGGATCAATGTCGGCGGGATGCCCGGATTGGACGATCCCGACGCGTTCTGGTGGGTCGTCGGCCTGTGCATCGCGATCATGTTCGCGCTTTATTTCCTGTTCCGGAAACTGCGCTGGCTGTGATCGCGAGGGACGGCGCTGGTCCGGGCCAGCTCAGTCGTCGTGCTCGATTACCTTGATCGCTTCCGGCAGCGCCTGCTTCAACTGGCCGAGCAGGGCTTCGCATTCCTCGTGGCGCCCATCTTCGAGGCATTGCAATGCCTCGGCGAGCTTGCGATCGACCGCGCCCAGCATCTGGCGGCAGTTCTTGTTTGCATGGTTGAGCCGGTGGATGCGTTCTTCCGGGGTCATGATCTGTTCGGGCGCCACACCGCGCCCGCCTCCGTTAAGGGTTCCTTCCCGATCGTGTTCGCGGGGAACGCGGCGCCGGTCAAGCAGACGGGGCGCGGGATCGAAATCCCGCGCCCCGCCGCATTGCCATCGCCGTCGATCACGCGCCGGGGGGAAGCGGATCTTCCGAGCCCTTGGTCGAACGCCGGCGCGGCGGCTTGGGTGCCGGTGGCGCGCCATCGCCCGCCGCGTCGTCCATCTGTTCGAGCTTGCGCGCGGCCCAGTCGCGGCCGCCGAGGCCGAAGGCCAGCGCACCTGCCACCGAGACACCGATCACGATCGCGGTGAATGCGGTTTCGGTGATGATGTCGCCGACGCCGGTGAAGCTCAGGCCCATGAAGGTGAAGAGGATGATGGTCGCCCACTTCACGATCGAGCCCGCGGACGACCCACTCTCCGCCCCGTCGATGATCCGCTGGAGCATGTTGGCGAGCAAGAAGCCCACCCCGATCACGACCGCGCCGAACACGACCTTGCCGCCCAGTTCGAGGACCTCGTTGAGCAGCGCCGTCAGTTCCGGGAAGCCGAGCAGCCTGGTCGCCGCGATGGCGAAGAACAGGATGATCGCGACCTGCACGACGCGGGCGATCACGCTTGATGCGCGCGTGTCGTGGGGCAGGATCTCGGCGGCCTGCAGCGAACGGTCGACGCCGAGCCCGGCGAGGATTTCCTTGAGGAATTCCACCACGAAGCGGCTGATGACGTAGCCGATGCCGAGCAGGATCGCCGCCCCGATGATCCGCGGGATCGCGTCGAAGATCAGCTGAAGCATGTTGCTCGCTGGAGCCATCACGCTGTCGAGGTTGAGCGCATCGAGCGCGAGGATCGAGACGAACACCACGATGATCGCGTAGATCACGGTGCCGATGGTCTTGCTGATCGTGCTGTTGCCGGTGACGGTGTCTACCCCGCCGCGATTGGCCCATTTGTCGAAATCGACCGTCTGCAGCGTCGTCGTGACGAGGTCGCGCACGATCTTCGCGACCATCAGGCCGATGAAGAAGATGAGCCCCGCACCGACCAGGTTCGGGATGAAGTCGACCACGTTGGCGAGCAGCGCGTTGATCGGATCGGCCACCGAAGCGAGGCCAAGCACGGTCAGCAGGACGAGCAGCCCGAACAGCCAGATCAGCAGGCTGACGATCTCGCCCAGCGATTCACCGAGCGATCGTCCGCTGCCGGTCCCGCGCTGGAAGAAGGAAATCTTGTCGACAAGCTTGGCGAATGCCCATTTCGCCGCCCGTGCAGCCACCCAAGTGGCCAGGAGGATGACGACGGCGAGCCCGATCTTCTCGAGAACCTCCATCGCGACATCCTGGTCCCAACGATAATTCCCTAGTTGCATATCGTTTCCTTCCCCGTGTTTATGATGAGGCCCAAATTAACAGGTTGCGGGGCTTTAACCAAATGGCGTGTGCATAATCTGGCCTCTTGCCAATCGCCGGGCGCGGTTACACAACCGCCGGCGTGCGTATTCTCAGCCAGTTCTTCGCCGCCCCCGTTCTCGCTTTCGCCGGGCTTCTCCTTCTTCTCGCCGCCCCGGCGTCAGCACACGATCCCGAATGGTCGATCGCGATCCATGGCGGCGCGGGCACGATGTCGCCCGAGCGGATGGATGCGGAGACCCGCGCCGAATACGAGGCTGCCCTGCAGGCCGCGCTCGATGCCGGGTCGAAAGTGCTCGCAGAAGGCGGAACCGCGATGGACGCGGTGGTCGCCGCGATCACGCTGATGGAGGACGATCCCAAGTTCAACGCCGGGCGCGGCGCGGTCTTCACCTGGGACGGGGTCAACGAACACGACGCCTCGATCATGGACGGCCGCACCCGCGATGCGGGCGCCAGCACCGGCACGCGCAACGTCCGCCACCCGATCCTGCTCGCGCGTGCGGTGATGGAGGACAGTCCCCATGTATTCTTGAGCCGCGAGGGGGCGGAGCAGTTCGCGGCGGAACAGGGGCTCGAGCTGGTCGACCCGGCGTGGTTCGGCACCGACAGCCGCCGCGAGGCTCTCGAGCGCTACAAGGCGGCGCAGATGGAAGAGCAGGGCATGAGCCAGCTCGCAATCGATACCAAGTTCGGCACGGTCGGCGCGGTCGCGCGCGACAGCAACGGCAACCTGGCCGCCGGCACCTCGACCGGCGGGATGACCGGCAAGCGCTGGGGACGGATCGGCGATTCGCCGATCATCGGATCGGGCACCTATGCCGACAATCGCGCCTGCGCCGTCTCCGCGACCGGCTGGGGCGAATATTTCATCCGCACCAACGTTGCCGCCGAGATTTGCGCGCGGATGCGGATGAAGGGCGAGAGCGCGAAGGTCGCGGGCGAAGCGGTGATCGCCGAAATGGGCGCGCTCGGCGGTAATGGCGGTGTGATCGTCGCGGGCGCGAACGGCGATCTCGCCTTCGCCTTCGACACCACCGGCATGTATCGCGGGCGCGCCGATTCCGAGGGATTGAACGAAGTGGCCATCTTCGCCGGCGAAGATAGCGGTGAGGACGACTGATCCTGCGCCTTCGCACCCTTGCCTTGATCGGCTCCCGCTCCTAAGGCGGCGCGCAAACTTCCATCACTAGCAAAGACGCGAAAACGCCATGGACGATCGGACCAACACAACCTTCGGCTGGATCCTCTTTTCCGGGATCGTGCTGCTCGGCGGCGCGAGCCTCTCCTCTCATTATTTCCAGGCTGACAAGCCGCACGCCCCCGAAGAAGGTGGCTACTTCATCGAAGGTGCGGCGGAAGAAGGTGGCGAGGACGATGGTCCCGCGCTGGCGACGCTGCTCGCCAATGCCGATCTCGCCGCGGGCGAGCAGGTCTTTGCAAAGTGCTCCGCCTGCCACACGGTCACCCCGGGCGGCGCCGACGGCATCGGCCCCAACATCCATGCCATCATGGGCGCGCCGATCGCCTCGGGTTCGTTTGCCTATTCGGCCGATCTCAAGGGCGTCGGCGGCACCTGGACCTGGGAACAGATGGACGCCTGGCTCGCCAGCCCGCGCAAGTTCGCCGCGGGGACCAAGATGAGCTTCGCCGGTCTCGGCAAGCCCGAGGACCGCGCCAACCTGATGGCATGGCTCAACACGCAGGGTTCGAACATCGCGCTGCCGCCACCCCCGGTCGAAGAGCCCGAGGAAGGTGACGCCCCGGCCCAGGACAATGGCGAGATGGGCGAACAGGTCGGCACCGACTTCGACGATGCCACCGCGGTCAATCAGCCAGATCCGGAACTCCAGGATACACCCATCCTTTCCGACCAGATCCCCGAAGAATAAGGTCAGCGGCCACTTGTAATTCGTCATTGCGCGGCGGCGCGGTCGCGGCGGCCTTCCTGCGCGGGCGCGCCTTGCGCCTTGGTTCGCGTCGCCATGCTAGCGGCGCCAAGAAGGTGGCTTAGCCGCGCCCCTTGAAGCCCTTCGCCACGACGTACCATTCGGGCGAGCCCTTGCGGCTCGCCTCGGGCTTGGCGTGCTTGACGCTCTTGAAGTGCTGCTTGAGCACCGAGAGCAGTTCCGCGTCGGTGCCACCGGCGAACACCTTGGCGACGAAATTGCCGCCCGGCACGAGCGTCTCGATCGCGAAATGCGCGGCGGTCTCGACCAGTCCCGCCGTGCGCAGCTGGTCGGTCGTCTTGTGGCCGGTGGTATTGGCGGCCATGTCCGACAGGACGAGGTCGGGCGGCCCGCCCAGCGCGTCGCTCAGCGCATCGGGCGCCGCATCGTCCATGAAATCCATCTGCAGCAGCGTCACGCCCTCGATCGGCTCGGTCTCGAGCAGGTCGATCCCGACCAGCTCGGCCTTCGGCGCGACCTCGCGTACCAGTTGCGCCCAGCTGCCCGGCGCGACGCCGAGGTCGACCACGCGTCGCGCTCCGCGCAGCAGGTCGAACTTCTCGTCGATCTGCTTCAGCTTGTAGGCGGCACGGCTGCGATAGCCATCCTGCTTGGCCTGCTTGACCCACGGATCGTTGAGCTGGCGTTCGAGCCAGCGGCGCGAGCTTTCGCTGCGTCCGCGGGCTTTCTTCACCCGCCGGACCGGGTCCTTGCCCGAACGGCTCATGCTGTATCTCCCCGACCGGCGACGATTTCGCGGCGCGCCTGCTCGCCCTGCAGCCCCGATGCCATCATCGAGCGCAGGATTCCCTCGCGGATGCCGCGATCGGCCACGCCGAGCCGCTCGGCCGGCCACAGGTCGAGGATCGTCTCTAGGATCGCGCAGCCTGCTACCACCAGCTCGGCGCGGTCATGGCCGATGCACGGCACCTCGCCGCGTTCCTCGGGCGAGAGCGAGGACAGCCGCTCGGCGATGTCGCGCATGCCTTGGCTCGGCATGATCAGACCATCGACCGCGCCGCGATCATATTGCGGCAGTTCGAGGTGGAGGCTGGCGAGCGTGGTCACCGTGCCGCTGGTGCCGAGCAGCCGGAGCCCGCCTTCGCCGAAGCGGCTCTCGCGCCGCGACGGTGCGATCCGCTCGGCGAATTCGGCAAAGGAATCGGCCACCGTCTCGCGCATCCTGGCATAGCGCGCCAGCCGCGCCGCCCGGCTGCCTTCGGTCTCGGGGCCCTCGGGCTCGGGCCCGATCTCCTCGGTCAGCGAAACCACCCCCCACGGCACGCTCTGCCAGTCGATGATGGTGGGAATGGTGCCCCCGGTCTCGACCAGCACCAGCTCGGTCGAACCGCCGCCGATATCGAAGATCATCGCCGGTCCTTCGCCGTGTTCGAGCAGGACGTGGCAACCGAGCACCGCGAGCCGAGCCTCCTCGCGCGCGGAGATGATGTCGAGCACGATCCCTGTTTCCTTGCGCACCCGCTCGATGAATTCGGCGCCATTGGCCGCGCGGCGGCAGGCCTCGGTCGCGACCGAACGCGCGAGGTGCACCCGGCGGCGGCGCAGCTTGCCCGCGCAGACATGCAGCGCAGCGAGCGTGCGTTCCATCGCCTCGTCGGACAGCCTTCCATTGAGCGCCAATCCTTCGCCCAGCCGCACGACCCGGCTGAAGGCGTCGATCACGGTGAAGTTCTCGCCCTCGGGCCGCGCGATCAACAGGCGGCAATTATTGGTACCGAGATCGAGCGCGGCATAGGCCTGCCGGTGGTGTGGGGTGCGAATGAAAGGGTTGCGGGCGGGCGTGGCCCGGCCGTTCTTGCTGCCGCTGCCGGAAACCGACGAGGCCGGTTTGCCGTTGTCCCGGTGCTGGCCGGGCGGGCGCGAGGCGTGTGGGGAAGCCTTTCCGTTATGCGAGTGGCCCTGCGACCTGCCGTTCCCGCCGGACCTGTGCTCCCGGTCCCGATTATGTGCCCCGCGCACTGCCGACGGATCGTCTTCCGCCATGATACGCGTGTCTCTTGTTCTTTCGCCCGCGAGCAGGGGCTCGCGGGAACCTGTCACCGAACCTAGGGCAAGCGATTCGAATCGGCAAGTTCGGTTCGGATTTGGGACCGATCGGGGGGTGCGAAAGCTTGCGATCGCTATGCTTGACGAATCCCCGGCACCGACCTAGATGCGCGCCTCCGATTGCCCCGTCGTCTAATGGTAAGACTGCGGACTCTGACTCCGTCAATTGAGGTTCGAATCCTCACGGGGCATCCATTCCTTTCCCGTAAAGCATTGTATTGCTTAAGCATTCGGGAAAGTGCCGGGTCTCACTCCCACATTTTATCCCTCATGGCGTTCAAGAAAGTGGCCCTTTGGGCTCTGTGAGCGAATAATACGCGGCAGCTATTTCCCGCCAGCGATCAACCCCTGCTTCATCGTCTTCGAGCGCTAGCCGCCCGATTTGCTCGGCAATATAGACGTGCCCTTCTTCGCCATGCTCACGCTCGACGAGCAAAGCGATAGCAAGAGATTCATCGCCCCGGTTCACCCTGCGAACGTAACCAGGCCGATCGCCAGCCACACGATCATAGCGACTGCGCCGAGCGTGGCGGATTCTCTAGAAGGTCGCCAAGCTAGTTTAGGCATTGCAGGCGCAGCCCTTGCCCTTTTTGCAGGTTGCATCCTTCGCGATGCAGCTATCACCGCAAGCCTTACCCTTCTTGCAGATGCGGCAGCACTCACTTCCCGAGTAACTGGCAGCACACACCGGCGCGGCAGCGCCAACGAGGGTAGTCGTGGAAAGCGCGAAAGCAGTAAGCAAGATCTTCATAACTCTCCCCCCTTAGACTTGCGTCATGCGCCTACTTGATTGAAGAGTCGAGAATGCTGCTTGCTGCTCTCGCCTTGTCCGTCGTTCCAGCGGGTCAGGCTTTTGATTGCACGCCGACCCACGTTTGGGACGGAGATGGTCCGGTTTGGTGCGCGGAAGGTCCGCGCATTCGCCTATCAGGCATAGCAGCGCGAGAAATGGACGGCACTTGCTCGCGTGGTCATCCATGCCCCGATGCCGATCCGATCGCGGCCCGCGACTATCTCGCTAATCTCGTCGGTGAGCCTTACGGACAAAGCCAGCACGGCCATATTCTCGTTAGAGGTCCGACCATGCGTTGCCTGTCCACCGGCGACGCAGGCGGCAACAGGACGGGCGCGTGGTGCAAATCGCCGCGCGGTGGGGATTTGAGTTGCCGGATGGTCGCCAGCGGCATGGCGGCGCGGTGGAAGCGGTACTGGGGCAATCACAAGTGTAACTGATGGGATCGCTGGGGGCTTGCGGTCATTTCGAGATAGAGCCCCTTGCGAATCAAAGGTTTCATCTTCAGGGCGGTAGGTGAGGGAGCGTGGTTTCCCCCACTAATAGCCGCATTGCCTCTTGACCCGCGCCTTGCGGCCGCTCCCTCAACTCCTTTTACCATAGGTTGAAACTGTTTGGCTGGTCGCGCGTCTCGCTCTGCGATGACCCATTATCGCTACATCGCTAAAGGTCGCCGGGGAAAATGGTATCCGACTATCAGCGAGGCTCAATTTCACGCCAATAAGATCGGCGCGGGGTTTTTGGATCCTACTGGTAAGTTCGTTCCCTATCGTGGGACTATCCTTGAGTTTCGGGATTAATCCGGGGCGGTCCGAGCCGACGGAATCGTCTTTTATCCATTGGGCTTAATCCGATTTCGGGTTATTCTGACTTATGGAAGCCCGCCACATCATCGCCTACGCGATCATCGCCGTGATCGTCCTTATTTTGCTCGGGTCTGTCTTGTACGCCCGAAACAATACACGAGAGCGGAAGAATGAACGCGCACGGGAGCGCCATAGGGAGTCACGCAAGGCACGTACGGAGCGGCGGCCTTAGCCAAATTGGCGTGGACGCGAAACTGGGAGGGTCATGTTTGTGCCAGTCAAGAACACTAATCCTGCGGAGACTGAGGATATTGCTGTCGATGTAACGTGGCAGCTTTCTGAGGCTGCCGTGATCGCACTTGGTCACGACGGACGGGTTTTCTGCGCTTCGGACCTCTCCTTATCGATTACAGAGGGTCGGTCAGCACAATTCATTCCGGCTGATCGTTTGAAAGATGACCTCGCGGAAACATGGGAATATCAATTCAATTTCACCGAATCTGATGGGCCTGAATTTGAGAGCAGCGAGCAGTATGAATGCAGAGCCGCGGTAATCGGGAAGCTAGCAGATGGCAGGAAAATCAAGATTTTCGGCAAGGGGTTCGTGGGCCGTGATAGTCACGGCAGGATAGAAGGGACCTTCTTCAAGCCACCAGCCATCGATTTTGGGACCACAGAAGACCCCCTCCTTCGGCTAGCACGGGACGATTAAGCGGAGTGGCGCGAGCGCGGTTCACGCAGGCTGATATTGAACGACTGCTGCGCGCTGCAAAACGCTCAGGGTTCGAAACCTTGTCTGTTAAGGTTTGCGACAACGATACGCTTGAGCTTCGAGTATGGAATGAGGGTCCTAGCGCGCCTTCTGGTCCAGCGCTCGCCGATTTGATCAATCGAACACCAATCCCGTCCCGGCGGGGATTCAAATCGAAGCGATAGCAAGTATTTGGATAGATGCCGCGCGCGATCTAGAGTGCGACGACGACGAACAGCGCTTAAAAGAGCGAGTCGGAAAATTGCTGAAAAAACGGCCAGGCCGCGCTAAAGCCCAGACAGAAAAATAAAAACCCCGGTCGCACTGTGGCGCCGGGGTCGCGGAGGGCGTTACCCTCTGCATCGGTGCTGGGGCATATATAATGAATGCGAGCGACGGTCAAGGGCAAATTGTGCGTGCTGCACTCTACGTGGATGGGTTCAATCTTTACCATCCCATCCGCAGAATGGGGTCGGAAAATTGCCACCTCAAGTGGGCAAGTTTGTGGCGATTGGGCGAACTACTGACCGCACCCAAAGGCCAGCAGTTAGTCAAAGTGCTATTTTGCACGGCCGTTCCGAGTGCCAATCAGGGAGTCGGAAAGCGCGATCGCCACATCTGCTTTAATAAGGCGCAGCGCGCCTGTGGCGTGACGATTCTTGAGGGGCACTACGTGCCGGAAAATGTCGAGATTGATGGAGAGCCCACTGGCGAAACGAAGTGGACGGAGAAGCAAACCGACATCAATATCGCTTTAGAACTGGTTATGGACGGCCTGGACGACCTTTACGATGTGGCGCTGCTTCTTAGCGCTGATACCGATCAGGTCGCCACCGCACGTGTTTTCCATGAGCGCTTGAAGGCAAAAGGCAAAACGCTTGTTGGCGTAGCGCCGCCAGATCGCTCAGCGCCACAAGGGTACAGCCTATATAAAATTCCGACAGTGAAGCTGAGAAGGTACGACATTGAGCGTTGCATCATGCCAGCCCAAATTGAACACGAAGGCACTCTTATAGTGAGGCCAGATGCGTACGCCCCGCAAGCAGGCTGGGTCCACCCCGATGAAAGACCACGAGGAAAGCCGCCAAGGCCACCCAAAAAGGGCGCGTGGAGCAAAAGCACAAAAGGTTAGAGGCTTTCCTACATCTGCCCGATCTGCCTACCTATCGGCATGAACGACCGAGAACGCCGCAACCTCCGCATGACCATGCTGGCCTTCATCGCCTTGCCGATAGTGTTCTATGGGATCATGCGGCAGTTATTTCGCCTAATCGGCGGATAACTGGGGAGAGAGCGAGGACACTAGGGACAGTAGGGACACTAGCCACTTGCAGCGACCGGATTGCGAAGGCCCGCAGCAGCAGCGCCGCCGATCGCAGGCGCGCCATACCAATCAGGGAACGTGACGTGCAGGTGATCGCCTTCGTTCAGGACGCGCGCCTTGGGCTCTAGCTGGAGAACACGCTTGGCAAGCCAGCCCATCGACTTACCCGGAGGCGGGGCGAGATCCAGCGCCGAGCCGTCTAGGTGCGTGCTGTTGGCGGCTGGACTGTAGCCACGGCGGCGCATGTCGGCTTGATACTCTGGCGTGCGATAGCCGGACGTGATGCGAACGCCGGGGATCGACCGCTCTAGGCTTCCCACAACATCGCGTTGCGGCACTTCCTTGAACTCGCCCCATTCGTCGGCACCGCCCGCCGGGGCTTCCTCGAACTCGCTCCAATCATCCGGCGAGCTGGAAACGCCGCCATCGCGCACGTCGATCGCATCGTAATCAATGCCTCCCTGGACTCCCCGCGAAGGCCGCGCCGAGGGAGGCGCACCGCGCTTGGCAGGCAGGCGATAGGCCGGATCGTCGAGAACGCCCCGCGCCGTCGTGCGTGCGTCCCGAATGACTTTCTTTGCAGCCTTGCGCCGTGCCGTGTCCGACATTTTGCCGTAGCTTGGCGAGGCAATCAGATCGAACAGGCCGTTGTAAACCAGCCGTCCCGAAATCTCGTGGTAGCGGTCATAGACTTCGGGCTCGTAATCGACCCGTTCGCCGTCCTCAGTGTATTGCTTGCCCGGTGCCGACACGCTCTTGCCGATACGCAGCATCTCGCCAATCACGGGATCGCCTTTCGCTTCCGATTCCCAAAACGGGGAGAGGAAGTCAGGCCCAAGGCTCCCGTTCTCGATAGGCTCCCCGAACACGTCGCGGCGCGGCAGCAGCTTGTCCGACATACCCGGCACGCGGGCTTGGATAGCCTCGCCGATGCTGTTGCGCTGGCGTGCGACAGGATCGATCGAGCGCGCCACACCCGCCACCCCGGCAGGAACCGCGAACGAGGACGCAAGGCGCTCAATCCAGTTGCCCGCATAGCGCCCCGGATCGGCCAAGCCCTCGACGAACGAGGACACACCCGACAGCCACGTTTTGCTAGCGAGGTTCGACATAATCGAGGCCGTGACAATCATCGCCTTATCGTCGCGCTGTCGGTCGCTCAGGTTGTCAGGCAGGGTTGCCAGATCGGCGGCAAGGCCAATCGTGGTCGAGAGCGGATCAAGGCGCGAATAGCTGACCCACTTGTCGCCAATCTTGACGCTGTAGGGTTGCCAGCCGTCCGCATAGAGCAGCCGCGTCTTTGCGTCGTCGGGCGGGCGACCGCCTGTTAGCCGCCCTTCCGCAGCAGCCGTGTAGATCGACAGGCCCAGCCCGGTTCCAAGCAGCATCTTGGCAACGGCCAGGTCGCGGCGGATTCCGCCGGCCATGTAGTCAGCACGCCATTCCTTGAGCAGCGGCGCAGCGGGCGAACGCTCGGTTGCGAACTTGAGAAGGTTGATCGGCGTGCGAACGAAGGGTGCAATGAATTTCGCCAGCAAGCTCTCGCTGGTGATTCCCGAAACATGGCTACCAATCTTACCAAGCTTGCGCTGGAACGTCAGGTAACGGCCATAGTCCAACGCGCGATCGAACATCTCGTCTGTCGGGTTGGCAATCAGGGCTGCGATACGCTCGGCGCGAGCCTCGCCCTTCAATCCCTCGCGCTGTGCAATGCGGCTGGCCTGCGCTCCCAATTCCATCCGGCGCGCGATGCCCTTGAAGAATTGGTCCTCAGCAGTCAGCAGCCGGGTAGGGATGCGGATAACCTCGCCCTTGAGCCCGGAAATGGCCTTGAACTCGTCGCCCTCGACCTTGCTTGCAAAATCGTCCGCCTCGCCCGTGCGGAGCGCCTTGGCGAACAGGTGCGCGCCTTCCTTAGCGCCGTGTATCAATCCGATTGCCCGCTGGCCTACCTCGCTCGCCATGACGCGCTCTTGTGCAGCCTTGCCGCGCGCCAGCCGACGAGCCCCGCCAATAGCGGCAGCGGTCGCATATTCGGGAATCTGTGCAATCGCAGTGATCCCGTTCGACACCGTGTTGACGATGTGCGTTGGCGGGTTGCTCAGCAGGAAGTTGATGTAAAGCTCGGAAATCTTGTTCCGCCACTTCGGCTTTGCCGCCTTCTCGACGAAGGCATTGAACTTGCCGGGGCTCATTTCCGCCGCGTCTAGGATCGCTTCGGCAGCGTCCTGCATGTTGCCACGGCCACCGCCAGCACGAACCAGCGCGCCAAGCACGTCCCCACGCACATTGCGGCTGCTAGCCACATGGCGGAAGGCCGACAGCGCGCGGCCAGCTTCGGCAGTCATGCCCGCGACTTGCTCTTGGATGGCAGCATGACGGACGAACTTTTGCCGGAACTCGGCTAGCAATTCGTCCCCCGGTTCATCGAGCGCCCGGACCTTGCGGGCGAAGTTGACCAACTCATTGCCCGACTTGGCGAGCAGTTGCCGCGCGGCCAGCGCTTCCTCGGCATTGAACGCCTGCCCCTTGCGCCGCTTGAGCAGGGCTTCGGGGGTCAGGTTCAACTCGGAGGCTAGGCGCTCGGTTTCCGCAAGCGTGATGCGTCCACGTCGCGCCGGGTCCATATCGACTTGCCGCGCGGTCTGTGAAAGCGCCCGGTTAATGTCCTGGGGGCTGTCGAGCTTGGCAAGGTTGATATTGCCCGCGAAGTCCTGCGCAGCGTTGCCCCATTCCTCATAGGCTTCGGGCGGCGCGAACGGCGCGGCATCGTCGCCGGGAAAGGATCGATCGGCGTAAATCGGAGCGTCGGAGGCTTCCTGCATCCTGCCCAAGTCCATCCGTTCCTCGCGCATCGCATCGAAGCGGGCGAGCGTGTCCATATCTTCGGGAAGGAATCGGCGGTCGAACCCGTCATGCGTGCCGCGCACAGCGTCGAGAAATTCGTTTATCGAAGGGCGCTCAGCGTGATCGGGGAAATAGCCAGCCTCCCACGCACGTTCCGCCGCTTCGTCGAGCGTCATTCCGTCCGCGTCGTTCACCAGCGGCCCAAAGCGATCCTCGAGCCCGACGTGATCCATTCCACGCCGTGCCGCGTTCGTGAGGCCCATAGCGGCCAGCTCGCCGCCGTCCTCGCGCAGACCGCCGTTTAGGCGGAGCCAGCCGACCATATCGACCGGCCCGCGCTTCGGCACTTCATAGCCATAGAACGAACGGAGCCGCGTGCTGTCGAGCGCCTGCGCTTCGTTCGGGGCGGTCGCCGGAGCAAACCGGCCAGCATCGCGCGCGGCCAGATCGGCAGGGCCTTCCATGAAGTTGGACGGCACTGGCAGTACGTCGCGCGGCTGGAGGCTCGAAGCGGAAGCCATAAGGTCCGCGCGGCTAGTCGGTGCAAAACGCTCCACAGGACGCGGCACAGGGACCGAGGAAAGCGAAGGCTCGGCTTCACCAAGCATCGGGAGCGCCGAGGGCGAAAGCTCTTCAAATTCGCTCCATTCGTCCCCGTCAGGGTTCGGCATGGCATCGGCGGGGGCGCTTTCGCCGTCCCGGCCTCTGAGCTTGTTCCATCCTTTGCGAACGACCGGGGCCGCAGCCTCTAGCGCCTTGCCTGCGACGATACCGCCAGCAGCGCCGATAGGCGTTTGGATCGCGCCCTGTTTGATGCGGGTGCCAACATTGCCGTCCGTGCCAAGGAAGCCTTCGGCAAAGCCATAGCCAGCGCCCCACTTGCCGAGTTGCGCCACGCCTCGCGCCTGCGCGCCGATCGGCTGAGCAACAGCGCCGCCGAGATAGCCCGCCATGCTCCACCCCGGATGCGCCATGCTATCGTAACCGAGGACCGCGGAGTTTTGCCGCTGGTTGTTCGCCCAAATGTCGGCAAGGCGGCGATCACTGTTCCAGACGCTTTCCCGCCCTTCCGTTCCGCCGAGCGTGTCGGCCACCGCGCCGAGTTCATCGAGCCCGCCAGCTAGGAAGCCATCGGCTGCACTTCGGACAACCGCGCCGCCAGCACCGCCGCCGCCGTCCTCCAATGCACGCGGGCCGCGTCGATAGAGAGCCTTTGCGCGGATCGCATCGCCCCGGCCTTCGGCAATCTCCTTGTCGCGCCAATCGGTCCACGCCCTGACCTCTTTGAGATCCAGCGTCATGCCGTTCGCCTTCGCAAACTCGACTTGTTCCTTGACCGAGCCGTTATAGAGCAATTCGACCCACTCGCGTTCGCGCTCAGGCGGCAAGCCTTCTAAGGGGCTCTCGTCGTCCCAAAACTGCGCGGCCTGTTGGCGGTTCGGTTGCCAATCGGGATCAAGCCGGAACTCGCGCGGGCTTTGCGCCTGGACACCATGCACGCCGAGGCGGTTGAGACGCGCGAGGCGTTCGGCCTGCATGACCTCGAACTGATATTCGGGATCGTTGCCGAGGTAGTCGGGAGCCCCGAACGCATTGCCGGAGCGCACCATCGACACGCCCACGTCCTCGCCATCCCGCGCGAACGGCAGCACCGGGCGACCGTAGCTTTCGTGCTGGACCGTGCCGAGCGTGAAGGTGGAGGGATTCAGCCCTTCCATGTAGTCGAGCGATTGCTGGCCTATCGGAACACGCACCCCGTTCCGGTCGAAGCCGGGTTGCCGCAATTCCGGCGCGTCCACACCGTAGAGCCGCGCGTTCGTCCCGCTATCGAGCTTGAGCGTATCGCCATCCACGGCCCGCACGGGAGCGCCAAGGGGCGGCGCAGCCGAGGGGGTCGGGCTTGGCGTGGGGGTTGGCGCAGGGGCATCCGTTTCCGCAGGCTCGAACTCAGCCCACGGATCATCGAAGCCGGGAGCGGCTTTGAACTCGCCCCACGGATCACGCTTCTTGTTCGAGCGGAACAGCACCTTAGCGGACCATCACCTTGCCGTTAGGCGTGCGGAACCGCGTGCCCTTCGGCAGCTTGCGTGCTTCGGCAGGCGTTGCGACCTCGACAATTCCCTGTCGCGCGCTCGATACACGCGGCGGGGGCGGGGTCTGCCGGAGCGTCATGCGGTTGTCTTGGCGCTGACCTTCCATCGACGAGCGGTTGCGCTGGCGAAGCTTCTCAAGGTCGATACGGTTGCCCTGACGATAGCCTTCAAGCGAGCGATCGTTGCCCGTGCGGTGGTCGTCCAATTCCATGTCGCGCAGGTGTGCCGAGGGACCGGAGCCGCGAAGCACGAAGTCCTCGTAAGCCTGCGACCATTCCGCCGAATCCCGCTCATAGCCGAGCGCGTCCGCGTAAATCTCGGCATCTTCGGCACCGTCATAGAGCGTTGCGACTTCGCCAGTGTTCGGATCGAGCTGGAGGCGATTGCGACCGATGGTGAAAGGGTTGGCCGCGCGCAGATCGGCTTCGTTCTGGCGGGAAAAATCCGCATAGCGCCACTTGGCAATCTGTTCGGCTGCTTCCCTCATTCGGGCAGACTGGTCGGACCTCATTTGAGCGAGGTTCTGCACCGCGTAGGGCTGTCCGCCGTTGTAGGACGTGAGGGCATCGCCAAGCACGGCAAGCCCCATTGCCCACGGGCTAATCTTCTTCTGTTCGCCTGCGAGCGCCGCCTGAGCCGCTTCGTAATCGAAGGGCTGGCGCATCGAGCCACCGAGCGGGCCGGGAGCCTCGCCCTTGCGGATTGCGGTCATGCGAGCAGCCTCCCCGACACGGGGCGGGTTCGTGAGCCTATCCGGCAAGGGGCGCTGTTGCGGATCGTCGGTAGGGCCTGCCATCGGCGGGCGAGCGTGATTGCTCTTGCCGAACAGGCCAATCCCGGCGCGCCGTCCGCGCATGACTTCGGCAGTCGGATCTTGCAGTGCGATATTCATTTGTCTCTCCCCATTCCCGCGAGCATCAACGCCCGCACTTCCTTAGATTCCGCGACAGATTCGGCGCTGGCTTCACCAACCAAGGAGCAGAGCCAGGTCGCAGCGTTTTCGTCGCCATGGTCCGCCGCGATCGACACAAGCGCGAGCGCTTCGGCAATCCGGGTAGTCTCGTCAGCCTCCCCGACAGCATGGCTCACGCTCAGGCCCAGCATTTGGATCAGCAGCCCCCGGTCCTCGTTGTGACCGTGCGCGGCGGCGAGGCGAGCAAAGACAAGCCCTTCCTCCAACGGAAGCGAATTACCTTGCAGCACCATGTTCCGCGACAGCAGGGCGAGCGTGCGTTGCGCTTCGAGATTACCTTGCGCCGCCATGCGGGCGAGCGTGTAGGGGTTGGTTTCCTGTTCCACCTTCAACGCTCCATCACCCGACCGTCCGGGGTCTGGAACCGCGTGCCGGGTTTCAGCGCCCGTGCTTCCTCGACAGTCGCAACCTTGACGATCCGCTCCGCCTTCGAGCCCTTGCCCTTTTGCCGGAGGTCTTGCCCCCGGCGGCTGGTCCTCGCCCGAACGTCCTGACCACGGCGCACGTTGCCCTCGCTCGCCCGGTTGTGGCGGCGATACTCGTCAAGCCGTCCCTCGCGGGTATCTATGAGGCTATCGGTGTTGCGATCGGCGCGAACATTGTCCGCCTCGATATTCGCCTCCCGCAGCATCAGGTCGAGCCGTTCCTTTGCCGGAAGGGCGCGTTCCATAAGATCCTCGACCGCTTCGGGGCCGGGGTAGCGATCGGGGATGATTGCAGACACGTCCGCGCCCAATTCGGTGGCGAGCGGGATCACTTGCGCCCGCATGGCCTGCCAGCTTTCCTCGTCGTTCGAGCGGGCCATGAGATCAAGCCCGACGCTGTAAAGCGACTGTTCGGCCTTGAGCTGGTCAACGAGGCCGTCCCGCATCTGGCTTTGGAGCTTGAGCGCCTCCGAAGGGTTGCGGGCGAACATACGGAGGAACGCCCGGTCGCGGCCATCTTGGGGCTTGCCGAACTGTTGCACGACCGCCTGGACACGCTGCGCGGCCTCGTTCGGCTGCGCGCCCTGTTCGGGCTGAGGGGTTTCGCCAGCCACGCCGGGGGCGGCAGGGGATGACAAATAGCCGATTTGCGCGGCTGGCGAACTGGTGGGGCCTGCAAGGGCCAGCAAGGCGTTTTGCGAAGGCTGAGGGGCCGAACCGCCCGCGATAGCGGCTAGCGCGTTCTGTGGCAGCGCTGCCGCCGCCTGAGGACCTGCGGGCATGAACCAATCCCGTGCAGCCGAACGAAACGCCATATCGTCGGCGCGGGCTTCCATCTTCACGGCCAATTCCGGCGCGTGCTCGAACAGCACGCCCATCGCCTCCGGGTTGCCGGGATCGGCACGCAGCGCGCCCAATGCGGCACGCACGTTCTCACGTTCCTCGCGCTGGCGCTGAGCCTCGCCCAAGGCCATGCCCTGTTTCATGCCTTCCATTACCGACGCACCAGCGGCGGCAGGGTTAGGCAGAAGGTTCCAATTCGGTTGCGTCATTTGTCATCCCCATTTCCCGCCGTCAGTGGACGGTCGGCTCATAGTCCGGTGGCGGCTTGCCGAGAGAGGACGCGACGTAATCAACCAAGGCGCTCCACCCTTCGGGGGAGTGCAGCAGGCCAAGCATGTTGTCGGGAACGCGGGTGAGTTCATCGAAGACTTCCGCCGCATCCATCCCGAGGGCGGGGGCGGCTTGAGCGCAAAGCGTAAGGGCAGCGGTGAATTGTGCGTCAGCCGCCAGCTTGAGGCGGGCAGCGTCCGAACCTTCACCAAGGGACCGGGCGAGTATGTCGCCCAGCGTTTCCTCGCTTGCCACAGACGCAAAAGACCGCCCCGCATCAGGTGCAGGACGGTCCCCTAAGCTCTTACGCGCGTCTTCCATGCTTCTCCGGTTCTGTCTCTCGACGATCCAAAGCCTTCACAATTTCGCGAAGGAGGGTTCGCGCTAGCACAGATTTTGCCGAAAGTCAATAGCACATATCGTGAACACTTCCCGAATCGCCGGGCGGCTGGCAGCTAGGGGGTATGGGATCTATCCGCCTCGACACGCTGAGTGATTTCACCCGGCACAGCTACCGAGTCCGTGTGGACTGCCGGGGCTGCGGGCGCGTCGTCGTGATCGAGCCGATCGAGTTGCGGCTGACGTGCCAACGGCGCGGGTTCAGCGCCCGCCTGGATGAAATCGGGCAGCGGTTGCGTTGCTCGAAATGCGGAAAACGTGGCGCTCAGATCGGGCCAGCGTTCGGAAATTAAGCGGACATTCCGCTAACGACCCGATTGCGGGCATCCGTCAGCTCTGCAAAGTAGCCGGATGCGTGTCGTTCTAATCAGCCTTCTAATGCTCTCCTCATGTGGTGCTGAGGAGCCTCAAC
>Ga0066644_10000157_pt1 | contig 41988 bp, 38 predicted proteins | sample CryGeyCG2114_020_FD_62735 | JGI IMG/M metagenome (GOLD analysis project Ga0066644, IMG submission 62735) | Groundwater microbial communities from aquifer - Crystal Geyser CG15_big_fil_post_rev_8/21/14_0.20 | ecosystem: Environmental > Aquatic > Deep subsurface > Groundwater | place: USA: Utah...
ACCGGCCTCGGAGATGGCCTCGGCCCCCGCCGCGGCCTCGACCGCGGTGCCGGCCAGGGCCGATTTCAGCTCGCCGTACTTGGCGGCGTCGCCGATCACCGCGCGCCTGGCGCCCAGGCGCACGGCCTGTTCGGCCAGCAGCGGCGCGTTGCGATGGGCCGTCAGCACCTCGGCCCGGAAAGCCGCCGGATGGCGGGCCAGGATGTCGACCGTGTTGCAGCCGATCGATCCGGTGGCGCCCAGGACCGTGACGCTGCGGGGGGCTTCGTCCGCGTCCGCCGCCGTCGATTCGGTTTGTATGGCCAGATCCATGCCGTTGTGTTCCTGCGCTATCGCCAAATGCCCGTTCCGGCAACCGCCAGGGCCGCCGCCAAAAGGCCGTCGACCCTGTCCAGCACGCCGCCGTGGCCGGGGATGAGACGGCCCGAATCCTTCACTCCGAAATGCCGTTTCGCCCCGGATTCCAGCAGATCGCCGGCCTGACAGGCGATGCTGCCGACGACCGCGGCGACGGCAATCTGCCCGCCCAGGACGCCGCCGGTCAACCACCATATCAGGATACCCGCGCCAACCCCAGCCAACAAACCGCCGATGGCCCCGGAAATCGTTTTCGACGGGCTGATCCCGGGGGCGAGCTTGGGGCCGCCCAGGGCGCGGCCGGTCACATAGGCGCCGGTATCCGTGGCCCAGGTCACCACGAACAGGAACAGGATCAGGTTGCGCCCCGCCGCGTCGTCGCCCCGCATCAGGTACAGCACGTAACAGGCCGCCAGGATGTACAGGGCGCCCGCCACCAACCACGCAGCCTGGGTGCGTGCCAGGACGCTCCATTCCCACATCATTGCGCAGGCGAAAAGGACGATAAGCAGCGAGAACCAGGGGGAACCGATGTAGACCGCCGCGAGAACCGGAGGCACCAGAACCGCCGCCGACAGCACCCGCTTGTGAAATTCCGAAAGTGCCAAAGCGTTGTCCGCCGGGGGCCTAAGCGCCGGCCGAGCCGCCGAAACGGCGTTCCCTGCCGCGGAAATCGTCCAGGGCCTCGGCCAGTTGTTGGTGGCCGAAATCGGGCCACAGTACGTCGGTGAACACGAACTCGGCATACGCGACCTGCCACAGCAGAAAGTTGCTGACGCGCTGTTCGCCGCTGGTGCGGATCAGCAGGTCCGGGTCCGGCAGGCCGGCGGTATACAGCGAATCCTGGAACCTGGCCTCGTCGATGTCATCGGGGTCGATCCCGCCCAGGCGGACCTGTTCGGCGAGCGAACGCGCCGCGTTCAGGATTTCCTGCCGCCCGCCGTAGCTGAGCGCGATCGTCAGGTTGAGCCGCGTGTTGCCGCTTGTCCGCCCTTCTGCGTCGTCGATCAGGCGCTGGATGTCCTCGTCGAAGCGCGTGCGGTCGCCGATGATGCGCAGCCTCACGCCCTCGCGGTCCAGGTCGCCGACTTCCTTGCGCAGGTAGAGACGCAGCAGGCCCATCAGGTCCCCGACCTCGCCCTGCGGGCGTTTCCAGTTCTCCGAAGAAAACCCGAACAGCGTCAGGTACGGCACGCCCAGGCTGGCCGCCGCCTTCACCGTTCGCCGCACGGCTTCGGCGCCCGCCTTGTGACCGGCGGTGCGCGGCAGCCCCCTCGCCTGCGCCCAGCGACCGTTGCCGTCCATGATGACGGCGACGTGAAGCGGATCGGCCGGGGCGTCCGAATATTGCAAGGGAACGGTTGTCATGACGTCACACCTGCATGATCTCGGATTCCTTGTGGGCGACGATCTCGTCGATCTTGCCGACGTGCTCGTCGGTCACCTTCTGCACCTCGTCCATATAGCCGTGGTAGGCATCTTCCGAGATGTCGCCCGCCTTTTCCGCGTTCTTCAGCTCGTCCATGGCGTGCCGGCGCACGTTGCGCACGGCGATGCGCGCCTCCTCGGCGTATTTATGGGCGACCTTGCTCAACTCGGCGCGACGTTCCTCGGTCAGGGCCGGGATCGGCACGCGGACAAGCTGGCCGTCGGTCGCCGGGTTCAGGCCGAGCCCGGAATCGCGGATCGCCTTCTCGACGGCGCCGACCAGCCCCCGGTCCCAGACCTGCACGGTGAGCATGCGGGGTTCGGGCACGCCGATGGTGCCGACCTGGTTCAAGGGCATGTCCGACCCGTAGGCGGCGACGGTGACGGGCTCCAGCAGGCTGGCCGAGGCTCGCCCGCTGCGCAGGCCGCCCAGTTCCCGGTGCAGGACGTCGATGGCGCCGTCCATGCGCCGGGCCACGTCACCCTTCAGGTTCGAGATACTGAATTCCGCCATAACTTCCTCCCATTTGCGGCCGCTTGCGCACGGTCCCGGAGGGCCGGCCGGCGCCCGGTCAGTGGACCAGGGTGAACCGCCCCTCCCCCTTGATTACCTTGGAGAATTCCCCGGGATTGTGGATTGAAAACACAAGAATGGGAACCCGGTTGTCGCGCGCCAGCGCAATTGCCGAGGTATCCATCACCTTGAGGTCGCGGGCCAGCACGTCCTGGTACTTGAGGCTGTCGAAACGCACCGCCTTCGGGTTGGTCTTGGGGTCGCTGTCGTAGACGCCGTCGACCTGCGTCCCCTTCAACAGCGCGTCGCAGCCCATTTCCACGGCGCGCAGCGCCGCGGCCGTGTCCGTGGTGAAGAAGGGATTGCCCGTGCCTGCGGCGAAGATCACCACCCGGCCCTTTTCCATGTGGCGCACGGCGCGTCGCCGGATGTAGGGCTCGCACACCGTCTGCATGGGGATGGCCGACAGCACGCGGGTGTCGACGCCCTTGGATTCGAGGACGCTTTGCACCGCCAGCGCGTTCATCACCGTCGCCAGCATGCCCATGTAGTCGGCGCTGGTGCGCTCGATGCCCTTGCCCGCCTCCGACATGCCGCGGAAGATGTTGCCGGCGCCGATGACCAGGCAGACCTGCACGCCCATGCCGTGGACGGCGGCGACCTCGTCGCAGATGCGTCCCACCATGTCCGGGTCCAGGCCGTAGTCGCGCTGCCCCATCAGGGCCTCGCCGGAAAGCTTCAGCAACACGCGGCGGTATTTCGGATCCTCGGACACAGGGGGCACTCGCGCTTTCCATCAAAATCCGCCGCCGGTCCAGGGCACGAGGAATCCGGCGGCGGGAATGGGTACCGGGCGATAGTCTACATCACCCGTGGGACGGCGTCTTGCCCGGCACCCGGATGGGATGCCGGAACAAGGTGCCTGCGGATCAGGAACCGGCCGCCGCGGCGACTTCGGCGGCGAAGTCGTCGACTTCCTTCTCGATGCCTTCTCCCAGGACGAACATCTTGAATCCATTGATGGAAATGGCACCGCCGGCATCCTTCCCGGCGGCTTCGACGGCCGCCGCGACCTGGGTTTCACCGTCGATCACGAAGGTCTGGTCCAACAGGCAGACTTCTTCGTAGAACTTGCGCAGGCGGCCTTCGACCATCTTGGCGATGATCTCTTCCGGCTTGCCCGATTCGCGGGCCTGCTCGGACAGCACCGTGCGTTCGCGTTCCAGGATCGCCGGGTCCAGGTCGTCGCGCGACACGGCCTGCGGCTTGGCGGCCGCCACGTGCATGGCGAGCTGCCTGCCGAAGGTTTCCAGCTTGCCCTTGTCGCCGGCCGATTCCAGGCCGACCAGCACGGCGATCTTGCCGATGCCGTCGCCCATGGCGTTGTGCACGTAGGTGGCCAGTACGCCATTGGCGACCGACAGCACGTCGCAGCGGCGGATGGTCATGTTCTCGCCGATGGTGGCGATCATGTGGGTCAGCTGGTCGGCGACCGTGCGGCCGGTGCCCGGATAGGCGGCGGCCATCAGCTTGTCGGTGTCGCCTTCGGCGGCGAGCGCCAGGTTTGCGACTTGGCGCACGAAATCCTGGAACTGGTCGTTGCGCGACACGAAGTCGGTTTCCGAGTTCACTTCGACGACGGCGCCCTTGCCGCCGTCGACGGCGACGGCAACCAGGCCCTCGGCGGCGACGCGGCCGGCCTTCTTGGCGGCGGCGGACAGCCCCTTGGTGCGCAGCCAGTCGACGGCCTGTTCCAGGTCGCCGCCGGTTTCGGCCAACGCCTTCTTGCAGTCCATCATGCCGGCGCCGGTTTGTTCGCGAAGCTCCTTGACAAGAGCCGCAGTGATTTCAGCCATTCTTCTACCTTCTCTTCAGATCGTTCGCTTCGGATCCCGGACGGGACGCGTCAGGAAGCCGGCGTGGCTTCCTCGCCTTCGGCGGGGGCTTCGGCGGCCGCATCCGGAACGGCTTGCTCTGCCGGAGCCTCGGCGGCGGCTTCCGCCGCGTCCTCGATCGGGCCGCCCGCGTTCTCGTCGGCGCCCAGGTCGACGCCCTTCGACGACAGCGAGGCCGACAGGCCGTCAAGCACGGCGTCAGCCACCAGGTTGCAGTACGTGGAAATGGCGCGGATCGCGTCGTCGTTGCCCGGGATCGGATAGGTGATGCCGGCCGGATCACTATTGGAATCGATGACGCCGACGACCGGGATGCCCAGCTTGTTGGCTTCGGCGACGGCGATGTCTTCCTTGTTGGTGTCGATCACGAAGATGATGTCCGGCAGACCGCCCATTTCCTTGATGCCGCCCAGCGCGCGCTCGAGCTTTTCCTGCTCGCGGGTCAGGCCCAGCTGCTCGCGCTTGGTCAGCCCCTGGATTTCCTGGCCGCCCAGCTTCTCGTCCAGTTCGCGCAGGCGCGCGATGGACTTGGAGATGGTCTGCCAGTTGGTCAGCATGCCGCCCAGCCAGCGGTGGTTGACGTAGTACTGGCCGCACTTCTTGGCCGCTTCGGCGACCCTCGGCGACGCCGCACGCTTGGTGCCGACGAACAGGATGCGACCGTTCGACGCGACGACGTCGCGCACGGCGGTCAGCGCCTGATGCAGGAGCGGCACGGTCTGCTGCAGGTCGATGATGTGGATGCCGTTGCGGTCGCCGTACAGGTACGACGCCATTTTCGGGTTCCAACGGCGGGTGCTGTGACCGAAATGAACGCCAGCTTCCAGCAACTGACGCATGGTGAACGACGGAATCGCCATGATAAGCCTCTTCTCCGGTTATGCCTCCGCGGGTGTCATCCGGCCCCATGGCCGGACACCGGAGCGGCGAAATCCCGTGGATTTACACGAGCCGCCGCGTTCCCGCGTGCGATATGGAGCGGGGTTCTAAAGGGTTAACGGAGCCCGATCAAGGGAAAAAACGTGACAATCCCTCAAGGAAGCGGTCAGCCCTCGACCACTTCCAGAACGCCCTTGACCGATTTCAGCGCCTGGATCACCGCCGGCGACACGGCATAGCGGTCGCCGAGGGACAGCACGACCTCGCGGTTGTCCTCCAGGCGCGGCACCACGAACACCGGAACCTGGCCCCTGCCCTGGCTTTCCAGCACCTCGCGCAGGGGGGTCAGCGGGCTTGCGCCGCCGATCACCACGGTGATCGAGCCGACGGAATTCAGCGCGGCGCTTTCCAACGGCTTCAGCCCCTGGACCATGAAGCGCGGCGCCTCGGCCTCGATCTGCACGTCCATTTCGATGAGGAACGAGTTGCCTTCCGTCAGATGCTCGCGGTTGGCGGCGAGGACTTCCGAGAACATGATGCCCTCGAACGTTCCCGTGGTGTCGGAGAAGCTGACGAAGGCATATCGGGAACCCTTGGCCGAGGTGCGCTCCTTGATGGCGACCAGGGTGCCCGCCATGCGCCGGTGGCCGGGCCGCCCGGCGGCCAGGACCTCGGCGAAGCTGACGGCCTTGTGCTTCTCCAGCACGCTTTCGTAGGTCGCCAAGGGATGCGCCGACAGGTAGAAGCCGACGGCGTCGAATTCCTCCTTGAGCCGGTCCATGGGGTTCCAGTCGGCGATGTTGTCGAGGCGGATGTCCGGCACCTGCGCCGCGCCGCCGCCGCCGAACAGGCCCATCTGGTCGGAGGTGCGGTCCTGGTGGGCGCTGACCGCCTCCTTCAGGATGCGCTCCAGGCCCGTGAACAGCTGGCGGCGGTTGGGATTCAGGCAGTCGAGCGCGCCGGCGCGGATGAGGTTTTCCATCTGCCGCTTGTTGATGACCTTGGGGTCCAGGCGGTGGGCGAAGTCGGCGAGGTCCTTGAAGGGCCCGCCGTCCTTGCGCGTCTGCACGAGCGACGCCATCGCGCCCTCGCCCACGTTCTTGATGGCGGCCAGGGCATAGCGGATGGCGCTTTTGCCGCCGTCACGTTCAACCGAGAACCTGACCTGGGACTTGTTGACGTCGGGCGGCAGCAGGGCCACGCCCATGCGGTCCAGTTCCTGCTTGAACACGTTGAGCTTGTCCGTGTTGTGCTGGTCCAGGGTCATGGAGGCGGCCAGGAATTCCACCGGGTGGTTGGCCTTGAGATAGGCGGTCTGGTAGGCGACCAGCGCATAGGCCGCGGCGTGGGACTTGTTGAAGCCGTAACCCGCGAACTTGGCGACCTGGTCGAAGATGTCCGACGCCTTGCGCCCGTCGACCCCGCGCCCGACGGCGCCGTCGACGAAGACCTGGCGCTGCTGGTCCATCTCCTCCTTGATCTTCTTGCCCATGGCGCGGCGCAAAAGGTCGGCGCCGCCCAGGGTGTAGCCCGACAGCTCCTGCGCCGCCTGCATGACCTGTTCCTGATAGATCATGATGCCGAAGGTTTCCTTCAGGATCGGCTCCAGGGTCGGGTACAGGTAGTCGGGCTCCTCGTCGCCCTTCTTGCGGGCGATGTAGCTCGGGATGTTGTCCATGGGGCCCGGGCGGTAAAGCGCCACGACGGCGATGATGTCCTCGAAGGTGTCGGCCTTCATCTGGCGCAGGACGTCGCGCATGCCCTGGCTTTCCAGTTGGAACACCCCGGTCGTCTCGCCGCGCCCGATCATCTCGAAGGTCGCCGTATCGTCCAGCGGGATGGTCGACAGGTCGATCTCGACCCCCTTCTCCTTGCATAGCCCGACGGCGGTGGAAAGGACCGTCAGCGTCTTGAGGCCCAGGAAGTCGAACTTCACCAGCCCGGCGCTTTCCACGAACTTCATGTTGAAGCCGGTCACGGGCAGGTCCGAGCGCGGATCGCGGTACAGCGGGATCAGTTCCTGCAACGGCCGGTCGCCGATCACCACGCCGGCGGCATGGGTCGAGGCGTGACGGTAGAGCCCTTCCAGCTTCATGGCGAGATCGACGAGATGCTGGACCTGGGGGTCTTCCGACATCATCTGGCGGATCTGCGGCTCGCCGTCGACGGCTTCCTGCAGGGTTACCGGGTTGGCCGGGTTGTTGGGCACCAGCTTGCAGATCTTGTCGATGTACCCATAGGGCATTTCCAGCACGCGGCCGACGTCGCGCAGCACGGCGCGCGCCTGCAGCTTGCCGAAGGTGATGATCTGCGCCACGTGGTCGTGGCCGAACTTCTTCTGGACGTAGCGGATGACCTCGTCGCGCCGGTCCTGGCAGAAGTCGATGTCGAAGTCGGGCATGGACACGCGTTCCGGGTTCAGGAACCGTTCGAACAGCAGGCCGAAGCGCAAGGGATCCAGGTCGGTGATGCTCAACGCCCAGGCGACCACCGATCCGGCGCCCGAGCCGCGCCCCGGCCCCACGGGAATGCCCTGCTCCTTGGCCCAGCCGATGAAGTCGGCGACGATCAGGAAGTAGCCGGGGAATCCCATCTCGTTGATGACGCCAAGCTCGTACTCCAGGCGCTCGCGGTAGGGCCGGGCCGCCTTGTCGCGCGCGGCGGCGTCCATGTCGTCCGTATAGACGTGGGAATCCAGCCGCCGCTCCAGCCCGGCCTTGGCCTGGGCGCGCAGTTCGTCCTCCTCCGTGCGGTCCACGCCGCAGTCGAACGGCGGCAGGATGGGGTCGATCTTCTCGACCATGAAGGCGCAGCGCCGGGCGATCACCAGGGTGTTGTCGACCGCCTCGGGCAGGTCCTCGAACACGCGGCGCATGTCGGCCGCCCCCTTGAACCAGTGTTCGGGCGTCAGGCGGCGGCGCTCCGTCTCCGAGACATAGGCGCTTTCGGCGATGCAGATGAGCGCGTCATGGGCCTCGAACATGTCGGGCGTGGGATAGAAGCATTCGTTGGTGGCGACCAGCGGCAGGTCCAGCTCGTAGGCGAGGTCGAGGAACGCGCCCTCGGTCTGTTCCTCGGCCGCCATGCCGTGGCGCTGGATTTCGACGTAGGTGCGCCCATCGTAGGCCGCCGCCAGGCGTTGCAGCAGGGCCCGCGCGGGCTCCGCCTTGCCCTGCAGCAGCAGGCGTCCGACCGGCCCGCCCGGCCCGCCGGCAAGCAGGATCAGTCCGGCGTTGCAGGTCAGCAGCGTGTCGAGGGAAATCACCGTTTCCTCGGCGTCGTCGCCGTCCAGATAGGCGACCTTCAGCATCTGCAGCAGGTTGCGGTAGCCCTCCGGATTCTGCACCAGCAGGACCACCGAGGGCGCGCGCTCGCGCCGCCCGCCGCCGCTGCCCGGCCCCATGCCCTGCGCCGCGCCTTCCTCGGCCTCCAGGCGCACGGAGACCTGGCAGCCGATGATGGGCTGGATGCCCTTCTCGCGGGCCGCCAGGGAGAATTCCAGGGCGCCGAACAGGTTGTTGGTGTCGGTCACGGCGACCGCCGGCATGTCCATGGACCGGCACATCTTGGCAAGGTCCTTCAGGCGAATGGCGCCCTCGGACAGGGAATAGGCGGAATGGACCCGCAGGTGGACGAAATCGGCGTGGGACATGCCCCGATAATTCCATATCCGGTGCGCACGGGCGGAGTCGAAAATCCGCACACTGCGCATCGTTATCCCCCGTTCGCCGACAACCGGTGCATAACCCTGGGGATTCCGGCGAGGACGCTTCCTTTCGAAAGTTGTTGGGCGGCCGTCTCTGGCTGTATCATTCAGGCGTCCAAGTCCACGGGCGCAGATATTTTGGGAGAATCGCATGCCTCACGACGGCCCCGACCACGATCACGACCATCGCGACCATACGGAGCCGCCGTCCGACGTGGCGCTGCGCGTGAAGTCCCTGGAAAGCCTGCTGATCGAGAAGGGTCTGGTCGACCCGGCGACCCTCGACGCCCTGGTCGACCGCTACGAACACCACGTCGGCCCGCAGAACGGCAAGAAGGTCGTGGCCCGCGCCTGGACCGATCCCGATTACCGCCAGTGGCTGCAGGACGACGCCAACGCCGCGATCGGCGACTTCGGCTTCAAGGGCCGCCAGGGCGAGCACATGGTCTGCGTCGAGAACGGGCCCAAGGCGCACAATCTGGTCGTCTGCACGCTGTGCTCCTGCTATCCCTGGACCGTCCTGGGCCTGCCGCCCGTGTGGTACAAATCGGCCCCCTACCGTTCGCGCGCCGTCGCCGACCCGCGCGGCGTGCTGGCCGAGTTCGGCACGGTCCTCGACCCGGACGTGGAAATCCGCGTGTGGGATTCGACGTCCGAAATGCGCTATCTGGTGATCCCGGAACGGCCCGCCGGGACCGAGGGCTGGACGGCGGAGCAGCTTGAGAGGCTGGTCACCCGCAATTCCATGATCGGCGTCGAAAAGGCCAAAGCGCCCGCCGACCTGGCCAAGGATGCCGCGGAATGAGGATTGCGAGATGAACGGCGCCCACGACCTCGGCGGCATGCAGGGCCTCGGCCCCATCAACCCGGAGCCGGAGACCGCGGAACCCGTGTTCCACGCGGACTGGGAGCGCAAGGTGTTCTCCCTGACCCTGGCCACGGCCCTGCTCGGCCGCTGGAACATCGACATGGGCCGCTACTCCCGCGAACGCCAGCATCCGGTCACGTACCTCAGCAACACCTACTACGAGAACTGGCTGGCGGGCACGGAGACGCTGCTCAAGGAATCCGGCCTGGTGACGGCCGAGGAACTGGCCGCCGGAAAGCCCCTGACCCCGCCGACGGCGCCGGACACCATCCGCGTGCCGGGGCCGGAGCAGGCGCTGAACGCCGTCAAGGCGGGCGGCCCGGCGGACCTGGACGTGCCGGTCGAGCCGCGGTTCGCCGTGGGCGACGCCGTGCGCGTGCGCAACTTCCATCCCCAGGGCCATACCCGCGCCCCGCGCTACACCCGCGGCCGCGTCGGCGTGGTGCAGCGCCTGCACGGCGTTCACATCTACCCGGACACCCACACACCCGAGGTCACCGAAGGCCATCCGCTCTATTCCGTGCGCTTCGAGGGCGACGAACTGTGGGGCCCCGACGGCGACGCACGCTCGGCGGTCTATGCCGACCTGTGGGAACCCTATCTGGAGCCCGCGTGATGACGACCGTGAGCGAACCGGCGTTCTGCGAGCCTGTCTTTGAAGAACCGTGGCAGGCGCAGGCCTTCGCCCTGGCCAACGCCCTGATCGACAAGGGGTTTTTCAGCGCCGAGGAATGGGCGCAGGCGCTGGGGGCGGAGATCAGACGCGCCCAGGCGGCGGGCGACCCCGACACCGGCGAAACCTACTACAACCACTGGCTCGCGGCCCTGGAGCGGCTCTGCGCCGACAAGGGCCTGGCGCTCGGCGCGGAGGTCGCGCGGCGGGCCGAGGAATGGCGCGACGCCTATCTGGCGACGCCGCACGGCAAGCCGGTTTCGTTGAGGAACCGCTAATCCGCCTTGGCGGCGACCACCTCGATCTCGATCTGCACCCCCGGGCGCGGGAACGGCCCGACGGTCAGCAGCACCGCCGGCGGGTTGTGCTCGTGCATGTAGCGCGGGCGCAGGCGGTAGTAGTAATCGAGGTGCTTCGGATCGGTGACGTAGACCGTGATCTTGACCACGTCCTGAAAGCCCATGCGTCCCGCCTCCAGGATGGCGGCGATGCGCTCGAAGGCGATTTCCGCTTGCTCGCCCACGTCGTCGGGCACGGTGCCGTCCATGCGGCAGCCGACCTGGCCGTTGCAGAACAGCAGGCGCGCGCCCGGCGGCACCTCCGTCGCATGGCCGGCACCTTCGCGATGGGCGCCGATGCGGTCGTTCAGGGTGTGGACTTTCAGCATTCTTGCCTCCGGACGTCGGATCATTCGGGAAACAGGAACCCGTCGGTCAAGCGCAGCGTGCGGTCCATGCGCGCCGCCAGCGCCGGGTTGTGGGTGGCGATCAGGGCGGCCAGCCCGGCCCCACGGGCCAGTCGCAAGAGGATGTCGAACACCTCGTTCGCCGTGTGCGGGTCCAGGTTGCCCGTGGGCTCGTCGGCCAGCAGCACCTTGGGCGCCGTCGACAGCGCGCGGGCGATGGCGACACGCTGCTGCTCGCCGCCCGAAAGGCGTGCCGGGCGGTGGGTCAGGCGGTCCTTGAGGCCCATCCAGGTGAGGATTTCCGCGGCCCGATCCTTGGCATCCTTGTACGGGATGCCGGCGATGATCTGCGGGATGATGACGTTCTCGAGCGCCGAGAACTCGGGCAGCAGGTGATGATGCTGATAGACGAAACCCAGGTTGTAGCGCCGCGCCAGGGTGCGCTGCTCGTCGCCCATGGCGCTGCAATCCTGGCCGCAGACCTCGATGGTCCCGGCATCGGCGGATTCCAGCAGCCCCGCGATATGCAGCAGGGTCGACTTGCCCGCCCCCGACGGGCCGACCAGCGCCACCACCTCGCCCGGGCGCACGGCAAGGTCGATGCCTTTCAGGATCTCCAGCTCCGTCCGCCCCTGGCGGAAGGTACGGCGGATGCCGCGCAGCGCCAGGGCGGGCACGGCGTCACTCATGGCCTGTCTCACTCATACCTGAGCGCCTCGGCCGGGTCCGTGCGCGCCGCCCGCCACGACGGATAGATGGTCGCCAGGAACGACAGGCCGAGCGCCATGCCGATCACCGCGACGACCTCGTGCCAGTCGATGACGGCGGGAAGCTGCGACAGGAAATAGATCTCGGCGGCGAACAGGTCGGTGCCGGTCAGGCCCTGGATCCACTGGCGCACGGCCTCGATGTTGTCGGCGAAGGCGATGCCCAGGACGGCCCCGCCGATCGTGCCGATGACGCCGACGCTGGCGCCGGCGATCAGGAACACGCGCATGACCATGCCGCGCGTCGCCCCCATGGTGCGCAGGATGGCGATGTCCTTCCCCTTGTCCTTCACCAGCATGATCATCGACGAGATGATGTTGAACGCGGCGACCAGGATGATCAGCGTCAGGATCAGAAACATGACATTACGTTCGACCTGGATCGCGTTGAAAAAGCTGGCGTTCGCCTGCTGCCAGTCGTGGATGCGGCCGATCCCCTGGACGGCCCCGGCGATCCGCTGCTTGACCTCCAGCGCCTGGTCCGGGTCGCGGATGAAGACCTCGAGCGACGACACGGCTTCCTTGGGGTATCGGAAATAGACCTGGGCGTCGGCCAGGTCCATGAACACGAACGAGGAATCGTACTCGTACATGCCGACCTCGAAGGTTGCGGCGACGGTATAGGCCGCCGTGCGCGGCACCGTGCCGAACGCCGTGGCGCTGCCCTTCGGCGAAATGAGCGTGATCTTGTCGCCGACGCGGAGCCCCATTTTCTGCGCCAGGCGGTCGCCGATGATGACGCCCCCGCCGCCGCCCTTGAAATCGTCGAGGGAGCCGCGCGCGACGTTGTCGGCGATCAGCTTGCGCCGGGTCAGATCCTGCGGGCGGATGCCCCGCACCAGCGCCCCCTGGGCCGTGCCGTTGGCGGTGGCCATGACCTGGCCCTCGATCAGCGGGGTCACGCTGACCACGCCGCGAAGGTCGCGCACGCGCGCCGCGATGTTGTCGAAGTCCTTGAGGTCGCGGAACTGTCCCTGAACGCTGAGGTGCCCGTTGAGCCCCAGGATGCGGGTCAAAAGCTCCTGGCGGAAACCGTTCATCACCGACATGACGATGATCAGCGTGGCGACGCCCAGCGCGATGCCGAGTAGCGAGAACCAGGCGATGACGGAGATGAACCCCTCCTGCCGGCGGGCGCGCAGGTAACGCAGCGCCATCATCCATTCAAATCGGCTGAACACGGGGGCGCCCTATCCTTTCCTGCGATCGAGGCGGCAGCCGGAAACAAGGGCAAGCGGCTGAGCTTCTTTCCGAGTGCGGCCGAATTCCATGGTCGAGATCGCCATCAATCGTCCGTCAGGCGGGCCAAGGCCGACTCGCGGCTGATTTCCTGGCGTTCGCCCGTCTTGCGGTTTTTCAACTCGACCATGTCCTTTTCAAGGCCGCGCGGCCCGGCGATGAGCTGCCACGGCAGACCGATCAGGTCCATGTCGGCGAACTTCCCGCCGGCCCGTTCGTTGCGGTCGTCGTAGAGGACCTCCTGGCCGGCGTTCCGAAGCTGTTCGTACATGCCCTCGCAGGCCGCGTCGCAGGCCGCGTCGCCCGACCGCAGGTTGACGAGGCCGATGCGGAACGGCGCCACGGGCTCGGGCCAGACGATGCCGGCCTCGTCGTGCGACGCTTCGATGATGGCGCCGACCAGGCGCGACACGCCGATGCCGTAGGAACCCATCTCGCAGACGACCTCCTGACCGTCGGGACCGGCGACCCTGGCGCCCATGGGTTCGGAATATTTCTTGCCGAAATAGAAGATATGGCCGACCTCGATGCCCCGCGCGGTGACCAGGTCGCCGCCCAGCGCCGCCTCGGCCGCCGGGTCGCGCTTCTCGTCCGTCGCCGCGTACTTGGCGGTAAAGGTGTTCACCACCCCTTCCAGGTCGCCGTCCAGGTCGACGCCGTCGAGCCAGTCGTTATCCAGGAAATCCTTGTGACAGGCGATTTCGCTTTCGCCCGTGTCGGCCAGGATCAGGAACTCGTGGCTCATGTCGCCGCCGATCGGCCCGGTATCGGCGGCCATGGGGATAGCCTTCAGGCCCATGCGCTCGTACGTCTTCAGGTACGACACGAAATGTTTCTGATAAGACTTTCTGGCGCCTTCATAATCCAGATCGAAGGAATAGGCGTCCTTCATCAGGAACTCGCGCCCGCGCATGACCCCGAAGCGGGGCCGCACCTCGTCGCGGAACTTCCACTGGATATGATAGAGCATCTTCGGCAGGTCGCGGTAGGAGCGCACGGAGTCGGCGAAGATCTGGGTGATCTGCTCCTCGTTGGTCGGGCCGTAGAGCATGTCCCGCTCGTGGCGGTCGGTGATGCGCAGCATCTCGGGTCCGTAGGCGTCATAGCGGCCCGACTGGCGCCACAGGTCGGCCGACTGGATGGTCGGCATCAGCACCTGCTGGCAGCCGATGGCGTCCTGTTCCTCCTCGACGATGCGGATGATCTTCCTGAGCACCCGGTAACCGAGCGGCAGCCAAGAATAGATTCCCGCCGAGGCTTGGCGCACCATGCCCGCACGCAGCATCAGCCGGTGCGACGCGATCTGCGCGTCGGCGGGCGTTTCCTTCATTGTCGGCATGAAAAAGCGGGAAAGGCGCATGCGGGCCGGGGTCCTTCCGTTAGGTCGTGGGGTGGATGATCGGGCGGTCTTGCTGTTGCGCGGACCGGGGTGCTGCCCGGCGGACTGGTTCTGGAATTTATGGGAAGGTCTTATCCTTGTCCACGGGGCCTTGTCCACCGGCGTCTCACCTATGCGTGTGTGCGGTCCCCTTTGCGGTCAGCCCGTTAACGAAGAATCTTGTTCGCGACCCTTAGAAAAGGGGTGACCCGAGCAAGGGGCGATAGTAAGATGCCTCGGCTCGCAAAGACGAGTACCTGCCGGTCAGACTGGGCCCGGGTTTTGGGAGGAAAAAAACAAGAAGCAATAATTAAGCGGCAGCCTTCAAACGGCGCGAAGCTTTTAGGAATTCTGGACTTAAGTCAGGCAAGACCTAGCGGTCTTGCCTTTATTTTTGCCCGCACGACCGCACGACAGAGGACGGTCAGCCCGGTTGCCGGAAGACGACCAGGCCTGATCCGTGCAGCCAGTAGAAAATCCCGAAGAACACGCCCGCCAGCACCGAGGTGGCCGCGAACTTGATCAGGAGCCGCGGCCTGGCGGGAGACCCAGGGTCCTCGCCGGGTTTCAGGTCGGCCGGATCGACGCGCTTCACGCCCCACGGCAGCACCATGAACAGGGTGATCCACCACATGACGAAATAGACGGCAAGGCCGGTTTGCCAGCTCATGGGGTCACGCCTGTTCCAGTTCGATCAGGGTGCCGTTGAAGTCCTTGGGATGCAGGAACAGCACCGGCTTGCCGTGGGCGCCGGTTCTCGGCTCGCCGTCGCCCAGCACGCGGGCGCCCCGCCCCTTCAGGTGATCGCGGGCAGCCAGGATATCGTCGACCTCGTAGCACACGTGATGGATGCCGCCGGACGGGTTCTTGTCCAGGAACCCCTGGATGGGCGAGGTCTCGCCCATGGGGTGAAGAAGTTCGATCTTGGTGTTGGGCAGTTCGACGAAGACCACGGTGACGCCGTGGTCGGGCTCCGCCTGCGGGGGCGAAACCTTGGCGCCCAGGGTGTCGCGGTAGGTCGCGGCGGCGGCCTTCAGGTCGGGAACGGCGATCGCCACGTGGTTCAGTTTTCCGATCATTCCCGTCGTTTCTCCATCACGATTGCCCCGTTCCCCCTATCAGATACGCACCAAATGCACCGTTGTCACGGGCTTCATGTCCAGATGCCCGCGGAACGTCCGCCGCACGGCCAGGCGCACGGCCTCGCGCACCTCGTCGTCCACGGCCAGCTTGCGCGGCGGCAGGGCCCGCACGGCGTTGACGGCGGCCTCGTAGGCCGCAGCGACCACCGGGTCGTCCTCCGGGTCTTCGGAAATGCCCAGGGTCGTGATCTGCGGCTCCTCGGCCAGGCCGCCGTCGTCCACCACCACGGTCACCGTGACGACACCGTGCCACACGCCGCGGATGCGCTCCTTTATCAGGTTGCCGTCCATGGGCACCAGGCGCCCGCCGACCAGCGCGAGCCTTCCCGTCGGCACGTGGTCGACGACCTTGACCGGCCCGGGCGCCAGGCGCGCCATGGCTCCATTGGGGGCGACGACGGCCTGCTCCACCTGGCATTCGCGGGCAAGCCGCGCGTGCTCGTGCAGATGGCGCAGCTCGCCATGCACGGGCACGGCGATCCTGGGCCGGACGAGCTGATACATATGCGTCAGTTCGTCCCGGTTGGGATGGCCCGAGACGTGGACGAAGGCGTCGCGCGAGGTGACGATGCGCACGCCGCGCGCCACCAGGTCGTTCTGCACGCGGGCGATGGCGGTTTCGTTGCCGGGAATTTCGCGGGACGAGAAGATCACCCAGTCGCCATGCCCCAGGGAGACGCGCGGATGGTCGCCGGCGGCGATGCGGGCCAGCGCGGCGCGCGGCTCTCCCTGGCTGCCCGTGCAGACGATCAGCACCTTGTCGTCGGGCAGGCTGTCGACGTCCTCCTCGGCCAGGAAGGGCGGCACGTCGGCGAGGTAGCCGTTTTCCCGCGCCGCCGCCTGGATGCGCCACAGGGATCGCCCCGCCAGCACCACCTGGCGGCCCGTTTCCAGGGCCGCGCGGGCGATGGTTTCGAGCCGCGCCACGTTGGTCGCGAAGCAGGCCACGGCGACGCGTCCCGGACATTCGGCGATGACCTCGGTCATGCTGTCCAGGATCCCGCCCTCGGACCCGGACTGTCCCGGCGCGAACACGTTGGTGGAATCGCAGACCATGGCCAGCACGCCCTCGTCGCCGAGGGCCCGCAGGGCCGCCTGGTCCGACACGTCGCCGACCACCGGGTCCGGATCGAACTTCCAGTCGCCCGTATGCAGCACGGTCCCAAGGGGCGAACGGATGACCACGGCATTCGGTTCCGGAATCGAATGGGTCAGGGTGATCAGCTCCAGTTCGAACGGCCCCACCGTGAACTTGCCCTGCAGGGGCACGACGGTGACGTCGGCCTGATCCTCCCAGCCCGGCTCGGCCAGCTTGCGGTCCAGGATATGGGCCGTGAAGGGCGTGGCGAAGATGGGGCAGCGAAAGCGGTCCCACAGGTACGGCACGGCGCCCAGGTGGTCCTCGTGGGCATGGGTCAGGATCAGGCCGTCGAGCTGGTCCGCCCGTTCCGCTATGAAGGCGGGATCGGCCATGATGACGTCGACCCCCGGCGGCCAGCCGTCCGAGAAGGTGACGCCCAGGTCGAGCATGATCCAGCGCTCCTCGCCGGGCGGGCCGTAGCCGTAGAGGTTCAGGTTCATGCCGATCTCGCCCGCCCCGCCCAGGGCGACGAAGACCAGTTCGTTTCCTTCGCTTTTTGTCGAGGAGGTGCCGCTCATGCGGCGTTCTTCCGGTGAATCATGTAAAGGCCGTCGAGGGTCAGGGTGCCGTCGACCAGTTCGATCGCCGGGGTCGCGTCGAGGAACAGCGGGGCCAGGCCGCCCGTGGCGATGACGCGGCAGTCGCCGGCCCCCATCTCCTGGCGGATGCGCCCGACGATGCCCTCGATCAGGCCGACGTAGCCCCAGAACACCCCCGACTGCATGGCAGAGACCGTATCGCGGCCGATCACCTTCGCCGGCTTCTCCACACCGATGAGCGGCAGCTTGGCCGCCGCCTGGTGCAGGGCCTCTAGCGACAGGTTGACGCCCGGCGAGATGACGCCGCCCATATAGCTGCCCTGCCCGTCCATGACATCGAAGGTCGTCGCCGTGCCGAAATCGACGATGATCAGCGGGCCCCCGTACTTGGCGTGCGCCGCCACCGTGTTGACCAGGCGGTCCGCCCCGACCTGCTCCGGCCGGTCGACCAGGACCTTGATGCCCAGGTCGACCTGGGCGTCGCCGACCACCAGAGGCTCCACCCCGAAGTAGTCGCGGCACAGGCCGACCAGGGGGAACCGGTTGTTGGGCACCACGGTGGCCAGGATCGCATGGGTGACCGCCTTGGGGTCGATGCCGTTCATTTCCATGAGCGGCCGCAGCCACACGGCGTGTTCGTCCTTGGTGCGTTCCAGCTTGGAATTGGCGCGCCAGGAGCCCCGGATCGCGCCGTCGTCGCCGAATACGGCGAAGACGATGTTGGTGTTCCCGGAATCGATCGCCAGCAGCATGGAATCCCGTCCTTTGCTCACGCGCCCTGGGGGCGCGGGAAATAGACGTCGCCGGCGGTGATGGTGCGCGGTCCCGACGCCGTCTCCAGGATCAGCGCCCCCGTTTCGTCCAGGTCCTTGAAAGTGCCGGTCAAGGTTTCGTTCGCCAGCCGCACCTCGACCTGCTTGCCGACCTGGTCGCAGCGCCAAAGCCAGTTCTTGCGCAGGCGCTCGAACCCCTCGTCGACCCAGATGCGGGTCCAGCCCAGGAAATGCCGCGCGAAGCCCTCCAGGAACTCCGGCGCCATCACGGCGGTGCCCTCGTCCAGCATGCAGGTGGCCGGGAACTCCACATCCTCGGGAAAGCTGACCAGGTTGACGCCGACGCCGACGATGACGAAATCGGGCTGCGCGTCCGGCGTCGCCGCCCCCTGGGCCTCCAACAGGATGCCGGCGACCTTGCGGCCCGCGACGAGGACATCGTTGGGCCACTTGGTATGGGCCTCCGTGCCCGGCTGGGCCAGGCCGCCGATGGTGTCGTAGACGGCAAGCGAGGCGACGAAGCCGAACTGCGCCGCGTCCTTAAGCGGAACCTCGGGGCGCAGGATGACCGAGCAGTAGAAGTTGCCCTTGGGGCTGACCCAGGTGCGGCCGCGCCGCCCGCGTCCGGCGGTCTGCTCCATGGCCCACACGAGTGTGCCCTCGGGTGCCGCCTCGGGCCCCCGTTCGGCGAGGCGGCGGGCCTCTGCATTGGTGCTGTCGACCGTTTCCAGTTCGACCAGGGTGAACAGAGACGGGAGTTTTGGCGCGTCCATGACCCTACCCGGCGAGCAGGGCTTTCGCCGCCGCCGCAGCGGGCTCCAGGATCAGGTTCGGTTGGATGAAGAAGAAGCAGATGATGAAGGCGGCAACCCCGATCAGGATCTTCAGTTCCCGGCTGACTCCGGCGTCCAGCGGATCCTCGGCGTCCTCGAAGTACATCACCCGCACGATGCGCAGGTAGTAGAAGGCGCCGATCACGCTGGTCAGCACACCGATCACTGCGACGCCCACCAGGCCGGCGTCGATGGCGGCCCAGAAGATGTAAAGCTTGGCGAAGAAGCCCGCGAGCGGCGGCACGCCGGCCATGGAGAACATGAACACCAAGAGGGCGAACGCGATCATCGGATGGGTCTTGGACATGCCGGCCAGGTCGGAGATCTGCTCGACCATGCGGTCGCCCCGCTTCATGCACAGGATGCAGGCGAAGGCGCCCACGTTCATCACCAGATAGATGGCGAGGTAGACCAGGATGCCGCGCACGCCGGCCTCGTTGGCGACGCACAGGCCGATCAGGACGTAGCCCACATGACCGATGGAACTGTAGGCCATCAGGCGCTTGATGTTCCGTTGCGCCACGGCGGCCACGGCGCCCAGCACCATGGAGGCGACGGAGACGAAGATGATGACCTGGCGCCAACTGTCGGCCGCGTCGCCGAAGGGCTCCATCATCACGCGGGTGAACAGCGCCAGGGCCGCGATCTTGGGCGCCACGGAAAAGAAGGCGGTGACCGGGGTCGGCGCCCCTTCGTAGACGTCGGGCGTCCACATGTGAAACGGCACGGCCGAAACCTTGAAGGCCAGGCCGGCGACCACGAAGACGATACCCACGACGAGCCCGACGGACGGCGCCCCGCCCTTCAGCAGGTCGGCAAGTACCGAAAAGTTGGTCGTCCCGGCGAAACCGTAGACCAGGGAGGCGCCGTACAGCAGCATGCCCGACGCGAGCGCGCCCAGGACGAAGTACTTGAGACCCGCCTCGGTCGAGCGCTGGTCCTCGCGCTGGAAGGCGGCGACGACGTAGAGCGACAGCGACTGCATCTCGAGCCCCATGTAGAGCGAGATCAGATCGTTGGCCGAGATCATCATCATCATGCCGAGGGTCGCGAACACGACCAGCACGGCGTATTCGAAACGCGCGACGCCGTGGCGTTCCAGATAGCCCGCGGACAGGACGATGGCGGCCGCCGAGGCGATCAGCACCAGCACCTTGGCGTAGGTCGCGAAGCCGTCGACGACGAACATGTTGTTGAAGGCCATGAGCTGGCGGTCGGCCAGCATGACGACCAGCAGGACGGTCAGCCCCAGCACGCCGACGGACAGGCCGGAGATCAAGCGGAAGCTCTTCACGTCCTGATCGGCCAGGGCGCCCTTCTGGAACACGCCGAGCATCAGCAGCGCCATGACCATGCAGGCGACGAAGACTTCGGGCAGGGCCGGAATGATTTGATCGATCGACATCTCGTCGGGTTCTCCCTCAGCGTCCGGCCAGGTTCACGTGTCCGGCCGCGGCCAGCGCCGTTTCCACGTGCTTCAACAGGTTGTCGACGGATACGTGCATGACGTCAAGGAACGACGACGGGTAAATGCCCATCCACAGGGTGACGATGACGAGCGGCGCGAACACCGCGATCTCGCGCCGGTCCATGTCCAGGATCTTGGCGAGGCGTTCCTTGGTCAGCTTGCCGAAGATGATGCGGCGATAGAGATAGAGCATGTAGACGGCGCCCAGGATCACGCCCGTGGCCGCCAGGGCGGCGACCCAGGAATTGGCGCGGAAGGCGCCCAGCAGGACCAGGAACTCGCCGACGAAGCCGCCCGTGCCGGGCAGGCCGACCGACGCCAGCATGAACAGCATGAAGGTCAGGCCGTAGACGGGCATGCGTTCCACCAGGCCGCCGTAATGGGTGATCTCGCGCGAATGCTCGCGGTCGTAGACCACGCCGACGACAAGGAACAGGGCCGCCGAGACCACGCCGTGGCTGAGCATCTGATAGATCGCGCCCTCGACCCCCTGCACCGTCAGGGTGAAGGTGCCGATGGTCACGAAGCCCATGTGCGCGACCGACGAATAGGCGATCAGCTTCTTCATGTCCTCCTGCGCCAGGGCGACCAGGGAAGTGTAGATCACGGCGACGATGGACAGGGTGTAGATCAGCGGCGTGAACATCACGCTGGCTTCCGGAAACATGGGCAGCGAGAACCGCAGGAAGCCGTAGCCGCCGAATTTCAACAGCACGCCCGCCAGAATCACCGAACCGGCCGTCGGCGCCTCCACGTGGGCGTCGGGCAGCCACGTGTGCACCGGCCACATCGGCAGCTTGATGGCGAAGGACGCGAAGAACGCCAGCCACAGCCAGGGCTCCAGCTTGGCCGGGAAGTCGTGAACCAGCAGCTTGGTGATGTCCATGGTGCCCGCGTCGAAGTACATGGCCAGCATGGCCAGCAGCATCAGCACGGAGCCCAGCAGCGTGTAGAGGAACATCTTGAACGACGCGTAGATGCGCCGCGGGCCGCCCCACACACCGATGATGATGAACATCGGGATCAGGACCGCCTCGAAGAAGATGTAGAACAGGAACAGGTCGAGCGCGACGAACATGCCGACCATGAAGGTTTCCAGGATCAGGAACGAGATCATGTATTCCTTCACCCGGACCTTGATGGCGTCCCAGCTTGCCAGCACGCACAGAGGGGTCAGCAGCGTCGTCAGCAGCACGAACAGCATGGAGATGCCGTCGACGCCGACGCGGTAGGAGATGCCGGCGATGGGCATCCAGGCCGCTTCCTCGACGAACTGCATGGCCGCCGTGGTGGGGTCGAAATTCAACCAGATGAGAAGCGACACCAGGAACGTGCCGCCGGACACCCACAGCGCGACGCGACGCGAATTCTCCGGGTTGTCCGCGGGCACGAAGGCGATCAGCGCCACGCCGACGAGCGGCAGGAAGGTGACCAGCGATAGAATGGGCCAATCCATGGTCTTCTCACCCCGCCTTGGTCATCAGGTACCAGGTCACCAGGACCACGATCCCCGCCAGCATGGCGAAGGCGTAGTGGTAGAGGTAGCCGGTCTGCAGCGCCGACGCGCGGCGCGCGATATACCGCACGGCGGCGGACACGCCGTCGGGCCCCAGCCCGTCGATCAGCGTGCCGTCGCCCGTTTTCCAGAAGTTGCGGCCCAGATAGAAGGCCGGCTTGACGAAGATCTTGTCGTAAAGCTCGTCGAAGTACCATTTGTTGAGCAGGAACCGGTAGAGCCCCTGGAACCTGGCCGCCAGGGCGCCGGGGATGGACGGGGCCAGCAGATAGAATACATAGGCCAGCGCGATCCCGCCGACGCCGACGACCAGCGGCAGCACCTTCACCCACAACGGCACGTGATGGGCGTTCTCCAGCGCCTTGTGGTGTTCCAGCACGACGATGGAATTGCCCCAGAACTGCGCGACCTGACTGCCCACCATCAGGTCGTAGGCCAGCACGCCCGCAAGGCTGGCCCCGCCCGCCAGCACGACCAGCGGCAGGATCATCACCATCGGGCTTTCGTGGACGTGCGCCATGACGTGCTCGTCGGCGCGCGGCGTCCCGTGGAAGGTCATGACGATCAGGCGCCAGGAATAAAAGGCCGTCAGGAAGGCGGCGGCGATGCCCATCCAGAAGGCGTACTGGCCGATGCCCGTGTGCGCGCCCCAGGCCGCCTCGAGCACGATGTCCTTGGAATAGAACCCGGCGAACGGCGGGATGCCGGCCAGCGCCAGGGAGCCGATCCACATCAGGATGTAGGTCACCTTGATGTGCTTCCAGATGCCGCCCATCTTGCGCATGTCCTGTTCGTCGGACATGGCGTGGATGACGGAACCGGCGCCCAGGAACAGCAGCGCCTTGAAGAAGCCGTGGGTCATCAGGTGGAAGATGCCCGCCGAATAGGCCGACACGCCGCAGGCGAAGAACATGTAGCCGAGCTGAGAACAGGTCGAATAGGCGATCACGCGCTTGATGTCGTTCTGCACGCAGCCGATGGTCGCCGCGAAAATCGCCGTCGAGGCGCCGACGATGGTGACGACGTTGAGCGCCACCTCCGAATACTCGAACATCGGCGACAGGCGGGCGACCATGAAGATGCCGGCGGTGACCATGGTCGCCGCGTGAATCAGGGCCGAGACGGGCGTCGGACCCTCCATGGCGTCCGGCAGCCAGGTATGCAGGCCGAGCTGCGCCGACTTGCCCATGGCGCCGACGAACAGCAGCAGGCAGCACACGGTCAGCGCATGGAACTCGCCGCCGAACACCTGCAGGGTGGCGTCGGCCTTGCCCGGCACGGCCTTGAAGATGGTGTCCAGGTTCACCGTGTCGAACAGCATGAAGGTCGCGAAGATGCCGAGCGCGAAGCCGAAGTCGCCCACTCTGTTCACGACGAAGGCCTTGATGGCGGCGGCGTTGGCCGACGGCCGATCGTACCAGAAGCCGATCAGCAGGTAGGACGCGAGTCCGACCCCCTCCCAGCCGAAGAACAGCTGCACCAGATTGTCGGAGGTGATGAGCATGAGCATGAAAAAGGTGAACAGGCTCAGGTAGCTCATGAACCGGGGGATCGACTTGTCGTGGTGCATGTAGCCGCAGGAATAGATGTGCACCATCGCCGAAACGCCGGAAACGACGATCATCATCACGGAGGTCAACTGGTCGACGCGGAGCGCCCAGGACACTTCCAGCGTGCCGGAATCGATCCAGGTGAACAGCTCCGTCACCCGGACGTTGCCGTCGAGCGCCACGTCCTTGAACAGGATGATCGCGCAGATCGCGGACAGCACCAGGCCCGTGCAGGTGACCCACTGCGCCAGGGTGTCCATGGCGTGCTGCTTGTGCTTGTCCGCCTGCGGCATGAACACGATCAGTCCGGCAAGCACCGAGCCGGCGAGCGGCAGGAAGACGGCGAGGATTTCGATCATGAGCCGCTCCCTAGCCCTTCATCATGTTGATGTCTTCGACATCGATCGAGCCGCGGTTGCGGAAGAACACGACCAGGATGGCGAGCCCGATGGCGGCTTCGGCGGCGGCGACGGTCAGTACGAAGAGCGCGAACACCTGGCCCATGAGGTCGCCCAGATAGGTCGAGAACGCCACCAGGTTGAGGTTCACGGCGAGCAGCATCAGTTCGATGGACATGAGGATGATGATCACGTTCTTGCGGTTGAGGAAGATGCCGAAGATGCCCAGCGTGAACAGGACCGCGGCGACGGTCAGGTAGTGGGAAAGACCGATTTCCAACATGTTCAGATCCCCTTCCCGACTTCGACCTTGCGCACTTCGACCGTGTCCGTGCCGCGCGCGTTCTGGTCGGCGATGCGCTGGCGCTTGACGTCGACACGGCGCCGATGGGTCAGCACGATGGCGCCGATCATGGCGACCAGCAGGATCAGGCCCGCGGCCTGGAACAGATAGACGTTATGGGTGTAGATGAGCTGGCCCAGGGCATGGGTGTTGGTTACGCCCTTGGCCAGGGGGGCCGCCGCCTGGGCCATCTTGGCGCCGCCCGCAATCGACTGCCAGCCGCCCGCGACGACCAACAGTTCGGCCAGCAGGATCAGGCCGACCAGGCCGCCCAGCGGCAGGTACTGAAGGAACCCGGACCGCAGCGCCGTGAAGTTGATGTCGAGCATCATGACCACGAACATGAACAGCACGGCGACGGCGCCGACGTAGACGACGACCAGGATCATGGCCAGGAACTCGGCCCCCAGCAGCACGAACAGCCCGGCCGAGTTGAAGAACGCCAGGATCAGGAACAGCACCGAATGCACGGGGTTCCTGGATGAGATGACCAGCACGCCCGCGGCCACGGTGACGAAGGCGAACATGTAGAACGCCAGGGCTCCGACGATCATCTGCCGCTCCCCTTCACGTCCCCTGCCCGCGTCCCTGCGCGGTTGCCGTTCTGATTACCCCTCATACTCTCCTCGTCGGTCCTTGCAGTCTCGTCTCAACCCGATTTGCTGCGCCGTTCAGCGGTACGGTGCGTCGGCGCGCAGCCGGTCGGCGATCTCGGTTTCCCAGCGATCGCCGTTGGCCAGCAGCTTGGCCTTGTCGTACAGCAACTCCTCGCGGGTTTCCGTGGCGTATTCGAAGTTGGGGCCCTCGACGATGGCGTCGACGGGGCAGGCCTCCTCGCAATAGCCGCAATAGATGCACTTCACCATGTCGATGTCGTAGCGCGTGGTGCGGCGCGAGCCGTCGGCCCGCGGCTCGGCCTCGATGGTGATGGCCTGGGCAGGGCAGATGGCCTCGCACAGCTTGCAGGCAATGCAGCGCTCCTCGCCGTTGGGGTAGCGGCGCAGCGCGTGCTCGCCGCGGAAGCGCGGGCTCAGCCGGCCCTTCTCGTAGGGGTAATTCAGGGTCACCTTGGGCCTGGTGAAGTACTTGAGCGTAAGCGCCATGCCGGCCACGAGTTCCTTTAGGAACAATGCCTTGGCGCTTTGTCCGATGAAGCTCATGGAACGTCTCCTAACCCGTCACCGGGGCGGGCACCCAGCCGAAAGCCAGCAGCACGCCGGCCGTGGCGGCCACCGCGAACAGCGAGATCGGCAGGAACACCTTCCAGCCGAGACGCATCAACTGGTCGTATCGGTAGCGCGGGAAGGTCGCGCGCACCCAGATGAAGATGAACAGACAGAAGGCGATCTTGGCGGCGAACCAGATCGGTCCCGGGATCCACGTCAGGGGCTCGATCGAGAACGGCGGCAGCCAGCCGCCCAGGAACAGGATGGTGGTCATCCCCGACATCAGGATCATGTTGGCGTATTCGCCCAGGAAGAACAGGGCAAAGGCCATACCCGAATATTCGACATTGTAGCCGGCGACCAGTTCGGCCTCGGCCTCGGGCAGGTCGAAGGGATGGCGGTTGGTTTCCGCCAGCGTCGAGATGAAGAAGATCACCGCCATCGGGAACAGCGGGATCACGAACCACAGGCCGCGCTGCGCCTCGACGATCGCCGAGAGGTTCAGCGACCCGACGCAGAGCAGCACGGTGATGATGACGAAGCCCATGGAAACTTCGTAGGACACCATCTGGGCTGCACTGCGCAGCGCCCCCAGGAACGCATAGCGCGAATTCGAGGCCCAGCCGGCCATGAGAATGCCGTACACGCCGAGCGACGAGATGGCGAACAGGTAGAGGATGCCGACGTTGATGTCGGCCAGCACCAGGCCCTCGCCGAAGGGGATCACGGCCCAGGCCATGAGGGCAAGGGCGAAGGTCACGCAGGGCGCCAGCAGGAACACTCCCGGGTTGGCGCCCGACGGAATGATCATTTCCTTGAGGAACAGCTTGGCGCCGTCCGCGATCGGCTGCAGCAGGCCGAACGGGCCGACCACGTTGGGCCCCTTGCGCAGCTGCATGGCGCCGATGACCTTGCGCTCGAAGAACGTCAGGTAGGCGACCGACAGCAGGATCGGCACCACGATCACGAGGATTTTGATGACGATCCAGGCCGTCGGCCAGATCCAGGTGTTCCAGGCCTCAACCATCGGTGCCGGTCTTCCCTTCCCTGCCGCCCAGGATCTCGTCCGTGCATTCGGCCATGGTGGCGGACGCGCGGCTGATGGGATCGGTCATGTAGAAATTCGCAATCGGGTAGGAGAAGGCGCCCGACGCCTCGCCCGGCGCGCCGAATTCGCCCCAGGGAGCGGCCTGGATGTCGTCGATGCCCTGGAACACGGGGTTCGCCTTGACCAGGCCCTGGCGCACGTCGGCCAGCGTCGTGTAGGGCAGCGTGGCGCCCAGCGCGTCCGACAGGGCGCGGACGATCTTCCAGTCCTCGCGTGCCTCGCCCGGCGGGAACACGGCGAGCTGGCCGCGCTGCACCCGGCCTTCCAGGTTCACGTAGGTCGCGTTCTTCTCGGTATAGGCGGCCCCCGGCAGGATCACGTCGGCGGCATGCGCCCCGGCGTCGCCGTGGTGGCCCTGGTAGATCACGAAGGGCTTGTCCAGGTCCTTGGTGGGAATCTCGTCGGCGCCCAGCAGATAGAGGACCTTTATCGCGCCCGAGGTCACGCCGTCCAGGATGCCGGCCGTATCGAGCCCGCCCTCATCCGGCGCGAAACCGAGATCCAGGCCGCCCACGCGCGATGCCGCGCGCTGCAGCACGTTGAAGCCGTTCCACTCGCCGGTGACCGCGCCCACGGCCTCGGCCAGCTTGCGCGCCTGGCCCAGGACCTGCGCGCCGTCGGGCCGCGCCACGGCGCCCGAACCGACGATGATCATGGGTTTTTCGGCCGATTTCAGGACCTCGGCGAAGGCGTGGCCGCCGGAGGATATCCGCGCCAGGACGTCGGCGCCCTCGCCCAGCCAGTCGACGGGATAGGTCAGGTCCACCGCCGGGCCGACGGCGGCGATGGGGAACTTGCCCTTTGCCGACAGGTAGCGCTTGCGGATGCGGGCGTTGAGGACCGGCGCCTCCCAGCGCGGGTTGGCGCCGACGATCAGCAGCGCGTCCGCTTCCTCGATCCCGGCGATGGTGGAATTGAACAGGTACGAGGCGCGCACCCCGGGGTCGACCTTGGATCCGTCCTGGCGGCAGTCCATGTTGGCCGAACCCAGGCCGGCCATCAGTTCCTTCAGCAAAAGCATGCTTTCGCAATCGGCCAGATCGCCGGCGATGGCGGCGATCTCGCTGCCCGGCTTGCCCTTCACGGCCTTGGCGACGGCCTGGAAGGCTTCGGCCCAGGTGGCGGGCTGCAGCTTGCCCTTGACGCGCACGTAGGGACGGTCCAGGCGCTGGCGCTTCAGGCCGTCGACCCAGAAGCGCGCCTTGTCGGAGATCCACTCCTCGTTCACGTCCTCGTTGAGGCGCGGCAGCACGCGCATGACCTCGGGCCCGCGGCTGTCGACGCGGATTGCGCAGCCCTGCGCGTCCGACACGTCGACGCTTTCCGTCTTCTTCAACTCCCACGGGCGGGCGACGAAGGCATAGGGCTTGGAGGTAAGCGCTCCGACCGGGCACAGGTCGATGACGTTGCCCGACAGCTCCGAGCCGACGGCCTTGTCCAGGTAGCTCACGATCTCGGCGTTCTCGCCGCGCCCGATCAGGCCCATGTCGTGGACTCCCGCGACCTCGGTCGAGAAGCGCACGCAGCGGGTGCAGTGGATGCAGCGGGTCATGATCGTCTTGATCAGCGGGCCCATGTGCTTGTCTTCGACGGCGCGTTTGTTCTCGTGATAGCGGCCGTGGTCCATGCCGTAGGCCATGGCCTGGTCCTGCAGGTCGCACTCGCCGCCCTGGTCGCAGATCGGGCAGTCCAGCGGGTGGTTGAGGAGCAGGAACTCCATCACCCCCTGGCGCATCTTCTTGACCTCGGGCGTGTCCGTATAGACGACCATGCCGTCGGCCACGGGCATGGCGCAGGACGCCACCGGCTTGGGCGAACGCTCCATCTGCACCAGGCACATGCGGCAGTTTCCGGCGATGGACAGGCGGTCGTGATAGCAGAACCGCGGGATTTCCTTGCCGGCCTGCTCGCAGGCCTGCAGGATCGTCATGCCCGCTTCGACCTCATGTTCCGTGCCGTCGATGGTGATCTTTGGCATTTGCCCTAAGTCCTTAGTAAGCCAGTCTATTCCGCCGCCGACCGGCGCGCGAGGTTGTCCAGGATCCGCTTTTCCATCTCGGGCCGGAAATGGCGGATCAGGCCCTGGATCGGCCACGCCGCCGCATCGCCGAGGGCGCAAATGGTGTGCCCTTCGACCTGGCGGGTGACCTCTTCCAGGGTATCGATCTCGTCGACGTGGGCGTCGCCCGTGACCATGCGCGCCATGACCCGCGCCATCCAGCCGGTGCCCTCGCGGCACGGCGTGCACTGGCCGCAGCTTTCATGCTTGTAAAAGGCCGACAACCGCGCGATGGCCTTGATGATGTCCGTCGACTTGTCCATCACCATGACGGCGGCCGTGCCAAGGCCGGAGCGCTGCTCGCGCAGGCTGTCGAAGTCCATGAGCACGTCTTCGCAGATGGATTTCGGCAGCACCGGCACCGAGGCGCCGCCCGGAATGACGGCCAGAAGGTTGTCCCAGCCGCCGCGCACCCCGCCCGCGTGCCTCTCGATCAGTTCCTTCAGGGGGATGCCCATGGCTTCCTCGACCGTGCAGGGCCGGTTCACGTGGCCGGATATGTTGAACAGCTTGGTGCCCACGTTGTTGGGCCGCCCGATGCCGGCGAACCAGTCGGCGCCGCGACGCAGGATGGTCGGCGCGACGGCGATGGATTCCACGTTGTTCACCGTGGTCGGGCAGCCCCACACGCCGACCCCCGCCGGGAACGGCGGCTTCAGGCGCGGCTGGCCCTTCTTGCCCTCCAGGCTTTCGATCAGCGAGGTCTCCTCGCCGCAGATGTAGGCCCCTGCCCCGGAATGGACGTAGAAATCGAACTTCCAGCCGGTGCCGCAGGCGTCGTCGCCGATCAGGCCCGCATCATAGGCTTCGTCCACCGCGCGCTGCAGGCAGGCGATTTCGTGATGGAATTCGCCGCGCACGTAGCAATAGGCCGCGTGGGCCCCCATGGCGAAGGACGCGACCAAGGCTCCTTCGATGAGCTTATGCGGCTCGGAGCGCATGATTTCGCGGTCCTTGCAGGTGCCGGGCTCGCCCTCGTCGGCGTTGATGACCAGGTAATGCGGCCGCGAACCGATCTCCTTTGGCATGAAGGACCACTTCACGCCGGTCGGGAAACCGGCGCCGCCGCGCCCGCGCAGGCCCGATTCCTTCATCTCGTCGACGATCTTGTCGCGGCCCATCTCGATCAGGGTCTTGGTGTTGTCCCAGTCGCCGCGCGCCCGGGCACCGTCGAGCCAGGGGCTGTCGAAGCCGTAGATGTTGGTGAAGATGCGGTCCCTGTCGGCAAGCATCAGTCGTCGCCTCCCGCCTTGGCGGCCCGCTCAGGATAGCGGTCGGTCAGGGTGGTGATCCCGCCCGCGGGCTCGCAGGTGTGGCGGCCGGCCTGCGAACCGGCCTTGGGCTTGCGGCCCGCCTTCAGAGCCTTCAGGACCTCCTCGGCAGAAGCCGAGTCGAGATCTTCGTAATAGTCGTCGTTGATCTGCATCATCGGCGCGTTGACGCACGCGCCCAGGCATTCGACCTCGGTCACCGTGAACAGGCCGTCCTCCGACGTCTCGCCGTGGCCGCAGCCGGTCACCTTCTTGCACGCCGCCATGATCTGGTCCGAACCGCGCAGCCAGCACGGCAGGTTGGTGCAGACCTGGACGTGGTGCTTCCCGACCGGCCTCAGGTTGTACATGGTGTAGAAGGTCGCGACCTCATAGACGCGGATCGACGCCATACCCAGCATGTCGGCGATGCATTCGATCGCGGCCTGGGGAATCCAGCCGCCGCTCTGGCGCTGCGCCAGGTCCAACAGCGGCATGACGGCGCTCTGCTGCCGCCCTTCCGGGTACTTGGCGATATGCGCCTTGGCCTTTTCGAGATTCTCCGCCGTAAACGCGAAGCTCGACGGTTGTTCTGTCTGCATGCCGCTCACCGATCGATTTCGCCGAACACAACGTCGATGGAGCCAATGTTCGCGACGACGTCGGCGAGCATGTGCCCCTTGGACAGGAATTCCGTCGCCTGCAGATGGGCGTAGCCCGGTGCCCGGATCTTGCAGCGGTAGGGTTTGTTGGAGCCGTCTGCCACCAGATAGACGCCGAATTCACCCTTGGGAGCCTCGACGGCGGTATAGGTTTCGCCGGCCGGCACGTGGAACCCCTCGGTAAACAGTTTGAAGTGGTGGATCAAGGCCTCCATGGACTGCTTCATGTCGCCGCGGGTCGGAGGCGTGACCTTCTTGTTGGTCGATTTTACCGGACCGCCCGGCATTTTTTCAACGCATTGGCGGATGATCTTCAAGCTTTCTCTCATCTCGATCATGCGCACCAGATAGCGGTCGTAGCAGTCCCCCATCTTTCCCACGGGGATGTCGAATTCCATTTCCGCATAGGCGTCGTAGGGCTGCGCCTTGCGCAGGTCCCAGGCCACGCCGGAGGCGCGCAGGTTCGGGCCGGTGAAGCCCCAGTCGAAGCACTGCTCGGCATTGATGACGCCGATGTCCACCGTGCGCTGCTTGAAGATGCGGTTTTCGGTGAGCAGGGTCTCGAGGTCATCCAGACACCGCTCATATTCCTCGGTCCACGCGTTGATCTCATTCAGCAAGCCGGGCGGCAGATCCTGGGCGACACCGCCGACCCGGAAATAGTTCATGTGCATGCGCGCACCCGAGGCCGCCTCGCAGAACTCCATCAGGCGTTCACGCTGCTCGAAGCACCAAAGCATGGGTGTCATGGCGCCCACGTCCATGGCGAACGAACAAACGTTCAGAATGTGATTCAGGATGCGCCCGATCTCGCAATAAAGCACGCGGATGTACTGGCCGCGCGGCGGCACGGCGATGCCGAGCAGCTTTTCGGCCGCCAGCACGAAGGCGTGCTCCTGATTCTGCGGCGCCACATAGTCCAGACGGTCGAAATAGGGCACCGCCTGGGCATAGGTCTTGTATTCGATGAGCTTTTCCGTGCCCCGGTGCAGCAGGCCGATATGCGGGTCGGCGCGCTCGACCACCTCGCCGTCCATCTCCAGGACCAGGCGCAGAACCCCGTGGGCCGCCGGATGCTGCGGCCCGAAGTTGAGGTTGAAGTTCTTGATCTGGGTTTCGGCCATGCCTCAGGACGCCTCGCTTTCCGGTTCCGCCTCGGCCTTCTCATCGCCCGGCAGGACGACCCGTTCCATGCCCTCCCAGGGGCTTTCGAAGTCGAAGGTGCGGAATTCCTGGGTCAGCCTCACGGGCTCGTAGACCACGCGCTTCTGCTCGTCGTCATAGCGCACCTCCACATAGCCCGTAAGGGGGAAGTCCTTGCGCAGCGGATGACCCTCGAAGCCGTAGTCGGTGAGAATGCGGCGCAGGTCCGGATGATCCGAGAAGAACACGCCGTACATGTCCCAGACCTCGCGCTCGAACCAGTTGGCGGTGGCGAACACGCCGGCGACGGAGGGCACGGGCTCGTCCTCGTCCGTGCGCACCTTGACCCGGACGCGGGTGTTGTGGGTCATGGACAGCAGGTTGTAGACGATCTCGAACCGCGGGCTTTCGTCCGCGTAGTCGACACCGCAGATGTCGAGAAGCTGGTGGAACTGGCAGTTGGAATCGTCGCGCAGCACCTTCAGCACCGGGACGATGTCGTCCCGCTTGACCGTGATCATCAGTTCGCCGAGGCGCACCTGGTCCGCCAGCAGCCTGTCGCCAAGCAGGTCGCGAAGGTGTTCGGCAAGTTCCTTGAGGGCCTGATCCATGGTTTTCTTGGTGTTCGTTCCGTTTCGCCCGGCCGTCTAGCGCCACAGGGTGCCGGTGCGCCGGATCTTTTTCTGCAGCTGCAGGATGCCGTAGACCAGCGCCTCCGCGGTCGGCGGACAGCCGGGCACATAGACGTCGACGGGCACGACGCGGTCGCAGCCGCGCACGACCGAGTAGGAATAATGATAGTACCCGCCGCCGTTGGCGCAGGATCCCATGGAGATCACGTAACGCGGCTCCGCCATCTGGTCGTAGACCTTGCGGAACGCGGGCGCCATCTTGTTGGTCAACGTGCCGGCGACGATCATCACATCCGACTGGCGCGGGCTCGGCCGCGGCACCACGCCGAAGCGGTCCAGGTCGTAGCGGCTCATATAGGCGTGGATCATCTCGACGGCGCAGCAGGCGAGCCCGAAGGTCATGGGCCACAAAGAGCCCGTGCGCGCCCAGTTGACCAGCTTGTCCACATTGGCCAGGACGAAGCCCTTGTCCTGCAGTTCCTGGCTCACGCGGGCGAGAATCTCGTCCTGCTCGGCCCCCGGCCCGAGGGGCTGCCCGAGGGTGGAATCGGTTCCGGGTTGGGTGACTACCGACATTCGATCACTCCCTTTACCTTCCCCATTCGCACTATTCCCACTCCAGGGCGCCTTTGCGCCACTCGTAGACGAAGCCGACCGTCAGGATGAACAGGAACACCATCATCGACCAGAAACCGAACTCGCCGATATTGCCGAGCGTCACCGCCCAGGGGAACAGGAACGCGACCTCGAGATCGAAGATGATGAACAGGATGGCCACCAGATAGAACCGCACGTCGAACCGGCCGCGTGAATCGTCGAAGGCCTCGAACCCGCATTCATAGGCCGAGTTCTTCTCGACGTCCGGATTCTGCTGGCCGATCACGTAGGAGGCGGCGACGATGACGCCCGCCAAGCCCGCGGCGATCCCGATGAAGATCAGGATGGGGAGATATTCCAATAGCAATTCGTTCACGCCGAACTCCCTGTCCCCGGCCCCTGCCTTGGTCCCCCGAATGCATTCTTAGAATGCCGCGCTGCGGCCATGTCGATGGCTACGGGGAAGGTGACCGATAACCGGATAAATTTCAAAGGTTTTATCGCCCCGGAACGGGAAAAATCCGGCATGGGGATTTCCGGGACGGAATAGGGGATTTTACCAGGAAAATGGCGGGAGTGACGGGACTCGAACCCGCGGCCTCCGGCGTGACAGGCCGGCGCTCTAACCAACTGAGCTACACCCCCTTGAGAGGGCTCCGCACACACCCCGGCGGCGCCGGGTGCGAGAGAGCGCACCATGTACTCCAGCGCCGGAACGGGTGTCAAGGACGATCGGCGGGTATTTTCGCGGCGGCGGAAATCGGCCGCCGCCACCTGTCCGCCTACGCCCAAGACGCGGTTCCGGAGCGGCTTGCCAGCCGGAGCCCGCAGGGCGAAGGGTGGTGGGCGGTGAGGGGTTCGAACCCCCGACCTTCTGGGTGTAAACCAGACGCTCTCCCAACTGAGCTAACCGCCCCTGCCCGCCTTTGGCCCCATGACCGGCGTCAGCCCTATGTAAGGGCTGGGCGGAAGCCGCACAAGTATCCTCCACACACTCCGCCCGCGACCTATTCGCGCCGCAAACGCAAACCGGCCGCCGAAAGGTTCGGCGGCCGGTCTGTCGGCGTTTCTTGCGGCTGGGACGCCGGTCTTAGTTGACCGAGTCCTTCAGGCCCTTGCCAGCCTTGAACTTCGGCTGGTTGGACGCCGGAATCTGGATGGTCGCACCCGTCCGCGGGTTGCGGCCCGTGGTTGCCGCGCGGCGGGTGACGCTGAAGGTGCCGAAACCGACGAGGCGGACTTCGTCACCGCCCTTCAAAGCGCCGGAGATCGCGTCGAAAACGCTGTCGACCGCGCTTGCGGAATCGGATTTTGACAAGCCGGTGCTATTGGCAACGGCTGCGATCAGATCATTCTTGTTCAATTGCAGGCCCCCTCTTGCTGAAAGGATTTCGGATTGGGACAAATGGATTGTTACCGTGATCGGGCGCGGAATCGCCCGCTCCAAACGCCGACAAGTGTATGTGCGCACCTATTGGGCGTCAATGTCCCTGCCCCAGTTTTCCCCAGATTTTTGCGGGTTTCAACGATTCAACGGGATTTCGTTCCAGGTCCGGAAGGACTGCGTTACCCGCAAAAGGTGCGCGTGCTGCCCAACCCGAAAAGGCGACGGGCCGCCGGTGGTTCCGGCGGCCCGCAAAAAAGCCTATACAGTTGAAAGGGTTGGCCTGACCTAGTGAGTTACGACACCACCCACCTCGTCCTCCTCGGCACTGCCCGAGGCGAGGGCCCTGGCCTCCAATTCGGCCTTGTCCTCGTCCCATTCCACGGGCGTGACCGGGCTGACGAGCGCGTGCGAAAGCACCTCGTCGACGGTCGTCACGGGCACGATTTCCAGCCCGCGTTTCACGTTTTCGGGAATCTCCGCCAGATCCTTCTCGTTGTCCTTCGGGATCAGGACCTTCTTGATGCCGCCGCGGAGCGCCGCCAGAAGCTTCTCCTTGAGCCCGCCTATGGGCAAAACCCGGCCGCGCAGGGTGACCTCGCCGGTCATGGCGACGTCCTTGCGCACGGCGATTCCGGTCAGCACGGAGACGATCGAGGTCACCATCGCAACGCCCGCCGACGGTCCGTCCTTTGGCGTGGCGCCCTCGGGCACATGGACGTGGATGTCGCGCTTGCTGAACAGGGGCGGCAGGATGCCGAGCGACGCCGAGCGCGACTGCACGTAGGACTTGGCCGCCTGGATGGACTCCTGCATGACGTCGCCGAGCTTGCCGGTGATGGTCATCTTGCCCTTGCCGGGCACCATCACGGCCTCGATGTTGAGCAGCTCGCCGCCGACCTCGGTCCAGGCCAGCCCCGTGACCACGCCGACCATGTCCTCGGCCTCGATCTCGCCGTACCGGTACTTGCGCACGCCGGCGTAGGTTTCCAGGTTCTTCGGCGTGACCTTGATGGTCTTGGCCTTGCCGATCATGATCTCCTTGACCGCCTTGCGCGACAGGTTGGCCAGCTCGCGCTCCAGGTTGCGGACCCCGGATTCCCGCGTGTAGTAGCGGATAAGGTCGCGCAGGCCGTCGTCCGTGATCGACCACTCGCCCTTCTTCAGTCCGTGGGCCTTGACCTGCTTGGGGATCAGGTGGCGGTTGGCGATCTCCACCTTTTCGTCCTCGGTGTAGCCCGACAGCCGGATGGTCTCCATGCGGTCCAACAGCGGCCCCGGCATGTTCATGGTGTTGGCCGTGGTCACGAACATCACGTCGGACAGGTCGTAGTCGACCTCCAGGTAATGGTCGTTGAAGGTCGAATTCTGTTCCGGATCAAGCACTTCGAGAAGCGCCGACGCCGGATCGCCGCGCCAGTCCTGGCCCATCTTGTCGACTTCGTCGAGCAGGAACAGCGGGTTGGAGGACTTGGCCTTCTTCATGCCCTGGACGATTTTGCCGGGCATGGAGCCGATATAGGTCCGGCGGTGGCCGCGGATTTCCGATTCGTCCCGCACCCCGCCCAGCGACATGCGCACGAAGTTGCGGCCCGTGGCCTTGGCCACGGACTTGCCGAGGGACGTCTTGCCAACGCCCGGGGGGCCCACGAGACATAAGATCGGTCCGGTGATCTTATTCGTGCGGTGCTGGACCGCCAGGTATTCGAGGATGCGTTCCTTGACCTTTTCAAGCCCGTAGTGGTCGTTGTTCAGGACCTCTTCGGCCTTGAGGATATCCTTCTTGACGCGGGTGCGCTTCTTCCACGGGATGGACAGCATCCAGTCCAGGTAGTTGCGCACGACCGTGGCCTCGGCGGACATCGGGCTCATGGAGCGCAGTTTCTTCAGTTCGGCCTCGGCTTTTTCCTTGGCTTCCTTGGTCAGCCGCGTCTTGGCGATCTTCTCCTCGATCTCCGCGACCTCGTCCTTGCCCTCTTCCGTCTCGCCCAGCTCTTTCTGGATCGCCTTGAGCTGTTCGTTCAGGTAGTACTCGCGCTGGGTCTTCTCCATCTGGCGCTTGACCCGGTTGCGGATCTTCTTCTCGACCTGCAGCACGCCGATTTCCGATTCCATGTGGGAATACACGCGCTCAAGCCGCTCGGCCGCCGATTCGATCTCCAGCAGTTCCTGCTTCTCGGAAATCTTGAGGGCGAGATGCGAGGCCACCGTATCGGCCAGTTTGTTGGCCTCGTCGATCTGGTTGATGGACACCAGGACTTCCGGCGGGATCTTCTTGTTCAGTTTTATGTACTGCTCGAACTGGCTTATGACCGAGCGCGACAGGGCTTCAAGCTCCGCCACATCCCCTTCCACGTCGGGCACCTGTTCGGCCTCGACCTCGAAGAAGGCAGGGTTGTCGACGAATTCGGTGATGCGCGCGCGCTGCACGCCCTCGACCAGCACCTTCACCGTGCCGTCCGGCAGCTTGAGAAGCTGCAGCACCGTCGACACCGTGCCGACGGTGTAGATGTCGTCCGCGGTCGGATCGTCCTGGGCCGCGTTCTTCTGCGCCACCAGCAGGATCTGCTTGTCGTCCTGCATCACGTCCTCGAGCGCGCGCACCGACTTGTCGCGGCCCACGAACAGCGGCACGATCATGTGCGGGAACACGACGATGTCGCGCAACGGCAGGACGGGAAACTGCTGGGACTTCTTACCTTGGAACATCTGGCCTCAACACAGGAAGACCGTGCCGCGACGGGCGACGGCGAATTGAAAAATCTTCACAACAAAGGTGGGGCGCAGAAGGCGGCCGCGCAAGTCCGGACCGCATAAAAGCGGAATACGGGAAACTCAGGCGCTGGTTTCCACTTCCTCGGCCTTTTCGCCGTAAATAAACAGCGGCTTGGCGCTTTCGTCCACCACCTCTCTGTTGATGACGACCTCTTCCACGCCGTCCATCCCGGGCAGGTCGAACATGGTATCGAGGAGGATGTTTTCCATTATCGAGCGCAGGCCGCGGGCGCCGGTCTTGCGTTCGACCGCCTTGACGGCGATGGACCGGAGGGCGGTGTCGGAGAACGTGAGCTTGGTGTCCTCCATCTCGAACAGGCGCTGGTATTGCTTGACCAGGGCGTTCTTCGGCTTGGTAAGGATCTCGACCAAGGCGTCCTCGTCCAGGTCCTCGAGCGTCGCGACGACCGGCAGGCGGCCGACGAATTCGGGGATCAGGCCGAACTTGAGCAAGTCCTCGGGCTCGCATTCGCGCAGGATCTGGCCCGTCTGGCGCTCGTCGGGCGGACGCACGTCGGCGCCGAAGCCGATCGACGAGCCCTTGCCGCGGGCCGAGATGATCTTGTCCAGTCCGGCGAAGGCGCCGCCGCAAATGAACAGGATGTTGGTCGTGTCCACCTGCAGGAATTCCTGCTGCGGATGCTTGCGTCCGCCCTGTGGCGGCACGCTGGCGACCGTGCCTTCCATGATCTTCAGCAGCGCCTGCTGCACCCCCTCGCCCGACACGTCGCGGGTGATCGACGGGTTGTCGGACTTGCGGCTGATCTTGTCGACCTCGTCAATGTAGACGATGCCGCGCTGCGCGCGCTCGACGTTGTAGTCGGCGGCCTGCAGCAGCTTGAGGATTATGTTCTCGACATCCTCGCCGACGTAGCCGGCCTCGGTCAGGGTCGTCGCGTCGGCCATGGTGAAGGGCACGTCCAGGATACGTGCGAGCGTCTGCGCCAGCAGCGTCTTGCCGCAGCCCGTCGGGCCGACCAGCAGGATGTTGGACTTGGCCAGTTCGACGTCGTTGTTCTTGGCGCCGTGGTTCAGCCGCTTGTAGTGGTTGTGGACGGCGACGGACAGCACCCGCTTGGCGTTGTTCTGGCCGATCACGTAGTCGTCGAGCACCGAGCAGATATCCATGGGCGTCGGCACGCCGTCGCCGGACTTCACCAGGTTGGTCTTGTGCTCCTCGCGGATGATGTCCATGCACAGTTCGACGCATTCGTCGCAGATGAACACGGTCGGGCCCGCGATCAGCTTACGCACCTCGTGCTGACTTTTGCCGCAGAACGAGCAGTAAAGGGTGTTCTTGGAGTCGCTGCCGGTTGTTTTCGTCATCATTGATCCTGTTGGTCCCGCGCCGCCTCCGAGCGTCAGACCCATGTTAACCGGTCCCTTGCATGACACTCAATCACATTCACGTCCATGGAGCTATGCCAAAAGACGTAACGGCGGGCTTGAGGGTCCCGGTGTATTTCGGCGGCCGTCCGCCATCGGACGGCCCATGGAGCGGATGCCGCGGCTCAGCTCTTGGCGGACTTGCCGCCGCCTTCGTCGCCGGTGGCCGGCCGACTGGCCACGACTTCGTCGATCAGGCCGAACGCCTTGGCGTCTTCCGGAGTCATGAACTTGTCACGCTCCACCGCGTTTTCAATGGTTTCCATCGACTGTCCCGTGTGCTCGACATAGATCTCGTTGAGCCGCTTGCGGAGAGCGATGATCTCGCGGGCGTGGATTTCGATATCCGTCGCCTGGCCCTGGAACCCGCCCGAAGGCTGATGGACCATGATGCGGGCGTTGGGCAGCGAGTACCGCTTGCCCGGCGCGCCTGCGGTCAGCAGCAACGAGCCCATGGAGGCCGCCTGGCCGATACACACGGTCGACACTTCGGGGCGGATGTAGCGAATCGTGTCGTAGATGGCGAGGCCCGAGGTCACCACGCCGCCCGGCGAGTTGATGTAGAACGAGATGTCCTTGGACGGGTTTTCCGACTCCAGGAACAGCAGCTGGGCGCAGACAAGGCTCGCGACATGATCCTCGACCGCGCCGGTCAGGAAGATGATGCGTTCCTTCAACAGCCGCGAATAGATGTCGTAGGCGCGTTCACCCCGGTTGGTGGTCTCGACGACCATGGGCACCAGGGTGTTCATGTAGATGTCATGGGGGTCGGTCATGCCGCGGTCCTTATGCTTCTTCTGCGCGCTCGGGAGTGACGGGGCCTGAGATCGGCCGGTGGCCTCTGCTCTGATAGCCGCCCGCTCCCGCCGCCGCTACTCCTTTTTCGCCGCCGGCTTCTTGGCCGGTTTCTTGTCTTCGGCCCCGCCGTCGTCGGCCTTGGCCGCCTTCTTCGGCGCCGCCTTCTTCTTGGACGTCGTCTTCTTGGCGTCCTCGGGCTCGTCCTCTTCCTCAAGCGCCTTGATCAGGTCCTCGAAGGTGGCGGGCTTTTCGGTCACCTGGGCCAGTTCGAGAATGTAGTCGATGACCTTCTCCTCGAACACGGGGGCCTTGATCTGCTCCTGGGCCTGGGGGTTGGAGCGGAAGAACTCCAGCACCTGCTGCTCCTGGCCCGGATATTTCTGGGCCTCGCGCATCATGGCGCGGTTGACGTCCTCGGGTCCGACCTGGATCGCGTTGGAACGGCCGACCTCGGACAGCAGAAGGCCCAGCTTGACGCGCCGTTCGGCGATCTCGCGGAACTCGGCCTGGTGTTCCTCGTCCGACTTGTCGTCGCCGTGGTGGTGGTGATCGTGATCATGGTCATGATCATGTTCGTGATGGTGCCCGGCCGCCTGCTCCTGCTTGCGCTGTTCCTCGAACTGGGCCCAGATGTTCTCGAATTCCATCTCGACCATCGTCGGCGGCATCTCGAACTCGTGGTTGTCGGCCAGCTGGTCCAGAAGGTCCCGCTTCACCTGCATGCGGGCCATCTGGTCGAATTCGCGGCGCTGGCCCTCGACGATGCGCTCCTTCAGCGCCTCCAGGCTTTCCAGGCCTGCCTTCTTGGCCAGCTCATCATCGATCGGGGCCGGCGCGGCCTCTCGGATTTCGTGCACCTTGACGTCGAACACGGCCTCCTTGCCGGCCAGATCCTTGGCCGCGTACTCCTCGGGGAAGTTCACCTTGACCTCGATGTCCGTGCCGGCCTCGGCACCGATCAACTGGTCCTCGAATCCCGGGATGAACGAGCCGGAGCCCAGCTCCAGATGATAGCCTTCGGCCTTGCCGCCGGCGAACTCGACACCGTCCAGCTTGCCCACGAAGTCGATGACCAGCACGTCGCCCGATTTGGATTTGCGCTTCGAGGTGATGGGCTCGGACGTCTTGTGCGCGTTGGCCAGGTTCTCGAGCGTCTCCTGGACCTGCGTCTCGTCCGGCTGCAGGACCAGCTTCTCCACCTTCAGCTTGGAGAAGTCCATGGGCGTGATTTCGGGCAGAACGTCCACGGCCAGCGTGTATTCCAGGTCCTTGCCCTCGTCGAAGGACGTGATCTCGACCTGCGGCTGGGTCGCGGGGCGGAGCCCTTTCTCGGCCAGGGCCTGGGCGGAGGAATCGTTCACCGCCTGGTCCAGGATCTCGCCCATGATGGCCGGGCCGAAGCGCTTGCGCAGCAGGCCCAAGGGTACCTTGCCGGGCCGGAAGCCGGGCAACGCCGCGCTGCGGGCGACCTCTTCGAGGCGCAGGTTGATCTTCTCTTCAATGTCCTTGGCGGCCACGGTGACCTTCATCTCGCGGCTCAGGCCTTCGGATTTTGTCTCGACGACTTGCATGGAACTCCCGTTTCGGAAATCTGCGGCGGCGGGCCTCCGAGGCTCCGTCCGCTCTAGTGAAAACTCGGTCTTGCTCTCAAGAGGCGGATATATAGTTCCCCGGCCCCCTGCCGAGCAATGATAAAAGCCGGATCGGAAAATGCCTGCTTCCGCTTCCCTAACGCTACGTCGCTGGTCGCGCTGTAGCGCAAGCGAAAGCGGGTGGTGCGGGCGGAGGGACTTGAACCCCCACGGCCAAGGGCCACCAGGACCTAAACCTGGCGCGTCTACCAGTTCCGCCACGCCCGCCGGCGCCGCCGGGACGCCCGAACAACGGGCGGCGCGACTTTATCCGTTCTGGCCGCGATTACAACCGGGAAATCGGGCGTCCGCTCAGGCGCGCAGCAGCGACTTTACCGCCGACGACACGTCGACGCTGCCGGCCGAGGTATAGGCCTCGTGATTGCCCTCGATGCGGCCGAGGTCATAGAGATAGTTGACCATCATCCCCGCCGACTGGGCGAGGCCCTTGTCCGAGGTATCGCCGAGCCAGTTGATGCGCTCCAGCCGCGCCCCGTTGGACAGGTGGAAATGCGCGACCGCGTCGCGGGCCCGCCCGCCCTTGCCCTTTTCCCTGCCCAGGTAGCGCGCGGCCAGGCGCGTCAGCGGCCCTTCCAGGGCGGTCGTCATCACGTCGTCCCTGGTCCAGCCGGGCGTATCCAGGACCGCCAGCAGCGAGCCCTTGGCGCCCCCCCGGCGGCCCGTCGCGGCGTTGAGCTGGCGGCGCTCCTCGGCGGTCAGCAGCTTGGGCTCGCCCTCGGCCAGAATCTCGTTGAGCCAGCGCCGGAATCCCGGGATCGGCGACAAGGTCGCGAAGGTCTTTAGCTTGGGAAACTCCTGGGACAGCTCCTGCACCACGCGCTTGATCAGGAAGTTGCCGAAGCTGATGCCGGCGAGCCCTTTCTGCGCATTGGAAATGGAATAGAAGATCGCCGTGTCGGCGGCCGCCGGGTCGGCGGGCGGCGCGCCCGTGTCCAGCAGCGCCTGCACGTTGCCCGCCATCCCGTTGACCAGCGCCACCTCGACGAATATCAGCGGTTCGTCCGGCATGCGCGGGTGGAAGAAGGCATAGCAGCGGCGGTCGGAATCCAGGCGATTCTTGAGGTCCTCCCAGCCCTTGATGGCGTGCACCGCCTCGTAGGCGATGAGCTTTTCCAGGAGCGAGGCCGAGGCGTTGTCCCAGGCGATCCGGCGCAGTTCCAGGAAATCCACGTCGAACCAGCTTGCCAGCAGGTCGCGCAGGTCGTGCTCCATGGCCTTCAGACGCGCATCGGACTTGGCCAGCGGCAGCAGCTCCGCGCGCAGGTCGACCAGGAACTTGACCCC
>Ga0066644_10000160_pt1 | contig 41133 bp, 28 predicted proteins | sample CryGeyCG2114_020_FD_62735 | JGI IMG/M metagenome (GOLD analysis project Ga0066644, IMG submission 62735) | Groundwater microbial communities from aquifer - Crystal Geyser CG15_big_fil_post_rev_8/21/14_0.20 | ecosystem: Environmental > Aquatic > Deep subsurface > Groundwater | place: USA: Utah...
CTTCTGCTCCGGCCTCAGCAGCTCCACCACCAGCGGCAGCACCTTCTCCGGCGCCTTCTGCTCCGGCCTCAGCAGCGCCTTCTGAGCCACTTTCTGCAGCGCCTTCTCCGGCTCCCTCCCCAGCTTCATTTGGAGATGGCTCATCAGCTTTTGACTCGCTCTCTTTATCTTTATCTTTATCTTTATCTTTTTTTTCTTCCTTTTTTTTCTTTTTCTTTTTTCCCTCTTCGTCCTCTTCGTCGTCCTCTTCGTCGTCCTCTTCGTCGTCGTCCTCTTGTCCTTCCTGAGATTCCCCAGGCTGTTTACCGCCCTCTTCAGTGTTTTTCTTGCCCTCGTCACCCTCGTCTGGCTTCTTGTCATCCTCCTGCTCGTCTTTTTTTTCCTCGCTCTCTTCAGGCTCCTTGTCTTCGTCTGGCTGCTTATTTTGCTGCTTTGACTCGCCTGGTTTTTCGTCTGTAAAACTTGGAGGTGGCGGAACAGCTTGGCCGCCTTTACCTCCAGAGGAGCGCTCAACTTGAGATCCTTCTGTATCTTCTGCTTCGTCTTGTTGTGGAGCAACTCCCTGACGACGAGACTGTTGCTTGCTCTGCTCCAAGGCCTTGGCCCGACCAGCTTCATCAACCATGCGACCTCCATCCACTGCATTATCAACCGCTCCACCAGACTTAAGTTGATTGGCCATCTGGGTACTACCCTTTGTTCGTAGATTATCAGCAACGGCTTTGCTAATTTCTTCTGCTAGAGAGCTCTTGATTTTACCATCTATAACACGTCCCAGTTCAGCTTTAAAAGCTGGGCCATTCAAATATTCAAACATTGGTCGCCTATTGTCTGCCATAGGCTAGAATGATCCTTCGTTATTTATTAAAGCGCCATCAACCAAAGCAGCTAATGTAACTAATCTTTCCTGATACTCTGTTTTTACTGCATCAACTTGCTGTTGATGGATGGCGTCAGTCAAGCCAGCCTTTCGGTCATTAAGTAAAGCTAAGACTCCTTCATAACGGCTAGTCAGTAATGTTACTACTAACGCAAACAGAGGCTGAATCTCTTCAGCTGTGGCGCCAGACTCTAGCCTGGACTCAATCTGCTTCACCTGATCAGTGATTTTATCATTTATGATTTGAAGCTCTTGCTCCCACTGTTGAATCGTTCTGATCTTGGCGGATTGCCCTGATTGTGCGGGCGGTTGCGACATATTACTCCCAGTTTACACTATCAACCTTCCAGGTTCCCTCTACATTAACAAAGTTTAAACTGATGTGCTGTGTGAAGATAACTGGTGTCTCAGTTCCTCTGGTTTCTGTGCGTTGCGTGCCAACACGCACAACTGCCGACTTGCCTTCTTTAAGTTCCTGAACCGTAGTTGAGATCACTGTTGTTATAATGCTGTAGAAATCTGAATCAATTGCACTATTCTCACTTTTTGAAATGAACTCTGCTGACTCCTGCTGCAGCTTGTCTGACATGTACGGCTCAAGCGATGTTATGTTCTCAAAATTATTTCGGTTTGAGAAAGTTCCATAACGCTCAACAAAAGTACGAGCTAACCTAAGTATTCTTTCAGAATCACTCTGTGGTGTACCAGCAGAACTTGAGTTGGTATTTTCAGGAGTGTTTATGTTGTTGGTGTTATTATTTCCAACGCCTGCATTCCCAGAGTTAGAGTTACTATTTGCTGCCTGATTTGTATTATCATTAGTAATATTACCGTTGTCTCTAGAGCGCAAATAAACCACACCGCTTACTAATACCGCAAGGACTGCAATTGCGATCACGGCAACTATTATCCATCGTACTGCTTTATTCATATAGTCATTAAGTTAATGAACATTGTAGTTATTACTGCATCTGTTTTTTAAACTCCTTCTTACTATTTTCAATCTCTAATAGCTGCCGCGGATCAGAAGTAACAATCTTATCCTCAACTGGAGAGGCTACCACCTGCATGGCAACGTGCTTTTGTCCGGCAAAGAATATTCCTTGGCCGACTGATCCTTCAAGTAACAAATACTTTTCTCCGTCAGTTAACATGAAAGTCTTTTGAATGTTGTCGACAGCGGCTGGTGATTGTTTAAGGAGCATTTGCATGGCTGAGTTGGTAACGATAGCAGCTCCATATTGGCTACGAAGAAAATCGTTTACATCCTGCGTGATGGTGGTTACTCCTAAGTAATATTTTCGACAGCGTTTAACTAGCGCAAAAATAAATTTTGCTGAATCTTCATTTTGCATTAACCACCAAGCCTCATCGATTACCAGAATTCTTTTCTTTAACTCTGAACGAACGGTATTCCAGATATAATTTACAACCATATAGATTCCTATTGGTCGGAGTTCATCTTCAAGGTCACGTACGGAAAAAACCATCAACTGATTTCTAGTTTCGATATTGGTTGGGGAATTAAAGAGGCCGGCGAATGTACCTTCGGTATATTTTTTTAGCTTAATAACCATGTTCTCTGTGCCTTCAAATCCCTCTAAAATACCAATAAAGTCATTCATCAAAGGCGGCTCAATCGTGTGTAGATCGGCCTCTGGTGTGATGTCTTTTTTAGCATAGGTCTCAATCAGGGCCCGGTCTAAAATGGAATCCTCCATTGGTGTAACTGTCCCCAACATGATCCGGAGCATTCCCTTAATCGTAATAACTGCTGATCGAATAATATCAGCTGGCCGGTCCGCTCCACCAACCGGCTTTGGCAAATCAAATGGATTGATTTTTACCTGTGAGTTTAGAGAAATATTCATAAAGGTTCCTCCAACTGAATCTGACAGGTGCTTGTACTCATTTTCAGGATCGATGATGATAACATCAACACCTAACATCATTGAACGTAGAACTTCTAATTTTACGGTGTAACTTTTTCCAGCTCCAGAGGTAGCAAACACAACAGCGTTGGCGTTTTGTAGGGAGAATCGATCAAATACAATTAAGCTACCGTTGTGACGATTAACACCATACATAATTCCGTCATCTGATGTCAGGTCAGATGAAATGAAAGGAAAAGATGATGCGCACGGCGATGAGTTCATGTTGAAATAAATTCCAAGCTCGTCCTCTCCAATCGGAATAGTCGAGTTAAAACCTTGCTCAGCCTGATAAAAAACCCGTTTTCCAACAACTAAACGAGAACCTAGCAAACCATCCATCTCCTCCATACGATCATCTAGCGCCTTTTCGTTATCGGCGTAGGCAGTTATGTACAAGGCATACTGAAAAAACTTCTCAGTACCCTGCGTCAAAGAATCGCGCAGCTGTTCAATGTCACTCAAGGCAGTCTCTCGAATTGGATCCCGTGGGGCACCCTTTTCTCTGTCAGACATGATCTGCGCCTCAAGTGTACCCACCTTATTTTTTAACTGCTTCAAAATAACCTCAGCCTTAACCGGATAAAAGAACATACTAATATCCAGTTCGGCATTCATTAAAATAATTGGCGCGAACCATCCAACTGATATGTAACGAGGATAGGTTACTACATAGATTGTACTTAGCAATTTCCCTCCAAGATCAACGTGCCTGGACTCAACTGCCATAGCCGACGGCGCGATCAAATCCATAATCGACGTGACGCCTTGTCGATATATTTGAGCTGCCTCTAATACCTCAATATCCTCCCGGTTAAGCTTCTCTGACGACACAACCGGTTGCTCCTCAGCTGAAAGAGCTTCTCGAAAACCACCATCGCGGCCGCGAAGGTCCTTCTTATCTTTCTTGGGTTTGCTTTTAAAATCTACCATAAGTTTAGTCAACTAGTGTCCTATCAACCTGCATCTGTTCAATATCTTCGATGCGCTTCTGTTGCTTAGTTACAGGATTATACACATTATAGTACAACTCAATTAAAGCCTGCGTATCCAACATAGCAGTTTCTAGGCCGATTGACTTTAAGCCAGACTGAACCAGATTGATGTGTCGGTTCATTTCTATTTTATATCTTTCAAACTTTGCCTGACTGAGCCTAACCCTGCTGGCTGGAGCAATAACTTCTTGAAGGCGAGTCCAAAAACTCTTTTTCTTCTTTGAAAATGGTGAAAACGGAACAACGACAAAGAATTTTTTATCCATGATATCCGCATCTTTAACTAGCTTCTCAACAAAGCTACGATATGACAGGGTTTGTTTTCGTAGCAGCTCATTATCTTGTTGACGAGCTAGACCATCAAGCTTACCCAAGTACTTTTCAATGTTGAGCCGACGTGACTGCACAACAATTTGTAGTTCAAAATCGATGGTGTTCAAAAAACCTACATAACCTTGAATGATCCCCTTCTGCTCGTCCTCAGATTTAAGTGCAAAATTTAGGCTTGATACTAAAATAACAGCTCGGAGAGTACCATCCTTCATGATAACTAAACCATCTCTAATTTCAGCAAAAGGCAGATGAGCCTGCGAAGAGACCGAAGCGTCGCGTTTTTTTACCTGGCGCAGCGGTTTCTTTTTTTTCTCTTTTAGTTCCTTCTCCTTTTTGCTCATAGTTTTCTACCAAAATTCATTCCGCCGCTATTGTCTCCACCTGTAGATAATGGTACACCTGGCAAAGGAGCTTGATCTGGTAATGGCGCATCAGCCGCAGCCGATACCTTCACACCAGCTGGCCTGTAATCATCTGATGAATATATTCCACCGGTATCGACCATTAATGAAACAGAGGCTAAACGAGACTCTGTCAGTGGACCTTTGTTTACGTACTCAACTTCTTGTTCAGTAACTTTTTCAACAGGCTCGTGATAGGGCAGCCTGAACCAGAGCTTCAAACGCGGCCGCTTTATAGTTTGCAAGAGATTCAACAAGAAATAGTGCATGGTCTGGCTATTAACCTTGGCAAAGGCCAGCATTCCGGTAATGCTCAAGGTTAAGAAGATAGCCGGTATAAACAGAAAGGGTGATAAAAATAGACGAAACCAAAGGTATGACGCGCCAAGTCCAATCATGATTTCGATAAATTGCCTCGCTGAAATAGGCCCGATAATTTTGGCTTCCACCTCAATAAATTGTGGAACGACGTATTGCTCCATGAAATTCTAAAAACGAAGCTGTTTATTAATATCCGAAATAGCCTGAAATTCAGTGATCGAAATTCCATCTGGCTTGTCTCGTTTCCTTGACTCGATGATGCCCTCGACTGGCACAGACCGCTCAAAACTTTCTCTGCCAATTTCAAGGTACTCATTATTAAGCGGGCTCTCTTTCCACGCAGTAATACCATCAGATTTTTTCTGAATGGACTCCTGCCCTAATAATTCGATCTTTTCAATGATCTTTGATACAGCCGCCTCTGGAGTAGCACCAAGCCTCCTAAACTCAAGCGCGGTCATACTACTCAACTCTTCAATTGGACCCATAACCAAAGGTTGGGATGAAGCCGGAAAATTTCTACCAGACGAATTAACGTCTGTCATCACCGGCTGTGGTTTTAAATCTGTAATACTCTTTACTCGTGAATCAGGAATTATTACTGGGCCGATTGTATCAGAGTTGGGGCTAATGTTTGCAAAAATATCTTCGATATCAGAGATAGCGTTACTGGATCCAAGCGGTGCAGAACCAAGACCTTGGACTGGCTTTGGCATCTTAGGAGCGTGTCGGGCTACTTGTTGCTTAGCCATATCAAAGGTAAGTCTGGGCGCTGTAGAACGCACTGTCTCTGCCGGCCTCTTACTTACGGATTTTCCTGTTGATTGTACCTGCTTTAATAGAGCGTCTGCGCTATCGAGAATAGGATCAATTTGATCAATGGACAAGTCAACACCTCCTTCTTGAGGTGACTTTGTCAGCGATTCACGTGATTCTATCCTATCGCGAATACCTCGGAGATAAGAAGTGATAACACTAAGGAAGCGGCGCTCCATGTCATAACTTGAGAGCAGTAAGTTATGCTCAGCCAAAACTTGAGCGGCGAGGTCGCTGTAATCAATTCCAACTTTAGAGCTGGTTCTAGTATTTTTTGGCGCACTGGCTTTGGGCTGAACGCGAGGGGCCGGTGGAGCTGGCGGCGCTGGAGCTGGTTCAGGAATTGGCGCTGGATCGGGTTGCGGAGCTACCACTGGCTCAGCTTCTTTCAATTCTGGCAAACTAACCTCAGGGAGCTTTGCTTTATTTTTATCTTCCTGGACTGACAAATCTTCAGAAACTGGCGGTAGAAAATCATCAAAAGATAAACCTGCTTCACCTGAAACTTGAGGAGTCTCGGAGATAGGCGCGGACACTACTGGCTTAGGCTCCTGTACAAGTGATTCAACTACTGGCTTAGGCTCAGAGACCGCTGGTGCTGGCTCATCTATTTTTTCAGACAGCTCACTTGGCGTACTGTCTGGTTGTTGATTTGGAGCCTGATAGCGCTTGGCTGGCTGAAAACCATCCTTGTCGCCAACTGACTCATCAAGATTTGGCCGACTATTACTGCTAATAATAGGCTCTACCTTGGGCAGCAAGCCTTTGAGAGACGGCGATGTTTTAATAAATTCTGATATAGGCATGGGCTTGCCCTCCGGTGTGTAGCCCGTGGCAAACCTGAGGCTTTTGACATCCTCTTCTCGGCCAGCTACTCCGGTATCACGCATTTCGCCGTGATCAAATATGAAATAGTGACCTGTCACCGCGTCTAGAACCAGCGGTTGGTCTTCGATTCCTTCAGGAGTATTCGAAGATTTCATCAGTTCTAAGTTCAACTTAAAGACCCCCTCAAGCTGCCCTCTCTCATCCTTATTTAGCAGCTGAGCATTAACGTTAGAGTTAAAAAACTCAATAACTTTTAAGCTTGTAGCAGTGTCATCTTTTATGAACTCTCTCCATACTTTAATCCAATTAGCTACCGTTGGTGCTAGTTTTTGTTCGCCCAGAGTAATATCAGAATTTCCAATGGTGGCATGGGATTTTCCCATGGCTAGACGAATATTCTGCTTGATAAGATCTCGATGCTGAAGGTCAGGCGTTGCAATTAAAACGCGATCAACTGATTCTTTAATCTCTTCCCAATCATATGACAAGCCAATTTGGAAATAATTAGCAAATAGTCTGGTCACTTCTTCTGGTAGCTGCCTATTGAGGGTGGCCCAGCCACCGCGAGCAACAATTTCTTGGGCGGAACGGTACAGGTCAGGCTGCTCACGCTCAAGACTGCCAAATTTCTCTCTGAGCGTTTTATCCAGGGATAAAGTGAAACTAAAAATCTCATCACGATCGCCATCATCCAGCAACGCTTGTAATTTAATACCAAGATCAGTCACCGTGCCGGCATCAGCTAGATTGTATGTTGGTGTTGTCTCCTCTGTCATATATCAATTCTCTTAACTAAGGTGTTCCTCCGCCACTTTCCTTGCTTTTTCCAAATACTTTTCGGGCGGCGTCTAGCTCCTTGGACAAGTGTTTATTAGAGGCTAGGATATCTGAATAATCATGATTTTGAGCGGTCTGACCGTAATGCATGAACGAAGCAATAACTGATGGATTAACATTGTTTGTTACCATTTGCCTAATAACTTGAGGCTCCGACATGCGACTTCGAGTATTGGCTGTCAGTTGCTTGAAGTAATGAGGAGTGGTTAATTCCTGACTGAAGTTATTTAACAATCCAGCGGTCTCACCCAGCATTTTGGAGAAATTACCCACACCGTCTTCCGCTAAAAAGGCTAGACGGTTGTATTGAGCCAAACCAGAGAACTTCATCTTGGATTTCTCACCTTGAACAATCAATGAACGGATATCAGGGTGAACATATTGCACACGATCACCACGATACTCATAAGCACGAGCAATACCAAAATGACCAATTGACTCACCGAGCATACCATTGTAGGCCATAGCACGCATGGAATCCTGCTGGTCCCAACCCATTTGCCCCACCATGAACTGACGACGGAAAAGCTCTTGACCTCTAGCATCAGATCCAGGTTGCAAAGTATTGCCCCAATCATCCACACAACCTAGCTGAGCTAACCTAGCCTTCTTGGCGGGATCCTGATCATCAAATCCAAGAATACGTCCGTCAGCGTCTTTCTTCCAAAGATCATCGAATCTATTATCTCCCTGCATGTCTTGAATAGCCCATTTACCAAACAGTTCATTTTCGTCACCGTTGGTAGTAATGCGCTTTAACACAGCTTCTACCATAGCTTGATTACCCTCGTTACGAGCACGATACATAAATTGACGAAGGTCTTGACTGTCTTTAATATTGCCAAGATCTTTTTCAGCTTCAGCCAGTTGGCGATTTCTGTTTAAAACCGCCTCAGTATTTCCACCAGCAGTTCTAGCAGATAATTCTTGAGCCATTCTATTGGAAGCGTTCTTTAAATCAAACACTCTAGCCTGCTTGGCTCCTAACATGTCAGAGAATGTCTGTTTTGGACGACCGTCATCGCCAAACTCAATTCCAGAAGCACGCAATCTGGCAGCTTCTGTATCAGATGGATCATCAAGTCGCGCCTGAACCAAAGCGGCAGAAATTTCACTGGCCATACCTCCTTCACGAAGAGCGCCCCAAGTCGTTGGTCCAGCTAAAGCTCCCTGTAAAGCTGCCTTTTGTGCCTCCAAAGAAGCTCGGTCTGCTGCCGGTAGCGAGGTGTTGGCCAAAGCTGTGTCTAGACCGTCTATTTTTACTTGAATGGCGCCTTTAATAGCTGGATCGGTTATTTCAACTGCCTGGTCGTTGGCGCCAGCTTTAGTTGATGCGATAAAGTCATCCAAAGCCTTCTGAGCTTCTGCTCTGTTACTGTAGCCAGCTGGAGTTCTGGTTTTTTCCGCCTCATACTCTTCTGTGGCAGTAGCTAACTCCTGATCATTAGCTGCTAGTTTTTCATATTCTCCACTGCGTATATCAGAGGCGCTGTTCCAGGCGTGCTTAACACCACGAGCGCTCAACACATTATCAAAAATATGTTTTCCATTTTGACCGCCCGCTACCATCATGGCGCCGTATAAATATTTGGCGGCTTGACCAAGATTAACACCGCTACCATCTGGTTTAACGATAGCAGCACTTTCCATGGTGGAGTTGGCTCTATTATCAAGAGCATCTTGGGTTTCCTTATTTTTACCTTCGGTTGAGGCAACTATTTGCTTACCGATGCCAGAGAAAAGCTCGGGGTTTAAAACTGTCCGGGCGGCAAAGTCCAAAGTACCGGCAATGCCATTGGAAACACGTCCGGTTGTACCTTTTTTAGACGCACGGTTTCTAGTAAAGGCACCCATTGATACTGCTCCGCGCCTACCCATGTTCAATATCGCCCCTCTACCCTTCTTAGTTAGATCGCTTGCCTTATCAATAATACTAGCCGCTTCACCAGCCAGCTTTTTAACCTGTGAAAGGCTAAAAATCATCAGGACTGTCATGATCAGGAAGTTTGCTATTGTAGAAGGCTCAAGCGCCTGAAAGCCGCTGCTGCTCGGTGTATTTGGAACTCCAGCTGCCTTCAGGCTGGTGGCTAAACCAGAACTATTCGTAGTAATAACAGTTTGGAGAGTAGAGGTTCCAGAACCAGAACCGACAGTACCACCAACACCAAAGGCTATGGATAAAGACAGCCACAAGAAAAAAGTTATCAGCGGTCCCATGATGCACCATTGACCAAAGCGCTGCCACCACTCAGAAGAATAACGGGTAGTGATTGGCAAAATCCTCGTGATGTAAGCAATTGGTGACAGTACAATTAATATCCAAAGGGCTACAATTCTGATTAACAAAATGACTACAAAAACGGTCAGTATAGCCAGAGCTGTCCAAATCATTATGCCAGCCGCGGTAAAAGCGGCTAAGGTTGCTAGCACTCCGTTGCCAATATCGTCGGCGGGATTCAAATTTCCGACGCTAAAAATCCCGAACCCAGTAATTAATCCTGAAGCAAATGTCCCGGCAAACGATCCGCCAAAAGTAGCCATTGCCACCGTGGCTACATCTGTAAAAATACCGGCTATGCTCTTCGAGAAATTTATTAGAACGGCGAAGATAACAAATTTAGGAAGCGTCTGTTTCCAAGAATAAGCTTCAATCTTTAAAACCGTAGCAAGAGAAATGATTACCAAAATTATTGAAAAGAAAACGTTACAGACATTGCGAACCGTTTTCCATCCGGTAATAACCACTGGGACGTTAACAAAACCTTCAGCGTTAAAAAAGGTCCAGAACCCACTCCAAGGGTAACCGATTACAAGCTCCAGTATCCAACCAACTATGGCTAAAAGGACACCGGGAACGGCCATAGCCCCAAAGTACAGAATCATGCCAACAATAGTGGCTAATGATGTCATGAGCGAGCTTGCCTGAGTGGCCTGAGGGGTGAGCGGTAAACCAGCTGCGTACATAATGCTACCAGCCAATACAAAGCCGACTACCAAAACTCCACTCCAATAAGCTGCCTTAAGACTAGCCTGTTTGATGGCCCGTTTCGATTTTTTGGCAACAGCAGATATAGATTCCTCTGTGGAAACCCATGTTTTTGTCCATTTTCCGAGCTGCTCTTCCCAGTTTTTGGCCATAATTTGCGGAAATTTTGATTCCGTTTCTTGAAAAAATTATAACACAGTTTTTTGATTTTAACAAGTACGCTGCCCAATTGACAACCATATTAGGAAATGTAATCTATTTGGTAGACATTATAAAACACCCCAATAAAGGGGTGTTTTATATATTGCCAGAATATCTATTTAATAACGGACGTAGATATTACCATCGTAGGAATCGTAAGAGGTGCAAGTTCCGTCATTAGTGCGAGTAATGTCAGTGTACTCAGTTCCGCTACAGAAATTCCAGTTATCGGTTACTTCAACCCACAGCTCATACTTACAAGCTCCCCAGGCTGGATCATAATCAGCCTCTGAAGAACTGCCACCTAGTGCATACTTATCATAGTAAGCACTGGTTGGATCACAGGTATAGGTGTTTGAGTAGGAGTGACCATTAGTTGAGGCAGCCTCCCACGGATCAGACAGATAGCTGGCGTCAGAGAAGTCTCCGGTAGTATCTGGGTCAACAAACCAGGCAACTTTAATTGTGTTAACTGGTTCCTGATCAGCATCAGCAGCCGTGTCGAAGGTTAGTGATACAGTATCACCATTCTGCAGGATCAAATCACCTGTGTCATTGTTATCTAACTCAATATGATTAACCTCAGGTCTGATACCACAGTATTCGTCACTATCTCTAGTGGAGCCGTCGCAAACATCCATACTGCTGAAGTTTCCAGCGGTTGCAAATCCACTGAACAATGAAGCGTCGCCTGATGTTAGCTCACCGGCATTTCTTAGAGCGTCATCACCACTGCTACCAGCGGCTGGTGCGTAATAAACATCACCTTGAATGTCTGCAAAGATCAAACGATAATGCTCCCAACCAAATTCCAAGGCTTTATTCAACTGAGATGCGTAGGTTGACTGGCCCGCTCCTTGGTGATCAAGATAGGTAAGACTAGTACAGGATCCGTTATCGCAACCTGAGACATCGTCACACATTTGAGCGTTGCCGTCGTCGTCTAGTTCGCTACAAATGCCCTGGAGACTGATCCATTTATCATCAGTGCAAGCAGAACCATCAAGCTCTCCCCCCGAGGAAGTATAATCGCCCTGACAACGCGTATCTCCACACTTACCGATGCAAGCGTAAGGCAAGGTAGTTCCGCTCGCTCCATTCAGGTAAACCATCGGCAAATTAGACTGACTAATAGCGAAGAAGTCATACATATCAGATCCGCTAGTCGAGTTTTCTTCACCATCTTCTTCGTCTGGTCGCGTGTTACCAGTAGTGCTAAACGAGCCATACATGCTGCCTGCTCCCAGTTGAGAATAATCGACAGGACCACTAATAGTGTAGGTGTATAGCAAGTCAGGGATTTGGAAGCCAGAAGAACTAGTGGCTCTAGTTCGCCAAGGCGTGGCCTCACCATCCTCAGTGGCTCCTTCAACTAACAGCAAACATGGTTCTTTTAGGTAGATGCTCCAATTGATATCGTGAATGCTTTGAACATCAGGCCGCGCTAGACCATCCCAATAAACCAGATAAACAGCAGCTAAGTAACCGTCTTGGAAGTCGAACTTAGCCAGGTGCACGTTGGCGCCACAAGGATTGTGACCAAAGCACGAGTCTGTATCGGCGTCATTGTCTGAATAACGACTATTAAACAGGTTGTCTGAAAAACTGACTCCATCTACTGATCCATTATCAGTATCATCATCGATAGCCCCGGCAACATTCCAAGCATCTCCATTTTCGCCCAAGACAGAGTAATAGTTAAATGGATTAAATGGCGATGTTGAGCTACTGTCTCCATTCCAAACTGAATGACTTCTTTCAATATTAGCCTGATTCTCTTGAGAAGTAATGCTTTTGCCATAGTAGAAATCAATATCATCAAGTTCGGCCTCTGTTAGATTCTCATCACATAGATCGCCGGACCCAGTGCCACACCAAGCTCCTTTTTGAACAGCGTAGACTAGATCTTCATCAAGAGAGCCGCCACAGAGAGCGCCTGGATCGTCGTCTTTTCCAACCTGCCAGAAGAACGTGGTGTCATCCTCACTTGCCCCACCGGTCTGGTACTCTTCGAAATCAGCCGTGTCAAAACCATCAGATCCTTCGAGCCAGGCATTTTGTTTATTGCTTCCATTACAATCATTACTGCTGTAATAAGGTGTGCCCATGTCATAAACAATCCGGTCAATCTCCGAAACGTGAATCAGCTTTTCAACAGGCAGGTCAGTGATTTTCTTGAAGACCGCTGCCTCCTCATTGCCCGTTGAATCACCTGTATGCTCTCCGGCTTCAGATTCAACTCTTAAAGATTCAATATTGTGATTAACCCGATAACCACCTGAATCATAGGTATTAACCATGTCGTAACCACCGTCAGTATAAGAGCTACTAACGTCATAGTCATTATCAACATCACTGGCGCCATAACAATAGTTACTGCTGCCGGAACAATCATCATCACTGGCACAGATTTGACCACCGCTAGAGCAAGCCCCTAATGTCTCGTTACCCTTTGCAACCAAACAGCTATAAACAGGGGCCTTGTCTGAATAAGTTAACCTAGTTCGACCGGTAGTGTCTGGCTCACCAGACAGAATATCGATTGGCCACCAGGCTACACAATCTTCGCTGTCTCCAGGAACAGTGTCATGTAGCAAACAATATCCCTTCCATCCACTGTAGATTGAACCGCTACTATCCTGATAATCACAAGAGTTACTGTCTTGTTCTGGATAAGCTCTACAATCTCGAGCCAAGCTGGTTGGATGATTTTCCGTTTGCGGATTTCCTTCCTTACGAACTTCTAAAGAAGGTTTCATTGAAACATTATCGATGGCAAAAGCCTTGCCAGCGTTATTGCTAGTTGCTGCTATAAACAGCGTACTGGTATCGGCAGGGTCAGTCTTGTTCTCTATGGTTAAAGGTCCAAATGCATAGCTCTCCATGCTTTCGCTCAGCGTGAAAGCTGATACGCTTTCTGAAATTTTTGAGGTGATATCAGAGACGATAGTGCTATAAGTGCCTGAAATATTATACTGAGTGCCGCCAAGCGAAGCTGTTAAAGCGTCATACCCCTGACTGCTAGTTGGGACGACACTATATAGACTGAAGTTTACTCCCCCATAAGTATTGTCAAAGCTATTCTCATCTGACTGTGCCCAGGAGGAACCGCTGATATAAGGATCACCTTGTCCACCATTTTCTGGATCGGTGTCAGTAAGAAGGACAATGAACTTCTGGGCACCTGGGCGGAAATTTAATGACTCTGTTCCATTATTGATAGAATTATCAAAGATATTTGCCATCATTTCATAGTTGTAAACCTGTCCTCCGTTTAGGTTTGAGGAAATGTAGGTCATGGCATTTGAAAACTCAGTAGCGTCAGTTGTAAAGTCTGTAGTCACTGTGCCATTGGCATTGTACTCAAAACCGCTGGAAGTGCTGGAATAATCAGCAAAGTCTAGAATCTTTGGATAACGACTACCGCCTGTGGTAACAATACTCACCTGGTAATCAACTCCGGCTTCGTCAAAACCACTCACTAAGGCTGTTGTATTTGTGGCCACACTTGAAATGTAACCAGCCATAGTGCTTGAAGTATCGACAGCGAAGACGATATCAGCTTTAGCCGATCCTACCTCAAAGAAATCAACATTTTGCTCATCACTACCATACTGTAAGGCAACTTGCAAAAAGTCACTATCTGCATCTGGGGTTTCCAGCCATTTACCATCAAAGGTTACGACGTAATCCTGCCCCTGAACGATGTCGTCTGACACGTCCACTTGAACACCTGAATCCTGCCCGGACACCGGATCAACGAACAAGACATTGTTTAAATCAACATTCAGAGCGGCTACGTTTAGGTCACCACCATTAATTGGAGAGGTGCCAACATATGGACGATCTTCGTCATAATCAATAATCGATACGCTGCTCCCGCCGTAGTTCTCCCACTGACTGTTTGTGCCAAATGTGTTGTCTTGGAAGTTTCCACACCAACCTTCCCAATATCCAATATCATCAGTAGTTTCCTCGATTTCTAATTCTCCTAGTTTAGATTCAAGTAGAGTTTCAACTTCAAGCACTCGACAATGTTCATCTAGGGTGCAAGAGGCTGACTTGTTTCGTCCGCCGGCAATTTGTCCGTAGTTCAAACCATCTGAGCCGTAGACGGTTTCGGCCTCGTCTCCATTACAAGTTACATCTTCAAAATCACCATCTGCAACTATATCCGTAGTGCTAGCTGCACCACCAGAACCAATTTCTGCCATCCAATCTGTTGGATAATATCCGTATATGATATCGCTGGCACTACAATCAGAGTCTACCGAACAAGCATCTCCGTCGTTAGTTCCACCCTCGCAAACGCTGCTGACACAAGAACCGATCCATTCAGCACCAATGGTGATAAATCCAGAATTATCTTGAATATCCAATAGGTCATTGGTGTTTCCAGGTTGAGTTGTCACTCGAAGCTCATCGTCGGAGCCTAATGAGTCTGGATCTCTAGTGTCTGCCCACTCTGTACAAACTCCAGTATCTTCGTTTCGGCTCAAACAACGACCAATCTGGAAGCAGGTCTCTGAATCTATTTCCCCGGCGTCATTGACTATGATTCGGGAACTCCTACAAGACAACCATTCTGAACACTGGCGGTCGTTACGAACTTTTATAACAATGTTTGTGTCTGAGCTATTGGCCTGAGAATCACAAGCCTCACTTGGCTCACCATCGTTAAAGGTGCAAGTTTCATCTGTAAAACTACTGTTAACAGCTTGCTGATCCTCTATAGCAGCTAGTGAGGTTAGAGAGTTGTCATTTGAATCACGGAAAGATACGCAACCATCTTGAATATCAATCTCTCCGTTGCAAGTGTTGTCACCTGGATTTTCCGCAGCACCGTTTACAGTGTGATTCAAGTAAGTGTATTGATTATCCTCAGCAAAGCCAACGTTGTCAAAGTAGACGTGCGCTTGATCACTTCCTGACTCTACAAACACCCGAACATAGTAAGTGCTACTTGGAAAGCTGTGTGACATGTTAGGACCAACTGTACCGTGAAAATGAACCCACTCATCAGTTGGAACCTCATCATCTGACCTAGAGCCACCTTCGTAGGCAGCTATAGCGTAATTCTCAACATCAAGACCATTGCTCAATTCGTTGCCACTGGCATCATAGTACAATAGTCCGATGGCAAATTCTGCATCAGCGGTAACACCGTAAACCTCTGCCTGTAATGTGTATATCTTATTTGCATCAACCGGATAAAGTACATTAGAGACACCAGCGGAAAGCGTGGCTGGAAAAGCCATGCAATTATTTTTTCCTGATTTGGTTTTAAGCTCGAGAGAATTTGATCGGTGAAAAGCAAAGTCAGTACTTTGAGCGAATGTATCACAATCGCCGCTTTGATATGAAATTTCAGAAATGCTGTTACCGGTAGGCGTTGGGATTACTCCAGAAGCACCATCTCGGTTCATGAAAGCATTTGCGCCACTAGCAGAACTGGCCACACCCCAACCATCTGGCTTATCGTCAGCTGTGGTTGATGTTATATCGGAATTATCCTTAACGTTTGTCTCAGCGCTGAAGTCATCAATCATGGTAGCCATGTTTGGATCGACGTACAAAGTACAGCCACTGTATGGCGCAGTACATCGACCAACCCAACCAGAATCAGCGCTGTCGTTTGAGATACAACGATAGGTATTGGAGTCGCTTGAGTCAGCTGGACAATCATTATCGGTGCTACAGAGCTCATCCTCTCGTAAACCACCGTTACAGATAGGCCCCTTTGGTTGAGATGGCTCAGCCGAGTCATTTTGCAAGGGACAAGCATCACCGTCTGGTGTCAACCACTGACCAAGACTGGCATTGTATTCACAATATTTTTCTCCCGGATCTTTAAAGTAGGTTGTTGAACCTTGGCTATCTGTATACTGCTCACAACTACGTTGGTGCTCCTCACACAAAATAGTGTCGTAAGAATCAGGGTCATTAATAATATACTCAGCACTGTAGGATTGAGGGTCTTCACTATCGTCCAATTCAGGCAAGCCGACCAGCTCACAAGCCGCGACTGATGAATCACACTGTACACTGTCGGTGATAACAATGGTTGTAGCAACATCAGCTACGATATTCACATCGTCATTCGGAGTGTTGGTAGCCGACCATTCGTTATCCGCTTGATAAGATGTATAGAATGGCGTATCTGAATTTTGGGTTTTAATAATGGCCTCGCAACCTACTACGTTATCTGAACACAGGTTAGTGAAAGACTTTAGGTAATTTGTGACGTCTTGCTCATCTGTGTACTCCTCACAACCTTCATATCCCAGGCAACTATCGGCACTTTCAAGAATCAGGTAGTGGCTGTTATTTTTTTGCAGCTCAACGTTGTCAATATAGACATAGCTATCGGTGTATTCGAATCCAAATTCCTCGTCTCCACTAACAGCCTCTGGGAAAGTAAATGGACCGACGCTGTATTTTTGCCACTCCGTACTCAAGTCGATATCATCCTCTGAAAGGAAATTTGTTTCAGCAGTTTCAGCCGAATAGAAGTAAGGATAGATCAGTGAACCATCAGTGTCACTCTTGGCCCAGAAGGTAACGACATAGCTATCAGCCTCATCAACCAAGCCGGCTACTGTTGTAGCGCCGCTGGTGGCTGCGTTAGTTGAACTAGTTCCAAGCGCCATGGATAAACCAGCACTGGCTGTGACCGTTTCAGCTGAAACTTCAGCATCTCCCCAAACTGCTCCGTCATCAAAGTCTTCTTCGATAACAAATTCTACCGCACCTCCCGCAGAACCTTTGTATTCTCGACAAAGATTGGCAGAAGCAGGACAGCTCTGGCTTTCATCTGGTATCGAGTAATAGACACGATCATCAAAAGTATTGCGCAAAGGCACACAATCATCAGAGGCCGTTATAGTACTTGATTTATACCTCAAGTAATTTGCACCATCTGAATCAAACCATTCTGTACAATCTGGATCGTCACCAATGTCGCTAGCTGTACAATCATTATAGTTCGCGGAAAGTGTGTCACTATCAATACAGTTGGCGGTTGGTGTTTCTGAGGTGGACCCGTAAAGATCAAGATTGGTACAAGGGCCAGCGTCTACATCTGATTTCTTTAAATACCAAGACCGCAACTGGTATCCAGAGATGTCGGAACCTTCAAAGGTATAGTAGGTGTCAATTTCCTGATCCTCAATTTCTTGAGTAGTTGGCTTAACACATTGACGGATGTATTTGTAATGTTCAACGCCTTCACCACCAAGAGATTCCTGGTCTAAGTTTACATACTGTTCACAACCGACGTTATTGGCTGAGCAAGATGTGCCGGTATCAGGGATGATTGAGATCGATGGTAGACAACTCACACCACTGCCACAATCAAGCGTTTCTCGATCAGGTGAACAAGGGGTGGTTGTATCCTCACAATAGTAGCCTGTGCGTTGCGCAATGGCCTCTGCTAAATCCGCATCAAACGAACTATCTAGGTAAGTACTAAAACCACTCACGTCGTTGATAGGCGCGTTGTAAGGGGTTTCTTGTTCAATAAAGGCATCACAGCCAACTGTTTCTTCAACACACTGAGAGCACTCTGCTCCAGTGTAATCTGATCCATCTCCGCAAGCCTCGGAATACGGGTTAGTAATTTGACCTGGAATTGGAGTATCAGACTCGCCGGTAACAGGAGTGTAGAGGTTGCAACCGATTTCACCAACGGTACAGGAATTAGCATCATTAAAATTCACGTAAACTAGATCATCAGAGTTTTGATAATCAGAAATACCCGATGAGCCTGAGTTTTCTTCAAGCGTAACGCCATCCAAAACGATATCGCAACCCGTGCCAGTTGTATTGAAGATGACACCGACGGTGGTTGCTGAAACTCCCGCGCTGAAGGTAACAAGATCGGAGGTGTAGGTTTGGAAACCGCTGCTGCTAGTTTCTCCAGCGTCAAAGTCGGTAGACTCAGTCATGGCAGAAACTCCAGGCCAGGTAGTATCTGTTGCGGGATCAGCAAATATTGATCCGGTCACACTACAAGTATTGGCATCGATATTATTATAGGTGAAGCTCAGGGAAAAACTGCGATTCTCTAGCGCTTGACCGGTAGCAAAACGATGAACGATGCCACCAGCGACATCACCATCGTACTGCAAAGCAGAGTCACCATACAGCGCCTCGTTAACCGCGCGGACAGCTGAACCGCTAACTAATTCCCAACCCTGACAATTTTGAGGATTTGTATAGCTCGTGCATGATGCATCGCTAGAGGCAGAAAAACCAAAACTGTCATCATAAGGAGAGTCGACTGCCGTATCAGTTGGTCCAGCCAGATCGGTGTCGGCATTATCATAAAATTCAAAGCCGCCGTTGGCTAGAAGGTTAGCTCCTCCCTTTACCGGAATGGTTTCGGTACAGCCACTGTCTTGTGATGAACAGGAGGCTACATCGTCATCAAAGTTAATTGTAGTGTCAAAATCAACATCAGCACTTGTCTCCGTACCAAGCGTGCAAGACTCTCCGGTATCAGTGTCACAAGTAAATCCACCCTCGGTGATATCACAGGTTGACGCGTCAGCAGCCGTACAGCCACAACTTAAAGCACTGCTATCGTAGGTAGAGCTACCGCTATCACAAGTTGAATAAACTTCATCTTGACCAGAGCATTGGAAAGCCTCATCAACTTCATTGTAAGTACGGCAACGCCACTGGCAGCCAACGTTATCTACAGAACAATCGTCATAGTTAACTGTGTTTTGTAAGAGTGACTGATCATTACCAGCGTCGTCAGTAAATAACTCGCATGACGCGTAGTATGATGGGCAAGAATCACCCTCAAAACGGTAGATACGCTCCTGCTGTACACAATATCCATAGGCTTCACAAAAGCCATTTTCGTCTTCGGATAAACATGACTGCGGATCAAGACAGCTGGTCAAACGAGCAGTGAAAAGTTTTTCTGGAGTATTAACGGCTCCGTCATCGTCTATAGCCTCTTCAGCCGCAATGTTGGTGGCGTATCCCTGTAATTTACAAAAAACGTCTGGGGCTTTTAGTGGCCAGTCTGGGTCAACTAATCCACAATAAGGAGAGTAGTTACCCTCATCACAATCGTCATAGTTATCTATCACAGAACCGATCGTTAACGGAGTGCCGTCAAAATCGTCATTATAGATGGCGGCTAATTCCCAACCGACCGGAACGACGCTGTATTGACGGAGGATTCTAATGTTACGTAGTGAGATGCCTAAAGTTGGACTGGTAATGGTCCCTCCGTTGGAATCTAAAGCGAAGGGAGTCGATGGATCAATGTAACCGAATTCATTAACCGCCTGATTAAGCGTTAAGCCTTCTTCGATAGCCAATCTAAATCCTTCATTAATGACGCAGTTTGTGACATCAGCTCCCTGTTCCGGACAAGATGCAAATTGGGTTAGAATATCTATCTCTCCACCTGGATTGAAGGTCGGTGTTTTAAATTCAGCGAATTTTTCTTCAGCCGCCTTAACTCCTCCAGATCCTGAGGTTGAACTATCTCCAGCGATCGAGCTAGAAATATCTGACTCGGTGAAAAATGCCAGCAAGCCACCTGCCAGTCGCTCCATCAACTTATTGGCCAGTGTATTAATAAAAATTGTCAGCGCATCAGCGATGACATTGTCTTGTTGGGTGGTCTCACCAACCGTCGACTGACCCAAGACAGAATTTAATTTACCATCAATAACTGCAACCGGCGTTTGTATGTAGCCTGAGATATCAGCCTTTTGAGCTTTTAAACTACTTTGGATTTGCTCAACAGCGGCTTCACGCTCCTCTTGCTTTTTTGAATCCAAGACCTGATCAGCGGCGTTTAGTAGTGAAGCAATGGAATTTTCCCCACTACCTAAACTAACCGAAAGATTGATCATTGACTTAGGATCCTCAACGAAAGCCACCGCTTGATCAGCCAGAGATTCAGCGTAGTCCTGTACATTATTTACCTGCTCTGAAAAAGTACATTCAGGTTCATATGGCTCATCAGCGGTAAATTGAGGGAGGATTAACTGGAAATTTAACTTAAGACTTGGGTCTGGCAGGTCGCACAAATTAAAGTAATCAAAACCACCCTCTTCTCCCAGGGTAGAAAAGAAGGCTCCAGCGGCTGCATCAGCGCGCTCAGTAAAATATTCACCCGGCTCCTTAACAAAAGCTAGCGGCTCTTGATTTTCACCAGCTGAAGCTACCCAAACTGCCGTATCATAGGCAATTTTTTCCAAAAATGACCGTAAGGCGTTTTTAATTCCAACCTTAGCGGCCGCAACTAGGCCCTTTAAAACAAAATCAATTACCTGCTGGACAACTCGAGGGACATCACCAACCGTTGAAACCTGAGCATGAGCAGCTTGTGGAGTTAACAACCCAATGGCCACGGCTCCTCCAGCCATAGCGCCAGGAGTCAAAACAGTCATCATCATCATGATGCTGGCGATAAATTTCCGGAATCTGTACTGGGGTTGGTGTGGCATAGTCGGAGCGAGGTAGTTAATTGTTTTCCTCGATCGAGTTACTTATTGAAGATGAGTTGGACTCCGTTTCTTGATTGCTACTTTGAGTAGTATCCGTAACACCAGCCCCACCTAATAATGCTTGGTCGCCTTCAAAAACTTGATTTGTAGCTTCGATAACGGCCTCATCTACTAATTGAACAATTAAATCATCTGACAGCGCATCAACATCGCTTTGTGCTAAACCGGAATCGATCAGAAATGTTCTTTTCTCCTTAACCGACATGTTTCTTATAGATGCAACCTCATCCTGGACCTGAACGATGGCGTTGGCGCCACTCTGAGCCTGCTTGGCTGCTTCTTCGGCAACCGAGACAATATCTGCGTCACTCGTTGAATCTAGAATGTCTTGAGAGATGCCCTGCTCTAGCAGTAGAGCCCTAACGCCCGCGATATCGATTGAACCGTCAGCATTTTTAGGTAACAACTCGTCTGCGGCTGGAGCGTTTGCTAGATCGACACCGAGCACCCCTTGCTCCGCTGGATTAAATTCAGCAAAGGCGCCAGCAGCTGCCACTTCGGTACCATCCCCTCCTGAGGAAGCCGATGAACATGGCTGACCTTCTGGACAATTTGGGTTGGTGTTGTTAGCAAGCTCATCTCCATCCGAAATACCATCTGAGTCGGAATCTTTTAAAAATGGGCTGGTATTGTAAATGAACTCTTCGTCGAAATCCGTAAGGCCATCACCATCCGTGTCTGACTGCTGCTTTCTAATAAGCTCTTCAGCATTGGCGTCAGTATCACCAAGGATTTTATCGGGATCATCACCGGCGGCCAGAATTTTGGCAATGATTTCTTCACGCGTTGCATCAAACACATCGCGTTTCGTCGTTGAAAGGTCAGACCTTAGTTGAAAGATCCCACCAATCAAGACTACCACTCCGATAGCAGCCAATCCATAAACAGAGTAACGATCAATTTTTGTTGGATTTATAGCCATGCACGTGATACACGGAGGATGGTGCGATTATATCATATACCGATTCTTTCGTCAAAGTCTGACCTTTTGAAAAACTGCCTGACTTACAGCTTCCCAATCCTCTAAGCTGAGCTCCTGAGGCCGAGCGGTCTGTGACAACCCAATATCACCTAAAATCACCCTGACTTGGGTAGAAGATATTGGGTAACCAGCGCTTAGAGTATTGTGAAGTTGTTTTCTTTTGCTTGCAAAACCAACTTTGATGAACTTCATGAGCCGTTCAGGGTCAGAAGATCGCGGAGTTGGTAGTAGGTCGCAACAAATAATGGCACTGTCGACATCTGGAATAGGATGAAACGAGGTTCTATCAACAATGGTGACGATTCTAGGGTTCGTATACAGCTGAATAGCAGCTGCCAAGATGCTCATCTTGCCGGGCTTGGCGATTATGCGTTCCGCTACCTCTTTTTGCACCATTACTACCATACGACTTGGTTTTGGGTTGTGCTCAGTAAATTCACGCATCACCCAAGAGGTAATGTTGTAAGGCAAGTTGGCTACAAGCTTGTAGCCATTGTCTAATAAACCGGCTTCTGCTCTATGAAAAGTACGAATATCTTCGTTAATGACCAGTAGGTTATCATTCTGCTCACTAAGTGGTTTTAAAGTAGAGGCCAGCACGCGATCCTGCTCTACTGCTACGACCTTGCCAGCAATACCGACTAGACGTTTAGTAAGAGCACCAAAACCTGGACCGATTTCCAGGACAGTATCTGCTGACGAGAGCTCAGCCGCTGCTAATGATGCGTCAATTACATCCTCATTGATTAAAAAATTCTGCCCCTGTTCTTTGCGGGGAGTTAATTGATGTTTTTTTAAAAGGGTCTCGAGTTGATCTTTATTCATGTAGATTGATGGCACCTTGTCGAATAATCTTATTGCTGCCGTCTGGCAAAACCTGAACAACCGTAGATGGCAGTTTATTGGGGAGCGCGCCAACGTCTAGCCAGCCTTCAACATTTGATTCGCCGATCTCTAGCTTGGCCTGCTCGATTGTGAACGTAGCTGGATTACCCGTGCGGTTGGCTGAAGTCGCAATTAGCGGCTTGCCTGCAGCACTGGCTAAAGCTTGTGTAGTTGGGCAGTCAGGAACTCGCACAGACAGTGTAGCAGAAACTACGATAGAAAGTGGACCGGGCCAATATGCAGAAGCTAGTTGGCGTTGAGCATCAGATAACTGGAAGTGATCCTCAACTTGCTTAAGAGAGGCGGCCACAACAGTAAACTTGTCATCAGTACGACCCTTTAAGCCCATTATTCGTTTGATTCCAGCGTGATTGTCGTAGAGACAACCTAATCCGTAAGCTGTATCAGTAGGAAACACCACTAGCTGTCCCCGCTTTAAAATTTGTGCGCACTGATTGATGTCATCTTCTTCTAACAACATTATCCTTTAACGATCAGATTGATAATTCGGCCAGGCACATAAATTACTTTTATAATTTCCTTACCAGTTATGTGCTTTACGACATTCTCGTTAGCCTCTGCCACTAATCTGGCAGACGCCTCGTCGGCGTCAGGCGAAAGCTCAATAGTGCCACGAACCTTGCCACTAACCTGAACGGCTACTTGGACAGAATCGTCTTGGGTTAAAGTCTCATCAAATTTTGGCCAACTTGCAAAGAGGTCCTGTCCGTAGCCTTGCAGCTCTGCCAGTTCAGCTGCTAGATGTGGAGCAAATGGTGACAATAGTTGTAAGAAAGAGCGTTGTGTTTGCTCATCAACGAATTCTGGGTTAGCTGATATGGCGTTTAAACATATCATTAACTGTGAGATGGCAGTATTAAACTTAAACTGCTCAATGTCATTGGTTACTTTTTTGATTGTCTTGTGGAGAGTTTTTTGAAGGTCAGGAGTAGTTTTAATTCCAGCCGGTTGCTGCATAGCACTCCACGAGCGGTCCAGGAAGCGTCTGACACCCTTAATACTCTTAGTACTCCAAGGTTTAGTGTCCTCAAATGGACCCATGAACATTTCGTACAACCTCAAGGTATCAGCTCCATACTCGTTTACAACATCGTCTGGATTTATGACATTACCGACAGACTTGCTCATTTTCTGATGGTCTTCACCCAGAATCATCCCTTGATTGCGAAGAGCGGCAAAAGGTTCTCTACCAACTTCTTTTGGAATAAAACCAAAATCCTGCAAAGCTTTGTGGAAGAAACGGGCGTAGAGTAAATGTAAGACGGCATGCTCAGCACCACCGACATACATGTCGACTGGCAACCACTGCTTGAGTTTATCTGGGGAGGCAAACTCCTGTTCGTTATTTGGATCGCAAAATCTCAGGTAGTACCAAGACGAACAAACGAAGGTGTCCATGGTATCTGACTCGCGGCGAGCCGGCTGGCCACAAGTTGGACAGCTAACATCTTGAAAAGTTTTAGATAGAGCCAGGGGCGACTCACCGGTGGGACGGAAGTCGACATCTGTTGGCAAAACGACAGGAAGCTGGTCTTCTGGAACAGACTGCTCGCCGTGTTCGTCGCAATAGATAATTGGAATAGGCGCGCCCCAGTACCGCTGACGCGAAATCAACCAATCACGTAGATTGAAAAAGACAACACGTTTACCTAGGCCGTGTTTTTCCATGTAATCCATCATGGCTGTCTTGGCCTCTGACTGCGCATCCATTCCATTTAAGAAATCTGAATTCATCATTGCGCCGTTGTGGTCTACCTGAGACAACTCAGTCACTGGAGACTCATCGCCATCCGTGGTCTTCATGACTCTAATAATTTCCAGACTGTACTTCTGAGCAAATTCAAAATCGCGCTCGTCGTGAGCCGGCACACCCACCACCATGCCGGTACCATAGTTTGCTAAGACAAAGTCAGCTACCCAGATTGGCATTTTGAAACCAGTTAGAGTGTTAATGGCATAACGCCCTGTAAACACACCGGTTTTTTCCCGATTCTCTTTACGTTGAAGTTCCGTTAGGCCGGCAGTGCGCTCCACATACGCTAGAACTTCCGCCTCTTGCTCTGGCGTCGTAATAGACCTAACTATTGGATGCTCAGGAGCAACTACAATAAAGGTCGCACCAAAGTTTGTTTCTGGAAACTTAGTGAAGGCTACGATTTTTTCATTACTGCCATCAATGTCATAAGACAGATCAATCCCCTCCTGCCTGCCAATCCAGTTTCGCTGCATCAATTTTATTGGTTCGGGCCAATCAATAGTATCTAGATCTTCTAGAAGTTGGTCGGCGTATTGAGTGGTTTTAAAAAACCACTGTTCTAGATCCTTTTGAATTACTGGATCTTTACTGCGCTCGCAATTACCATCTACAACTTGCTCATTGGCTAATACGGTCTGACAGGTATTACACCAATTCACCTTGGCTTTTTTTCTCTCAGCTAAACCATTTTTGTACATCTGTAAAAACATCCACTGAGTCCACCGGTAATATTCTGGCGATGATGTATCAATCTCACGACCCCAATCATAAGACAGACCGAGTGACTGAATCTGCCTGGTAAAATTTGTAATGTTGTCATGCGTAGACTTATCAGGATGAACGCCAGTTTTAATAGCGTAATTCTCGGCCGGTAAACCGAAGGCATCCCAACCCATTGGATGCAAAACATTAAAACCGTTCATGCGGCGAAAGCGAGACAGAATATCTGTAGCGGTATAGCCCTCGGGGTGACCAACGTGTAGCCCTGCTGCCGAAGGATATGGAAACATATCTAAGATATACTGCTTCGAAGCCTGATCATCGCTGGCAGTGAAAGTCTTAGCCTCTTGCCATCGCTGCTGCCATTTCTGCTCTATTTCTTGGGGGTTGTATTCATTCATTTGACATCTGTTAGTTTGCCCATTGTACGGCATTGACTTTTTGACCGCAAATTGATAGTGTAGTCCGGCGTTTTTCAATAGAATACACTTATTAAACTTCGCCTCAAACAACTGATTGTTTCGCTGAGCCTGAAGCTAATTCACCTGATGAATCTAGTCTGGCCACTGGTTCGCCGTGGACTGATTATTGTGCTGGTACTTCCGGCTCTTTTTATTTGGCAAAAGCTCTTTAAGCCTCTAACTGTGGTTTTTTATAAGGCTTTACTGGTGGTCAGAGCACGTTCTAAAAGCTTCTTTCATGCTGAACATAAATTATTGGCCATTGTGACGCATAGATTTGCCATTCACGCCGTGGTTGGGACCATGACACTGACGGTGGTTCTGGTCAACGTCAGGCAGGCCGGAGCTGTTCGCTCTGAAGACTTTGCCGACGGCTCTTTAGTTGCGTCAGTTTTTAGCAAGGAGGAGCTGACTGTTATTACAGCAGATTCAGTGCGTCAGGCGCAGGTTAGGTATGTAGATGTGTCAGCGGCGGTTAGCAAGCAAGACGGAATTAGTCGCAGTGCCGATGTTGGCGACAATGGATCTTTCTTTGCTGAACAAGGCGGTGCTTTTGTTAGCACCAGCACAATTGGTGGCGTTAGAGGCACTACCCGTGAAGATATTCAGAAATATGTTGTTCAAGAAGGAGACACAATTAGCACCATTGCAGATAAGTATGGTGTCTCGACAAAAACTGTTATGTGGTCAAATAACTTAACAGACGACCAAGCCAAGCGTGTAAGAACTGGAGATACTTTGTGGATCTTGCCGGTTACAGGAGTGGCTCATAATGTTAAATCTGGCGAAACAGTTTCAAGCATTGCTCAAAAATATAACGCTTCCGAAGATAAAATTATTGAGTTTAATAACTTGCTTGGCGCTGAAGATTTGATAGCCGGTGTTGAGATTATAGTCCCCGATGGCGAACAGCCCGCCCCGCCACCGCCAACCCCAACGACTACCAGAGTAGCTACTTTTCAGCAGGTCTTTACTCAGTCTGGTGGCACCCCAGCTGCCAACGCTGCTGTCTCAGGCACTAAATTACAGTGGCCAACCACTACACATAGAATTTCTCAGTACTACGGTTACCGACACACAGGCATTGATGTGGATGGTGAATTTGGAGATGCTATTTACGCGGCCGAGGGCGGTACCGTAAGATCAGCCGGCTGGTATAGTGGTTATGGCCTGCAGGTAGTAATTGACCACGGCGGTGGCCTAACAACCCGTTACGCTCATTTACAGAAGGTTTTTGTTAGCGCTGGCCAAAGCGTTGGTCGTGGCCAGACCTTAGGTGAAGAAGGATCAACGGGTAACTCAACTGGCTCTCATCTACATTTTGAAGTTATGGTTAATGGAGGTTTCACCAACCCGTTCGGCTACTACTAGAATATTAGATTTCCAACTTTCAAAGTAAAGGTAAACAAAACACCCTGCCGTAAAGCGGGGTGTTGATTTTTGATTTAATTTATTGACCCAGAGCGGCTCGGATTTTTTCAACAATCTCTCCGGTAGTAAAGTTGGCCTTTACTAAGTAGTCTTTGGCGCCTAGCTTGAGCCCTTGCTGGACCTTGCTTTCCTGACCAAAATTACTGAGAATCAAAACTGGGATATTTTTCACGCTCTCGTCTTCGCTGGTTTTAAGGCTTTCCAAAACCTCGAAACCGCTCATGCCTGGAAGCATGATATCGAGTAAGATAATCTCTGGTTTGACCTCGTTTGCTTTGGCCAAGCCGGCTTCACCGTCTGTAGCTAAAGTAACATCAAAACCCTCTTTTGAAAGCTTAGTGGAGATCAATTCTGACAGGAATTTATCGTCCTCGACGATAAGCACTTTCGTTCCCTCGGCCATGTGTGTTAGGTTACGAGTGGTAATATAGTTCTGATTACATTATACAACAACTATCATGAACAAGCAAGTAGACTCCCCGTCCGTGCTAGCTGGAACGCTCTACATAGTGGCGACTCCGATTGGTAACCTGGGAGACCTAACAGACAGGGCTAAGCGGATTCTTCAACAGGTTAATGTGATTGCCTGCGAAGACACCAGGGAAACTGGAATTTTATTGCACTCATACTCAATTTCTGGGCCGCGCCTGGTTAGTTATCATGCACAGTCCAAGAACTCGCGCGAGGAATCTATTCTACAATTTCTGGCTGAAGGACAGACTGTGGCACTAGTAGCTGATCGAGGGACACCTGGCATATCTGATCCGGGTGCGCGACTAATTGCTTCAGCGATAGAAAAAGGTATTCCGGTTGTACCTGTACCAGGCGCCTCAGCTGTCATAACTGCTCTGTCAGCATCTGGAGCCGATACTAGCGCCTTTACCTATCACGGATTCATCCCCCACAAAAAAGGTCGACAAACTATGCTATTGACCATGTCTGAAGAGTGCCGCAGTCGTACCGTAGTAGCTTACGAATCCCCACATCGCATATTAAAAACGTTAGACGCGTTGGTCGGGAAAGTTGAGATGGTAATTCTAGCTAGAGAGCTGACTAAGTTACATGAAGAATTCTTACGTGGTACGCCCCAGGAATTATTTGATAATTTAAGTGCGCGCGAAGCTGTGCGTGGAGAGTTTGTTTTAATATTGCCTCGACAAAACTAGTACCTCTACGCTATGCTTTCACGGATAGTAATATTATATTCTGAGCTCTAATATATATGAGAAGTCCTCGAAGAAGTCCTGCCCCAGAACGGAGAAGAGCCACTGAGAAAATTCACGCCCCCGAAACTGAGCCTAAGTTATATTTTCCACCCGAGGCTGTGATGTCGTGGTTTAATAATTTTAATAAAGAGACCATAAAATACCTTGAAAGTTTCACGCAAAGCGCTCTTCTGGCTCATGCTGTTGCAGAGGAAGACGATCCCAATAATCTACATCCTCGTTATTCAGATATAGGACTTGATCTTTTTTTATCCGACATTGTTATCCCCGGCACAGACCTGTCCTCTATTGAGCGACAGTTGGAAGAAGATCAAATTATCCAAGAATTTAATGGGGCACGATGGGAAGGAGTCTTTAGCAGCAAGTACTTTATTGAAGCAGCTAGACTATTGGATATAATTAATGATCAAGACAAAGCTGACCAAATAACAGAACAGGTACTTAAGCGCGCTAGACGCATCCTAGATGCTCCAGAAGATTATGCTCATCTTGTTCCTGGAGTAATGCTATTCCTGGCTAAGTGTGATCCTGACCTGTTGGCATCACTACAGGAGAACGATGGGCGCATGGAAAGGCTCTACAATGCAACTAAGGGGCATCCTGGTATAGACCTCTGGGAAAACGTACCTAATGCCAAATCATTAGCTCTCTTACGATTAGCTTTTCCAGACCGATTCAAGATAGGTGATTTTGACCTTTCATATGTGCGTGAAGAATTTACTACACTCGTAACTAAGCGCTGGTCTGAACGTGAGGAGGTTGAATTGGCAGATGTAGCAGCTATGGCAGTAGTATCGGCTGACCGTTGTACCTTGAGTAATGGTGTCTACAGTTTTGTGCATATTCCTGAGAACGAATCCTCGTCAACTTTACCCGACAGACCCACTATTTAAATCGTTAGCAGTGAGTGCGCCCGAAAGCTGGAGAGCCTCTGCTATGTGAGATTGGATAACATCATCGGAGCCTCCAAGATCAGCAATGGTTCTAGCTAATCGCAAGGTTTTGGCGTATCCGCGCATGGATAGGCCATACTTATCAAGAGCCAGTTTCATTAGCTGCTCGGCCGGAGTATCTAGAGCGATTAATTTTTTTAATTCCTTTGGCGTTAACAGCCCGTTGGCTTTGCCTTGACGTTCCTGCTGCACCCTCCTGGCCAAAGTAACTTGGCGACGAATTGACTCGGATGACTCAGGCGCTGACTTTGAGACAGTTAGCTCATGCGGTCTAATAAATGGTAGTTTTATTTTAAGATCAATCCTGTCCAGCAAGGGTCCAGACAGTTTTCGATTATAGCGCTGTACATCAACAAAAGCACAGGTGCATTGTCTATTTCGGTCAGGCAGGTCATATCCGTAAAAACCACATGGACAAGGATTAGCAGCGGCCACAAATAAACATTGGGCCGGATAAGTAACTGAACCGACCGCCCGTGTTATGGTAATAGTTCCATCTTCAAGGGGCTGACGTAAGGCTTCGATAACATCCCGCCGATACTCAGGCAACTCATCAAAAAACAAAACGCCAGTGTGAGCCAATGACACCTCACCAGGTAATAACTGACGACTACCACCAAGAATTGAAGCCGGTGAAGCGCTGTGATGAGGAGCTCTATAAGGCCGCCTGACTTGAAGCAGCGCCTGAGATCTACCGACCACAGAATGAATCATGGTGCTTTCTAACTGTTCTGTCTGACTAGGTGGCGGAAGAATACCAACCAAGGCCTTGGCGAGTAGGCTTTTACCCACGCCGGGAGGTCCAGACATGAGCAAGTTATGGTGACCAGCAGCTGCTACCATGCAGGCGTACTTAGCTAGACTTTGACCAACTATATCTGAAAAATCTACAGCCGGATTTTGCACTAGTTCAGCAACCTGTTCAAGCTCAGGCATGTTCAGCTCAGTTTGCCCTAGTATAAATCCAATTACTTGCTGCAGGGAACTGGCGGGCAACAAATGGACTTTTTCAAGTAACTTTAATTCAGGCAAGTTGTCGCAGGGCACGATGATAGCCTGCCTATTTCGGCTGGCGGCAGCTGCAACAGGCAAGGCACCGCGAACTGGTCGTATTCTACCTGACAAAGCTAATTCACCAATCATTCTTGGTAATTCACGCTTGGCTTTAATGGCACGCGATGCTAATAAAATACCGATCGCAATTGGTAAATCATATAAAGAACCAGCTTTTGGAATCTGAGCCGGCGCTAAATTCACTGTGACTCTCATGGCTGGAAAAGAGTAGCCGGAGTTCTTAATGGCAGCCCTAACTCGATCGCGCGCCTCGGACACCGCTGCGTCAGGTAATCCCACAATGATAAAACTTGGCAATCCAGGTGACACGTCTACCTCAATTTCCACCGCAACACACTCCAAGCCAATAAAGCTGTAGGACTGAATAGTCGCTGTCTTTTCTGAAAGAATATTAGTCATAAAAAACTGCACGCCAAGGGCGAGCAGTTCCATCTAAAAACAGCCTAGCAGTCCATTAAGGTCATGTCAAAAAAAAAGATGCACCGCCCTCCTCTCCAGGCGATGCTATTTCCGATCAACTCACTCTGGGCTCCTTGGGGAACCGTATTGAGCGGGTGCTCGGGCGCGGTTCAGCTCTCTTGTGAGCTGATGAATTCGGGCATTGGCCGACATCATGGCCGCGTGGACCTGACGGCCGATCTCGAAGATCAGACTGCTGCGATGGGGCTCCAGCTTGCTGTAGAAGATCTCCAGCACGAGGGTGTCATCGTCGGCGATCAGCGTCTCCGTGCGGACGGCCTGACCTGCGCCGACCAGCAGGCCGAAGGTGCCGATGACCTGACCCTGTCCGAACTCTGGACTGCTGATCAGTCCTTCTAGAACGAGCTGGCCGGAGACCACGACGATGACGGTGTCAGCCGTCTCGCGCGCTTCGCAGGCCTTGCTCCCACGAGCGTAGAACTCGGCCAGACACTCAGTGGCGAGCTCCTTGATGGTATCCGGGTGGAGGTTGTCCCGGAAGAAGGGAAGGTCCTGCAGGATCTTCGCCCGGGCATCGGGATTGGCCCGAAGCAGATTCAGAGTGACATCCAAAGACGACATCTTCAACCCCTTTTCAAGAGCTCAAGGCTCTTACCTTGTGAAATGCCAAAAACGGCAAAAAAAGCCTACCATAGGCTCCGTATTACGCAACTAAATTAAAGATTAAACAGGTTTTTGCTTCTTATCACCTAACTCCTTCATCTTGGCGGTAATAGCATCGATACTATCTTCGGTGTGAGCCTTATTCTTTTTTAAGTGGCCACACTTTTCGCACTGATAAGTAAACACCAAAGTACCGTGATCCATTGCGATATCGGAAATATGCATTAAACCACCACAAGACTCGGCTCGATCACCTGGATTTACATCAACGTGCTTGGAGATTAAACAGTGGGGACAGTGATTGCGATAGCCGTCACCAGCGACAGCAAAGCCGCAGTTTTCACAAACAAAATCCTCCTTATTTTTTGTAAAAACTTTGGTTTTGGGTTCCTTGATTTGCATAGTACTACGTTATTCCGATTATGACTTTGTGTCAAAATCCACTCGTGGTACCGGTGCTGACTTATCTGAATCATCCGCTGTGTTGCTCTTGGGCAGGAACAACAGCAAGCAAATAACTCCAACAACGATGTAAACATCTGACAGATTAAAAACCGACCAGCGATTAACTGAAATAAAATCTACCACCCCACCAAACCGCAGGCGGTCTAATAAATTTGACCAAGCGCCAAGTAGCACTAAGAAAATTAGACTTGGCGCTAAGCGTTGCCCACGTCGAAACTCGCTGCGCGCAAAACCGGCGATTACTACCATAACCACAACGGTTACAATAATAGAAAACCAGGCAGGTAAGCTTAGGTAGGCAAATTTCTCGTTTGAGACAAGCGTCAGTTCGACCCAAGGCACAACTGAAATTCGTCTATCTACCAAATTAGATAGAGCCCACATTTTTGAGAGTCTATCGACCATGTAGATTAATAGAAAAATCACCCCGACAACCCAAAAACGGGCATCTTGCTGTGCAAGAGCCCGTAATTGAGTAAAAGGCTTTGATTTAGACGTGTGATTTTGCACAGTTGATACAGGCACTAGCCGCTGAATTTGCCCTCAGGCGATCTTCTCCCACTGGACCGCCACATTTAAGACAGGTTCCGTAGATTCCCTGTTCGATTCGCTTTAAAGCATCAGTAATCTCAACCTGACGCTGCTCGAGGCGGCCAGTGACATTTACATTAACTTCATACTCGGCTACTTCAGCTGGGGACTCTGTATTTTCTCCTAAATTGTCGTCACCAAAATTTGGAAAATTTGCGTCACGACTGCCGGGGACATGGTCACCCACGTCCTTGTGAGAAATGGCGCCTAACTCACCGGTTAATTCCATCTGTTCTTTTAGAAGGGCTGCCTTCATTTCATCTGTAAATGCTTGATCCATATTAGTAAATTTATTGAAGAATAATTAAATTGTACCCTTGAGGGCCCTTTGTGTAAACTGCTAGACTGATTTTTTTGTACGAAAAAGGCGCATCACGCGCCACATATGTTTTTGAATAAAAACGATTTTTGTAGCCTTTGCGATGCGCCTATGCACGGCTAAGTTTGTCTTCTTCCCTCCGAAGAGAAAGTGAAGAACGCATCTAAGTCGTGTGTCTCCGCCAGTTTACTAGTCAAGTCACTGGACAGATAGGCGCTTTCCACATGATTGGCTGCGAACATAGTGTCCAGGGGTTACCCGAACTAAGTTCTATGCAAGCTGGCCGGTATCACATTTTGTGTTTTTGTTTTTTGACGATTGCTCGTCAGACTAGGCTACTGCAGAAAGCGATTGATGCGGCGACAGCTGCACCCATCGCCTCCTACAGGCCTGTATTGGTGTGATACGTTTTGTGGAAAACGTTTGAAATGTTTAAGAACACTTGATGAATGTATAATACCACGTTTTCAAAGAAGGGTCAACTAGTGACCCTTCTTATTTGCTAACCTTAGCTATTTTACTCCTCCAAACTTAGTTTGAAATAGGAATTTTGAGCGATTCTGATTGTACTGGCCCTGTGTATAACTATGTGGATATGATTGCAATCAGCTCTTGAGCGGCCTCTTCAAGCTTGCCTTCATCGTTTAAAATCACATAATCCCAGGAATCGAGCTTTTCCAGTTCGTATTTAGCAATTTCCATGCGCTTTTGTATAACATCCTCAGCATCCGAGGCACGCTTATGAAGACGCATCTCCAGATATTCTAGGCTCGGCGGCTTGATGAAGACAGTAATAGCATCTGGAATCATCTCCTTAAAGGTTCGCGCACCTTGAGGATCAACTTTTATCAATACGACGTCGTTATTCTTACGTTTGCGCTCGACCTCGGTTTTGGAGCTGCCGTAGAGATTATCATACACTTCTGCCCACTCAATCATCTCACCATTGTCTATTTTTTCCTCAAATTCTTCTCTGGTGAGGAAAAAATAAGGCTTTCCCTCTGCCTCACCCGGACGCATTGGCCTGGTACTAGTTGTAGTGATAGACGTAAAATCTAACCCAAGCGAGTGCGCCTGCTCTATTACTGAGTCTTTTCCTGCACCGGAAGGTCCGGTAACGACGACGAGTTTTCCCATGAGAGGAGGGTGCTTTGATTAGTCGTGCTTGGCAAAACGTCCTGGAGGGGAGACGCGACTAGCTGACGGCCCAGCTGGACGCGGTCCTCTGTCAAAATCTGGACGTGGAGGACGTGGCCCTCTTGGTCCACGGTCCTGAAAATCAGAACCACCTCCGGCCTGAGTAGCTGCCTCACATTTAGGATCTGGTGTACCAGGTTCAATTAAGTCCTTTCGTGACAGACCAATACGTCCACGTTCGGAGTCTACTTCGATAACCTTTACTTTAACTAGATCATCCATTTCAAGCACGTCGCTAATCTTGTTGATGCGACCGTGGCAAACATTGCTGATGTGAATCATACCGTCTCGTCCCCCACCAAGATCAATAACGGCTCCGATTTCGGACCCCTTGGTTCGATCAGTAACAATCTTCAGAACGTGGCCTTCATAAATTTCACCAACTTCGATATCACGAACGATATCTTCAATCATCTTCTTAGCCCTAGCCATGCCATCCATGTCTACTGCGGTGATAAAGACATTACCATCGTCCTCAATATCAATTTGAACATTTGTCTCTTCGATGATTCCATTGATAATTTTTCCGCCTGAACCAATAACATCTCCGATTTTTTCTGGATCAATTTGGATTGTTTCAATACGTGGAGCATAAGGAGACATCTCAGCCCGAGTTTCTGGAATAGCCTTTAACATCACGTCTAGAATTTCTAGACGAGCCTGTTTAGCTTGAGCTAGTGTGTCGCGGCAGATATCAACGCTAATACCATCTAGTTTAATATCAAGCTGGATTGCAGTAACACCATTTTTGGTTCCAGCGATTTTAAAGTCCATATCTCCAGAGTGATCTTCGATTCCTTGAATGTCTGTTAGAACTTTATACTTGGATTGATCTTCTGTCATAACTAGACCCATAGCAATACCAGCCACCGGTGCGATAATAGGTACGCCAGCTGCCATGAGCGCCATTGACGAAGCGCAGGCTGAAGCTTGAGACGATGAGCCATTGCTCATTAACACCTCAGAGACAACTCGAATAGTGTACGGAAAATCTTCTTTGGCTGGGATCATAGACTCAAGAGCCTTTTCAGCTAAAAAGCCGTGTCCAATGTCGCGACGAGAAGGTCCACGCAATGGTTTAACCTCACCAACCGAAAAAGCTGGGAAGTTGTAGTGATGCAAATATCGCTTCTTGTATTCTGGCTCTAAGCCATCAATGATTTGAGCGTCGCCAGGACCGCCTAAAGTAACTACACTGAGGACTTGAGTTTCACCACGTTGGAACACAGCAGAACCATGAGTACGTGGAAGTTCGTCTACCTCAGCGTACAGACCACGCAATTCAGTTAGACCACGTCCGTCAACGCGAATATCTTTTTCAAGCATGAGAGTACGGAAAGACTCCTCATACATTTCTTCATAAATTGAACGAGCAAAAGACTTTTCATCGTCTGATTCAAACATGTCAGCCAGTTGCTTTTGAAAAGCATCTTCCTTGTCCATGCGCTCTTGCTTGCCTTTTATTCCAAAGAGAGAATCGATGTTTTTCTCAATGAATGGGCGTACTTTTGCACTTACAGCTTCCTGCATGGACTTCACCTCTGCAGATGGTTCTGGGAACTCAATTTTGATTTTTTCCTTACCAACTTTGGCTTGAACGTCATTGATTAAATCAATAACAGTCTTGCCATTTTCAAGCGCAAACTCAATACCTCCAAGCACAGCGTCTTCGGTGGCTTGCTTTCCTTCAGCTTCAAGCATGACAATCTTGCCGTCACGAACTCCGGCAAACATATAGAGATCGGCAGCTAGTTTTTGGTCAGGAGTTGGGTTCAAAATGAAAGCTCCATCTACTCTGGCAACAGTCAGACCAACAGCTGGACCAGCGGCTGGAATGTCAGAAATAGCGACGGCAGCTGAGGCAGCGATTAAGGAGATGAACGATGGATCGTTCTCCTGATCGACAGACAAAACAGTGCTGACGATCTGAAGATCGTTGCGCATGCGGTGATCAAATAATGGACGTAAGGTTCTATCAACAATACGGGCGTTCAAGATCGCCAAATCGGTTGGACGACCCTCTCTTTTTACAAAACGAGAGCCTTTAATTTTTCCAGCTGCGTACAACTTTTCTTCGTAGTCCACCATTAGTGGGAAGTAGTCGAGGCCGTCACGAATGTGTCGAGATAAGGTAATTGTAGAGAGCACAACAGTCTCGCCGTACTGAACGCGGGCTGCACCATTTGCTAAACCAGCCAACTTGCCGGTTTCTATGGTTAGTGTGCGCCCTCCCCACTCCATGGAAAAGGATTCTGGATTATGCATAGTCTTTTTGTTGGCTTCTCCGCGCACCTGAAGACTTCTGTCCCACTAAAGGTGAGGAAGTCCTAAACGTGCGCGGATAAGCGAAGTTAAATATTACTTTTAATAAACTGCGGAGGATCGCCCCTCCTATCTTGTCACCAGTGGTGCGGTGGCAAGATAGCAATTGCGATCTAAGGTAAGCTAAATCCTATTTTCACCTCGGTCAGGAAGGTGTCGCTACCTCGAACAAAGAATAAGGTGTCACCATTTGTGATTAGCAGATAATTGATAATTGAACCATCTTTAAGAGAAGTTCCTGCAATCTCCCTTCCCTCTATACCATTAACCGTAAATGGAAACTCCTCTGTGGCTGCCAGACTATTACGAACGATTGATTCGGAAGTGGCTGGCATAACGGAAATGGCATTCCCACTCCCGTAGTCATATACCTCGGTATCGCTAGTGTTAGTGACGGTGTAAGGAGCGTTGGTGATAGATCCGGCATTGAAAGGAGCTGAAGAGTCATCAGTTGACGCTGAATCGTCGACATTTATAGCTGGAACGTCTTCGTCTACCAAAACATCAACATTGGCTTGATTTGTATTGATTTCCTCATCTGAGGAGACTGTGTCAGCGCCACCCACGCCCTGCTCAGAGGAATTTGCAGAATTTGAGTTATTTACCACCAGGCCATCGTCAGTGTTTACAGTATCTCCATTATCAGAAGTATCGACAGTATCTTCTGAAAAAGCCCGGTAAATCAGGTTAGCGGCCATTACTATTACCACCAAGCCCAGCACGAATTTTATAAAGGAGCTGCCTCCCTTCCAATTAGCTGCTTTTGGTCCTCTTTTGGCCATAGTTAAGGTAAACAAGCGAGCCTGCCAGTTGGGCCGGCAGGCTCTCGTCTAACATTAGATGTTGTCTTTTATCTTGAGCGCCTTAATGAGCTTAATATAGCCCTTTTCGTCTTCCTTTTTGAGGTAACGAAGCAGTCGGCGACGTCCACCAACCTTTTTTAGTAGGCCGCGACGTGAGGAAAAATCCTTTTTATGCATCTTGAGATGCTCTGTCAATTCCGCTACTTCAGCGGATAGAATGGCGATTTGAACCTGAGGTGACCCAGTGTCGTTCTTATGCGTCGCGAATTTCGCGATAATCGCATTTTTCTGCTTTTTTGTAAGCATGTCGTTGTGTCTCGCGGTTCCGAGCAGACCGAGGGCGGCCAGCCAAGAGGCGCGTCGAGCAGATTAATGACTAAATTGTAAGCCAAACTGTACTAAAAAGAGCCAAGCCTGTCAATGGCTGTGATTTATATAGTGGATCTGGGTGGTAGGTCATTTTGACCACCGATCTCTGAAGGTGGGAAGTCCTGGATAACAAGATTACCAACCTTATTGATATAAGCATTGTGGGCTAAAACAATTCTAGCGTCTCGCACGCGCCTACTATCTTGATCGCCTACGGCTAGCCTGGCTTCCTCAATAGCCGACTGTCGGACCTCATGAGTCACAAGGCTTGATCTTAGCTCTGGGGAAACTAGCAAGGCATTAGCACAAGGGATCACACAAGACCGCGTTTCCCGAGAGCTTTTTTTTAAATTAGAAACTAACTGTTGAGCGGTTCTCTCCTGAGGTAATAATATAGCTCTTTCTTCCGGAAATAATCTAGCAATAGCGCAAGCTGAGCGTGAGTAAGAAATGCCCTTCTCATCAGGATCGTCAAAAAACGAATCTAGCACTGCTGCGCAAAACTTTCGGAATATGGGTGTGTCATGTAGCAACTTCCGGGCGGTATCGTTAAAGGATAATAATACCAAAACATCCAAACGCTCTAAAATAAAATCACCACCCACGTCATCAAGTGTTGGTAAAATGCCCTCTAAAGTTCTAGACATTTCATCAATGATGGAAACTGCCTCTTCTGGTTTAGACTTTAATAAATCCTCGATCTTATTTTTTTGCAGTGGATACAAATCCGCAATGGCAATAAAAGTTTCCGGATCACTTAAATATAGATTAATATCACCTATCTCAAATACACCATCATCACCCTCTAGCCAATCGGCAGGCGGTGCCCAGGGCTCATTAAACCAACTTCTTGGCTCAAACTGACGTTCCGCGGCTTGAACGGCGCGGAGTCGATGGGGTTCTCTAGTTTTTTTATAACGAGATCTCATAAGTTAGATGGAATTACGACTTGGAAGTGATACTCCAACCTGGGATGATAGTTGCTTATCTTGAATTTTAATTTGACCTCGTTCAGTTATTTCAGCACTTTCGGCCTGCAGGATTCGCAATGTTGCAAGTTGGGGAATGGCCATAACTCGCTGTAGATTATCATCTGACTCTGTGTATTTTACAACATTTGCTGCTGCATCAATAATGGCCGAGGTTGGAATTTTATTGCGGAGCTCTGGAAATACTAATACAATATCTGCTAATTCTGCACCAGAAATCATTCTAGATTCTTTAATAGACACAGCTTGAGCCAAGGCAAGCTCACTGAGATCTGGCGGCAGTACCAAATGCTGTCTGAGATCAGGGATTAAGATAAGACAACTCCTAATGGCTGAAACTGTTTGGCTGTATTTGGCTTCATCTATTAAAGTGCTGATTATCTGAACTAAGGCATCTTTTTGTTGCTCAAATCGATCTGCCATAGTCGATCTTAACTCAGGTAGAGCTAAAGCCGCTCCAGCAGACCTACGAAGTTTTTGTAAACTACGATTCGGATTATCTCCATTTTTTATATTGAGCGCTAAATTTAAAAGTACATCGGCTCGATAACTAGAGAAATCAAAACCGACCGCATCGTCATCGTTCATAATCACGGCGAGATCTCCGGCTACGGTGCCAAACACACTCTCAAACATTTCTCCGGTGACAAGGTCGACCGATCTTTGAATATTTTTCTGAGCTGACTCCGAGGCCCAGGCTAATAACTTTGGTAATTCAAGTGGACGCTCCGGCATTAGCTCTGAAGCCCGATAGCGCCCGTGGATTGGCTTACGCCTTGGCTGAGGACCTAGGTAACGCATGCGCCTTATTAATTATCGCTGGTTTTTTCGACGAATTGGCGGTGGCGTCGGACGTTTTGATTTGGCTGGTTTTACGGCAGCTTGAGGCTCTTCTCGTTGAGCTGTAACTTCTTTTTTTAAATTACTACCTGAGTTAGCCCGGCTCATTGAAGCTGCTTGACCGGTCGGTCGGTTAGCCTGAGCCTTGGAGCGAGGAATTAAGAAACGTTTTGGTTCAGCTGATAAATCAAATACTGCATCGGCGGCCTCGCGGAGTTGAGAAGAAGCCGAGGAGCCAAAAGCCATGACCTCAGCGCGGCAACCTCGTTGTTTGACGTAATCCATTAGTGGAGCAAAGTCGCCGTCACCAGAAACCAAGACGATGGCGTCTAACTTATCGCAAAGAGCGATGATGTCTATGGCTATGCCGATATCCCAGTCACCTTTTTGATTACCGCCATGAAAAGTCAGTAGACTTTTTTCTTTAAGTTCATATCCTCGAGACTGTAACGCCTCAAAAAAAGATGACTCTTCATCTTTGTCTGCTCGAATAACATAAGCAAAAGCTCGAACCAACTGACGGTCGCCCACGGCCTCTTTTAAAATTTCTCCGAAGTCGACCTTCTGCTCAAAAAGAGCGCGGGCCGAATAATACATGTTCTGCACGTCGACGAAAACGCCGACACGCTGAGCAGGATACTGCATAACTGTTTTGTTCAATAATGAAAAAGTTATTCAACTGTACCTGATTTTCGTAAGTTGTCAATGAATAAGCCCAGGGACTCGGGAGCCCCTGGGCCTTTGAAAATTACTTTAACCAGAGCTCGTAAGTACTTGGAGTTGTCGTAGCTACGCCTGTAAATGAGACCGTATCAGTGGTTGAAACAGGATTGCCTGTGGTTACACCCGGTTCGTTAGGTTGAGATGGCTCATCTGTACTTGATCCATTTGGATCATTCGTTGTACCTGGCTCGTCGGTACTTGATCCATTTGGGTCTTTGGTTACTCCAGGTTGATCAGTGCCACTTCCCTTTGGGTCATTCTGATCCTTTGGTGGAACTAGCTTGTCTTCCTTGGCATAAAACCAACGGTCAATTTCACCAACATCTACCGCAAGGCGATTGAATGAATAGTCCTTTAGAGCACCGGCCGGAGCGCCTGTGTAGGTAGAATCATCCAGAAAATAATTCTGCTGATTGATAACAGGTAGTTCGTCAATGAATCCGTTAACTGGCGCTAGGTATGTCTTGTCGACCATAGTAAAGTAGAGATGAACATCAACATCGCTGCCAGTAATATAGATTCTTCTTAAGTCGTGACTTTTAACGTCAAAGACTATTTCTGCTGTATAGGGCTTGGCTACATCTGGTAAATACTCGTTCCAACTAAGCCCATGAATACCTGACACCAAGGCAGAAACATCTCCCTTGCGGATTTGATCAGTTGAAATTTTTTCCTCATTTGGATTAAGTTGTACAACCCCGCTAGAGTTAATCGATGCAGTATTTAGAAATGTGGTAATAGCCGCTCGAGGATCAACATTGACGGCTAATTGCTTTCTAACTGACACATCATAAGGGGGGCGTTGCCCTTTAAATTCTAACAGTGGTAGTCCGGCTGTAAAATTTAAAAATTTGTT
>Ga0066644_10000162_pt1 | contig 40840 bp, 44 predicted proteins | sample CryGeyCG2114_020_FD_62735 | JGI IMG/M metagenome (GOLD analysis project Ga0066644, IMG submission 62735) | Groundwater microbial communities from aquifer - Crystal Geyser CG15_big_fil_post_rev_8/21/14_0.20 | ecosystem: Environmental > Aquatic > Deep subsurface > Groundwater | place: USA: Utah...
CATTCTGTCCCGCTCCACCCGCCGATGCGCGCGGGTGGCACCGTCTCATGGCCGTCCTGGCAAACTTGGTTTCGCTTTAATCAAACTAAAAACCATCAAATGCTTTCGAATGTATGTCTTATGCAAATCATACTGCTATATATAGTGGGTTACCGAATACGGTCTGACGCTTGCTCATTTACCGATACAGAAGTCGGCGAAGATCACATCCAGCAGATCCTCCACGTCGACCCGCCCCGTGATGCGCCCGAGGGCCCGCGCGGCGAGCCGCAAGTCCTCGGCCACCAGCTCCGGCCCGCGGCCCGGCCAGCCGTCGAGGGCCTGGCCGAGGGCGTCCCGCGCCTGTTCCAGGGCCCTGCGGTGGCGGGCCCGTGTCGGCGCCGGCGACGCCCCCGCCCCGGCGAGGGCGAGGTTGCGCACCTCTGCCGTCAGGCGTTCGAGAAAGGCATCGATCCCGGCACCCGTACGGGCGGAAATCGCCGTCACGGGGGCGCCCGCCAGGTCGCCCGCCGCCGCGACGGGCCTCAAATCCGCCTTGTTGACGACCACCAGGGCGCGCCCGGCGGCGGCCAGCGCCCGCAGGTCCGCCGGCACCTCGGGCCAGTCCGCGCGGTCGAGCACGATCAGGCGCAGGTCCGCCCAATCGGCGCGGGCGGCGGCCCGGCGCACGCCCTCCCGCTCGATCTCGTCGGCGCTCTCGCGCAGGCCCGCGGTGTCGGCGACGATGACCGGCACGCCGCCCAGGTCGAGATGTACCTCGATCACGTCGCGCGTGGTGCCCGCGGTTTCCGAGACGATGGCCGCGTCGCGCCCGGCCAGCAGGTTCAACAGCGTCGATTTTCCCGCGTTGGGCCGACCCAGAAGCGCCAGATGCACGCCCGCGCGCAGGCGCTCGCCGCGCCGCCCGTCGTCCAGGTGGGCGGCGATCTCGTCGCGCAGCGCCGCCACGGCGGCGCGCGCCGCCCGGTCGACGTCGTCCGGCAGGTCCTCGTCAGCGAAGTCGATGCCCGCCTCGACATGGGCGACGGCCGAAATCAGCCGCCCCCGCCAGTCCTCGTAGAGCCGGCCCAGGGTCCCCGCCGCCTGGTCCAGGGCCTGGCGCCGCTGTTCCGAGGTCTCCGCCGCCACCAGGTCGGCGATCGCCTCGGCCTGGGTCAGATCCAGGCGGCCGTTCAGGAAGGCGCGCCGCGTGAACTCGCCGGGCTCCGCCATGCGCAGGCCGGCAAGCCGGCCGAGGGCGCTCAGCACCCCCTCGACCACCGCCGGCCCGCCGTGCAGGTGCAGTTCGACAACGTCCTCGCCGGTGAAGCTGCGGGGGCCGGCGAACGCCAGCACCAGGGCCTCGTCCAGCACCTCGCCCGTCGCCGGATCGGTCAGCCGGCGCAGCGCAGCGCGCCGCTCCCCGGGCGCGGCGGCGCCCGCCGCAAGCGAACGCAGGGCGCCGACGGCCCCGGGCCCGGACAGCCGCACCACGGCGATGCCGGCCGGCCCCCCGCCGCTCGCCAGCGCGAAGATGGTGTCGCCGCCTACCGCGTTGCGATCTTGAGACTGCATCTCGGGCACTGCCCCGGGCGCCCCGGCGGCGCCGCTATTTCTTCTTCTCGGGATCATCCCCGGGACGCAGCATCAGGTCCGCAACCCGGCCGCCGTCCCGCACATGGGCTTCGAGCACGCGGTCCACGTCCTCGCGCGTCGCGCAGCGGTACCACACGCCCTCGGGATAGATCACCATGGTCGGGCCCAGTTCGCAGCGGTCGAGACAGCCGGCGGAGTTGATGCGCACCCCGGCCAGGCCCAGTTCCTTGGCGCGCGCCTTCATGTAGTCGCGCAGCCTCACCGAGCCCTTGCCGCTGCAGCAGCCCCGGGGATGCCCGGCGGGGCGTTCGTTGGTGCAGACGAAGACGTGGCGGTCGTAGAACGGGGCCGGGTCCTCCCGCGACAGGGAATCCCGGGAATCGGGGGAGTCGGGTGGTGCGGTCACTTCTTGTCGTCCTTCTTGGCGGCGGCATGGGCGTCGTCCCGGGCCATGCCGGACATCTGGTTCCAGAACATCTTCTGCATCTGTTCGAACCCCTGCACGCCGGCGGGGAACCAGGTGTTGAACATGGTTTCCGGATCGAGCGCGGCCAGATTGGCGCGCATGCGCTCTTCCAGATCCTTCATCAGCGCCTCCTGCATGGGCTTCACGTCCGGCAGGCCGAGGAACCTGCGCGCCTCGTCGGGCGTGCAGTCGATGTTCACGGTGATCTTCATGCCAACGCCCTCCTTGCCCGTGACGCCGCCGGGCCGGACGCCCTTTGCATCGGCGATTAACAGCTTGTATGCAGAACCCGGAGCCCCAACCTAGCCAGGAGACGGTGCCCTTGGCAATCGCCGAGCGCGCGCCGGCCCAGGCGGAGAGACCATGACCGAGAACCTGCTCGCGCGCGAAACCAGCCCCTACCTGCTGCAGCACAAGGACAATCCGGTGCATTGGCGGCCGTGGGGCGCGGACGCCCTGGCCGAGGCCCGCGCGGCCGACAAGCCGATCCTGCTGTCGATCGGCTACGCGGCCTGCCACTGGTGCCACGTCATGGCCCACGAAAGTTTCGAGAACCCGGACATCGCCGGCCTGATGAACCGCCACTTCGTCAACATCAAGGTCGACCGCGAGGAACGCCCGGACCTCGACAACATCTACCAGCACGCGCTCGCCATGATGGGAGAGCACGGCGGCTGGCCCCTCACCATGTTCCTGACGCCGGACCTGGAGCCCTTCTGGGGCGGCACCTATTTCCCGCCGGCGCCGCGCTACGGCCGCCCCGGATTTCCCCAGGTCCTGCAAAGCCTCGCCGCCACCTACGCGGGCGAGCCCGAGAAGATCGCCGACAACGCGCGGCGCATGCGCGACGCCCTCGCCACCCTGGAAGCCCCCGCGGCCGGCGGCGCGATCACTCCGGCCGCCCTCGACGACGTCTCGGCGCGGATGCTGCGCCATGTCGACCCCGTCCACGGCGGCACGCACGGCGCGCCCAAGTTCCCCCAGGTCAACTTCTTCCAGGCCCTGTGGCGCGCCTACCTGCGCACCCGCGGCGCCATGTACCGCGAGGCCGTGACGGCGACCCTCGCCAACATCTGCCAGGGCGGCATCTACGACCACCTGGGCGGCGGCTTCGCGCGCTATGCCGTCGACGCCGAATGGCTGGTCCCGCATTTCGAGAAGATGCTGTACGACAACGCCCTATTGGTCGAGCTGATGACTGAGGTCCGGCCGCAGCTCGACCCGGGGCCCATGGCCGACCTGTTGCGCCAACGCACGGCCGAGACCGTGGCCTGGATGCTGGCCGACATGCGCTCGGCCGACGACCCGGCCGCCCCGTTCGCCTTCACCTCGGCCTACGACGCGGATTCCGAAGGCGACGAGGGCAAATACTACGTCTGGACGGCGGCCGAGATCGACGCCCTGCTGGGCGCCGACGCCGACACCTTCAAGGCCGCCTACGACGTGACCCCGGGCGGCAATTGGGAGGGCCGCAACATTCTCAACCGCTCCGGCGACGCCGCGTTCGGCGATCCCGACCGCGAAGCCCTGCTCGCCCGCTGCCGCGAACGCCTGCTCTCCCATCGCGCCCGCCGCGTCCCGCCCCTGCGCGACGACAAGGTCCTGGCCGACTGGAACGGCCTTGCCGTCGCCGCCCTGGCCAAGGCCGCCGCCGTGTTCGACCGGCCCGACTGGCTCGACACCGCCGAGCGCGTGTTCGCCTTCATCCTCGACAACCTGGCCGCCGCGAGCGGCCGCCTGCACCATACCTGGTGCGCCGGGCGGGCCGCCCATCCCGGCGTGCTCGACGATTACGCCAACCTGGCGCGCGCGGCCCTCGCCCTTCACCAGGGCACCGGCGCGGCGGCTTACCTGCGACAGGCCGAGACCCTGACCGCCGTCCTCGACCGCCATTTCCGGGACGCCGCCGGCGGCGGCTACTTCATGGCCGCCGACGACACGCCGCACCTGCTGACCCGCTCCAAGCCCGTGCACGACAACGCCGTGCCGTGCGGCAACGGCACCATGGTCGAGGTCCTGGCCCGCCTCCACCACCTGACGGGCGACGCCGCCTACCGCGACCGCGCCGACGCGCTGATCGCCGCCCTCGCCCCGCAAGAGTCCGCCCACCTCGCCCTTCAGCCGACCTTCCTGACCGGTTTCGAGATCCTGGAAAACGCCGTGCAGGTCACCGTCGCCGGCACCGGCGACGGCGCCGCCGCGCTCGTCACGGCCGCCCTGGCGTCGGGCCATCCGCGCCTCGTCCTGACGCGCACGGCCGACGGCGCGGACCTGCCGCCGGGCCACCCGGCCGCCGGCAAGGGGCCCGCCGACGGACGGCCCGCCGCCTACCTCTGCGTCGGCAACACCTGCTCGCTGCCCGTGACGGACCCGGCGGCCCTGGCGCAGGCCCTGAAAGACCAGCGATGAGCGCCTTCCACACCTCCCTGAACTCCCCCGTCGGGCCGCTCACCCTGTTCGAGGACGCGGGCGCCGTGACCGCCGTCGAATGGGGCCGCGCGCCGTCGCCGCGCTCGACGCCGCTGCTCGACGAGGCGGCGCGGCAACTCACCCTCTATTTCGACGGCGCGCTCGACGTCTTCGACCTGCCGCTCGCGCCGCGCGGCACGGCGTTCCGGCAGCGCGTGTGGCGCGCCATGCTGGACATCCCCTACGGGCGGACGGAAACCTACGGCGCGATGGCGGCCCGCATCGGCGCCGACGGCACCGCAAGCGCCCGGGCGGTCGGCGGCGCCTGCGGCGCCAACCCTATCCCCATCCTGATCCCCTGCCACCGCGTCGTGGGCGCCGGCGGCCGCATGACCGGCTATTCCGCCGGCCGGGGGATCGAGACCAAGCGCGCCCTCCTGCGCCTGGAGGGCGCGGCCCTACTTTAGCGCCCGCGCAACCCGTCAACGGGCTTGCCCCCGCCGCCGCCCGTGACCAAGATGTCGCCACCCAAAAAACAGACGTCCGGCCGCAGGCTCGGCCGGGCCGGCCACCAAGGAGGAGTTTCCACATGACGAAGGCCATCCGTATTCACGAAACCGGCGGACCCGAGGTCCTCAAGTACGAGGACGTCGACGTCGGCGACCCCGGCGCGGGCGAGATCCGCATCCGCCAGACCGCCTGCGGCCTCAACTTCATCGACATCTACCTGCGCACCGGGCTCTATCCCCTCGACAACTTCCCCGAGGTCATCGGCATGGAGGCCGCCGGGGTGGTCGAGGCCGTGGGAGACGGCGTGACCGACAAGAAGGTCGGCGACCGCGTCGCCTACCCGATGCTGAAGGGCGCCTATACCCAGGCGCGCTGCATCCCCGCCTGGAAGGCCGTCAGCCTGCCCGACGCCATCGACGACCAGACGGCGGCCGGCATGATGCTGAAGGGCATGACGGCGCATTACCTGCTGCACCGCACCTATCCGGTGAAGCCGGGCGATGCCGTGCTGGTCCACGCCGCCGCCGGCGGGGTCGGCCAGATCCTCTGCCAGTGGGGCACGGCGCTCGGCGCCACTGTCATCGGCTGCGTCGGCTCCGAGGAAAAGGCCGAGATCGCCAAGGCCGCGGGTGCCGCCCATACCATCAACTATTCCAAGGAGGACATCGCCAAGAAGGCGCGCGAATACACCGGCGGCGACGGCGTCGCCGCGGCCTACGACAGCGTCGGCAAGGCGACCTTCATGGCGTCCCTCGACTCGCTGCGCCCGTTCGGCGTCATGGTCACCTACGGCAACGCGTCCGGTCCCGTCGATCCGGTCAGCCCGGCCATCCTCGGCCCCAAGGGCTCGCTCTACCTGACCCGGCCGACGCTGGCGACCCACACCCGCAACCCGGAGATCCTCGCCGAGGGCGCCAACGCCCTTATCGACGCCGTGGTCTCGGGCAAGGTCAGGATCAACATCAACCAGACCTATCCGCTGGCCGACGTGGCCAAGGCCCACGAGGACCTGGAAAGCCGCAGGACCACGGGCTCGACGGTGCTGATCCCGTAAGTCCCGGCACTACGGACAAAGGAAACCCCGGTCGGATCGCTCCGCCGGGGTTTTTCCTTGCCGCCGGCGTGCGGCGGTTGATTTCGCACAAATCGACCGTCGCGGCCGTCCGGCCGCTCGGGTTTTGCTAGCTGTTCATCGACTCGAAGAAGTCGTTGTTGGACTTGGAGTGCTTCAGCTTGTCCAGCAGGAACTCCATGGCGTCGGTCACGCCCATCGGCATGAGGATGCGCCGCAGCACCCACATCTTGGCCAGGACGCCGCGGTCGACCAGCAGTTCCTCCTTGCGGGTGCCCGACTTGGTGATGTCGATGGACGGCCAGGTGCGCTTGTCCGACAGCTTGCGGTCGAGAATGATTTCCGAGTTGCCGGTGCCCTTGAACTCCTCGAAGATGACCTCGTCCATGCGCGAGCCGGTGTCGATCAGCGCCGTCGCGATGATGGTCAGCGAGCCGCCTTCCTCGATGTTGCGCGCCGCGCCGAAGAAGCGCTTGGGCCGCTGCAGGGCGTTGGCGTCGACGCCGCCCGTCAGCACCTTGCCCGACGACGGCACCACCGTGTTGTAGGCGCGCGCCAGGCGGGTGATGGAATCGAGCAGGATCACCACGTCCTTCTTGTGCTCGACCAGGCGCTTGGCCTTTTCCAGCACCATTTCCGTCACCTGCACGTGACGGGTCGCCGGCTCGTCGAAGGTCGAGGAGATGACCTCGCCCTTCACCGAGCGGTCCATGTCGGTCACTTCCTCGGGCCGCTCGTCGATCAGCAGCACGATCAGATAGCACTCGGGGTGGTTCTCGGCGATGGAATGGGCGATGTTCTGCAGCATCACGGTCTTGCCGGTGCGCGGCGGCGCGACGATCAGCGCGCGCTGGCCCTTGCCGATGGGGCAGATCAGGTCGATCACCCGCGACGTCGGATCCTTGTGGGCCGGGTCCTGGATTTCCATGATCAGGCGTTCGTCGGGATACAGCGGCGTCAGGTTGTCGAAGTTGATGCGGTGGCGCACCGCCTGCGGGTCGGCGAAGTTGATCTGGTTCACCTTCAACAGCGCGAAGTAGCGTTCGCCGTCCTTGGGCGCCCGGATCTCGCCCTCCACCGTGTCGCCGGTGCGCAGGCCGAAGCGGCGCACCTGCGAGGGCGACACGTAGATGTCGTCGGGACCCGGCAGGTAGTTGGCCTCGGGCGAGCGCAGGAAGCCGAAGCCGTCCTGCAGCACCTCAAGAACGCCGTCCCCGTAGATCGCGACGTCGTTGTCGGCGAGCGTCTTCAGGATCGCGAACATCATGTCCTGCTTGCGCAGCGAACTGGCGTTCTCGATCTCCAGCTCCTCGGCATAGGCCAGGAGGTCGGCGGGCGATTTCTGTTTGAGTTCCTTGAGGTTCATGTCGGGCCTGATGGATCAGTGGGGAAAACCGGAGGAGCTGGGCGGCCGGAACGGCGTCTTTCGGCGGGGCGTACGGTGCGCGGCGCTGCACCGATCTGCGCGGCGCCGGCCGGAACCATTGCTAGACATCGGACGCCCCGGGCCGGGTAGGTCGATGGAATTTGGATTGGGCGGGGCCCTTGTCAAACCGGACCCAGGGTTGGCGGGATGCCGTCCGCGTCGGCACAAGGGGGATCATTAACGAATGCGGAAAATCAAGTCAATTGAACTTTTTGCTCCGGCCCGTTCACACGGCCCGCCAACGTCCGCCGGGCCCTGTCCTCATCCCGGCTGCACGACGACCATGACGACGATGACGATCATCAGCACCGTCGGCACCTCGTTCACGACGCGGAAGAAACGGCCCGAATGCGCGTTGCGGTCCTCGGCGAAGGCGCGCCGCCACTTGCCCAGGAACACGTGGACGACCAGCATGCCGACCACGGCCGCCGCCTTCACGGGAAACCACAGGGTCTGCCAGATCGCCGGTCCCGACGCCGCCATCAGGACCAGGCCGAACACGACCGAGGCCACCATCGCCGGATTCATGATCGCCCGCATCAGGCGGCGTTCCATCACCTTGAAGGTCTCCGACTTGTCCGATCCGGGTTCCGCGTCCGCGTGGTAGACGAACAGCCTGGGCAGATAGAACAGCCCGGCCATCCAGGCCATCACGCCGATCACGTGAAGCGCCTTGATCCAGGCATAGGCGGAGGCGGAAAGTTCCATGGCCGCTCCCCCGTCACGCCGCGCAGGGGCAGCGGGTCCACCGGCCGGGGCACAGCCGCGCCCCCCCGGACTCCCCGAAAGGACGGCAGGTCCGGGCCGCCGATCCCGACGCCTCCTCGACGGCCCCGGCCAGCGCCGCGATGAAGGCCGGCGCCGTGCCCACGGCCGGCACCCGGTGATAGGCGGGCACGCCCGCGTGCTCGGCGACCTCGCGGTATTCGATGTCGAGTTCCACCAGGGTCTCCGAATGCTCCGACACGAAGGCGATGGGCGTCACCACCAGCGGCACCCGGTCGGCGCCCGCGCGCCGGATCTCGTCCTCCGTCGCCGGGCCGATCCATTCCAGCGGCCCGACCTTGCTTTGATAGCAGACCACGGGATCGAAACCGCCGACCCCCCGCGCGTGCAGCGCGTCCACCACCGCCGCCGCCGTCCGCTCGACCTGCCACTGGTAGGGGTCGCCCTTGGCGATGACCTTCTTGGGCAGGCCATGGGCGGAAAACAGGACGCGCGGCGTCCCCGTTTCCTTGGCCGCGGCGATCCCTTCGGCGACCAGGTCCGCCTGCGCCTCGATGAATCCGGCCGCCGTCGGATAGCAGCACACCGCCCGCGCGTCGCCCGTCACCCCGGCGCCCCCCGCCGCCCGCCGCCAGTCCGAAAGCGAAGAGGCCGACGTCGTCGTCGAATACTGGGGATAGAGCGGCAGCTCGACCACCTGGTCCGGCGCGAAGGCCGCCACGTCCGCGGCCGTCTCGGCGCTCATGGGATGCCAGTAGCGCATGCAGATGAAGACCCGCGTCTCGGGCTTGCCGGGGCCGTTGAGACGCACCTCGAGCGCCGCCGCCTGGGCCTGCGTCTCCTCAAGCAGCGGCGACCCGCCGCCGATACTGGCATAGATCTCGCGCGCGACGGGCGCGCGGCGGCGGCTGATCATCCGGGCCAGCAGCCAGCGCAGCGGATTGGGCAGGGCGATGATGGCGGGATCGGCGAACAGGTTGAACAGGAACGGCTCGACCGCCTCGGGTCCATCCGGCCCGCCCAGGTTGAACAGCACCACCGCGCGCTTTTGCGTCATGACTCCCCCGCGCCGCCGCGCAGGCGGTTCAGCACCCGGGCGACGTTGTCCGGCGGCGTCTGCGGCAGAATGCCGTGGCCCAGGTTGAACACGAAGGGATGGCCCCGCATGTCGCGAACGATGCGCGCGACCGCCGCATCCAGGTCGTCGCCGCCGGCGACCAGAAGCTGGTTGTCCAGGTTGCCCTGCAGGACCATATGCGCCGGCACGTTGCGGCGCGCCCACGACAACGGCACCTGGCTGTCCACCGACACGCCGTCGACGCCCGTCGCGGCCGCATAATCGATCACCATCGGTCCGGCGCCGCGCGGAAAGCCGATGATCGGCACCGTCGGATGGACCTCCTTGACGCGGGCGACGATGCGTTTCGTCGGCGCGATCACCCAGCGCGCGAACAAGGTCTCGTCGGCGATGCCGGACCAGCTGTCGAACAGCTGCAGAACCTCGGCCCCCGATTCGACCTGCCGGCACAGGTAGGCCACCAGCGCATCCTCCAGCACCGTCATCAGCGCCGCGAAGTCCCCCGGGCTGCCATAGGCCATCCGCTTCAGCTTGCCGCCGTCCACGCCGCCGCGGCCCTCGATCATGTAGAACGCCAGGGTCCAGGGCGCGCCGGCGAAACCGATCAGCGCCGTGTCGTCCGGCAGCTCGCGGCGCAGGCGCCGAAGCGTCTCGAACACGGGCGCCAGACGGTCCAGCACGCTGCCGGCGCGAAGCGCCGCGATCCCCAGCCGGTCGCCGATCGGATCGAGCAGCGGACCCACGCCCTCCTCGAACCTGACCTGCTGTCCCAGCGCGTCCGGGATCACCAGGATGTCGGAGAACAGGATCGCCGCGTCGAAGCCGAAGCGCCGGATCGGCTGCAGGGTCGCCTCCACGGTCAGGTCGGGCGAATAGCAGAACTTCAGGAAATCGGGCGCCTGGGCCCGCAGTTCCCGGTACTCCGGCAGGTAGCGCCCCGCCTGGCGCATGAACCAGGCCGGCGGCCGGTTCGGGGTCTTGCCGAGAAAGGGTTCAAGGAATGGACGCACGGGATCGGGTCTCCAACGGAACGTGTTCGGACGGCCTCACGACCGGCCAGGGCACAATAGACGGGCACGCCACCTATTCAAATAAACAAGTCTTTTAAGGAATCTTGTTGAGGTAGTTGGTGGATGGAATGACGGGGATCAAATGCGTCAACAGGTTATCCAGACTCGGTCGCCGGTGTCGCCGCGTCGTTGCGTCATGCTGTGCATGGACACGGGAGAACCCCTCGTACCCGATTGATTCGCCATCTCCTTGCCTATCTTCGAAGAAACGGGAAAAGCCGGGATGACCGGCCGCCGGTGACGCGGTTTTCACCGCTCGCCAAGGGGGTGAATTCTGTTTTACAGGCGCTTTTCGCCTGTGTATCCATGGACGGTCAGCGGGTGGGAAACGGGGCGTTGAGAAAATCGCCCCTGTTGTCCACAGCCCGTCCCGAATTCATACCGACCTTGTGCTGGAGTTTTCCCGACCGTGAAGGATTTCCACCTGCATCTGATCTCGGACAGCACGGGCGAGACCGTGTCCCTGGTCGCGCGCGCCTGCCTTGCCCAGTTCGACGGCGTGCAGGCGCACGAACACATGTGGAGCATGGTCCGCAGCCCCGAACAGATCGACCAGATTCTCGACGTCATCCACGACCAGCCGGGCATGGTGCTCTATACCCTGGTGCACGACGATCTGCGCAAGCGGCTCGAGGACGGCTGCCGCCGTCTCATGGTGCCGCACATCCCGGTGCTCGATCCCGTGCTCGGGTCCATGGGGGTCTATTTCAACGCCAAGGTGCGCGCCCGGCCCGGCCGCCAGCACGTGATGGACGCCGAATACTTCGACCGCATCGAGGCCATGCATTTCGCCCTCAGCCATGACGACGGACAGTCGACCTGGGACCTGGACGAGGCCGACGTGGTGCTGGTCGGCGTGTCGCGCACGTCCAAGACGCCGACCAGCGTATACCTCGCCAACCGCGGCCTCAAGACCGCCAACGTCCCCTTCGTGCCCGGCGTGCCGCTGCCCGACGACCTGTTCAGGCTGAACCATCCGCTCGTCGTCGGCCTGACCAAGGATCCCCGGCGCCTGGTCGAAATCCGCCGCCAGCGGCTGCGTCTTCTCGACCAGGACGAGAACACCGACTACGTGGACCTGGACATGGTCTCCAAGGAGATCACCGAGGCGCGGCGCGTGTTCGCGAAGTACGATTGGCCGGTCATCAACGTGACCCGCAAGTCGATCGAGGAAACGGCCGCCAACGTCATTCAGCTGTTGAGCCGCCGCCGCGGGGAAACCCCGGGGCCGCTTACGTGACGGCCGCCGGCACGCCGCGGCTGGTCCTGGCGTCGGGCAGCCGCGTGCGCGCCGCCATGCTGCGGGCGGCGGGGCTCGATCCGGCCGTCGATCCCGCCGGCCTGGACGAACACATCATCGAAGTCGAATGCCGCGCCGCCGGCCTGACGACACCCCAGGTGGCCGAGGCCCTGGCCGCCGCCAAGGCGACGCTCGTCTCGAAACGCCATCCGGATGCCCTCGTCGTCGGCGCCGACCAGATGCTCGAACTCGACGGCGAAACCCTGCGCAAGGCGAAAACCCGGGCCGCCGCCGCCAAGGTCCTGACCCGTCTTTCGGGCCGTGCCCACACGCTGATCTCGGCGGTCGCGCTGGCGCGCGACGGCGAGGTTCTGTGGCGGCACCAGGAGACCGCGCGGCTTACCATGCGGCATCTCGACGACGCGGCGATCGCCCGTTATCTGGGGCGCGCCGGCGACGGCGTGCTGGCCTGCGTCGGCGCCTATCGGCTTGAAGACCTGGGCGCCCAGTTGTTCGAACGCGTCGAAGGCGACTATTTTACCGTCCTCGGCCTGCCGCTGCTGGCGGTCCTGGACAGGCTGCGCCGGCTCGGGGAAACGCCCCCGGGTCTTTTGCTGTAATAAGGGAACGGACAAAGGCGATGACCATAACCGGACGGGCGCGGCTGGCGGGCGTGATGGGATGGCCCGTGGCCCATTCCCTGTCGCCCGTGCTGCACGGTCATTGGCTCGAGACGCTCGGCATCGACGGCGCCTACGTACCGTTGCCCGTGGCGCCGGACGATTTCGCCCAGGTGCTCGCGGCGCTGCCCAGGATGGGATTCCGCGGCGTCAACGTCACGGTCCCCCACAAGGAGACGGCGCTCGCCGCCGTGGATCACGCCGACGCCCCGGCCCGGCGCGTCGGCGCAGTGAATACGATCGTCGTCGGCGACGACGGCCGCCTGACGGGCACCAACACGGACGGCTTCGGCTTCCTCGAAAACCTGAAGGACGGCGCGCCCGGCTGGACTGCCGCCGCGGGTCCGGCGGTGGTGCTGGGCGCCGGCGGCGCGGCGCGCGCCGTCGTCGTCGCCCTGATCGACGCCGGCGCGCCCGAGGTCCGTCTCGTCAACCGCACCCGCGCGCGGGCCGAAAGGATCGCCGCCGACCTGGGCGGCCCCGTCACGGTCCGCGACTGGGACGAGCGGGCGGCGGCGCTCGGCGGCGCCAACCTGCTGGTCAACACGACGACCCTCGGCATGACGGGTAAGGCGCCGCTGACGATGGACCTCGCGGCGTTGCCCGGGGACGCGCTCGTCAACGACATCGTCTACGCGCCGCTCGAGACCGACCTCCTGGCGGCCGCGCGCGCGCGCGGCAATGCGGCGGTCGACGGCCTCGGCATGCTGCTGCACCAGGCGCGGCCGGGCTTCGAGGCCTGGTTCGGCCAGGCTCCCAAGGTCACGGCGGGCCTGCGCGATCGGGTCCTGGCGCGGCTCGGACAGGACTGAACGGGACCGGCCGCGATGTTCATCCTCGGCCTCACCGGCTCCATCGGCATGGGCAAGTCGACGGCGGCGGCTCAGCTCCGGTTCCTGGGCCTGCCGGTCCACGACGCGGACGCCGCCGTGCACGCCCTGATGGCGCCGGGCGGGGCCGCCGTGGCGGCGGTCGGCGCGGCCTTTCCCGGCGTGGTCGGGGACGGCGCCGTGGACCGCAGGGCCCTGGGCGCGCAAGTGTTCGACGACGACGCGGCGCTCCAGCGCCTGGAGGCGATCCTCCACCCCCTGGTGCGGGAATCCGAGCACCGGTTCCTCGCCGCCTGTGCCAGGCGGCGCGCGGACCTGGTCGTGCTCGACATTCCGCTGCTGTTCGAAACCGGCGGCGACGCGCGCTGCGACGCGGTGCTGGTCGTCCACTGCCGCGCGGCCCTGCAGCGCCGCCGCGTGCTGGCGCGGCCCGGCATGACCGAGGCCAGGTTCCGGGCCATCCTGGCGCGCCAGGTGCCGGCGCGGCAAAAGGTCCGGCTCGCCGATTTCGCCGTCAACACGGGCATCGGCAAACATGCGGCCTTGCGGCGGCTCGCCGCCGTCGTCACACTGGTGCGCGGATGCAAGGGGCGGGTCTGGGCCCCCTCCTCTCATTGGTGAGCCGGACAGGGAGATCATCCATGCGGGAAGTGGTGCTGGATACGGAGACGACGGGGCTCGATCCGCTCAACGGCCACCGCATCGTCGAAATCGGCTGCGTCGAACTGGTCAACCACGTCGCCTCGGGCCGCACCTTCCACCAGTACGTCAATCCGGAACGGGACATGCCGGTCGAGGCCTTCAACGTGCACGGCCTGTCGGCGGAATTCCTGACCGGCCATCCCGTGTTCGCCGACGTCGCCGACGCCTTCGTCGATTTCGTCGGCGACGCCCCCCTGGTGATCCACAACGCGTCGTTCGACATGGGCTTCATCAACGCGGAACTGGCGCGCCTCCGGCGTCCGTCGATCCCGCTTGCCCAGGCGGTCGACACGGTCGCCATGGCGCGCCGCAGGTTCCCCGGCGCCGGCGCCAGCCTGGACGCGCTGTGCCGGCGCTTCCAGATCGACATCAGCCACCGCGACCTGCACGGCGCGCTGAAGGACGCGCAGCTTCTGGCCGAGGTCTATCTGGAACTGATCGGCGGGCGTCAGCCGGACCTGGAACTGGCGGCCGGGATCGAAACCCGCGGCGCGGCCGTCGAACGGACCGCCCGCCCGCCCCGGGCGCACGCGCCCGGGCCCGGGGAGGACGCGGCCCACCGCGCCTTCCTGGAAAAGCTGTCGGACCCGGTGTGGTCCCTGTGAGGACCGCCGGCCGGGCGCCCGGTCAGTTGGTGGGGGTCACCTGGCTGCGCAGCTTGTCGATGTTCTGGTTGTACAGCGCCGCGAAATCGATCGGGTTGAGAACCAGCGGCTGGAACCCGCCGTCGCGGGTGACGTCGGCCAGGATCGCCCGGGCGAAGGGGAACATCAGGCGCGGGCATTCGACGAACAGCAGCGACGCCCGGTGCTGCTCGGGCACGCGCAGGGTGAACAGGCCCGCGTACTTCAACTCGACGATATAGGTGACCTGTCCGGCGATCCTGCTCTCGGCCCGGAGGTCGAGAACGGTTTCGAACACGTCCTCGGCCAGCCCTTCGACCTGCACGTCCAGGTTCAGGTTGATGTCCGGCTGACCCTTGGGCGAATCGAGGAAGATCTGCGGCGCGCCCGGGACCTCGAAGGAGAAGTCCTTGATGTACTGGCCGTGGATCATCAGCGGCACCTGGTCGCCAGGCTTGATCTCTTCCGTGCCGGCCGCGGTTTCGGGCGTCGTGTCGTCGCTCATGATCGTCTCCGTGTCAAAGGCGGATAGCTGCTAACACGGATCGGGGCCGGGAACAACCGCCAAGGCGCGGCGGCTTTGGGCCATCGTGCACCCGCGCGGGGAAACGATGCTATCGACCAGACCCGCCTTCGTGTTCTTTCGTCTGCCTATCGAGTGCTGCGGCGAGTTCAAGCAGGTCCGCCTCGAAAAGTTCACGCCCGCGGTCGGTCGGATCGATCGCCCCGGGCAGTTCCTTTTTGAGGCGGCTGAGGCCGGCCCTGATCCCGTCGGCGACACGCCGAGCCCCCTCGGGCTCGGCCTCGACCGCAGCCTTAAAGTCCTCCGGTGCCCAGCGCTCGGCCGCGAGCAGATCGAAGACGTCGCGTGCCGGTGCCCGGCTGCCGCGCCACCGCAGTTTCTTCGCGAGGATTTCGGCGACGGTCTCCCGCTGAACGGCGCGGCCCTCGAATTCCCACAATCCGAAACCCGGGGCGGTCAGAAGGGGGGCCGCAATGAAGTCGATCTCGCCCTTCGGCCGCACGATCTTCACGTAATGACCGGGCACCTGAATGTTTTCCGAAAGACCGCGGACAACGGCGTTCCTCGCCGGATGGAGGTCCCGAAGCGCCCGCGTGTCCGGAAGAAACAGGTCGATGTCATGGGACGTTCTGTGCGCCAGGTGCGACGCCAGCGCCGTCCCCCCTCCCCAGGTCCAATCGGGCGCCGGGTCCAGGCTGTCGAGCGCCCGCAGGGCCAGCCTCAACAGGCTACGCCACCCGGTTCTTTTTGCCGGTTCGCTCATTGATCCACTCCACCGTCGGGCCGCGGCCCTCGACGTGTGCCGCGATCCTGGCTAAAGCCGGCAGCGATGCGGAGCCTTCCAGCACCAAATCATGAACCTGACTCACCGGGATCTCTTCAATCAGGCCGACCAGGTGCGAGAACAGCCGCCCGTTCTCCGCAGAGGGGCGAAAGCGGAGAAGCAGGCGTTTGAATTCCTCCGGTGTCGTCTTCACTTTGCGGCCGGCGTTCAACTTCGTCACGACCGATTGAAGCGCGCGCCGGTCTTTGTCGCTTTCGCCCTTGGCGGTCACCGTTACCTCGACATCGGCCGCCGCCAGCAGGCGTTCGAGCGTGTCGGCGCTGAACCTGCCGGTGCCGCGGGCCCTCGATAGGTTGCTCGGAGAGATTCCGCTTCTCGTGGCCAATGCGGCGGCGTTCAGGCCGCGCGACCGGCCCGCCTTGATGATCTGTTCGATCAGCGACTTGGTTTTTCTCATGCTGGCCTCCGCATTTTATTATCATTTACGATAATATTACGCAAGGCGCGGCCCGCGCGGCGCTTCCCTCTACGGCTTCTCCGACCTGTCGTCGCCGGGACCGTCGCCGGGGCGGCGGCCGGGCGCCCCGGTGCCCGGTTCGACCTCCTCGAACTCGCCGTCGATGACCGTCCCGGCGCCGCCCGGCGCGGCACCGCGCGGCCCGGCACCCGGGCTTCCGCCCGATGTCGCCACGTGGACCCGGCCGTGGGTCAACAGGTAGCGCACGATGGCCTGGGCCGCCGCGGCGCGCAGCGGCGGCACGAACAACAGGAAACCCAGGGCGTCGGTCATGAACCCGGGCGTCAGCAGCAACGCCCCCGCCATCAGCAGGCACAGGCCGTCGAACATCTCGGCCACGGGCAGGCGGTCGCGGGCCAGGCTGTCCTGCACCCGGCGCAGGGTGTCCAGGCCCTGATGGCGCAACAGCGCCGTGCCCAGCGCCGCCGTCAGCACGACCACCGCCAGGGTCGGCCACAGGCCGATCGCGCCGCCGACCTGCACGAACAGGGCGATCTCGACGATCGGCACGACGATGAACAGGATCAGAAGGGTCAAGGCCACGGGTTGTACTTCTCCGGCTACACGATTATCTCAAGGTCCAGGCGCAGGCATCCTCGCGCGTCCCGCCGGCGGCCCGCTCCGCGGACCGGCGGCGCGGCCCGTCCGCGCCGTGCTGGACCTGGGCACGTGGAGCCGCTAACCTTGGCGCGCTAAGGACGCGTACGATCTTAAACCACGGGTGCCGGCGGCGGGTCCAGCCGCATCGGCACCGAAGTTCCTTTCAGGACAGGCCGGCACGGCCCTCCGGACGGGGGCTCAAGCATAAGGTCCGAAACGACATATGGGCGGCGGTTTCCAGTTTATCGACATCATTCTCATCGCCATGGTGGCGGCGTTCTTCGTGCTGCGCCTGCGCAGCGTGCTGGGCCGGCGCGACGGCCACGACGGCAGCGGCCACCGCGATCCGTTCAAGCCCGTGGCGCCCGAGGAAACGAAGGACGGCAAGGTCGTTCCGCTGCCCGACCGCCGGCACGAGGACGACGTCCGGCCCAAGGCCGACGCCGACGCCTTCGCCGCCGAAGGCACGGTGGACAACGGGCTGGTGCAGATCCGCGTGGCCGATCCCGACTTCGCGCCCGACGAATTCCTGGCCGGCGCGCGCGTCGCCTTCGAGATGGTGCTCGACGCCTTCGCGTCCGGCGACACCAAGGCGCTGCGCACGCTTCTCGACGAAGGGGTCTATGGCGATTTCGAAAAGGCCATCCGCGATCGCGAGGAGCAGGGCCTGACGGTCGAGGACACCCTGGTCGGCATCAAGTCGGCGGACATCGTCGAGGCCTACATGGAAGGCCGCGTCGCCAACATCACCGTCAAGTTCGTGACCGAACAGGTGAACGTGACGCGCGACGCCGAAGGCCAGGTCGCCGAGGGCAACCCGAACGAGGTCATATCCGTCACCGATTTCTGGACCTTCGCCCGCGACACCAAGGCCCGCGACCCCAACTGGGCCCTGGTCGCGACCCACAGCGCCGATTAGCCGTCTCATGGGGGGGCGGGCCGCGCGCAGTCCGATGATCCGCGCCGGGACGCTGGCCCTGGCGGTTTTGGTTTCCGGCCTGGTTTCGGGCTGCGGCCTCCTGCCCGCGGGCGACGCCCCGCCGCCCGCCGCGCCCGCCGCCCGGTTGATCCTCGAACCGGCCGAGTTCAAGACCCTGCCCGGCTGGCGCACGGACGCGCTGGCCGACGGCCTCGCCGCCTTCCTCGCCTCCTGCCCGGTGCTCGCCCGACAGCCCGCCGACCAGCCGCTCGGCTACCTTCCGGAACACGGCACCATGGGCGACCTGCAGCGCATCTGCGAGGAGGTCCGCACGCTCGACAGCAAAAGAACGGCGCAGCTTCAGTTCTTCATGGAGCGCAGCTTCCGTCCCTTCCGCGTGCGCGACGGGCAGACCGCAACGGGCAAGTTCACGGGCTATTACGAACCGCTGCTGCGCGGCTCCTGGCAGCCCGATGCGCGCTACCGCCATCCCGTCTATTCCCGGCCGCGCGACATCGTGGTCGTCGACATGGAAAAGTTCGATCCGGAACGCCGGGGCGAACAGCTGGCCGGCCGTGTGGTCGACGACCGCCTGGTGCCCTATTACGACCGCCGCGAAATCGCCGGGGGCGCCCTGCGGGGCAGGCAGCTGGAACTCTTGTGGGTCGACAGCGCGGTCGACCTGTTCTTCCTGCACGTCCAGGGCTCGGGCCGCATCCAGCTGCCCGACGGCAGCCACCTGCGGCTCGCCTTCTCGGGCCGCAACGGCCACCGCTATTCCTCGATCGGCCGCGAACTGGTGGCCCAGGGCGTGATGAAGGTCGAGGACGTGACGATGCCGTCCTTGCGCGCCTGGATGGCGGCCAATCCGCTCGCCGCCGAACAGTTGATGCTGAAAAACCGCTCCTTCATCTTCTTCCGCGTGGAACCGGACGGCGTGGTGAAGGGGGCGATGGGCGTGCCGCTGACGGCGGGCCGCTCGCTCGCCGTCGATCCGGAATACGTGCCGCTCGGCCTGCCGCTGTGGCTCGCGACCACGGACCCCCTCGATCCGAAGAACGAAAAGCCGCTGACCCGCATGGTGGTGGCCCAGGACACGGGATCGGCCATCACGGGCGTGATCCGGGGCGACCTGTTCTGGGGCTTCGGGGCCGAGGCCGAGGCGCGCGCCGGCCTGATGAACGAGGGCGGCACCTACTACCTCCTGCTGCCGCGCAAGCCGCTCCACTGAGCCGGCCCGCCGGCGGCCCATTCCCGCTTGTCAATCGGGGGCTCAGCCCGCATTCTGCGCTGGCCATGAACGATCACACATCCCCCGCCGCCGGCTCCGCGCCCGGCCCCGCATCCGGCCCCCATGTCGGCCTGTTCGCAACCTGCCTGGTCGACCTGATGCGGCCCAGCGTCGGCTTCGCCACCGTGAAGCTGCTGGAGGACGCCGGCTGTCGGATTTCCGTGCCGACGGCGCAAGCCTGCTGCGGCCAGCCGGCCTACAATTCGGGCGACAGCCGCGACGCGCGCGACATCGCCAAGGGCGTGATCGAGGCGTTCGAGGGCTTCGACTACGTGGTGGCGCCGTCGGGCAGTTGCGCGGGCATGATCTCCCACCACTACCCCCGCCTGTTCCAGGAGGATTCCCGGTGGCGGCCGCGGGCCGAGGCGCTGGCCGCCAAGACCCACGAGCTGATCTCCTTCCTGGTCGACGTGCTGAAGGCCGAGGTCGCCGCGCCGGACCTCGCCGCCACGGCGACCTATCACGACTCGTGCTCGGGCCTGCGCGAACTCGGCGTCAAGACGCAGCCGCGGGACCTGTTGGCCAGGGTCGGCGGCCTGACCCTTGTCGAGGGCAAGATTCCGGAAACCTGCTGCGGCTTCGGCGGCCTGTTCTGCGTCAAGTATCCGGACATTTCCGAAAAGATGGTCGACGCCAAGGCCGACGACGTCATCGCCACGGGGGCGGACCTGCTGCTGGCCGGCGATCTCGGCTGCCTGGTGAACATGGCCGGGCGGCTGAAGCGCCGGGGTGCGTCCGTCCAGGCCCGCCACCTGGCCGAGGTCCTGGCCGGCATGACGGACCTGCCCGCCATCGGCGAGGGCCCGGCGGACGACCAGGAGGACGCGGGCTGATGGAATCGCAGACCCGCCGCTTCAAGGACAACGCCCGCGAGGCCATGGCCGACGGCCAGCTGGCCCAGGCCCTGACCCGCCTCGGCCAGGGCTTTCCGCTGCGCCGGGCCGAGGCCATCGACCGCCTGCCCGAGTTCGAGGCGCTGCGCGAGGCCGCCAAGGCCATCAAGGACCACACCCTGGCGCACCTCGACCTCTACCTGGAACAGTACGAAGCGCGGGTAACCGAGGCCGGCGGCCAGGTCCACTGGTGCCGCACGGCCCAGGACGCGCGCGACAGGATCCTGGAGATCTGCCGCAAGGTGGACGCCCGCACGGTGACCAAGTCGAAGTCCATGATCGGCGAGGAGATCGCCATCAACGATTTCCTGGAGGAAAACGGCGTCGAGCCCGTGGAGACGGACCTGGGGGAATACATCATCCAGCTTCGCAAGGAGCCGCCCAGCCACATCATCGCCCCCGCCGTGCACCTGAACAAGGGCCAGGTCGAGGACACCTTCCGCAAGGCCCATACCAACCTGGACCCGGCGCGCGACCTCGACGACCCCAGGTCGCTTTTGGAGGAAGCGCGGAACGAACTGCGCGACAAGTTTCTCAATGCCGACGTCGGCCTGACCGGCGCCAACTTCCTGATCGCCGAGACGGGGACCAACGTGCTGGTCACCAACGAGGGCAACGCCGACCTGACCTATTCCCTGCCCCGCGTGCACATCGTCATCGCCAGCCTCGAAAAGGTCATCCCGACGCTGGAGGACACGGCGACCGTGCTGCGCGTCCTCGCGCGCTCGGGCACCGGGCAGGACATCACCGTCTACACCACCTTCTGCACCGGGCCGAGGCGGCCGGCCGACCTCGACGGGCCCGAGGAATACCACGTGGTGCTGCTCGACAACGGGCGCACGGAGCTGGTCGGCACCGAGTTCCAGGACATGCTGCGCTGCATCCGCTGCGGCTCCTGCCTCAACCACTGCCCCGTCTATCACGCCATCGGCGGCCACGCCTACGGCTGGGTCTATTCGGGGCCCATGGGGGCGGTGCTGATCCCGGGCCTGATCGGCATCCACGAAGCGGGCGACCTGCCCAACGCCTCGACCCTGTGCGGGCGCTGCGAAAGCGTCTGTCCCATGCGCATTCCCCTGCCCCGCATGCTGCGCGCCTGGCGCGAGCGGCAGTTCGAACGCAAGGCCGGCGCCGCGACCAGCCGCTGGGGCCTGCGGGCCTGGGCCTGGCTGGTCAAGCGGCCGCGGCTGTACCGCGCCGTCACCGCGCCGACGATGACGGTGCTCGCCCTGCTCGGCCGGCGCCGCGGCCGGTTCAGGTGGCTGCCGCTGGCCGGCGGCTGGACCGGCCCCCGCGACCTGCCCGCCCCCCAGGGCGACAGCTTCATCGCGCAATACCACAAGGGGCCCGTCGGCGCCGTGGTGCGGGGCGGAAACCAATGACGGGGCGCGACCTGATCCTGGGCGACCTGCGCCGGGCGCTTACGCGGTCGGACGACGGCGCGCGCCGCGCCGCCGTGACGAACCGCCTGGCCGCCCGGGCGCGCCACGTCATCCCGCAGCGCGGGCGCGACACGGGCACGGCCGCCGTCGACCGCTTCCAGGCCGAGGCCGAACGCGTGCAGGCCACGGTCGCCCGGGTGACGTCGCTCGCCGACCTGCCGGGCGCGGTGGCGGATTTTCTCGCGGCGCAGAACATGCCGGCGGCCCTGCGCATGACGCCCGACCCGCGCCTCAAGGCCGCGCCCTGGGACAGGACCGCCCTCGCCGTTTCCGAAGGCCCGGCCGAGGGCTCGGACACGGCGGGCCTCAGTCACGCCTTCGGCGGCGTCGCCGAGACGGGATCGCTGGTGTTCCTCTCGGGGCCCGAAAGCCCGACCACGGTGAACTTCCTGCCGCCGGTGCACATCGCGGTCGTCCGCGCCAAGGACATCGCCGGCAACTTCGAGGACACCTGGGCGCGCCTGCGTTCGGAGAGGGCGAACACCGAAGGCAACGGCCGCTTCATGCCGCGCACCGTCAACTGGATCAGCGGGCCGTCGCGCACGGCGGACATCGAACTGACCCTGTTTCTCGGCATCCACGGGCCCAAGAAGCTGCACATCGTCATCATCGACGACGGAGACGATGGCTGACCGCCGCCCGAAGGACACCCACCCGGCCGAGGACGGCGACGCCCTCTGGGCCCGCGTCACGCGCGACGTCAAGCCGCTCGCCGTCCGCGCGGACCGCATCGATCCTCCGGTACCGCCGCCCGCCCCCGAAAAGCCCACCCCGGTAAAACCCAAGTCCCGGCGCCGCGCCGCCGCGCCGTCGCCGCCGCCGGCTCCGGCTCCGCCCGCCGCGGCGCGCGACCTGAGCCACGGCGCCGCGCCCGGCCTCGACCGCCGCACCCAGACCAACATGCGGCGCGGCAGGCTGGCGGTCGAGGCGCGCCTCGACCTGCACGGCATGACGCAGGCGGAAGCCCACGGCGAACTCATCGCCTTCCTCACCCGCGCCTACGGCCGGGGCCTGCGCTGCGTGCTGGTCATCACCGGCAAGGGCACCCGCGACACGGGCGAGGTCGGCGTCCTGCGCCGAGCGGTTCCCGGCTGGCTCAACGCGCCGCCGCTCAAGGACCTGATCCATGCCTTCGACCACGCGGCGCGCGCCCACGGCGGCGAAGGCGCGCTCTACATACTTCTCAAGCGCAACAAGGCGCGCGGCGACGCGCCCGCGGGGGGCGCGCCATGACCCCCTTCGGCCAAAGCGTGCGCCGGCTGCGCAAGATCAATCGCATAACCTTGAAACAGTTCGCCCAGGACATGGGCGTGTCGTCGGCCTATTTCTCGGCCCTCGAACACGGCTACCGGGGCCGCCCGGGCCCCGGCCTGGTGCAGCAGATCGCGGGCTACTTCAACCTGGGAACCGAGGAAACGGACGAGCTGAAGCGCCTCGCCGCGCTGTCCCATCCCCGCATCACCGTGGACACGGCGGGGCTCAATCCCAAGGCGACGGAACTGGCCAACATGCTGGCCGAGCTGATCCACGAACTGGACGAGGACACCATCGACTGGATCATCAACGAAATCCGCGGCCGCCGCCTGAACCGCGCGCGCGGCGGGCCGACGCATTAATCCTTCCGCTTTTTGCCGGGGCGTCCCGGCCTTTTGCGTTCCTTGGATATCGATTTTTGAGCCGCTTTCAGGCTCGCGATGGTTTCGTCGGCTTCGGCATGACGCGCCAGTCGGCGGTTTTCGCTGAATATCGCGTACTGCGCCTTGGCATGGGATTGCGCATCTTCGCTTTTCACGGTGCCGCCGCCGCGCAAGACGGCGCGATTCAACTGTTTCAACTGTTGTTCAAGCAGCTTCTCGGCGTCGGCCATCGTCGTCAATTTGCCGATGTCCAATTGGTCTTCGAAGATATCCAACAGGATCGTCGTCAATCGGTTGAGTTCGGTGATCTCCTTCCGTGTCAGGTAGTTTTTGGCGACGGAGGAATCCGTTTTCCGGATGTTGTCATGCGCCCAGGTTTGCAGGCCCATATTGGGCGCATCGGCGTCGGCGCGGGATACGATGATTTCCGAAGGCGTTCTGGAGGCAACCGCCCACATCAGTTTCGCCTGGGTCTGCTGATAGAAATCGCGCCAGGATTGGGATTCCGGATCGTAGTCCTGGCACATGGCGCAGATGCTGCGCAGTTCGCGATAAACGTTCTTCTCGTCCGAGCGGATGTCCCGGATGATCTCGCGCAGTTCGGCAAAACGGTCCGCTTCTTCGGGAGCCTTCAGCCGCTCGACATCGACCACGAATCCCTTCGTGGCGAACTGAACGAGCTTCTCCGTCGCCCATTTCCGGAACATCGTGCCTTGGGTGGAGCTGACCCGGTATCCGACCGAAATCACCATGTCCAGGCTGTGCAACGTTATGGGTTTGCCGGAGGCAATTTGCATTTTTTGCAAATTGCTCTCCTCTTCAAGTTCTCCGTCCGCAAGAATGTTGGCGACGTGACGGGAGATTACGGATACGTCGCGACCGAACAGGTCGGCCATTTGTGCCTGCGTCATCCAAAGCGCGTCGCCGTCATACCGGATTTCGACCTTTACGCCGCTTTCCGTGGAATAGATGAGAAAGCGCTCACCCGTCTCCGCATCCTGGACCAAATGCACGGGTTCGGATCGGTTGCTCATTCAAATACGCCGGCCGCGTTCGTTCATGTAATGTTCCCCGTCACCCTACCACGAAGGGCCGCGCCGACTCAAAGGATAAACTTTGAGCGGCGCGCAGACGCATTGATCTTTCGGTCGGCGGTCAGGAGCCGCAAAGGCGCGGATGGGCGACCCCGCTCCGTGTTCTCCGTGAATTCTCTGTGCGCTCTGTGTCCCGTTACCAAGTCGATCCAGGCGAGGCCCTGTCCGGGATCGGCCAATAAATGGGTCACAGAGGGCACAGAGGATACACAGAGCGCACAGAGCACTCGACCGTGTCCGGCGACTGGAGCGTATCGGTCGTGCGCGGCGGGCCGACGCATTAGATTTTCCCCTCAATCGCCGGGCGGGCGCATCCGCGCCCTGGGCTCGCTGCGCTGACGCTCCGCGGGGCCTCAATGGCCCAGTTGGAGAACGCCGACAAACCGAGCCCGTCAGGGCGAGGCAAGCGCAAGTGCGCGCCGCCGCTTATGCGGCGAAGGCCAAGCGCCCGGATGGGCGCGCCCGGCGATTGAGGGGGAAACCTAAAGGATGAACTTCGACAGGTCCGCGTTCCTGGCCAGCGGCGCGACCTGCTCGTTCACGTAATCGGCGTCGATGGTGATCGTCTCGCCGGAGCGTTCCGAGGCCGAATAGCTGATCTCCTCCACGAGCTTTTCCAGCACCGTGTGCAGCCGTCGCGCGCCGATGTTCTCGATCCCCTCGTTGATCTCCACCGCCAGGCCGGCGACCGCGTCGACGGCGTCGTCGGTGAAGATCAGTTCGACCTCCTCGGTCTTCATGAGGGCGGCGTACTGCTTGAGGAGCGACGCCTCGGTCTCGGTCAGGATGCGCTTGAAGTCGTCCTTGGTCAGCGCCCTTAAGTTCACGCGGATGGGCAGCCGCCCTTGCAGTTCGGGCAGCATGTCCGACGGCTTGGAGACGTGGAACGCGCCCGAGGCGATGAACAGGATGTGGTCCGTGTTGACCGGCCCGTGCTTGGTCGCGACGGTGGTGCCCTCGATGAGCGGCAAGAGGTCGCGCTGCACGCCCTCGCGGCTGACGTCGCCGCCCTTCATCTCCGAGCGCGCCGAGATCTTGTCGATTTCGTCCAGGAACACGATGCCGTGGTTCTCAACCGCGTGGATCGCGTCCTTCACCACGCGGTCGTCGTCGAGCAGCTTGTCGCCCTCCTCGGCGAGCAGCACGTCGTAGCTTTCCTCGACGGTCATGCGCTTCGGCTTCTGCTGCTGGCCGAACGCCTTGCCCAGCACGTCGTTCAGGTTGAGCATGCCCATCTGCGCGCCCGGCATGCCGGGGATGTCGAAGGTGGGCAGGCCCAGGCTGGGCGTGTCCGTCACCTTGATCTCGATCTCGCGGTCGTTGATCTCGTTGTTGCGCAGCTTGCGGCGGAACGTCTCGCGCGTTTCCTTCGACGCGGTGTCGCCGACCAGGGCGTCGAGCACGCGCTCCTCGGCCCGCGCCTCGGCCTTGGCGCGGACCTGCTTGCGCAGGCGCTCGCGGGTCATGTGGATGGCCGTTTCCACCAGGTCGCGGACGATCTGCTCGACGTCGCGGCCGACGTAGCCGACCTCGGTGAACTTGGTGGCCTCGACCTTGATGAAGGGCGCCTGGGCCAGCTTGGCGAGGCGGCGCGCGATCTCGGTCTTGCCGACGCCGGTCGGCCCGATCATCAGGATGTTCTTGGGCAGCACCTCCTCGCGCAGGCTTTCGGGCAGCTGCTGGCGCCGCCAGCGGTTCCTGAGCGCGATGGCGACGGCGCGCTTGGCGCCCGACTGGCCGATGATGTGGCGGTCCAGTTCGGACACGATCTCGCGCGGCGTGAAGCTGGCGGCGCCGCCGGACAGGCTGTCGTCGGCGTCACGCGGGGCGGGCGTCTTTTCGGCGGGTTCGGTCATAGGGCCTCGATGGTCAGGTTGGCGTTGGTGTAGACGCAGATGCCGGCGGCGATGCCCAGGGCCTTCTCGGCGACGGCGCGGGCGTCCATGTCGTCGCGGTCGATCAGCGCCCGCGCGGCGGCCAGCGCGTAGTTGCCGCCCGAGCCGATGCCGATCAGCCCGTCCTCGGGCTCCAGCACGTCGCCGGTGCCGGTCAGGACCAGCGAGACCTCCTTGTCGGCCACGGCCATCATGGCCTCCAGGCGCCTCAGATACCGGTCGGTGCGCCAGTCCTTGGCCAGCTCGACGCAGGCGCGGGTCAGCTGCGTCGGATACTGTTCCAGCTTGGCCTCCAGGCGCTCGAACAGGGTGAAGGCGTCGGCCGTGGCACCCGCGAAGCCGCCGATCACGTTGCCGTCTCCGAGCCGCCGGACCTTGCGCGCGTTGGCCTTGATCACCGTATCGCCGAGCGACACCTGGCCGTCGCCGGCGATCACCACGCCGTCCCCCTTGCGCACGCAAAGGATGGTGGTGCCGTGCCAGAGGGGGGTGTTGTCGCTTGCCATAGGGATCGTTCCTTGAGCGCTGGTGGCGGGCAGGCGCCGCTGGGTGGCGGCGGGAAGCGGGGATGATAGGGAACCATGTGGTCCGGTCAACGGTGCATATCAAGTCGGGCCGCCGCAGCACCGGGCCGCGCCCCGGCGACCCTTTCTATAAAATTTATTGTAAAAAGGGGGCGTGCGGCTGGTAAAAGACCGCATCCGCTATCCCATGCGGGACTTTGCAAAAGGAACTGGGGCCATGCGCAGGGCCAGCGTCGAACGCAACACCAAGGAAACGCGGATCAAGGCCACCGTGAACCTGGACGGCACGGGGGAATATTCCGTGGCGACCGGGATCGGTTTCCTCGACCACATGCTGGAGCAGCTGTCGCGCCACTCGCTCATGGACCTCGCGGTCGAGGCCCAGGGCGACACCCATATCGATTTCCACCACACCACCGAGGACACGGGCATCGCCATCGGCGAGGCGGTGAACCGGGCGCTCGGCGAGCGCCGCGGCATCGCGCGCTACGGCTCGGCCCTGGTGCCCATGGACGAGACGCTGTCGCGCGTCGCCATCGACCTCAGCAACCGGCCCTACCTGATCTGGCGCGTGAACTTCACCAAGCCCAAGCTGGGCGACATGGACACGGAACTGTTCAAGGAATGGTTCCAGGCCTTCGCCCAGGCCGCCGGGGCGACGCTGCACGTGGAGAACCTGTACGGCGAGAACAATCACCATATCGTCGAGTCCTGCTACAAGGGCCTGGCGCGGTCCTTGCGCGAGGCCGCCGCCCTCGACCCGCGCAAGGCCGACGCCGTGCCCTCGACCAAGGGAACCCTGGGCGGTTCGCTGTAGTGTCTCGCGGTCCACGCTCCGGCGCGGACCAAACCCTGACGAAACGAAGTCCCATGCGCGTCTTCACCGTTCACATTCGCCGCCACGGCCTGGACCCGGAAAAGGACGTGCGCCTGGTCAAGGAAGGCTTCTCCTGGCCCGCCTTCCTGTTCACCTTCCTGTGGGCGCTGTGGCACCGCATGTGGTGGACGGCGCTCGGCCTGTTCGTGATCTCCTGGGGGGCCGCGCTGGCGGTCGAAACCCTGCTGCCGGACCATGTCGCCGGCCCGGCCGTGCTGCTCGCGCTCTATGTCGCCATCGGCTACCTCGGCAACGACCTTGAGCGCCGCCACCTGGCGGCGTCGGGCTTCGCCGAGGCCGGGCCGGTCTGCGGCACGGACGGGGACGAGGCCCTCTACCGCTTCCTCGACGCGGATCCGGTGCTGGCCCGCGACCTCGCCACCGCCGGTGTGCGGGCCTGAGGCGCGCGCCCATGACCATCGCCCTCATCGACTACGGCTCGGGCAACCTGCGCTCGGCGGCCAAGGCCTTCGAGCGGGTGCTGCGCGGGCTCGGCCGGACCGACGCGGTCCGCGTGACGTCGGATCCGGAAACCGTCGCCGCCGCCGACCGCGTGGTGTTGCCCGGCGTCGGCGCGTTCGGCGACTGCCGCGCCGGAATCCAGGCCATCGACGGCATGGCGGAGGCCCTGACGGAGGCCGTGATCGCCCGCGGCCGGCCCTTCCTCGGCATCTGCGTCGGCATGCAGCTGATGGCGACCAGCGGCTTCGAATTCGGCGAACACCCCGGCTTCGGCTGGATTCCCGGCGCCGTGCGGGCGCTCGATCCGGTCGACAAGACCCTGAAAATCCCGCACATGGGCTGGAACGAGCTGTTCTGGGTCGGCTACCGGGAGCATCCCGTGCTCAAGGATCTGGCCAACGGACAACACGCCTATTTCGTCCACTCCTTCCATCTGGTGCCGGAAAATGCCGAACATCTGCTTGCCGTGACCGATTACGGCGGCCCGGTGACCGCCGCCGTGGGGCGCGACAACCTGGTCGGGACCCAGTTCCACCCCGAGAAAAGCCAGGCTGTGGGACTTAAGCTCATCGAGAACTTCCTGGAGTGGAAGCCGTGACCCCTCGAAGCCCCGCAACGACAGTAAGGCCGGCTTCGAGAGGGCCCGGAGCGCCAATAGGCGCGAAGGCTTTCGCCATTACGGTATTGGAAACAGGGCACCGGCCGAAATGATCTTCTTCCCCGCCATCGACCTCAAGGACGGCAACTGCGTGCGCCTCTACCAGGGCGACATGGACCGGGCGACGGTGTTTTCCGACGACCCGGCGGCCCAGGCGCGGGCGTTCCAGGATGCCGGCTGCGAATGGGTTCATTTGGTTGATCTTAACGGCGCATTCGAAGGCAGGCCGGTGAACGGCGCGGCGGTGAACGCCATCCTGGCGGCCCTGGACATCCCCGTGCAACTGGGCGGCGGCATCCGCACCATGGCGACGATCGACGACTGGCTGGCGCGCGGCGTGGCGCGCGTGATCCTGGGCACGGCGGCGCTGACCGATCCGGACCTGGTGCGGGCCGCGTGCACGGCCCATCCGGGCCGCGTCGCCGTCGGCATCGACGCGCGCGACGGCAAGGTCGCCGTCGAGGGCTGGGCCGAGGTCTCGGAGCTGACGGCGCTGGACCTCGCCAAACGGTTCGAGGATGCGGGCGTCGCCGCGATCGTCTTCACCGACATCGGCCGCGACGGCGTCATGCAGGGCCCCAACCTGCGGGCGACCCTCGATCTGGCGCGCGCCGTCTCGATCCCGGTCATCGCCTCGGGCGGCGTGTCGTCCATGGCCGATCTGGAGGATTTGAAGACCCAGGGCGGCGGATTGCTCGAAGGCGTGATCTCCGGCCGCGCCGTCTACGACGGCAAGATCGACCTGCCCGCCGCCGTCAAACTGCTGAAGGACGCGGCGTAAATGTTGAAAGCACGGGTCATTCCCTGCCTCGACGTCAACAAGGGCCGCGTGGTCAAGGGCGTCAACTTCGTCGACCTGATCGACGCCGGCGACCCGGTGGAACAGGCGCGCGTCTACGACGCCGCCGGGGCGGACGAACTCTGCTTCCTCGACATCACCGCCAGCCACGAGGAACGCGACACCATCTTCGACGTGGTGGCGCGCACGGCGGAACAATGCTTCATGCCGCTGACCGTCGGCGGCGGCGTGCGCACCGTCGACGACATTCGTAAATTGTTGCTGGCCGGGGCCGACAAGGTCTCGATCAACACCGCCGCTGTGCACAACCCGGAGTTCGTGCGCGAGGCCTCGGAAAAGTTCGGCGCGCAATGCATCGTCGTCGCCGTCGACGCCAAGCGGGTCGATGCGGCGACGGGCGCACCCACCCCCGACGGCGCCCGGTTCGAGATCTTCACCCACGGCGGGCGCAAGCCGACGGGCATCGACTGCATCGCCTGGGCCGAGAAGATGGCGGCGCTGGGGGCGGGGGAAATCCTGCTGACCTCGATGGACCGCGACGGCACCAAGGCGGGCTTCGACCTGGAACTCACCCGCGCCGTCGCCGACGCGGTTTCCGTGCCGGTGATCGCGTCCGGCGGCGTCGGCACCCTGGACCATCTGGTCGACGGCATCGTCAAGGGCCATGCCTCGGCCGTGCTGGCGGCCTCGATCTTCCACTTCGGCACCTATTCCATTCAGCAGGCCAAGGCGCATATGCTGGCGCACGGCGCGCCCGTGCGCATGGACGACGCGATCGCTTGAGAGGAGGCGGCCGATCATGACCCACATCCTGGACGACCTGTTCGCCACCATCGACAGCCGGAAAACGGCTTTTGAAAATGGGGGCGCCGATCCGGCCACCAGCTACACGGCCAAGCTGTTCGCCGGCGGCGCGCCGCTGATCGCGCGCAAGCTGGGCGAGGAGGCGGTGGAAACCGCCGTCGCCGCGCTGACCGAGGACACGGCCGCCGTCGCCAAGGAAAGCGCCGACGTGCTCTACCACCTGCTCGCCCTGTGGGCGCAGCTCGGCCTCGCGCCGGCCGACGTCTGGGCCGAGCTGGAGCGCCGCACCGGGCAGTCCGGTATTGCCGAGAAAAACAGCCGCACCAAGTAGGGGCAGGAGACATAAAATGGCCTACGACGAGAACAACATCTTCGCCCGCATCATCCGCGGCGAAATCCCCTGCTCCACGGTCTACGAGGACCAGCACGTGCTGGCCTTCAAGGACATCCAGCCCAAGCGCCGGGTCCACGTCCTGATCATCCCCAAGGGCCATTACCTGGACATGACCGACTTCGCCGAGAACGCCAGCGACGCCGAGATCGTCGCCTATGCCCGCGCCGTCAAGAAGGTCGCCGACAAGCTGGGCATCGCCGAAACCGGCTACCGCCTGATCGCCAACACGGGCGTCGACGGCCATCAGGAAGTGCCCCACCTGCACGTCCACATGGTCGGCGGCGAGCCGGCGGGGCCGATGCTGAAGAACAAGTAGGCCGGCCGCACCGGTCACGTCTTGGCTGCGCCACCTGCGGCCGCGGGGCCGGCACCACAATCACGCAGATGATAATTTTCTAATTGACAGGCTGCATAATGTAAGCGAGTCAGGTGCGTCGTTTGATCGACTCCATCTGCTGACAGGGCCCTGCGTGGAATGGCCGGTTGGATCGCAATTCGAACTTGCTGCGTCATAGTAGGCGGGATTGTCCTCGCCGCTGTTCCCGCCGTGGCGGACTGGAGCATACCGGGCGTGCCATTGGGTGATTCCGGCGCGGGTTTCGTACCGTCGGCCGCAAAGGCAAGGCCGGTTGAGGGCATCCACCCGATACCGGCGGAGCGTCCGATCCCCGACGCCGTGCATTCAGCGGTCTCAAGTGCTGCCAAGGCCGGGCGTCGAGTGGGTTTTCCCATTTCCGTGCCCACAATGTCTTCCAGCGCCGCAACGTTCCCGCCCGATGTGGCTCACGCCGCCGCGATCGATCGGCTTATCCGGTCGGTCGTGATGTCCGGCCGCTGACCGCGCCATGCAGGTGACCTCGCGGACAGTCGCCACGGTTCTTGCCGCGCTGGTTTTAGGCGGTTGCCAGACCGTGGCCCGAGTGGACCCGGCAGCGACAGAAACACGGTTTGCCGACAACACGAGAAATTTCGTCGCGGTGGACAGGGTGAGAGCCGCTGTTCTGCAGGCGATCAAGGACCTAAAGCAAGGTCATGAGACGTTCGACCTGACGACGATCAAGCAACTTCTGGCCGACGACTACAAACGGCACCTCGTGGTGGCCGAGGGGAAAGTAATCACGGAAACACGACGTGACTTTCTCGCCGCGCGGTCGGAGTGGATGCGCAGCGCCGCCCCGCGCCGCGACTTGCAGTACGCCGTCATGGGCATCGCCGTCTCGGAGAGCCGGACGCCCGGAGTGACAGTCGTCGCTCTGTCGACCTACCGATCAACGCATTTCAATCCCCGATTCCTTGAAACTCTTCGCTTCTCGTCACGCAATGGCGAATGGCTTCTTGCCGAACAGACTCTCGTACCGCTGACGCCGACCAGCCCCGAACAATTTGATGTCCGGATCCTTGCGGTCCCATGGAGCCTGGATACCGTCAGCCACTTCTCCGATATTGCCGTCAGTGTCGGGGCGGACGAACTGATGAATCGGCTGACCGCCGGCAGCAAGGGAAACCAGGTTCCAAGTGACGGCACGATGGGACAGATCTTGATGGTGTTCCGGGAGCCGCCGCCCGTAGGGAGCGTGATTACCGTGCAACATTTCTGGTCGGGTCCGACGAGTCTCCCTGAGTACAAGTTCGAATACACCGTTACCGAGATCCGCCCCTTTTTCATCCTCGAAAACCTTGCCGCGCCCAGTTGTTGTCCCGGCAATTGGGCCCAATTCGCAGTGTTTGTCGACGGCGACAAGGTCGCAAGCCAGACAGCCCATGTCCAATGACGCACACGACCAAACGGGATACGTGCCGGGTTCTGCTGAACGCCCGCATCGATTTCCGCCTAGAACCGGCTTCCCAGCAGCCCCCGCCCCGGCGCGATCCTTCTGAACGACAACGCCTCGGCCACGTGCAGGCGCGCCACGCCGTCCGCCCCCTCCAGGTCGGCCAGGGTGCGCGCGACGCGCAGCACCCGGTGATAGCCCCGCGCCGACAGGCCCAGGCGTTCGGCCGCCTCGACCAGCAGCCTGCGCCCCGCGTCGTCGGGCCGCGCCACCTTGTCCAGCAGCTCGCCGTCGGCCTGGGCGTTGGTGCGCAGGCCGTCGGCGCCGAGCGTCCGGTAGCGGTCCGACTGGATGCGCCGCGCGGCGGCGACCCGCGCCGCGACCTCGGCCGAGCCTTCGGCCGGCGGCGGCAGGTCGAGGTCGAGCGGGCTCACGGCCGGCACCTCCAGGTGCAGGTCGATGCGGTCGAACAGGGGGCCCGAGATGCGGTTCTGGTAGTCCTCGGCGCAGCGCGGCGCCTTGGAGCAGGCCTGCGCCGCGTCGCCCAGGTAGCCGCAGCGGCAGGGGTTCATGGCGGCGACCAGCTGCACCCGCGCCGGATAGGTGACATGCGCGTTGGCCCGCGCCACCGCGACGCGCCCGGTCTCCAGCGGCTGGCGCAGGCTTTCCAGGGCGGCGCGCTGGAACTCGGGCAGTTCGTCGAGGAACAGCACGCCGAGGTGGGCCAGCGAAACCTCGCCCGGTCGCGCCCGCATCCCGCCGCCGACCAGGGCCGGCAGGCTCGCCGAATGGTGCGGGTCGCGGAACGGCCGCTGCCGTGAGAGGCCGCCGCCGGTCAGCGCGCCGGCCAGGCTCTGGACCATGGAAACCTCCAGGATCTCCTCGGGCTCCAGGGGCGGCAGCAGGCCCGGCAGGCGCTGCGCCAGCATCGACTTGCCGGCCCCCGGCGGGCCGACCATCAGCAGGTTGTGGCCGCCCGCGGCGGCGATCTCGAGCCCGCGCTTGGCCGTCTCCTGGCCCTTGATGTCGGCGAGGTCGGGATAGCGCGCGGCGCCCCCGGCCGGGGGCCGGGCGGGCGGGCCCAGCACCTGGGCGCCCTTGAAGTGGTTGACCAGCGCCAGCAGGCTCCCGGGCGCCAGGATGCCGTCGCCGCCGGCCCAGGTCGCCTCGCCGCCCTGGGCCGCCGGGCAGACTAGGCCGAGGCCGCGCGCGTTGGCGTGCACGGCGGCGGGCAGCACGCCCGCCACCGGGGCCAGCGCGCCGTCCAGCGCCAGCTCGCCGAGCGCCAGATGGCGCGCCATGTCGTCGGCCGGCAGCACGTCCATGGCGGTCAGCAGCGCCAGCGCGATGGGCAGGTCGAAATGGCTGCCCTCCTTGGCCAGGTCGGCGGGCGCCAGGTTCACGGTGATGCGTTTCGGCGGCAGGGCCAGGCCCATGGCGTGCAGCGCCGCGCGCACCCGCTCGCGGCTTTCGGCGACCGCCTTGTCGGGCAGGCCGACCACGGCGAAGGCCGGCAGGCCGCCGGTCATCTGCACCTGGACGTCCACGTCCAGGACTTCGATGCCCTGAAAGGCGACGGTGGCGATGCGTGCGACCACCGTTACGTCCTCCCCGGCGGTTGATCCGAATACGAGCAATTGTAGGACCGCCAATCGTCCTTGCATAGAGCGAGAGGGCCGGAGGAGCGCGCCGACCGCAGCCCCCGGCATCCGACCTCCGATCGTCGGTTGATCTATATCAATTCGCACCTGCGAAAGGCCGCCTAATTTATCCCTACCATTCTTGTGGTTATTGCATTCATAACCAACTTCAAAGACGAGGACTCCCCCACATGCGATCCATCATCACGGGCGTTCTGGCGCTCGCCCTGGCGGGCGCCGCGGCCGCCCCTGCCGCTGCCGCGGAACCCGGCGATATTCTGATGCGCCTGCGCGGCATCGGCTTCATGACCGATACGGACGGCACCACCGACGCCCTCGGCGGCCGCGCCAGCACCTCCGACGACTACGTGCCCGAACTGGACTTCACCTATTTCTTCACCAAGAGCATCTCGGCCGAGCTGATCCTGGCGACCACCAAGCACCGCGTCAGCGTGCGGGACTCCACGTCGGGCAACCTCGACCTGGGCACGGTCCGGGCCCTGCCGCCGGTGCTGACCCTGCAGTACCACTTCAATCCGGACGGCACGTGGAATCCCTACGTCGGCGCCGGCGTGAACTACACCATCACCTACGCGGACAAGAAGGGCCCGAGCGTGAACCGGGTGTCGTACAGCGACGAGTTCGGCTACGCCTTCCAGGCGGGCGTCGACTACAAGCTGAACGACAAGTGGTCGCTGAACTTCGACGTCAAGAAGGTCTTCGTCTCCACGGACATCAAGGCCAACGGCGGCGCCATCAACGCCAAGGGCACGGACCTCGATCCGTGGGTTGTCGGTATCGGGGTCGGCTACAAGTTCTGATCCCGCGGCCGGACGAGCCGAGCCGGCGAAGGTAGCCCAGGCCCTCGTCGATCTCGGCCCAGCCGTCCGCCGCAAAGCGAATCCCGGTCAGGGCGCCCGTGGGGAACGTCTCCGCCAGGCGCCCGACCACCCCCGTCACGACCATGTTAGGGCGAATAATCGCCCATGCCTGGTATCGGTCCGGTCGGCGGACCGACAGGCCGCCGCCTTTCCGGATGCGACGTCTCAGGAGGTCGTCCGCTCGGTCCGCGCCGCCGCATCGGCAATCTGGTTTATCGGCACGAAAAGCGCGTGGATTGAGGCCGGTTCATAGATCAATGGGCAAGCTTGACGGTCGGCGGGTCCGGGGCCGAAGATAACCGCGGTAAAACAGGAGGACAATCGGGCTCCATGATGGTCGGCCGGCGCGCCCTGTACATATATTTCCTGAGCGTGCTCGTCGTGCTTGCGGTCGGCCTGCTATGGGAATTCGGCCTGGAGCCGCTGGCGTTCGACGCGACCGATCCGGAAAGCGCGCGCGACCGGTGGGAATTCATGTACACGGCCCTGGGAGTTTCGGCCGTCGGCCTGGTTGTCCCGATGGTCCTTCTCGACAGGGGTTTCCGCAAGGAACAACGGCTGCTGGAGGAATCCGGGGAACGGGAAAAACAATTCCTGCACGTCTTCGAATATTCTCCGATCGGCATGGCCCTGATCGATCTCGACGGACAGCGGTTCAAGGTCAACCACGCGCTTGCCCGCTTCATGGGCCGCACGCTGGAGGAGCTTGAAAACACCTCCATGCAAAGCACCGCCGCCGACGACGACCTTTTGAGAAAAAGTCAGAAACTGCGCCAGCAGGTCATCGACGGCGACCTTGACTCCTATACCAATGAAAGATCCTACCTTCACAAGGACGGACGAATCGTCTGGGGCGAGGTGACCGCCTCGTTGCTCCGCGACGAGGCCGGCCGGCCGCTCTACTTCGTCGCCCATACCCTGGATATCACCGAACGCAAGGCCCACGACGAGGCCCTGAAGAAAAGCGAGGCGCGGCTGCGCGGTGCGATCGACAGCCTGCAGGAAGGCTTCGCGCTTTACGACCCCGAAGACCGTCTGATCGCCGTCAACGCAAAATACGTGGAAATCTGGCCCCACGCCCGAGACATGCTGGAGCGCGGCGGCACCTTCGAGGAAATGATCCGGGCGAACGTGGCGCAGGGGCTTATCGCCGAGGCGGTCGGCCGGGAAGAGGAATTCATCCGCGCGCGTCTCGCCCAGCACCATAAGACGTCGATCAATATCGAGCGCCAGTTCACGGACGGACGATGGTACAGGATCGAGGAGGCGCCCACGCCCGAAGGCGGGACGGCCATGTCCTTCATCGACATCACCGAATTGAAACGCGCCGACGAGGCGCGCCGGATCGCCCTTCACAACGCGGAACAATCAAGCCGGACGAAATCGGAATTCCTGGCGACGGTGAGCCACGAACTCCGCACTCCCCTCAACGCGATCCTGGGTTTCTCCGAAGTCCTCGGCTCCGAATACGCGGGACCGGTGTCGGCGGAAAAGAACAAGGAATACGCCGACTATATCCACGGCAGCGCCCAACATCTGCTGGCGCTGGTCAACGACCTGCTTGATATTTCCACCATCGAGGCGGGCAAGCGGGATTTGACCAGGGCCCTGATCTCGGCGACCGACGTGATCGACGACTGCCTGCAAGCCTTCGACCCCGCCATGGCGAGCAAGCGGATCAGCTTCGAAAGACAGGTGTCGCAGGGGCTGCCGGACATCTTTGTCGATCCGCGGGCGTTCAAGCAGGTTCTGCTCAACCTGTTGTCGAACGCGGTCAAGTACACACCGGACGGCGGCACGATCATCCTGCAGGCGTCAAAGGTGCGGAAAATGCTGTCCGTTTCCGTGGCCGACACCGGCAAGGGGATTCCCGAGGACCTTCTGCCGGACATCACCGATCCCTTCACGCGCGGTCTGCGCGATCCGTACAGAACGGAGAAAGGATGGGGACTTGGCCTGTCGATCACGAAATCGCTGGTCGAAATGCACGGCGGCCGGCTGAAGATCGAAAGCCGCGTCGACCACGGGACGACGGTCACCGTGCTGTTGCCGATCGAGGACGACCCGCTTGCCCGGGTTGCGGCCGGACAAACCCGCTGACGGTCTTTCCCGGCGCGGCCGCTCGCCGGGCACTACTTGCGGGCGCGGGCGGGGCCCTTCTTCAGGGTGCGCTCCCACAGGGCGAACAGCCCGTCCCAGGCGGCCTCGGCCTGCACCGGGGCGTAGACCGGGCGCTCGGCGAACTGGAACCCGTGCTCGGTGCCCTTGGGCTGTATGACGGTCGCCTTCACGCCGGTCTTCCGGATCGCCTTCTTCAGGGCCTCGACCGTGGCCTGCGGCACATGGGCGTCGGTCTCGGCGAACACGAACAGCATCTCGCCCCGCACCCGATCGAGCAGCAGGTGCGGCGAAACCTCGGCGTCGGTGACGATGCCGACCCCGTACATCGACGCCGCCGCCTTGATGCGTGTCGGGAAGCGCCCGGCGACGGTCGTCACGTAGCGCCCGCTCATGCAATGACCGACGCAGCCGACCGGTCCCGGCGCCGCGTCCGCCTGGGCGTCGAGGAAGGCGAGGACGCCCGCCGTGTCGTCGGTCACGTCGGCGTTGGTGAGCGAGTTCATGGCGGCGCGGAACACATTGGTCATGGCGTCGGTGCGCCGCGCGATGTCGAGGCGGATGGTGCCGAGCCGGTAGTACAGGTCCGGCAGGATGCAGTAGTAGCCCGCCTTGGCGATGCGCCGCGCCATGTTGCACAGCTCCTCGCGGAAGCCCGGCGCGTCCATATAGAAGATCACGGGCGGAAACGGCCCGCCCGCGTCGGGCCGGGCGACGAACGACGGCATGCGGCCGTAGCGCGTGGGGACCTCGGCCATTCCCTCGATCAGTGCCATGTCACGCTCCCCTTTTGCGATGTTTCTAAAGCCGCGCCTCGATGGCGTCCCAGATGTCGCTTTCCAGAGAAACACCATCAAAGCGGTTGATTTCCTGCAGGCCGGTGGGCGAGGTCACGTTGATCTCGGTGAGATACCCGCCGATCACGTCGATGCCGACGAAGATCAGGCCGCGCGCCTTCAGCTCGGGGCCCAGGGCTTCGCAGATCTCGCGCTCGCGCGCCGTCAGCTCCGACTTCACCGGCGTGCCGCCGACGTGCATGTTGGACCGCGACTCGCCCGCCGCCGGCACCCGGTTGACGGCGCCCGCGACCGCGCCGTCGATCAGGATGATGCGCTTGTCGCCCTGACGCACGTCCTTCAGGTAGGCCTGCACGATGACCGGTTCGCGGAACATGCCGGTGAACAGTTCCAGCAGCGAATTCAGGTTCTCGTCCCCGGGCCCGATGTGGAACACGCCGGCGCCGCCGTTGCCGAACAGCGGCTTGACGATGATGTCCTTGTGCTCGGCGCGGAAGGCCAGGATGTCCTTGCGGTTGGAGGCGATCAGGGTTGGCGGCATGAACCCGGCGAAGCGGGTGACGAACAGCTTTTCGGGCGCGTTGCGCACCTCGGCCGGGTCGTTCACCACCAGGGTCCCGGGATGGATCATCTCCAGCATGTGGGTCGCCGTGATGTAGGCCATGTCGAACGGCGGGTCCTGGCGCATCAGCACCACGTCGGCCGCGTCCGCCAGGTCGATGCGCGCCGTCTCGCCCAGGGTGTAGTGGTTGCCCGCCTCGCGCCGCACCTCCAGCTCCTCGGCCCAGGCCGTGACCCGGCCGTGGTGATAGGACAGGTCGCCGGGCAGGTAGTGCAGCAGCCTGTGGCCGCGGCGCTGGGCCTCCAGCGCCAGGACGAAGGTGCTGTCGCCCTTGATGTCGATGGACGACACATGGTCCATCTGGATGGCCACGGTAAGCGCCATGGAGGAATCCTTTTCGATCGGCCGGTGGAGATGACGGAGACGGGGCAGGGGGCGGCCGGTTCCCGGGACGGCCTAATTTAGCTTCGCCCGCAATTCCTGCAACAGCAACGACGCTTCGTAGCCGTTTTCCCCGCCGGGGCCGAACCGGAGATACTCCTCGAGCGCCTCGACCGCGCTGGCGATGCGCTCCAGGCGCGCGTTGACGATCCCGGCCTCGCGCCACAGGTGCCCGGCGCCGGGCGCGATCAGCAGCATGAGGTCGATGGTGTCGGCGGCGGCGGCCAGGTCACCCTTCTGCATCTGGCGCACGCGGATGTTGTCCTCCAGGCGCAGGACCACCTGGCGGGCGGTCATTTCCGTGAGGAAGCGGGGACGCAGTTCGGCCTTGGCGCCCGCCACGGTCTTCAGCATGCCGCGCAGGTCCGGCGGGCTCAGTTCGCGCCCGCCCTCGAACAGGTCGAGGATCATGCGTCCGCCCGCGTCCTCCAGGCGGACCAGGAACCGGCCGGGAAAGTCCAGGCCGGCCATGGCCCAGCCGAGCCGCCGGCAGACCTCCATGTAGACGATGCCGAGCGCCACCGGCAGGCCGCGCCGGGTGTCGATGACGCGCGCCAGGTTGGCGGCGTCCAGGTCCTCGAACACGCTTTCGTTGCCGCCGTAGCCGTAGCGCCGGTCGAGCACCTGGACCAGCGCCTCGTGCTTGAGGGCGAGCGGCGGCTCGCCCGGGCCGGCATGATCGGCGACGTCGTCGGCCAGGCGCGCCAGATGGCGCTCGTAGGGCCCCGTGTTCAGGCCCGGCTGGCGCGCCGCGGCCAGGGCGAGGGCCGCCCCGGCCAGGGGAAAGTCCTCGTCGGCGGTGCGGCCGATGGTCTCCAGGGTGCGGCGGATACCGTCCGCCATGCCGTTCGTCCGGTCGGCGGTCATCGCGACGCCTTCTTGGGCTCCTCGGGCGTGCCGGCCGGCTTGACGCGGATATGGCTGACGACGTCGCGCACGCGCGCCACCGATCGCGCGTGGCCCAGCACGCGGTCGAGTTCCGCCTGGTTTTGCGCCGCGCCGATCAGGTAGACCACGGCGCTTTCCGTCTTGACGATGTAGTTGACGGCATGCACGTCCTTGTCGACGGTCAGCTTGGTCGTGAGTTGGGCCGAGATCCAGCTGTCGATCGCCGAATCGGCCGCCGAGGTGTCGCCGACGGCCAGTTCGTTGATGACCTCGTCGATGCCCTCGACCTCCCAGGTCAGGCGCACGGCGGTGGCGCGGATCTGTTCGGACTTCACGGTGCCGGTCAGCATGGCGCGCCGGTTGTAGACCTTGACGCTGCCGTCGACGGCCAGCGTGTCGCCCGTCTCCAGGTCGTAGTTCAGCCACTTGCCGCGCACGCGGGTCGCCAGCCCCGCGTCGCGGGCCACGCCCCCGACGCCGCGGTCGTCCATGGCGGCGACGCCGACCGTGGCGCCGGCGCCGACGGCGGCCTCGACGCAACCGGCGAGTCCGCCGGCGGCGGCCAGGAAGGCGGCCACAAGGACCGCGTGAATCGGGCCCGCGTGAATCAGGCCCGCGCGAATCCGGCGGGCGCGGGGTGGCAAAGCGGTTTCGGCCATGGGTTTCCAATCTCCTCCGGTTGGCGCTCCCCGGTCGTCCGTCATTGTAATGCGGGCGGGCGGCGCCGACAAACCCCCGCATGGGGTTCGCATCGCGGAGGTCCAGGATAGGGCGGATTTTGCGGTTTTCATGGCGGCCCGCTCAGCCCAGGCCGGGCCGCCAGACATCCTTCAGATGCCGGAGCCGCCAGCCCCCGGCGACCACGATCAGGTCGAATCGCCAGTCCAGCCCGGCCAGGCCGGGCCGCGCGCGCACGAAGGCCTCGGCGGCGCGGGCGATGCGTTGCCGCTGGCGGGGGACCAGGGCTTGCGCGCCGGCGTCCAGGGTCGCCCGCGCCTTGACCTCCGCGAATATCAGGGTCGGTCCCTTGCGGGCGATCAGGTCGATCTCGCCCACCGGCGTGCGGGCGCGGCGGGCCAGGATGCGGTGGCCCTTGAGGATCAGCAGCAGGGCGGCCAGGGCCTCGGCCCCGCGGCCGCGGGTCTCGGCGCGCCGCCGGTCGCGGCGGGCCGGCGCCGGGGCGGGCGGCGTCATCCCGCCTTGAGTTCCAGGGCGCGGGCG